>Ga0265325_10000354_pt1 | contig 32314 bp, 31 predicted proteins | sample 41420metaG_FD_202090 | JGI IMG/M metagenome (GOLD analysis project Ga0265325, IMG submission 202090) | Rhizosphere microbial communities from Carex aquatilis grown in University of Washington, Seatle, WA, United States - 4-14-20 metaG | ecosystem: Host-associated > Plants > Roots > Rhizosphere... | reverse complement strand
GTGGTCCGCTGCCTGCGAATGGATATCGGAAACCATGCACGACAACTCGGGAGACAAGACAATGAGCGAGCATACGGGGCGGGAGTCGACGAAGAACAACGGTCACAGCGTTCCTCCGCCGGCGCCGATGAGGGGCGATGTGCCTTACGAGCTGCTCCTCGAGAGCGCTCCGGGCGGCATCATTTACTGTGACACGAAGCTCACCATTCTCTATCTGAATGGGGCCGCGCGCCGCGACCTCGAAACGCTCGCGGACGCCATCGACGTCGGCCCCGACGAGATCGTGGGCGAGCCGTTCGACGTGATCCACGCGTTCTCCCAGCCGGACCGGCGGAGTCTCCGCGCGGGCAAGGCGGTCACCGTCGAGGCTCGCGTCGGCGACGAGCAGGTTTCGCTCCATGCGTCTCCGGTGGTCGGCCACGGTGTCGCGATCGGCTTCGAGCTCGCGACGTCGCTGGCGAAGGCGCGCGACGAAGGCCAGCACATGCGGCAGCTGCTCGACAACGCACCCGTCAACGTCATCTTCTGCGACGCCGATTTCACCATCCGATACATGAACGAGACTTCGCGGCGGACGTTCAAGTCGCTCGAGAAGTACCTCCCGGTCACGGCGGACAAAGTCGTCGGAAGCTCGATCGACATTTTCCACAAGGTGCCCTCCCACCAGCGCAGCCTGCTGTCGAATCCGAAGAACCTTCCGCACCACGCGTCCATTCAACTCGGCCCCGAGCGCCTGGCGCTGAGCGTCTCGGCGATCAACGACGCGAACGGCAACTCCGCGGGGACGATGCTCACCTGGGAGGTCATCACCAAGACCGAGGATCAGGCCGGGCAGGCCGAAGCGATCTCCAAGTCGAACGCGGTCATCGAGTTCGGTCTCGACGGCACGATCGTCACCGCCAACGACAACTTTCTCAACGTCATGGGCTACACGCTCGACGAGATCAAGGGCCGGCATCACAGCATGTTCGTCGACGAGGCGACTCGGTCGAGTCCTTCGTATCGCGACTTCTGGACCAAGCTCGGCCGGGGCGAGTACCAGTCCGACGAGTACAAGCGGATCGGCAAAGGGGGGAAAGAAGTCTGGCTCCAGGCTTCGTACAACCCCATCAAGGACGTTCAGGGCAGACCGTTCAAGGTCATCAAGTACGCGAGCGACGTGACGGCGGCCAAGCTCAAGGCGGCCGACTACGCGGGTCAAATCGCCGCGATCTCCAAGTCGCAGGCGGTCATCGAGTTCAAAATGGACGGGACGATCGTCACCGCCAACGACAACTTCCTGTCGACGGCGGGCTATACCCTGGAAGAAATCGTCGGCCGGCACCACAGCATGTTCGTCGACGAGGCCACGCGCTCCTCGCCCGACTACCGCGAGTTCTGGGCGCGGCTCAACCGCGGCGAATACCAGGCCGCGGAGTACAAGCGCATCGGCCGAGGCGGCCGCGAGTTCTACCTCCAGGCCTCGTACAACCCGATCCGCGATTTGAACGGTAAGCCGTTCAAAGTGGTCAAGTACGCGACCGAGATCACCGAAGAGGTGAAGCGCCGCGAGAGGGCGCTCGACGTCCAAAAGCAGATCGCGAGCAACGCGACGGCGCTCGGCGCCGCCGGCAACGAGCTCGACGCGGTGGCGACGCAGATGTCCGCCAACGCCGAAGAGACGTCGACGCAAGCGAACGTCGTGTCGGCCGCGGCCGAGCAGGTCAACAAGAACGTCCAGACGGTCGCCACCGGCGCCGAAGAGATGACGGCGAGCATCCGCGAGATCGCCAAGAACGCGAACGAGGCCGCGCGCGTCGCGACCTCCGCCGTCAAGGTAGCCGAGACGACGAATGCCACGGTCGGGAAGCTCGGCGAAAGCAGCGCCGAGATTGGCAAGGTCATCAAGGTCATCACGTCGATCGCGCAGCAGACCAACCTCCTCGCGCTGAACGCCACGATCGAGGCGGCGCGCGCCGGTGAAGCCGGCAAAGGGTTCGCCGTCGTCGCCAACGAAGTGAAAGAGCTGGCCAAAGAGACGGCCAAGGCCACCGAGGACATCAGCCAGAAGATCGAGGCCATTCAGACCGACACGCGCGGCGCGGTGACGGCGATCGGTCAAATCAGCACGATCATCAACCAGATCAACGACATTCAGAACACGATCGCAAGCGCCGTCGAAGAACAGACTGCCACGACGAACGAGATCAGCCGCAACGTCGCGGAGGCGGCGAAGGGCAGCGCGGAGATCGCCCAGAACATCACCGGAGTCGCGCAGGCGGCGAAGGAAACGTCGTCGGGCGTCGTCGATACGAAGACCGCGGCGAGCGAAATCACACGAATGGCCGCCGACCTGCAGCGGCTCTCCAGTCAATCCTGAAATGCGCTGCAGTCTGGAGCGCAGGGGCCGTTCTCCGAATTGCTGCTTCAAAAGGAGTAACGCGTGAAAGCACTAATCGTCGACGACTCCCGCGTGATGCGGTCCATCCTGAAGAAGTTCCTCGCGACCGAGGGGTTCGACACGCTGCTCGAGGCGGGCGACGGTGCGGAGGCCCTCCAGCAGCTGAAGACCGCGGGAAACGTGGACCTCGCCCTCGTCGATTGGAACATGCCGCGAATGAACGGCCTCGACTTCGTCGCGGCGATTCGCGCCGACCGAAAGTTCGACGGCATTCTGGTCATGATGGTCACGACGGAGGCGGAGGCGTCTCAGATGGCGCGCGCGCTCGAAGCGGGCGCGAACGAGTACGTCATGAAGCCGTTCACTTCCGAGGTCCTGCGCGACAAGCTGCTGATCCTGGGCTTCTCCGGCGGAGAGCATGCCTAAGACCCGAGTCCTCGTCGTGGACGATTCGGTGGTCATTCGCCGCCTGATCGCGGACGCGCTCTCCGCCGAGCCGTCTTGCGAACTCGTCGGCTCGGCGGCCAACGGAAAGATCGCGCTCGCGAAGATCCTTCAGGTGAACCCGGACATCGTCACGATGGACATCGAAATGCCGGAGATGGACGGCCTCACGACGCTGGCGGAGATCCGCAAAACGCATCCGAAGCTTCCGGTCATCATGTTCAGCACGCTCACGGAGCGCGCGGCCGCGGCGACGCTGAAGGCCCTGACGCTAGGCGCGACCGATTACGTCACGAAGCCGAGCGGCGGAAGCCTCGAGGCTTCGCTCCAGCAAGTTCGGGAACAGCTCCTCCCCAAGCTACGGGCGTTCGGCGTGCCGGGAGCCGCGGGACCGCGGCCGCCCGCGCCAATGGTCGCACGACCCGCCCCGCGGTCGGCGCCGCTCGGACGCATCGACGTCGTTGCCATCGGTTGCTCGACCGGCGGGCCCAACGCGCTGACGGCCGTGTTCGAGAAAATTCCGGCGCCGCTCGCAGTTCCAGTGGTCATCGTCCAGCACATGCCGCCGGTCTTCACCCGACTGCTCGCCGAACGGCTGCGCGCGCAAAGCGGGCTGTCGGTGCACGAAGCCAAAGGCGGCGAGACCCTCGCCCCCGGGGGCATCTGGGTCGCTCCGGGCGACCACCATATGATCGTGCGGCGCGAAGGCACGGAGTTCCGGCTCGCGCTGCACCAAGGGCCCCAGGAAAACTCCTGCCGGCCCGCCGCCGACGTCCTCTTCCGGTCGGTCGTCGACGCGTATGGCGGCAATGTCCTCGGCGTCGTGATGACGGGCATGGGATACGACGGACTCCGCGGGTGCGAGCACGTCCGCGAGGCGGGCGGCCAGATCGTCGTTCAAGACGAGGCGACCTCGGTGGTCTGGGGAATGCCGGGGGCCGTGGCGACGGCTGGACTCGCCGACGCCATCGTTCCACTGAACCAAATCGCGGTCGAGATTTGTCGTCGAGCGACCGGAAAACCGAGACCGACGCCCCGAACCGGAAGCCTGTCGCCCGGGGGTGATCCATGCCCATGAACACACCGGAGCTCGAGTTCGTCCGCGAGCTCGTGTACCGGCGCTCGGCGATCGTCCTCGAACCGGGCAAAGAATACTTGCTCGAGTCCCGGCTCTTGCCGCTGGCGCGTGCCGAGGGGTTCGCCTCCATCGCGGACATGGTCGCCAAGATGAAGGCGCAGCCCGCCAACGGGCTGCACGCCAAAGTGGTCGAAGCGATGACCACGAACGAGACCAGCTTCTTCCGCGATCAGCACCCGTTCGAAGGGCTGAAAAAGGAAGTGATCCCGGCCCTCCGTCAGGCCCGCACCATCACGCGCGCGCTCCGGATCTGGAGCGCGGCATGCTCGGCCGGCCAGGAGGCCTACAGCATCGCGATGCTCCTGCGGGAGAGCTTCCCGGATCTACTGTCCTGGGACCTACGAATCACCGGAACCGATCTCTCGACCGCCATGGTCGCGCGGGCGAAAGAGGGCGTCTACAACCAGATCGAAATGAATCGCGGCCTGCCCGCGCCGCTCTTGCTCAAGTATTTCGACCGCAAGGGCACCGGCTGGCAGGTCAAGCAATCCCTCCGCGACATGTTCGAGGGGCGGCAAATGAACCTCATCGACCCCTGGCCCAACCTGCCGCGGTTCGACGTCATATTTCTTCGCAATGTTCTCATCTATTTCGACATTCCGACGAAGAAGCTCATTTTGGATCGAATCAAGAACGTGCTCGCGCCCGACGGCTACCTGTTTTTGGGAGGCGCCGAGACGACTCTCAAGATCGACGATACTTTCCAGAGAGTGCAGATCGAGCGGGCGGTCTTCTATCGGAAAGCGGGGGCACCAAAAGTCGCATGAACTTCCAAGAACAGGACATTCGTGAAATCACCGAGGCGGTCTGGTCGAACGTGCTCAGCACGAGCGCCGAAGTGGCCGAAACCGAGCCCCTGCGGGCGCTGGCTGGCAAAGTCTTCACCGGCTGTGTCCAGATCTCCGGGGCTTGGGAGGGTGCTGTGACCATTCGGTGTTCGCCCGTTCTGGCGCGGACGGTCGCCGCGACGATGTACGAACTCGGCGCGACCGAGCCTTCCGGGGACGAGGTTCGCGACGCCCTCGGAGAGTTGACCAACATGGTGGGCGGCAACATCAAGGCGCTGCTGCCCGGGACGACGCACCTGTCGCTGCCGATCGTCGCCGAGGGCGACAAGCAGTCGCTGCGCATCAGCGACAGCGATCCCGTCTGCACGGTATGGTTCGCCTCGCACGGCGAAGTCTTTGCGGTCACCGTTCTGTCGAGGGCCGACCGACCGTCCGCCGTGGAGAGGCACTTGCACAACGGAGGTGTCGCATGAAGATCTTGGTCGTGGACGACTCGAAAGCCATGCGCCTCATCGTGCGCCGGACCTTGCGTCAGGCGGGGTTCGCGGACGAAGGCATCACCGAAGCCGCGAACGGCGCCGAGGCGCTGAAGGCGATTCGCGCGAGCACCCCCGACCTCGTGCTGTCCGATTGGAACATGCCGGAGATGACCGGGATCGACCTGTGTACGACGCTGTCGAGCCAGGGGCCGAAGGTGCCGTTCGTATTCGTGACCTCCGAGGGAACGCCCGAAATGCGCGAACGGGCGAAAAAGGCCGGCGCGGTCTCGCTCATCGTGAAACCGTTCGACGCGGAAACATTCCGCACCGTGCTAGGCCCGATAATCAAAGGCTGAGCGCCAGCCCTTCACGCGGTTCTCTCAGACCCTGGCGTCTTTGACGACCCTGGCGGCCCTCTCCTGGACCACCGTCTTCGGCCGCGGGCTCCCCGGCCTGCCCAGTCCTACCCGGCCGCGGGCAAGTGCGCGGCCTCGTGAAGGTACGATTTGGCGACCGCGAAGGCGGCGTCGAGCTGCGCGAGCAGACCGGCAGCACCTTCGAGCTGCTCTCCGCGTCCCGCGGCCTCGAGCTCGGCCGCGATCGCGGTCATGGCGTGGGCGGCCATTCCCAAACTCGCGCCCTTCAGCGAGTGCGCGGCCCGGCTGAGACCCCCGGCGTCGGCTCGATCGACCGCCGAATGAATCACGACGAGGCTGGCGGAGGCGGTTTCGATGAACAGATCCACCATTTCGCGGACGAACTCGGGGTCGCCGACATCCGCCAGCTGAGTCAGATCGACGGGTGTTGCTGGACGCGGCTCCATCGTCTGAGGCGAACGGTCGAACGCGCGTTTGCTTGACACGATTCGGCTCGAAAGGCGCTTCGCCCTTCATTTGGGCGCCCTCCTCTAAAGAGGAAAGGCAAGAGTGCCGTCCTCCGTAACGTGAGCATCGCACCCATTCCGGCGCAGGAGGCGCGGCGCCTGGCTCACCTCCGGGGGATGGGTCTGCTCGATACCGCGGCCGACCCCACTCTGGACGACCTGGCCCGACTCGCGGCGGCGGTGACGCGCAGCCCGGTCGCCTTCGTCAGCTTGATCGACGAGCGCCGCCAATGGTTCATCGCCCGGTACGGAATGGACGCGACCGAAACAGCACGCGACGTCTCGTTCTGCTCGCACGCGATCCTGCGCCCGGAAGAGGTGTTCACGGTCGAAGACGCATCGATTGATCCCAGATTCTCGGACAATCCGCTGGTCGTCGGAGATCCCCACATTCGCTTCTACGCCGGGGTGCCGCTGATGACGGGCGACGACGGGCTCGCCATCGGCACGCTTTGCGTGACCGATTTCACGCCCCGAACGCTGTCGAACGACGAGATGGAAAGCCTCAGGGCGCTGGCGCGTATGGTCGAGTCGCGCCTCCGAGCCAAGAGCGAGATTTCCGACCTGGCCCGGGCGGTCAAGAACCTGAGCGCGACCGAGCAGAGACTGGAAGAGACCAACCGGAGAGTGGAAGAGGCCAACCGCCTCCTCAATGCCATTCTCTTGCACCTGCCCCTCGGAGTCTTCGTCAAAAGCGTCGAGCCGGACAGGCTCGGCGAGTTCGTCGTCTGGAACGCCGAGTGCGCGCGCATCTTCGAACGGACCGAGCGCGAGGCGCTCGGACACAAGTTGACTGACGTGTGTGCGTTCAACGCCGAGGCGATGGGGGCCAGCGACGCCGTCGTGTGCGAACGACGCCAGCCTGTGGAACTGCCGCCGACATTCACCAAGACGCACAGCGGCACCGAGCGGTGGCTGCGCACGCAAAAGGCGCCCCTCTTCGACACCGAAGGGCGGATCCGCTGGATACTCGGGGTCACCGAAGACGTGACCGCGCAGATGCGCGCGGACCAAGAGCGCAAAGCCGCGCTCAGCCGAGCGGAAGCCGCCTCGCTCATCAAGTCTCAGTTCCTCTCGAACATGAGCCACGAGATCCGCACGCCCGTCAACGGCGTCCTCGGTTTCCTCACGCTCGCGCTCGAGGGGGACCTGACGCTCGACGTTCGCGAAATGGTCGAGACGGCCAAAGGATCTGCCCAGCATCTTCTGGCGATCATCAACGACATTCTGGATCTGTCGAAGATCGAATCGGGGAACATCACGCTCGAAGACGCGGCTTTCTCTCTGCGGGACGCCATGCGGCGCGTTCTCGGGGTTGCCGCGACCGACGCAGCTACAAAAAAGGTGGAGTTCGTTCTGGACATCGCGCCCGACGTACCGGATGCCGTGCGCGGAGACGTCGTGCGTTTCGGTCAGATGGTGAGCAACCTGGCGACGAACGCGGTGAAGTTCACGAAGGTCGGCGAGATTCGGGTGTCGGTCGAGCTCGAGCGCGAAGCTCGACCCGATGGGCCGCGCCGCATCGTCGTCACCGTCGCCGACACCGGAATCGGAATTCCGAAGGACAAATGGGATTCTATCTTTCTCCCGTTCAGCCAAGCCGAAGCGAGCACCACACGGCGCTTCGGCGGCACCGGACTGGGACTGACGATCTGCCGCGAGATCGCCCGTCGCATGGGCGGGGACATCGTGGTCTCGAGCGAATTCGGACACGGCAGCCGATTCGAGGCGACCCTCGCCCTCGGCGCCGATCCCGAGCCCCCTCGAACGAACCTGACCGGGCTGTCGGTCGCGGTCGCCGGCGCGTACGCTCCGAGCGTCGCCGCCGCCGCCCGGGCGATCCGTGGGTTGGGAGCGACGGTCACGGAGATCACGTCACTCGACGACGTGCCGCTGGCCGCGCGCGCGAAATCGACGGTGGTCGTGATCGACACGGCCAGCAGCGTCGAGGACGACCCCGCCGCATGGATGGCACGGTTCCGGGCGGAGCGCGGGGCCACGGCGCCCGTCCTCTGGCTGGTGGACGCGACCGCCTGGATGACCCACGGACACCAGGTTCAGGCCGGCCGAATTTCGAGAAAACCGGCGACCTCGAACGACCTCGGGCGCGCAATCGAGGGTCTCGTGCAAACGGCCGCGCAGCCCGAGGGATCCCCCCCCACGGCGCCCCAGGCGGGACCGCGCGTCGATCCCAGGGCGGCGATCCTGAGGGGCACGCGCGTGCTCCTCGCCGAGGACAACCCCGTCAACGGACGCCTGGCCACGCGATTGCTGGAAGCTTTGGGCTGCGTCGTGCAATGGGCAACCGACGGGCGTGCGGCCCTGGAGGCGTTTCGGGGTGGCGGTTTCGACGTCGTCCTTCTCGACGTGCAGATGCCCGAGATGGACGGCCTCGCGTGCGCTCGGGCGATCCGGGAGGCGGAGGCGCCGGCGCCCCCCGTGCCCATCATCGCGCTCACCGCGAACGCGATGAAAGGTCAGGACGCCGAGTGCTTGGCCGCTGGCATGGATCGCTACCTATCCAAACCGCTGGACCGAGAACGCCTCGTCCAAGACCTCGTGTGGGCGCGCGGTCGCCGCGACAGCTCCCGGTTGCTCGTGGCCGGAGCTCCGATTCTGACGGAGCTAGGTCCGAGCCGAGGGAGCAAAGGCAGTAGCGGGCCCGCGTCGACGACCGGCGCGTAAGCCGTCCGCGCGTTTGGGAGCGGTCATGCGGACTCGGCGCAAAGCGGGATGCTCGGGGGGAAGGTCCAAAAAACGTCTCCCGGGCGGCATGTTCCTGAAGACCGTTTGACGCGAGGCTCTTCCGCAGGTAGGCTTCTGTCTGCCATGCAGGATGTTTTGGTCGACTGCTCATCGTCCGCGACGCATGTCGTCGTAGCCGAGCGGTCGCTCATTGTACTCCTTCCCATCGGCATTCTCGGCCTCCTTCTTATTGAGGCCGCCGGGTGCGGGCCGCCAAGGTGAAGCGTCCGTAACGCCACCGCGGCCCCCGCACCGGCAGACGGTGCGGGGGTTTTTTTTCATCCCAATTGTCTGAGAACGAAAAGGAAATGTGAACCATGAGGACCCAGAACGCTTCCGACACCGCTTCTTCTTTCTCCGACAAGCGCATCGCCGTCGTAGGCTACGGTAGCCAGGGTCGCGCCCACGCGCTGAACCTGCGCGACGACGGGCGCGAAGTCCTCGTCGGACTGCGCCGCGGAGGCGCAACGTGGGCGCTCGCCGAGCGCGATGGCTTCAAGCCCCGCACGGTGAGCGAGGCGGTCAAGGACGCGGACATCGTAGCGATGCTGGTGCCGGACATGGCGCAACCGCGGGTTTGGCAAGAGGAGATCGCGGCCCACTTGCGGCAGGGCGCGATGCTCCTTTTCGCGCACGGATTCGCGATTCACTACGGCCGAATCACCCCCCCTCGCGAAGTCGACGTCACTCTCATCGCCCCCAAGGCGCCGGGGCGACTCGTTCGGCGCACCTACACGCAAGGGCACGGGGTCCCGTGTCTCCTCGCGGTGCACCAGGACGCGACGGGACACGCAAAGGACCGAGCGCTCGGCTATGCGCGCGGAATCGGCGGGACGCGCGCGGCGGTCTTGGAAACGACCTTCGGCGAGGAAACGGAAACGGACTTGTTCGGCGAGCAAGCCGTCCTTTGCGGCGGGGTGACGGAGCTCGTGGCGGCGGGCTTCGAGACGCTGACCGAGGCCGGCTATCAGCCGGAAATCGCGTACTTCGAGTGCTTGCACGAGCTCAAGCTCATCGTCGACCTCCTCTACGAAGGGGGCTTCGCCAAGATGCATCGATTCGTCAGCGAGACGGCGAAGTTCGGCGACCTGTCGCGCGGCCCTCGGATCGTCGACGCCCACGTCCGGGAGACGATGCGCACCGTGCTCGAAGAGATCCGCTCGGGTGCGTTCGCGAGCGAGTGGATCCTCGAGGATCAGGCGGGCAAGCCGCGGTATTCGAAGCTGATGGCGCGCGACCTGGAGCACCCGATCGAGAAGGTGGGCGCCAAGCTTCGCGAGCGGATGCCTTGGCTCTCCGAGGGCGATCGCGCCGACGGCGCTCCCGCCGGCACCGGTGCGACGGCGCCCGCGCAGCCGCGCGCCTCGCACCTGACCGAGGTCAAACGATGAACGCAGCCAAGGCTCTCGTGCGCGCGCTCGAAGCCGAAGGCGTCGACATCGTCTTCGGTTACCCAGGGGGCGCGATTCTGCCCGTGTACGACGCGCTCGTGGACTCCAAGCTGCGTCACATCCTCGTGCGTCACGAGCAAGCCGCGGCCTTCGCCGCCAACGGCTGGGCGCGCGCCACGGGCCAGGTCGGCGTTTGCATCGCGACCTCGGGACCCGGAGCGACCAACCTCGTCACCGGAATCGCAGACGCGTATGCCGACTCCGTCCCGATGGTGATCATCACGGGACAGGTTGCCACCACCTTGATGGGAACCGACGCCTTCCAGGAGCTCGACGTGCTTGGAATGACAATGCCCGTCGTCAAGCACGGGTTCGTCGTTCGGCGTGCCTCGGAAATGGCCGACGTCGTCCACGACGCCTTCCGGATCGCGCGCAGCGGGCGGCCCGGACCGGTGCTCGTCGACATTCCGAAAGACGTGGCCTACGCCCCCGTGGACGACCGGCTGCCGCCGTCGGTGAGGCTGGCCTCTGCGCGCGACCCGGTCGCCTCCCCGGATCCCGAGGAGCTCGCGCGCGCCTGCAAAGCCCTCGAGCGGGCGCGAAAACCCCTGCTCTACATCGGAGGAGGGGTCCGACGGGCCCACGCGATCCCCGAGCTTCGAGCGCTCGTCGAAACGACTCGCCTCCCGTTCGTGTCCACGCTCATGGCCCTCGGGAGCGTGCCCACCGAGCATCCGCTGTCCCTCGGAATGCTCGGCATGCACGGGACCAAAGCGGCCAACTACGCCGTCCAAGAGGCCGACCTCCTCTTGTGCGCCTGCGCGCGGTTCGACGACCGTGCCACGGGCAAGCTCGCCGACTTCGCTCCCCACGCCGAGATCATTCACATCGACATCGACGGGGCCGAAGTCGGCAAGCTGCGGCGCGCGAACGTCGCGCTGGTCGGCGATGCGCGCGTCGCGTTACGCGAGCTCGCTCGTCCTCTGGACAACATCGAGCCGTGGCGGGCCCAGTGTCTCAGTTGGAAGCGCCAATACGTCCTGGACCCCTCCCCTCGCGACGCGCGCGTCCACGCGCCGACGCTCTTGCGACGGCTGTCGGAGCGCGCCCCGCGCGACGCCACCTTCGCCTGCGACGTCGGACAACACCAGATGTGGGTCGCCCAGCACGTGCACTTCGACTCGCCCGACCGCCACCTCACGAGCGGAGGACTGGGCGCGATGGGATTCGGCATTCCCGCTGCGGTCGGCGCGTGCTTCGCTCGGCCGGGCTCGCTCGTCGTGACCGTGACCGGCGACGGCTCGATCATGATGAATCTGCAGGAGCTCGCCACGATCGTGCGGTACGCCCTGCCGCTTCGAATCGTGCTGATCGACAACCGCGGCCTCGGCCTCGTGCGCCAGTGGCAAGAGCTCTTCCACGAAGAGCGCTACAGCGAGATCGATCTGAGCGACAACCCCGACTTCGTGCGAGTGGCCGAAGCGTTCGGGATCCCGGCGTTCCGCGTCGACCGCGCGGACCAAGTGGAGCACGCCGTCGAGAGGATCGTCGGCGGACCGGGGCCGCTTCTGTGTCACGTCGTCGTCGACCCGGCAGCCAATGTTTGGCCGATCGTCCGCCCGGGAGCGGCAAATTCGTCGATGTTGGACGACGATCACAAGATGCCGCGTCCGGCGGCGGGAGGATCGCGATGAGGATCATCGTGAGGCTGCGGCGAGCGGAAGGCGACCTCGAGCGACTGATCGGCCTCTTTCGCCGCCGCGCGTGGCAAGTGACGACGCTCGAGGCGCGCGTGGGACGAGACGGCTCGACGATGACCGTTCATGCGACTCTCGAAGGGGATCGGTCCCCCGAGGTTCTCGCGCGTCAGGTCGAGCGACTGATCGAGGTGGAGTCGGTCCATCTCGACGAGAGCGAAGCGCAAGTTCCGCGCCTCGCGGGCGTTCGAACGAAAGAGGTGTGAAGCCATGAGCGCATCGGGACCCTACGTCGCCATCTTCGACTCGACGCTGCGCGACGGCGAGCAGTCGCCGGGCGTTTCGATCACCCTCGAAGAGAAGCTGGAAATCGCGCGCGCCCTCCGCGACCTTCACGTCGACGCCATCGAGGCCGGGTTTCCGGCGGCCTCGCTCGGCGTCTTCGAAGGCGTGCGCGCGATTGCACGCACGATCGAAGGGCCGATGGTGTGTGCGCTCGCTCGCTGCGTTCGCGAGGACATCGACCGCGCGTTCGAGGCCGTGCGCGACGCGTCGAGCAAACGGATTCACGTCTTCATCGCGACCAGTCCGATCCACCGCGAGCACAAGCTCCGGATGTCGCGCGAGCAAATCCTGGCCACGCTCTCGGAGGGGGTCGCGTACGCCCGCTCGCGCTGGGACGATGTCGAGTTCTCCGCCGAAGACGCGTGCCGAACCGAGGCCGATTTTCTCGCGGAGGTGGTCGAGCGCGCCATCGAAGCCGGCGCGAAGACGATTAACCTCCCCGACACGGTCGGGTACTCCGTGCCCACCGAGCTCACGCAGATCTTTCGGAGTCTACGGTCGAGCGTGCGCGGCATCGACGGCGTGACGCTCAGCGTCCAGTGCCACGACGACTTGGGCCTCGCAGTCGCCAACAGCTTCGCGGCTGTGGAAGCCGGGGCCCGGCAAGTCGAGTGCACCATCAACGGTCTCGGCGAACGGGCGGGCAACTGCTCGCTCGAAGAGATCGTCATGGCCATGATCACACGCCGCGACTACCTGGGCGTAGACGTAGGCATTCAGACTCGGCTCCTCTGTCCGACGAGCCGTCTCGTGTCGCGCATCACGGGCCTCACGGTCCCGCCGAACAAGGCCGTGGTCGGGTCGAACGCCTTCGCGCACGAGGCGGGGATCCACCAGCACGGGGTCTTGGCCCATCGCTCGACCTACGAGGTCATGCGGCCGGAGGACGTGGGCTTCGGCACGTCGCGGCTCGTTCTCGGCAAACACAGCGGACGTCACGCGCTACGAAAGCGGCTCGAGCAGCTCGGCTTCAGCGTGCGAGAAGATCGCTTGGACGACGCGCTCGCGATGGTCAAGCGCGTGGCCGAGCACAAGAAGGAAATCGACGACGACGATTTGCGGTCCATCCTCGAAGGGCGCGCAACGCTGCACTGGGGTCCCTGAGCCATGGATGTGTGCCTCTACGACACGACGCTGCGCGACGGGTCGCAGCGCGAAGGGATTGGATTCTCTCTCGACGACAAAGTCCGCATTTTGGATTTGCTCGACGAATTCGGCATCCCCTACATCGAAGGAGGCTTTCCGTCTTCGAACCCCCGAGACGCCGAGTTCTTCCGGCGCGCGAAGCCGCGGCACGCGAAGCTCGTGGCCTTCGGAGGAACGCGCCGCGCCGGGGTCCGCGCCGACGGCGACGTCAACCTGCGAACTCTCATCGCGGCCGAAACGCCCACCGTGGCGTTCGTCGGCAAGTCGTCGCGGCGGCACGTCCTGTACGTCCTCGGGATATCCCTGGAGGAAAATCTGGCGATGATCTCCGAGAGCGTGGCGTTCGCGAAAGAGCGCGGGCGCGAGGTGGTGTTCGACGCCGAGCACTTCTTCGACGCGGTCGGCGAGGACCGGAAGTACGCGCTCGCCGCCATCCGGGCCGCGGCCGACGCCGGAGCCGACTGGATCGTGCTCTGCGACACGAACGGGGGCAGCCTGCCGGGGTCGGTGTCTCGCATCGTGGGCGAGGCGCGCGTGGCCCTCTCCGCATTCAAAGACTGCAAAGTCGGGATCCACGCGCACAACGACGCGGAGCTCGCGGTCGCGAACAGCCTCGCCGCCGTGGAAGCGGGGGCGCAGATGGTCCAAGGAACGATCAACGGCTGGGGCGAGCGGTGCGGCAACGCAAACCTGGTGTCGCTCGCGCCCACGCTCGCGCTGAAGCTCGGAAAGAGCTGCGTCGACGAGCGCGCGCTGCGTCGCCTGACCGACCTCTCCCGGCGGACGAGCGAGATCGCCAACGTCGCGCCCGACCCTTTCGCCCCGTATGTCGGCGCAGCCGCTTTCGCCCACAAGGCGGGGTACCACGCGGCGGCGTCCGAACGGCTCGAGGGTGCCTACGAACACGTGCCGCCCGCGGCCGTCGGAAACGCGCGGCGCATCCTCGTCTCCGAGCTCTCGGGGCGGGGCAACTTGCGCGCTCGCGCCCGATCGCTCGGGCTGGAAGTCGGCGATGAAGAAGCCGCCGTGCTCGCGAGCGTGAAAGACATGGAAAACAGGGGTTTCCAGCTCGAGGCCGCCGACGGAACCGTGGAACTTCTCATGCGGCGCGCCCAGAAGGACTTCGCGCCGCCGTTCGAGCTCGTCGACATCACGGTCGTCTCCCAGACCGACGTTCAGCGGGGCATGTCGACCAAGGCGAAAGTCATCCTTCGCGTGTCCGGCGACGCGTTGAGCTCCGAGGCGGAGGGCCGGGGTCCGGTCGATGCGCTCGATCGCGCTCTCCGGCAAACGCTCGTACCGCGCTTTGCAGAGCTCGAACGGTTGCGTCTCGTGGACTATAAGGTGCGAATTCTGGACCCCGAACGCGCCACTGCAGCCACGACGCGGGTCTTGCTCGAGGCCGCCCACGGCGACGCGCGCTGGATCACGGTCGGCTGCTCGGAGAGCATCATCGAGGCCAGCTGCCAGGCCCTCTTGGACAGCTACGAACTTTGCGTGCTGCGCCAGCGGTCGGCCCAGGCGGGCAAAGAAGCCACATCCACGAATGGGAATCAGGCCAACCCCGGAGACGCCGACGGGCCGTCGGCTCCGCCGGTCCGTGGCCGGAAAATCGGAGCGGCATCGTGAGCGAATCTACGCTCTTCGGAAAAGTGTGGAGTGACCACGTCGTCACTCCCGAAACGGAATCGACGCCAGCCATCCTCTACGTCGATCTGCACCTGGTCCACGAAGTCACCTCGCCCCAGGCGTTCGAGGTCCTCCGCGAGCGGGGACTGCGCGTGCGTCGGCCGGACCGGACCATGGCGACGATGGACCATTCGACACCCACGACGCCCCGCCCGGCGAAGGGCCCGCGCCTCATCAACGACCAGGAGGCCAGGGCCCAAATCGAGCGCCTCGAGCGCAACTGCAAGGAGCAAGGCGTAGGCCTCTACGCGCTCGGCGACGAGCGGCAGGGAATCGTCCACGTCATCGCACCCGAGCTCGGGCTGACGCGCCCGGGCATGACCATCACGTGCGGCGACAGCCACACGAGCACGCACGGAGCGTTCGGGGCGCTCGCGTTCGGCATCGGCACGAGCGAAGTCGGGCACGTGCTCGCCACCCAGTGCCTGCTCCAGCGCCGCCCGCGAACGATGCGCGCGACCATCGACGGCAGGCCGCCGCGCGGAGTGAGCGCGAAGGACGTCGTCTTGGCGCTCATCGCCCAGATCGGAACCGCGGGGGGCACCGGGCACGTGATCGAATACGCCGGCTCCACGATCCGCGCGATGAGCATGGAAGAGCGCATGACGGTCTGCAACATGACGATCGAAGGCGGCGCGCGCGCCGGCATGATCGCCCCCGATGAGACGACGTTCGAGTGGCTCGCGGCGTGCCCGGAGGGTCCGCGAGGGGCGGCGTGGGATCGAGCCCTTTCACGCTGGCACGCACTTCGGACCGACGACGACGCGTCGTTCGACCGAGAAGTGTCACTCGACGGCTCCGCGCTCTCGCCGATGATCACGTTCGGTACCGATCCGTCGACAGCCATCCCGATCGGATCGCCCATACCGCAGGCGAACGGCGACACGACGCGCGCTCGGGCCCTCGCGTACATGGGTCTCGAAGGCGGCAAGCCCTTGCTGGGGCATCGGGTCGACGTCGTCTTCGTAGGGAGCTGCACGAACGCGCGCCTCAGCGACCTCCGCCAAGCGGCGTCCGTCGTCCGGGGCCGCCGCGTGGCGCCGGGCGTTCGCATGCTCGTCGTCGCCGGGTCCCAGCAGGTCAAACATCACGCCGAGGCCGAAGGACTCGACCGTATCTTCCGCGAAGCGGGTGCCGAGTGGCGCGAGCCGGGCTGCTCGATGTGCATTGCGATGAACGGCGATCGCCTGGACGCCGGACAGTACGCCGTCAGCACGAGCAACCGGAACTTCGAAGGACGACAGGGCCCCGGCGGCCGAACGTTCCTCGCCAGCCCACTCACCGCGGCGGCCGCCGCCGTGACCGGTCGGATCACCGACGTCCGCGAGCTCCTCGACTGACGACCCCTGTCCGACCAATCTGCAACGGAAGCTCGAACCCCATGGAACCGATTCGCACCATCGTCTCCCGTTTCGTTCTTCTTCCCATCGATGACGCCGATACCGATCAGATCATCCCCGCGCGCTTTCTGAAAACCACGTCGCGCGCCGGCCTCGGTGCGCATCTCTTCGCCGATCGCCGCGGACCGGAATTTCCGCTCGATCGCCCCGAAGCGCGCGGGGCGCAGGTGCTCGTGGCGGGCCGAAACTTCGGCTGCGGTTCGTCGCGCGAGCACGCACCCTGGGCGCTCGGCGACGCCGGGTTTCGTGCCATCATCGCGCTCGGAATCGCAGACATCTTCCGGGCCAATTCCATCAAGAATGGCATCGTTCCAATCGTCGTGGACGAGGCCTTTCACGCGAAGCTCACAGCGGCGCCCAATTCCGAAGTGGTGATCGATTTGGACAAGCTCACCGTCTCGATGGTCAAAGGGGGTGCGACGGCTTCGTTCGCGCTCGATCCGTTCGCCCGGCATTGCCTGATGGCCGGCATCGACGAGCTGGGCCTGCTCCTCGGGCAACTCGACGCAATTGCGGCGTACGAGAAGAAAGCCGAGGCCCTGTCGTGAGCCTCATCGCGGTCCTAGCCGGCGACGGCATCGGTCCAGAGATCACGGCGGAAGCGGCGCGGGTCATCGGCGCCGTCGCGCGCCGGTACGGCGCCTCGATCGAGCTCGCGTCCGCTCCGATGGGCGGGTGCGCGATCGATCTCACGGGTTACCCCCTTCCTCAGACCACGCTCGACTTGTGCTTGCGTTCCGATGCGGTACTTCTCGGCGCAGTCGGCGGACCCAAGTGGGAAACGCTCGAGGGGGCCCGGCGTCCCGAAGCAGGTCTTCTCGGCCTTCGCAAGGGGCTCGGGACGTACGCGAACTTGCGCCCCGTCGCCCCGCATCCGCGGATGATCGAACGCGCGCCGCTGCGGCCGGAGCTGCTGAAGGGCGTGGACCTGGTCGTCGTCCGTGAGCTCACCGGGGGAATCTACTTCGGCGCTCGCGGACGGCAGGGGGACACGGCGTTCGACACGTGCACGTACACCGCGGGCGAGATCGAGCGCGTGATCCGACTCGCCTTCTCGATGGCGCGCGGGCGCCGCCGTCGCGTGACGTCGATCGACAAGGCGAACGTCCTCGATACCTCCCGCCTCTGGCGCGAGGTGGCCGTCCGCGTCGCAAAGGACTTCCCCGACGTCAGCCTCTCCCACGAATTGGTCGACGCAGCCGCGATGCGCCTCATTCGAAGCCCGGCCGACTACGACGTCATCGTCACGGAGAATCTCTTCGGCGACATTCTCAGCGACGAGGCTTCGGTTCTCGCGGGGTCGATTGGCATGTTGCCCTCGGCTTCTCTGGGAGACGGCAAACTGGGCCTTTACGAACCAATCCACGGCTCGGCACCCGACATTGCAGGACGGGGCATCGCGAATCCATACGGGACGATCCTCAGCGTCGCGATGTTGCTCCGATACTCATTGCGGGCGGAGGAGGCGGCCAAAGCGATTGAACGAGCCGTGACGGAAGCGATCGACGCCGGTGTCGTGCCGGGCGACCTGGGCGGAAAGGCCACGACCGTCGAGTGCGGCACCGCGGTGGTCGAGCGCATTCACTGAAACTGACCGCTCGACGTGAGCAAATCGCCCGCGCTGAACGCGGGGAACGAGTCGGTCACTTGCTGACCGTCGGTCGACGTCAACCGGACGGAGAATGAACCGGTCCCGAAACCGCCGGAGTCCGTCAGCGTGCCGTCCGTGCCCCAGGAGAGCGCCGTCCAGCTCGGGTGGTTCTGGCTCTTCACTTCGACCTTGGCGAGCGGCATCCGCTCGTTTCGGACCCAAAAACTGGTCCACCACACGCTCGCCATGGTCTGGAACTGGTACTCAATCGGTCCGGATTCGGGGCACTTGGCGAACTGCCAGGTCATGTTGCGAGGATAGACATTGCAGTCGGCCGCTCCCACGAGCGCCGTGCATACGTCGGCACTCACGTCGATGTCGTTCGGACCGGTGCTTCCATAGGTGACGACGCGTGCAATCACGGATTTACCATCGGCGGCTTGGATGAGGACGCACGCGTCGCAGAGACGACCGCCGTCGACATGTTGGGTGTTGAGGCCGGCGAGAAGGGTCCCCTCTTCTGCCTGAACGCTGGCGGGATACGGTGCGCAGGCGTTGTGCCACTGCGATTCTTGCCAGTCGACGGGACCGAGATTGTACTGTCCGGAGTACGAGGTACCGAAAGCGGAGCTGGCGTCGGGGGCTGGACCCAGGGCTGGACCCCCTCCGGAATCCTGGAAATCAGACCCCGAGCTCGACGAGCCCGACCCCGAGCTCGACGAGCCGGAACCTGAGCTCGAACCTGCCCGCAGCCCCGAGGACGTGCCCAAGCCCGAGCCCGCCTGGGAGCTCGGCGCGCTGTCCGGGCGCGTCGACGAGCGACCGTCCGCTCCGCTGCACGCGAGCACCAAGACGGACGCCGCGGCGGCGGGCCCATGTCGCCTCACTCGAAGAAGGTACCCCATGCGTTCCATACGGCGTCGCCGCCGCTGAATTTCAGGCCGCACCGCATGGGATGAGCGCCTGGCTATGGAAAGGAAGGGCCGAGGCGTTCCTCATATCGGGACGCTGCCGGACTGAAGCCTCCGTCTTGGCCCTTGACCACGTCCACGCCGAGCCGGAGCCTCGCACCCCCATGTCGATTCTCCCCCCTCCCCCGCTACGCACGGACGGATCGAACGACTTCGCGTTCTACAGCATGCGCGAGCGCGTGCCGCGCATCGCGCGCGAAACGATGGATCGCAACCCGGACTACCCCGCGGCGGTCCGAGATGCCGTCGAGCGGCTGGCGGCCGCAATCGAGCAAAATTCCCCCCTCCCGACCCCGCGTTTTCCGGCGGCCGACGTACCGGCATGGACGGCCGCCCACAACGAGCACGCCCACGAGACCTGGCTCGACGCGGAGTGGTTTCACGCCGAGCTCGCGTTCTACCGAGAACTCGCCCACGCGTGCCGGTTCTGGGAGACGGGCCGCGATCCATTCGCACCTGTCAAGCACGAGGAGCTGTCCGGAGAGCGCCCGTGGTCGCGACTCGAGGCGGCCCTCGCCCTCGCCGGTGGAACCCGGGAGGAGCGCATCGCAGCGCTCCTCGACGCATGCCTGTGGGGAAACCGCGTGGATCTGAGCTATACGGTCGCCGCCTCTCGAGCCCACCGCGGCGAGGGAGACCTGCTGGTGGACGAGCGGGGCGCCGCCGTTGGCTTCCTGGCCCGAGGGGGCTCCCGCGTGCACGTCGTCGCCGACAACGCTGGCACCGAGCTTGCCCTTGATCTCGCTCTCGTGGGCGCGATCCTGGAGGAGCCCCAGTCGACGGCAACCCTCCACCTCAAGATGCAACCGATGTTCGTCAGCGACGCGATGCCGCGCGACGTATGGGACCTCATCGGGCGAATGTGCGGCCAGGGGCGCGGCGTTCTCGGATCGCTGGCCGGCCAACTCGACGCCTGCTTCGCGAGCGGTCGCCTCGTGCTCGCCCCGGATCCCTTCTGGAGCGGTCCTCGTTTCTTTCGGGAACTGCCCCCACACCTTCGTGCCGCACTCGCCTCGGCGACGATCGTGGTCCTGAAGGGCGACGTGAACTACCGGCGTCTCGTGGGCGACGCCCTCTGGCCGCCCGCGACGCCCCTCGCGCAGGCGTGCGCCTACACGCCGGCGCCGCTGGTATGTCTGCGGACGATGAAAAGTGACCCGGTGGCCGGCCTTCCGGAGGGCCTGGCCGAATCGCTCGACGCCACCCATCCGAAATGGCGTATCGACGGGCAGCGCGCCGTGGTGCAAACGATCGTCCCCCGAGGAGACGATTCAGCCCTTTTCGTCGCGCGATAGGAGCAACTCGACGGACGCCGCCTCCACGCTCGTAGAGGTCGGCGGGCGGGCCTTCGTGATGACGATCCGAACCGAAGTGGCGGGGAAGTCCGCAAAAATGCGCTCGACGATGCGCTTGGCCAGCGTCTCGAGCAAGCGACAGCTTCCCGCCGTTCCTTCGTCGACGATGGCCGTGGCGATGCGATCGTAGTCCACGACGTCGCGGCGATCGTCGCTTGGAGGAAGTGCGCTCGGGGGGAACGACAACTCCGCGTGGACTACGAAGTCTTGCGGAAGGCGGCGCTCGGACAAGGACGCGCCGTGGCGACTCCGGAACCGGACCCCGTCGAGGCGAATACTGTACTCGCGTACGGCCATCGGCCGCACCATACTATTCGCCGAGCGTTTCCTGCTCCGTCATTGTGCTCGGAACGCCGAGCACTCCGCAGGCGGAGGCAGCCACCAACCGAGCCAACGCCGGACCTCCGACGATTCTGACGCCGCGAATCTGCCGCCGCCGCTCCCAGAGGCTCCGTTCGCCAACGCTGGCGACCGACGGAGCACACCCGGTCAGCCGCCGGAGGTCGACGACCAGGTCGAGCGTAGAGCGCAGGTGCGGCAGCATAGCGGCGACCAGCTGTCGCATGTCCGCGGCCCGAACGTGACCTGTGAAAGCGACGGCAACCACACCGGGCCGCAGCGTAGTTATCGTCCAAGGAGGGGGGGACTGCACGAATTCCTCCGCCTTCGTGAAATCGACGACGATTTCGACGAGCGTCTCGATGTCGAACGGCTTCGCGGCGAACGCGTGAAACCCCGCCGCGATCGCCGGGCGAACGGCCTCCGCCGCGGAGACCGCGACGGCGGGCGTAAGCCCTCCCTTTTCGGGAGGCAACGAGCGGATACGCCGGATCATCCCGTATCCGTCGCCCCCCGGCATCCAGAGATCGGACACGACGATATCGGGGCGCTCGCGTTCGAAGACCTCGAAGCCCTCGGCGCCCGACTTGGCTCCGAAGACGACCGCGCCGTCGAGAGCCAAGAACTCCTCGAGCATTTCGCGCGTGTCATGGTCGTCCTCCACGAGGAGCGTTCGAACGTCGCTCAAGCGCGCGGGGCGGTTGAGAATCGAAGCAGTCACCGTCTTACGAGCTTAGGGGCAACCGCCCCGAGCGCCACGTGATTTCCCATGAACTCGGTGAACTCGAGCCCGAGCGGCCCATCTTTCGCGTCCCCAAACCACTGGCCGCGCTAAGGAGCCGCTTGGACGGCTCTTGCGAGCCCCGTCGCGATTCTTTCGAACACCAGAGCGACGATCGCAAGCGTGGCTAGTGCGCGAAGCGGTGCCAGCAGCGCGTGGACCTGTGCCGGCGAAGCCGCGCGAGCGACGAGCGCGGCGGCAAGTTCCACGACAATTGCCGAGGCGAGCAGCGGTCCACCCAAGGCAACGGCGAGCTCTATACCGCTCACGAGGTCGTGCACCGCGGCGAGCAGCGGGTTGCCGCCGATGGGCCGTGATGCGAGCGCGACCGCGACCCGCGCCGGGCCTCCCGAAGCGAGGAAAATGGCCGATCCGAGCAGCGACAGGAGCACTCCGAGCGGGGTCGCGCGCCCTTCGACCGCGGGCGCGGTCGCCGTTTCCTGGGACCCGCGCAGCGCGTCCAAGATCCCGCCTGCCATGGTCGCCGCCCAGAGGGGCACCGCAGCTGCCAAGGCCACCGGCAGCCCTCGCGCTGCCTCCAGGAGGAGGAGCAGCAGCCAAGGCTGCGATGTGCTCGGGACCCCCGGCCCGACCGCGGGAAACACGGCCGCGGCAAATGCGAGTCCCATCACGGCTCGGGCCGGTGCAGGCAGGGCCCTCAGGCCGAATGCCGGCACGAGAACGACCGCCGGCACGGCTCGGGCCCAGGCGAGGCCGAGCGATGCGAGATCCAAGCCCGACCGCGCCAAGAGTTCGACGATTGTGCCGACCAACCCGGGCATCCGTGCGCGAGTGTTGGCGCGCCGGCGCACGGCCTGTCAAGAAGCTCACGTGGGGACCGGTTGACGGCTGCCTCGCGTCTCGCTCATTCTCCGCGCGACATTCATGGGATTGGATCATTCACTCATCGGCAGGCCGGGTTCCCCGACGACGCTCGAGTACAGCTGGAAGGACGTCGTCTTGTATGCGCTCGGGGTTGGCGCCAAGGCGAGTGAGCTCGACTATCTTTACGAGCGGCACGGTCCGAAGGTTCTTCCGAGCTTTGCGGTCCTCTCGAAGTTCGACCCCATGCTCGCGCTTCTGGCCGAGACGGGGGGCAATCTGGCGATGGTCGTTCACGGGGCCGAGCGCGTGACGATCCACGGGCCGCTCGCCTCGAGCGGCAAGCTGGTGACCACGGTGTCCATCCGCGGCATCTACGACATGAAGAGACTGGCGCAGGTGGTGGTCGATGCTCGCTCCGCAGACCCGACGGGACGTCTGATCGCGGAGTCGACATCCTCGATGTTTTTTCGAGGCGAAGGCGGCTTCGACGGGCCGCCGCCCCCCAAGGAGCCGGCGCCGGTCGAACGGCCGCGGGACACGCCACCCACGTTCTCGGTGGAAGAGCCAACCGGGGCGGAACAAGCGCTGCTGTATCGGCTTTCCGGTGACCTCAACCCACTGCACGCGGATCCGGATTTTGCGCGCTCGGTCGGCTTCGAGCGCGGCCCGATTCTTCACGGTCTGTGCACCTTCGGCTTCATGGTGCGCCACGTCGCCAAGGCGGTCTGCGGCGGCGACGCGACGCGTCTTCGGGCGTTCGAAGCGCAGTTTCGCCGCCCGGTTTGGCCGGGCGAGACGCTGGTTACGGAGGGCTGGCAAGTGCGCCCGGACGCGATCGCGCTCCAAGTCAGGGTGAAAGAACGCGACGAAGTGGTGATTGCCGGAGCTTGGGCGCTCGTGTCGTAGCCCGATCGTGGGACGGGATTGGCTGTGGCTCGCACGCCACGGTCGCTCGGAACCTACAGCGGAATCCGATAGCCTACCGTCACGCCGATTTCGATCGCTCTCACGCTACCAGCGAGCGTCGGGCAATCGTTGAGCGGGTCACACGACGACGCCGTCGAGAACGGCAAGAACGATTGGCTCGACTTACTCGGCAAAATCCACTGGTCTGCCCGGAGCGCGAGACCGATGACCCACTCATCGGTCACCAAGTAATCCGCCCCGGCCTGGACCCCGACCGCGAATCCTTCTGTGCTCACGGTCTGGGTGCTGTTGCCGAATATCGCGGGGACCCTCGGCGAGTCTTCGGTCGTAAAGCGATCGGCAACGACGACCACACCGCCGGTCATCCCGAACCAGCCCTCGAACCAGCGTGAACGCACCGGGAAGTAGCGGACCTCTCCGCCCAGAAAAAAATAGCTGCGCGAGTGCGTGCGCATCAGACCGCTCAAGCCGCCGAAGTTCGGGTCGCTCGTGGGACGCGGCGCGAAGACCACTCCGGCGCCGAACGCCCAGTCGCGGGTCGCTCGATAAAGAAGGTGAGCGCCGGTTTGCAATGTCGCATCCCCCTTGCCGAACGTACCGATGGGGGTCGCGCCGCCCTGGTTGGCCCGCGAGATCGCCGCGTCGGGGAGCGCGATGATACCGAGTTCGAGCTCGGCAATCGTATGCGGGCGGTCGAGCAGAGAGAGGTGGTCGCGCGGCGCGTCCTCGGCCGACGCCAGCCGAGCCCCGAGCACGGTGACCGCGGTGAGCAGGAGCGGCAACGCGCGCATGACCGGCCGACGAGGCTATCCGAGCAGCCCTATCATAGCCACTTGGCACTCGAAGCGGCGGCGGGCGCCTCTCCGCTGGAGGTGGGGGCCGGCGGGCGCGCCTTCGGCTCGGCGTCGTTTGCCGCCTGTCCGACCTGAACGACGCGAACGGCGCGCACCGGAGCTCCGTCGGCGCGCGCGTTGAAAGTCACTTCGAAGCGCCCTCCTTGCAGAAACGTGAAGGTGGCCTTCCACACACCCGACCCGTCGTCGACGGCGTCGAGCTTGGTCCCGGGAGCGATGCCGGGTCCCGTGATACGAAAGATCGATCCATCCACTTTGGGGCGCGGCGCGGCAGCCGAGCCGCCGAGAACACGAGCCGAGAAGTCGACGGGCTGCCCCAGGACCGGTTTGGAGTTCGAGGCATCGATCATCGCCCTCGCCGCCACGGAGCCGGTGAAAGCCGCCGTCGGCGGGCTCGCGCTCGCCAGGGGTGGAACGGAGTCGCTTGGCGGCGGGGCCTGGGCTTGCGATTCCATTTCTGCGGCGAGCCGCCGGGCCACGTCGTCGCTGGGGTCGAGCTGGTACGCGAGCTTCGCGAGACGCACCGCTTCTCCGACGCTCCCCTCGTCGCGCCGCGTGCGCGCCGCCTTGACGAGGTCGTTGCAGGCAAGGGCGCGAATACGCAGGAGCTGCGGCTCGTGTGCCCATCGCGACAGGCCATCCTGGGTGAGATCGCGCACGTTGTCGCCCGCGGGCGAATCCCAGCGCCCGTGAAGAAGCGCGTCGTTGGCTCGCGCCACGACCTCGGACAGGGACAGTTCCTGCGCGCGCCTCGTGCCCGCTCGGCCGGCGACGCCCGCAGCACCGAGAACTCCCACGAGAAAACAAGCGACGACGAGCGTCCACAACGCCATGGCGCGCGCCCGCCCCCTCGGCGCGCCGATCGCGTCGGCCAACTTGGTCTCCGGAGCTAGGGTCGCGGTGGGAACGGGCGTCGCCGCGGGCTGCCGATGCTCGTTCATCGTCGCATCGACGTCGGGCGGGGGAGACCACGTCGGAGCGACGGTTCCGGGTGCCGACGCGGGCGGCTCGGCGATCTCGGTACGCACCGGCAGCCGTGCCGGCGGCTGCGTGCTCCGGAGCGCTCCGCTCATCGTAGGGTGCGCGAGGATGTCCTGCGCTCTCAGTCCGCTCGCGACGGCTGCGTCGAGGAGCATACGACCGAATTCCCGTGCGTTCTCCGCCCGTTCGTCCGGCCTCTTGGCCAGGTTCGCCATGACGACCCCTTCGATGGGATCGGGCACGTACGTGGCCTGGGTCACGCTCTTCAAGGGCGGCGGCGGGTCGTGAATCTGATGCACGAGCAGCGCCACCGCGTGCTCTGCGTCGAAGGGAGTACGACCCGCGAGCATTTGGTAGAGCATCGTCGCGATCGCATAGACGTCCCCCGGCGGTCCGACCGTGTCGCCCCGCGCCCCCTCGGGCGAAATGTAACGCGCGGTGCCGAAGATGAGCCCCGCGGCGGAACCCGTCGCCTGGTCTCCCCAGTTGAGGCGCGCGATTCCGAAGTCCAGCACCTTGACGAAATCGGGATCGTCCGTCCGCTTCACCAGCATGACGTTCTCGGGCTTGAGATCGCGGTGCACGATGCCCTGGGCGTGGGCCTCCCCGGCCGCCTCGCAGAGCGCGAGCGCCACGTGGAGCGCGCGCTGTAGGGGCAGCGTTCCTCCCGACGCGGCCAGCGCGCTTTGCAGCGACAAGCCGTCCAGGTATTCCATGACGATGTACATCGCCCCGTCGGGAAGCTGTCCCGTGAGCAGGACGTGCACGACGTGCGGGTGTGCCAAACGGGAGGCCACCCTTGCTTCGCGATGAAAGCGCGCCACGACCGTCGGGCTGGCCGAGAGCTCGCGATGCAAGATCTTTACGGCGACGTCGCGGTCGATACCCTTCTGAAACCCGCGGTAGACGCGCCCCATCGCTCCGATTCCCACGAGCTGGCGAATCTCGATGGGGCCGACGATTTCCCGGCCGATGTACGGGTCGGTTGCGGCGAGAGCGGCGATGTCCGCTGGGGACGTCGTGAGCGGTGAGCCGTCGAGCGCGCAAAAGAGCGCGTCCGCCGCGTATCGCGCTCGGCACGACGGGCACGCCTTCGGCAACGAAGCATCGGCGATGGCCAGCCCGTCACCCTCTGGGTTCACGCTACCCATGGTAGCCTGCCTTGCACTGCCTGCACGTCGCGGGAACGAACGCGGGCCAGGGGCAACGATGGGGTCGTCTTGCACGGGAATGTTTCCGGCGCGGTTGCGCCGGCCGCCCGCGTTTGCTTAAGGTGCGGCCCGTCGTGACCGCCGATAGCAGCAGCGCTGGTTGGTCCGTGCAGCTCCCTCACTTCGAGGGTCCGCTCGACCTTTTGCTGCATCTTTGCCAAAAGCACGAGCTCAACGTTCTCGACATTCCGGTCGCCTTCGTCACCGAGAAGTACCTGGAATACCTCGCGGTGATGCAGCTCATGCAGCTCGACTTGGCCGCGGAGTACTTGGTGATGGCGGCCACACTGGCCCACATCAAGTCGCGGATGTTGCTACCCGCGGCTCCGCCCGAGCAAGACGACGAAACCGAGTTCGCCGACGAGATGGATCCTCGCGAGGCGCTCATCAAGCGATTGCTCGAATACCAAAAGTACAAGCACGCAGCCGAGGAGCTGGCAGCGCGCGGGGTGGCGGGGCGCGACGTATTTGGACGTGGGATGCCCGTGTACGGAGGTGCCAACGACCCGTCCGGCGTAGAGCCGACCGCGGCGCCGCCCCTGGCCGAAATTCCCCTCTTCGCGCTGGTCGAAGCCTTTCAGCGGGTGCTCGACCGAAGCAAAGTCAAGTTGTCGCACGACGTCGTCGCCGACCGGATTAGCCTGAGCGACCGCATCGGGGAGATTTCCGAGTTGCTCACCATGCGAGGGCGCGTCGCATTCGAAGACATGTTCGACGGGCTAGCGACCAAGTTCGACCTGGTGATCACGTTTCTGGCACTCCTCGAGATGACGAGACTCAAGATGACGCGTTTGTTCCAGTCGGGACCCTTGGGGCCGCTCTACGTCGAACTCGCTGCAGCTTCCCCGCAAGGGGGACCGCCAGCGACGGGCGAGGAGGCCCCCCCCCAGTGAGCCGCCGGAAGAAAGTGGACGAGGCCGACACGACCGTGCCGAGTCCTGAGATTCCCGCAGCGGCGTCGGACGAGGAACCGCCCACGCGCCATGACATTCAGGCCCTGCCCACGGACGACGCGGACTCGGACGCAGGGGTCGAGGAAGCTCGCGCTCTGCCTTTGCTTCATCTGCGCGGCCTCATCGAGGCGCTGGTATTCGCCAGCGACAAACCTCACAAAGCGAGCGAGCTCGCGAGACTCGCCTCGGCGCCCGTCCAGCAGGTCAAGGCGATGCTGGCCGAGTTGAGCGAGACCTACGGCGGGCGAGGCATCGTGCTGAGCGAAGTGGCCGGTGGTTGGATGTTTCGAACCAACGCCCAATACGCTCCATTCGTGCGCGAGCTTACGAGCGAGCGGCCGGTGCGACTGACCCGGGCCCAGGTGGAGACGCTGGCCATCGTGGCCTACCGCCAGCCGATCACCCGTCCCGAGATCGACGACATCCGTGGCGTCGACAGCGGCGCGACACTCAAGCTCCTGCTCGAACGGGATCTCGTGCGCATCCTCGGGAAGAAAGACGAACCGGGTCGCCCGCTCCTCTACGGCACCACCAGCCAGTTTCTCTCTTTTTTCGGGCTGAAATCGCTCCGGGACTTGCCCACGCTGCGCGAGTTCACCGAGCTCAGCGAAGATTCGCGGCGCGAGGCGGACGCCGAGCTCGGCGAAGCGCGGCCCCAGCCGGCATCGCCGGGCGACACGATCGCGTCTCCTCCGATGCCGGAGGGGACGAAAGAAGAAGCCGCGCGCGATGCTGAACCACCGGACGACGCGGATTCAGAGCCACCGGACGACGCCGATCGAGACGCAACGGACGACGCGGATTCAGAGCCACCGGACGACGCCGAAAGCTGAGTGCACGTCCTTCGGTTCATCCCTCCGCGCCCGCGGGGTCGGGATAGGCCTCGGCGAGCTTCGATACTTCGTCGCGCAGTTTCTTGTGCGCCGCGATCTTGCGCAAGAGCTCCCACACTTTCGGATCGGCAAGCGCCTTCATCGGATTGGACTCGAGCCCCCGCGACTTGCGTGGAATGGCTGTAGGGCCTTTCGCCCGCAGATGGGTGATGCGATCGACGAACGCCTTCGTGGGAAAAAGTTCTGCTCTCTCCCACGCAAGGACGGTCGCCTGATCCACCCCGAGCGCCGCCGCGAGCTCCTTGGCCGTGCAGGAGAGTTCTTTGCGAACCTCCTTCAATTCCTCCGGCGTCACGGGGCCGCTCCGCCCGCGACCGTCATCTTCGCGACTCGAATCGTAGGGGACGCCGTTGCGGTGCGCATGTCGAGATCGTTTCCGATCGCGTCGATCCGGTGCCATAGGTCGTCTACGTTGAGCGAAATGGTCACTTCGCTCACCGGATAAACGAGCTCGCCCCCTTCGATCCAAAAACCCGACGCGCCGCGGGAGAAGTCTCCGGTGACCGAGTTGAAGCCGAAGCCCATCATTTCGGTCACATAGAGGCCGCTCCGAGTGCTCTTTACGATGGCCTCGTTCGAGTCGCTGCCGGGCTGGAGAACGAAATTCGAGGTTCCGGGGCCCACCCCTGCACCTCCCCCGCGCGCCGCGCTCGCCGTGCTCGCACGGCCAAGTTTGCGCGCCGAGTAGCTGTCGCACAAGTAAGTTTGGAGAATCCCCTTTTCGACGACGACGTTCCTTCGACTGGCCAAGCCCTCGCCGTCGAACGAGCGCGAACCGGGGGCGCGCGGGAGGAGCGGATCGTCGACGACCGTCACGAGGTCGCTCGCCACACGTGTGCCTTCGCGATCGACGAGGTAGCTCGACTTGCGCCAAATCGCGCTGCCCACGATGCAGCCTGCGAGAAGGCCGAGAATCGACCGTGCAGCGTCCGGGTCGAAAACCACGGCTGCCTCGCACGTACGCACCGTGCGCGCGCCGAGCTTCCGGAGCGTGCGGCGCGCAGCCTCCCGGCCCACGTCGGCCGGCGGATCGAGCTCGGCGAGGTGCCGCCGCGCGGTCCAGTGGTGCCCGCGCCGATTTTTCCCGCCGTCGTCGGCCGCCACCGCAGCGACGCTCAACGACTGATACGATCCGGCGTACGCCGCGCGAAAGCCGCTCGACAGCAGCATCGCGACGCCGCCCGCGGTGCGGCCGAAGGTCGCCCCTTCGCTGTTCGTGATGCGCGGGTCGAACGCGAACGCAGCCGCCTCGGCTTCCTTTGCGATGGAGATGGCCCGCTCGGCGCCGACGCCGCCACCCGCTGGATCGTAGAGGTCGAGATCCGGCAGAGCGGAGGGGTCGCACAAAAGCTTCGCATCGGCCGGCCCGGCAAAGGGATCCTCTTGCGATAGCTCGACGAGCTCGATGGCATCGGAGACGAAGCGCTCGATCCCCGCTTCCGTGAGATCACTGGTGGAGGTGGACGCGACGCGCCTGCCCTGAATGACCCGGAGCCCGGCCGCTCTCGTACCCGCCTCCTCGACGAGCTCCGGCTCACCTTTCCGTATCCGAGCCGACAATTCGGCGCCCGAACGGAGGACACACTCGGCGACGAGATCACGTCCGCCTCGGTCGAGAGCCATGCGCAGAATGCCGTCTCCGAGCTCGAGCAACTCGGTGAGCTCGCGTTGGATCGATGATGTCATTGTGCCCCGAGGCTAGCCGATGTTTCCTTGGATCGCTTGATTGCCCGCGCGAACCAGTATCGGAGCGCCCCGAGCCCAAGGGACGGCGAACGGAGCACGGCTGCGCCTGCCGCGCACGCGCGGTGCATGGGGGGAGAAAGTGCCCCATCCGAACGCCAAGCGCAGGCGCTAGCGAGCGTGCCGTCGATGAACGCGCCCGACTACGTCCCGCCGCCATGTGCGGCCGCATCGTCCATCTTCAAACGGCGCGGGCGCTGGTACGCCGTCGTATCCTGCCCCGAGTGCACTGCACAGCTGCGGGTGAAGCTTTCGCTCGGCCCGATGGTGGCTCGCTGCGACGCCTGCGCCACCGAGGTGGAAGCTGACGTTACGCAGGTGGTTGCGGCGGGAAGCGCGTAAACGAGACCACGCTACCGAGCCTCGCCCCATTTGGCGGTAAAGTCTCGGTGAACGTCCAGCCCTGGCTCGAGCGCCAATTGCTTCGCACGGTACCCCGTGGAAAGGGCGCGCACCACGATGCGGCGATCCTCGACTTGGAAGTCCACGCGCCAGTCTTTGAGAGCCAGCCGCATCCCGGTGCCGCGCGGGCGGATTCGGCGGTACGGGTGCGGTTGAGGGCCGAGCGCGAGGGTCGTCTCGATGGCCGCCCGGAGTTCAATCCGGCGCTCGGCGAGCCAGCCGATCTGGGCTTGCGCTTCGGAGGAGAAGGAGACCTCCCAGGCGGGCAGGGGGTCCGGTGCTTCGAGCCAGCCGGAGCGAGCTCCGGGGTGGGCGTCCGCGTACGCCACGTACGGTTTGAGGTCCAGCACTGGCGTTCCGTCGAGAAGGTCGACGTTGCGCACGTGCACGACGCAGCCTTCGACGCGATCGATCCGGACCGCGCTGAGACCGATCGGATTCGGCCGATGGGGCGAGCGCGTTCCGAAGACGCCGCGCTTGAACCCGCTGCGCGGGGGAAGCACCTTGCCCTTCCAGCCCCGCCCCTCTTCTACGTTCTTGTGGAAGACGAAGACGACCCACGCGTACTCCCAGGCGTCGAGCCCCTCGAGCGCGTGTTCGTATCCACGGCCCGGATAGAGCTCGATGGTTGCCGGAACGTCGATCGCGAGGGACGCCTGTCTCGGCGCTTCGGCGCGCTGCGCAAACGGAGACCGCACGACGCCAATGGCGGAGAAGGCGAAGCTCGACGCCGTCAGGGGGTGGGTGGAGATGTGGGAAACCTCGAGAGAAGTGCCCGTCCGGCACGATCCGGATCGGCAACGGGATTGATTTGTATTCTACTTCGAGGGGAGACTCAAACCATGCGGGATCAAGCGCGCGCCCTTGTTTCGGCCGCCCTGTTGGCGGGCCTTTTTTCGATCAGCCGCGCGAATGCCGCCGACCCCGACGAGAAAACCCAGTGCATCGCGGCCTCCGATCAAGGTCAGCAGCTTCGCGACGACGGCAAGTTCAAACTCGCCCGCGAGGCGTTCACGCGATGCTCGAGGGCGACGTGCCCGGGAATCGTCCGGCAGGAGTGCGGACAGTGGCTCGTGGACCTCGACGCGAAGACGCCGACGGTGGTGATCGATGCCACCGACGACAAGGGAAACGACTTGGTAAGCGTCAAGTTGAGCGTGGACGGCACGGATGTCGTCGCGAAACTCGACGGCCTACCTCTAGCCGTGGACGGCGGCGAGCACGTCTTTCATTACGACGCCGCTGGCTTCGCGCCTGTCGAAGAGCACGTCGTCATCCGATCGGGCGAGAAGAACCGTGTTCTGAAAGTGCGCTTCGTTTCGAGCGCGCCCTCCGCCGGTCCAGTCGCTCCGGCCGCGCCGTCAGGAACCCCGCACGCCGGTGGCGGGATCCCGCTGGGAGCCTGGATCTTCACGGGGGTCGCGGTCGCCGCGTTCGCGAGCGAGACGTACTTCGGTCTCGCAGGGACCAACCAATACAACCAGGATAAGGGGACTGGCCCGGGCAGCTGCGCACCCCACTGCAAGTCGTCGGAGGTAGGCTCCATCCGCACGCAATTTGCGATTGCCGACGTATCGCTGGGCGTCGGGGTCGTTTCTGCGTGCTTCGCCGCGTATTTCTTCCTAGGTCCCCGGCCGGCGAGCCAGCCTCCTCCGGCCGCTTTCGACTTCACGCCTCGTCCCGGGGGCGGCGTCGCCACGATGAGCGGCAGGTTTTGACGAAGTCCATCGTTCGGCGATTCGACCTTGGTTCGCGTGCGGACAGCGAGTGCAACCGCGAGGACGGTCTCGACCGGGCCGTTCATCCGCACTAATCCTCCGGCCGCCCCATGTCCTCCACCCTCCCGCTTCTCCTCGAAATCGGCGCCGAGGAGCTCCCCTCTTCTTTCGTCGACGCCGCCCTGGCAGCACTTCCGAAGATCGTAGGCGACGAGCTGGCGCAGGCCCGCCTGGAGCACGGCGTA
>Ga0265325_10000352_pt1 | contig 32405 bp, 30 predicted proteins | sample 41420metaG_FD_202090 | JGI IMG/M metagenome (GOLD analysis project Ga0265325, IMG submission 202090) | Rhizosphere microbial communities from Carex aquatilis grown in University of Washington, Seatle, WA, United States - 4-14-20 metaG | ecosystem: Host-associated > Plants > Roots > Rhizosphere... | reverse complement strand
AATTGCTTGAGAACTGGGGTATTTACGCAACGATCGGAACAGATTGCAATCAGAACGCGAACGCTGGCGCCTTTACAAAGCCCGGCAGCAGGGCTGCTGCTGCATCAAAAACTGGCCGGCCGCCCAGATCGTCCCCGCTACGGCAATAAAGCATGGCTTTGGCGCCGGGAGCACTCCCCAGCACGCAGACCAGCCGCCCGCCCTCCTTAAGCTGGCTGACGAAGGCCTCAGGCACGATTTCGGTGGCGCCTTCCAGTACGACAACGTCATAGGGGCCACCTTGAGGCCAACCGGCCGCCAACGGCCCAGTCGCGACGCTCACATTGGGCTGGGCCGCGAGCCCTGTACGGGCGGCCTGCGCGAGAGCTGCGTCTTGTTCGAGCGCAGTCACCTGGCCGGCAAGACGCGCGAGTACGGCGGCGCCGTAGCCGGTTGCGCAACCGACATCCAGAACGCGATCGCTGGAGGCAATGTCCGCCGCATGGATCAGCTTGGCGAACACCATCGGCTTGAGCAGCCGGCGCGCACCGTCGCCAACCGGCAAGTCGAGGTCGAGATAGGCAAGCCCCGCGGACGCCGGCGGCACGAATTGCTCGCGCGGAATGTCCATCATGGCGGAGATGATACGCAGGTCGGTGACGTCGGCGGTGCGGACCTGGCCATCCACCATATGACGGCGTGCGGTGGCAAAATCGGTCATCGCGGTCCTCGAAGAAAACCCGGAAGGCGCGGTTCTTTTGCGGCAACGGGGCACAAAACGCAAGGCGACTCAGAGCCCGGCTTGCGATTGTCGTAAGGCTTTCGCTCCTATATAGGCTGGGACCGACCCTACGCCTTTATTATCTACGGTCGGCCACGTGGCGGAGTGGTTACGCAGAGGACTGCAAATCCTTGCACGCCGGTTCGATTCCGGCCGTGGCCTCCACCAGCCTTCGCTCGCTTCGCGAGCTACGGCTCGGCAAGCCAGACATCCCTATCGGGGCGAAGCGAGCGAAGGCTGCCACGCCGTAGCCCGAAGGGCGAAGGCGGGCTTCGGCGGGCCTTTCCCTTCACGCTTTGCAAAGGGGGCTGGCTTTGTTATAGGCCCGGTGCTGAAGCGCCGGCAGTGTTCCCGGGTAGCTCAGTGGTAGAGCAACCGGCTGTTAACCGGTTGGTCGCTGGTTCGAATCCGGCCCCGGGAGCCAATCTTTAACTGCTCGCGTCCGCGCCTCAGGACATCCCATTTCAATTACGTGCGTGGGCTGACTTCTTCTGGCTTTGGCGCGGGCGGCTCGGGCGTTATCTTTATGACAGAATCTGGTTCACCTTTTTTCAGAGGAATGAGCGTAACCGTAACCGGATTCGGAAAATGCTCTAGCGTTGCCCCGGTCGCTGCATCCGCAGCCATGCCGACGACTCCTCCTAAGATTACGTTGCCCGCAAATCCCGCCGCGCCCGCTCCCGCCAGTTGAGTGCGCACAGGTATCTCGGTCGTGTGATATCCGGGCTTTGTGATGATGACTGAGAATTCGTCCTTGCGACCTGTCTGCAAGGTGCACGGCGTTATGCAAGTGAAGCCCATTGAAGTTCGTGCTTGGGCTTCCGGCGGACTAGAATTGATTTGAACTTGATCGGTTGTGCCGCGCGTGATCGTGGCGCAACCGCTCGCGGCAATTGCGGCCGCGACAACGGCAATGATACGCATGTTACTATCCCCCATCCCCATACCTATCATGAGGCGATTGCACTAAATTGGCAACCGGAGGTCGTGATGGGGCCCGCGATTGACGCGGGCTGGGAGTCAACTCCGGCCGGATCGCATCGACGGCAAAGGCACGACGTTTGAACCGTCGGTCTGCCTCGCCTGCGCCCGTATATCGGACGGCGCCGTGCCGTAGTACCGGCGGAATGCACGGTTGAAGTAAGAGACATCGCCAAAGCCGCAGTCGTGCGCGAGCGTGGTGATCTTTACGCCATCGCGGCGCGGATCGATCAGCACGCGGTGGGCGCGCGCGAGCCGCTGGGCCAGGACGTATTCCGTGAATGTCGTGCCTTCCGCCTCGAACAGCCTTTGCACAAAGCGCGGCGTACAGCCGTGGCGTTGCGCAAGCTCCGCCACTGACAGGTCGGAGCGCTCGAGGTTCCGGTCGATATCCTGCTTGATAACCTGCAACCGCGCCGCGCGCAGGCCGCCCATCTCGGCAGCAACGCCAGCGTCGCGCGTCGCGCCGACGACCACCGCCAGCAGATCGCAGACATGATTGACGACGAGATGCTGAAGGTCGCGCCCGACGATCGTGCTATCATCGCGCGACATCGCGACATAGTTGGTCAACAGTTTCAGCCCCGGCGTGCCCGCCGGGATACGGCGAAACAGGCAATCGTCCACGCCAGTACCCAGCAAGGGGCCGAGCCTTGCGCGCGGAACACGCAGCGCCAGAATGTCGCCGGGCGCGCGATGCGTGTAACTGCACACCTCGGCCATCGACATAAAAACGGCCTCGCCGTCGCCGAGCACCAGTTCTTCCTGCCCCAAGGTGACGCGGTGCTCACCACGCACGTTCACCACCATGCCGATGTCGTCGCTGTTCTCCAGCGCCACCATCTCGCGCGTGCGCCGGTTGCATGAGCCATGCGAGTGTCCCGACATCATCATCAGGCCGGGCATCATCTGGAGCGCGACGTCGATTTCAAACTTGGGCGCATCGCGCAGCCGCTCGATGTCATATTTGACCACCGCGCGGCCGAAGAACTCGCGCGTCAACATCGGCTTCTCGTGCTCGGGCACGCCGTCGAGCGAAAACCGAAATGCACCGCAAGCGCCGGGCGGCGGCGCGTTGGCGAGCATTTCAGGCGTAATCGACGGTAGCTTGCTCAAATCGCGCATGGCCGGCACCTCGGCTGAAAATTCCCGTGGCACGCAATTCCGATTTGCGGGCACCTGATAGGGCATCGCGATTGTCGCCGCAAGCACACTATCCGGCGTTTGATGTCGTTAGAGGTCAATGTCCCTGCCCGCATAAATCACGAAGCCCTTATCCCAGCCCGACATTTCGCCGTCAGTGACCTGCGTCACACATGGTCGGTCGCCATAGTCCTTATCTTTGTCGCTGCAGTCCTAGAGGCGGCATGCCGCGCCCGGTACTGACCGGCCTGCCCGAAGGGCCGTCCGGGTCCCGACAGCAACTTTGTCACCAACCGCGAGCGCCTTCGACCAATGCGTATCGTGAAGGAGACTGTCGTGAGCCTGTTTGATCCGCATTCATTCGCCATCGTCAGCGCCGGTATCTTTGCCGGCGCGGTCGTCTCCGGCCTCGTTGGATTTGCATTTTCTGCCGTAGCCGGCGCGATCCTGCTGCACGTCCTGCCGCCAACCGAGGCAGTGCCGCTGATGATGGCGTGCAGCATCGTGACACAGGGGGTGTCGCTGGTGGCCCTGCGGGGCAGCATGGAATGGCGTAACAGCGGCATTCTCATCGCAGCCGGCGCGCTGGGAGTCCTGCCCGCGCTCTATTTGCTTCATCACATCGATGCCGCGATTTTCCGGATCGGGTTTGGCGTTTTCCTGGTCGCTTACGCCGCCTTCATGTTGCTGCGCCCGGCCGCGGCGCGCGCCCGTGACCTGTCCGGTGGCCTGCGCGACGCCGTCGTCGGATTCGGCGGCGGGCTGGTCGGCGGATTGACCGCAATGCCGGGCGCCTTGCCGACGATGTGGTGCGACCTGCGCGGCATGCCAAAGGACCGCCAGCGCGGGCTCGTGCAGCCCTACATCACGGCCATGCAGTTGTTCGCACTGGCGCTGCTGTTCGCGCACCACAGTTTTTCGACCCAGGCGCTGCTCAATCTGACCATCAGCCTGCCGGCGCTCGCCGCCGGCTCGGCGTTGGGGGTTATCCTGTTTCGTCGCGTAAACGACACCAGGTTCCGCAGCGTGGTCCTCGTGGTTCTGCTGTTCGCGGGGACGCTTCTCGTCTTGTAGGCGGCCGGAACTTCGCTTGCGCGCCGGGCGGATTGAGGGAAATATCCCGCCCCCATGACGCCCGTCACCAGTCCACTCACCACCGACCTCTACGAACTCAACATGATCCAGGCCTACCTGGATCGCGGCGAGGACAAGGAGGCCGTTTTTGAATTTTTCGTGCGCAGGCTGCCGGCCCGGCGCGGCTTTTTGCTCGCCGCCGGTCTCGACGATGCGCTCGTCTATCTCAAGACATTACGGTTCACCGATGCCGAAATCGATTGGCTCAAGAGCACCAAACGTTTTCGTGCCAACCTCATCGACTATCTCGCGGCGTTCCGCTTCACCGGCGATGTGCATGCGATTGCGGAAGGCACCGTCTGCTTTCCCAACGAGCCGCTGATCCGCATCACCGCACCCCTTCCGATGGCGCAGCTGGTCGAAACGCGGCTGATCAACATCCTGCATTTCCAGACCATGATTGCCTCGAAGGCCGCGCGCATGGCGCTGGCGGCGCCGGGAAAAATCCTGTCGGATTTTGGCCTGCGCACCGCGCATGGCGCCGAGGCCGGGCTGTTTTCTGCGCGCGCGAGCTACATCGCGGGCTTTGCCAGCGCTGCCAATGTGCTCGCCGGCGAGCGCTACGGCATCCCCATCGTCGGCACGATGGCGCATTCTTTTGTGCAAGTGCACGGCGACGAGATGACGGCGTTCGAGAACTTTGCGCGCGCGCGGCCCGACGGCGTCATCCTGCTGATCGACACCTACGACACCGAAGCCGGCGCCCGCAAAGTCGTCGCACTTGCGCCGAAACTGAAGGCGGACGGCATTGCGATCCGCGGCGTGCGCATCGATAGTGGCGATCTCGCCGTGATGGCAAAGAAGGTGCGCGCCATTCTCGACACCGGCGGATTGAAGGATGTAATCATTCTGGTGAGCGGCGGCATCAATGAAGATGTCTTGCAGACGATGATGGCCGCGAAGGCCCCGATCGACGGCTATGGCATCGGGGTCAACCTCGATGCATCGATCGACGCGCCCTCGCTCGACTGCGCCTACAAGCTGCAGGAGTACGCCGGCACGCCGCGCCGCAAGCTGTCCGAAGGCAAGGTCACGTGGCCCGGACGCAAGCAGGTGTGGCGCGCTTACGATGCAGACGGATACATGCGCGGAGATATCCTGTCGCTGGAAAACGATACGCCGACCGGCGAGACTCTGATTGCACCGGTGATGCGAGGCGGCAAACGTGTGGCGCCGGCGCCGAGCCTTGCACAGGTCCGCGAGCGCGCGGCGCGCGAACTCGCGCGGCTCCCCGAACCATTGCGCCGGCTCACAAGCGGGACAGACTTTCCCGTGACGATTTCAGACAAGCTCAAGGATCTGGCGGCGCGGACCGACGCCAAGGGCCATTAGCTCGCCGCTCTCAAAACCACAGCAGTGAAATACGGTCCGCTCGTAACCGCGAGCGGACCGTAATCGTGCGCGTCAGAGCTGGACTTCTTCGAGCTCACGCCCCGATGTCTCTGGCCCGATCCAGTATCCGATGATGGTGCCGACCCAGAGAGCCGCGGTCGCCAGGAATGGAATGCTCGGTCCGAACTCGGCGATGCCCCAGCCAACAAGATACGGCGCGAAAATCGAGGCAACGCGGCCTCCACCGACCATGATGCCGAAGCCGGTCGACCGCAGCGTCGTACGGAAGAACTCGCTGAGGTACGTATCGCCAACACCCCATAACCAGCCAAGCATGCCGATCATGATCCCGCCGAAAATGAGGAAGGTGTTGAAGTCCTCGGTCCTGGACGCGACCACCGTGCAACCCATCATGATCAGTGCGCCAAGGATACCTGTCGGTCGACGGCCGATCAGGTCGGACAGTCCGGTGCCGATGTAGGAAAGGAAGAATTGCACGATGTAGAACGTCATCGCGTAGAAAATCGCGTCGACCGGCGTCACGTGGAATTTCTGCACCATGAAGGTGGTGAGAAATACCGTAATTCCCCAGTATCCGCAGGCATTGGGCACGTAGAGGAGCCAGCCGATGAAGATCCGCTTCTTGGCGCCCGGGATCGACCAGATGCTCTCACGCGGACGCTGCTTGCCCTCGGCTTTGGCCACTCGCTCGATTTCCGCCTGCGCGTGCTTGAAGCGGAATGATTCCTGAACGATGCGGCGGAGCGCGAACACCAGGATTGCCGGTATGATCGCGAAGCCGAACGCCCATTGCCAGCCGTACCGCGGGACGATCACCATCGTACAGATCGCGGCAAAGATGTAGCCCGCGGAATACAGCGAAAACATAATCCCGCCGGTGCCGAGCGCGCGGTATTTCTTTGGGAACATCTCCGCGGTGTAGGGAGCGCCCACGGCCAGTTCCCCCGCCCCGCCGATTCCGGTCAGGAAGCGAAGGAATGTGAATACGTAGAGATTTAGCGAGATGCCGCCCAAGGCCGTGGTGAGGCCGTAGAGGATGATGGAGTAGCCCAACGTGTCACGCCGGCCGATGCGATCGGCGAGGTAACCAAATCCGATCGTGCCGATCGTGTAGCCGACAAGAAAAATCGATCCGATCAACCCGATCGTCTTGATCGAGACATCGAGGTCATGGGCCAAAGTGGGGCCCAACATTCCGAAGATGTTGACCGCATACGCATCGAAGCCGTAGCCAAGGCCGGCGGCCAAGGCGACGAGAAGCGCTTCTTTGATCGGGATGTTGAGATGGGCATCTGCTGAAGTCGTTCGGGCGGTCGAAGGTTTTATCAACCCGGACGTCATGACTTGTTCGCTCATTTGCTTTCCCTCCCTATGGGCACCAGTTCCACTGCGTTACGCAGTCTTCTTGCTTCGCATCGGGTGTGGACTTGTTCAGCAAATGCACGCGGTAGCTGATCTCCTCGAAGCCAAGTCCCCCAGGAAAGTGCAGCACTTTGGTCAAGGTCGGTCATTAATCTGAAACAATAATTGCAAACAACGCGCGCCTCCGCGAAAGCGCGGCATTGTCTCGTTCGTCGATTTATTCGCTTTAAACGAGTGGCGCTGATCGAAATGAAAGACGCCGCACCACATCATATAGAGGCGGCCTATTCCTGATCGTCAGACGCAAACGGCGGCGGCGGCAGTTGCAATGATCTTCGATGAGAATGAACAAGAATGGGCTGACCGCGTCAGTGGACACGCGGCCACCGTCGCTGCCACGCTGCTGATCGGGCTGTTCTGCTATTTTCTGCTCCTCCTTTTTATGCCGCTCATTTTCGGTCACCACACGGCCGCTTTATAATTTTCGAGAATGTCACTGAGCCGTTCGAATTCCACCGCCTCCGGTAGCCGACCAGCACTTTGCAACCTGCCGACATCCCAAGGCGACCCACGCTTGTCCATCCCGCTCTTGAAATGGAAGACGACGTCAAGCAGCTGATGAGCAAACACAAAGAGCTCGCGGCCTTGCTTCTGCAAGAACCTGACCCCTGGACTGCCTGACATTGCAATCGCCGCCACCGAACTGGCGGCGGCGATATTTTGAAAACATTTGAACGATCAAGCGACAACCCAGAATAACTAGCTGGCCTTTAGCGCCGATTGTTGCTCGGTGTCGAAACGACGTCGCAAATTCGCAATGGCATCGGCATCCGGTGGGCCGGCGCGCGTCACCAGTTTCACAAGCTCTTCAAAATAATGCTCATGACCTGGCGGCGATACAGTCATGATCATTCTCGCCGGTTTGTCGCTGGCATTGGCAATGTTGTGAGGGACACCGGGCGGTATGAAGACATAGGTTCCAGGCTTCGCCTGGACCAATTGATCGCCCACCTGCCACTGGCACTCGCCTTCCAGCACGTAAAAGGTTTCTTCCTGAACGCGGTGAACGTGAGTACCGGTGGAGAAACCCGCCGGCAACGTCCAGTCAAACATGGACGTGTGCTTCGTGTCCTGCCCGGTCACGAGGAATACCAGGGGCTTTCCGGCCAAGGTGACTTCTTTGCCCTCCCCGGGCATGCGAATGACTGCCTTTGCACTCATGATAGTCTCCATCGGTTTGCGCATATCGCGCGCTCAGACCACTGCACCTTGAACGCGCAGCCCCGGCAGGTCGTGAAATCACTCCGAAAAAGTTGCAAAATGTCTCCGAATGGGACCGGCTGACCGATGGCGATGATCTACGAATTTGGCCCGTTTCGGCTCGATGCAGACGCCGAAATACTGTTTCGCGGTGCCGAACCGATCGTGCTGGGCCGGCGCGCGGTTGCGCTGCTCAGGCTGCTGCTTGAGCGCGCGGGCGCTCCCGTTTCCAAGGATGCGCTGATCGAGGCCGCCTGGCCGGGACTGGCGATCGAGGACAGCAATCTGACGGTCCAGATCGCAGCATTGCGCAGGGCTTTCGATGAAACCGGTGGAGGTACAAGCTGGATCGAGACGATGGCGCGTCGTGGCTACCGCTACATCGGCCCGGCAGTCGCGACGAGTCATTCGCCGACCGACGCAAGCTCACAATCTTCACCACTTGCCCTGCCCGACAAGCCATCTGTGGCGGTGCTCCCGTTTTCAAATTTAAGCGATGACCCCGAGCAAGAGTACTTCGCCGATGGCATGGTGGAAGACATCACGACCGGATTATCTCGCATCAAATGGCTGTTCGTGGTCGCGCGCAATTCGAGCTTTGCCTACAAGGGTATGGCTGTAGACGTGAAGCGCGTAGGCCGCGAGTTGGGCGTGCGCTATTTGCTCCAGGGAAGTGTCCGCAAGGATAGCGGTCGTGTCCGCATCTCCGCCCAGATGATAGAGGCCGAGACCGGCGGACATCTGTGGACCGAACGTTTCGACCGCCCGCTCGATGATATTTTCGCGCTTCAGGACGAGATCGCCCTGAACGTGGTCAGCGCTATTGAGCCGAGCCTGCGTCGCGCCGAAGTTGAACGCGTCAAACGCAAACGGCCCGACAGCCTCGATGCCTACGATCTTGTATTGCAGGCGCAGCCCGACGTTAATTCGGGAATGCCGGCGCAAGTGACAAAGGCGCTGGTGCTTTTGGAACGCGCGCTGGCGCTTGATCCCAATTATGCGTTGGCGCACGCGTATGCCGCAATGTGCCATCATTGCCTCTTCCTGCGCGCCGGACTGCATGACGAAGAGCAGGCAGCTTCCATCCGTCACGCACAGGCTGCCATCGTGCACGGCCAGGACGATGCGCTTGCACTGACGTTGGCCGGATTTTCGATTGGCATGGACGGACATGACCACGCAGCCGCATTCGCCGCGTTTGACGCGGCTCTTATGGTTAGTCCCTCGTCAGCACTCACTTATATTCTTGGCAGCGTCATCTACGGGTGGACGGGCCAAGCTGAGCGCGCAATCGAATGGGGGGAGCGCGGTCTGCGCCTGTCGCCTTTCGATCCCTGGGCCTTTGCCGCTTTCCATTCTTTGATACTTGGGCATTTCCACCGCGGTCGCTACGAGGAGGCAACAAATGCCGCACGCAAGGCCGTGCAAAGCAATCCGGCTCACAGCATCTCGTATATGCTTCTGGCAGCGGCGCTCGCGAAGCTCGGACGGCTCGATGAAGCGAAGAGCGCAGCTGCGAACGTCCTGAAATTGCAGCCCGCCTTCCATTACCGGCAGCAATTTGCCGGGGTGGCCTGCACGCCTGAGCTCGCAACGGCTCTGGGCGAGGCACTTCGTCGTGCGGGACTACCTGAGTAAAATTGCAATACGCTTGCCGAGCGAGCCGCAGGCTATTTCCCCGCCCGGTTCCAGCCGCGCGCGCCTTCGCCGTAGATCTCGTGGCCGGTCTCGGTCACGACCACGGTGTCCTCAAGCTTGATGAAGCCGCGCGCCGGATGCTTGAGCGTGGTCTCCACCGAGATCACCTCGCCGACCTCAAGCGGAATGTTGGCGTCATCCGCCGGATAGGGCACCGGCCCGTGGTCGGTGAGCCGCGGCGCCTCGTGGCTGACCATGCCCATGCCATGGGCGAGGAATTCCAGATTGTTGTGGTGCTTGGATTTCTTCACCAAAGGTTCGGCGGCGGCATAAATCTCTCGCCCCATGGCGCCGGCGCGCACGGCCTTGAATCCGGCGCGCTGGATCTGCTCGATCTCGGCCAGCAAATCATTGAGCTCGGCATCCGGCTCGCCCTGGATCGCCATGCGGCAGATGTCACCGATGTAACCGTGATAGTTGCCGCCGCTGTCGATCGACATGATCTCGCCCCTCTGCCATTTCTGGTCGGACGGCGCGCGGTTCATGCTGGTGCCGCAGGTGATCAGGCAATATTCGAAGGTGAGACCGCGATTGGTCTCCTCGCGCCGCAGCGTCTCGACGACATCGGCCTTGGTCGTGCCCGGTGGCGTCGCCGCGATCGTCGCCTTCATTGACTCAAGCACCGCTTCCGACGCGACCTTCAGCATTTTCAATTCAGCCGCGGACTTCTTCACCCGCTGGCGCTCGAGCACAAACAACGCATCGACCCAGTCGGCCTCCGGAAAGCCGGCGCGCAGGACTTTCGAGGCGTCATACGGCAGGAAGCCGAATTCAGTCGCGATCCGCTTGGTCTTGATGCCGGTCTTGCGGATGTAATCGACCGCCTTCTGCATGGCATCGACCGAGCCCGCGGTGTTGGTCTGGGTCTCCGGCGTCCACAACGGCTTGGCCTGGTGCTGGAAACTCTCCAGCCGGTGACCGATATAAGCCGCCTTCTCCGGCTGGCCTTTCGGATAGACAAAGACCGGCAGGTAGCGCGTGACGCCGGTCGCATCCATGTAGTCGAAGAAATTGGCGCGGTGGCCGCCGAGCAGATACTGCACATTGTGCTTAGAGGTCGCGAGCACCACGTCGATGCCCGCCTCATCCATCAAACGGTCGAGGCGCGCGTGGTCGAACGGGATAGCGAGACCCATCGCGGTGGCCTTGGCGGACTGAGTATTGACGTTCATGGCATCGGCTCCGGCGGTGAACCGTCAGCCTAAGACCAGAGCTCCTTGCTCGCAAGCCGTGCGCCGGCAACCAGCGCCTCCAATTTCGCCCACATGATGGAGGGATGGACGCGGCGGTGGAACGGCCCCTGCGCGAAACCGCAATCGGTGCCAGCGATGACATTTTCGCGGCCGACGATTTTCGCCAGACGAACGATGCGTTCCGAGACCAGCTCCGGATGCTCGACCACATTGGTGGCATGGCTGATGACGCCTGGGATCAGCACCTGGCCGGGCCCGAGCTTGGCATTCTTCCATACCTGCCACTCGTGCTCGTGGCGCGGATTGGCGCCCTCGATCACGTAGGCGCCTACTTTCACTTTCAGAATCAGATCGACAATATCTTTCAGCGGCACGTCGCTGACGTGCGGGCCCGGCCAGGAGCCCCAGCACACGTGGTAGCGGATGCGATCCTGCGGAAGCCCCTCGATCGCGTGATTGATGATGTCGACCTGTTGTCCCAGCCAGCTTTTGTAATCGGCAAAACTGGCCGGCGGCACCATCCGATCATAGGTGACCGCATTGCGCGCATCGTCGAGCTGCACGAGAAAGCCTGCATCGATGATCATCTTGTATTCGGTGTGCATCGCGCCGGCGATGGCGGCCTGCAGGTCGTCTTCGCTCTTGTAATATTCGTTCTTGCGATCGGGGATCACGCTCGCCGGCGCCGCAACCGGCAAAAAGGCTTCCTCGACCTTTGCGGTCTTGAGCGCGGCCCTGAAGTTGTCGATGTCACGCTGCAATTCGGCCTGGCCGGTATATTTAATCGGGCCTGTGCAAATGGCCTCGGTCGTGGTTGCGACGCCTTCGCGGGCGTCGAGCTCGGCATAGAATTCCGCAAAGCGCGTGCGATCGGCGCCGCGCTTGAACGGATTGGCGGCCTCGCTCTTGATGGCGCGGCGTTCAAAACCGGACAGCCGCTCCAGCGCATATTGCGACCAGCTGATTGACTTGCCGAATTCGCCGTCGCTGACGACGTCGACGCCGGTCTTGGCTTGCTGGCTGACGACTTCGGCGACGGAGTCCGTCAGGCACTTTTGGTAGGCAGTCTCGTCATAGGGTTTGCCGCCTTGCCGGGCGCGCAGGAACTCCTGCAAGGCCGCGGGGCGGATCAGGCTGCCGACATGGGTGGTGAGAATGCGATTGCTGCTGCGTTTCATGGGGCGCTCTATGCCTCCGGCGAGCGCGGAACGCAATGCATGGGCAGTAGCCCGCAGTCACCCTCCCCTGGAGGGGGAGGGTCGCCGAGCCATAAGCGCGTTGACGCGCGTCGTCGACGCGCTATGGCGAGGCGGGGTGGGGTGAGGCTGAAAGAAATTCACCCCCTCCCGATGCGCTTCGCGCATCGACCTCCCCCCTCCAGGGGGAGGTGAAGAGAAGAAGCTACGCCTTCACCACACCGATGAGCTGCTCGAGCTTGGCGGGGTCGTTGCGCAAGGTTTCGCTCGGCCCATCATAGACAATCCGGCCCCGATCCATCACGACAGCGCGTGAGGCAATATCGAGCGCCAGGCGCGAGTTCTGCTCGACCAGGATCGTTGCGAGTCCGCCGGCCTGGGTCAGCCGCTTCACCGCGCGCGCGAGTTCCTCGACGATCACCGGTGCAAGGCCCTCCGATGGTTCGTCCATCAGCAGGACGGTGGGATTGCCGATGAGCGCGCGGCCGATGGCCAGCATCTGCTGCTCACCGCCCGAAAGCTGGTTGCCGCGATTGCCGGCGCGCTCGCCCAGGCGTGGAAACAGTTCGAACACCTTGTCCATCGTCCAGGGGCCGGGCCGCGCCGCCACCTCGAGGTTTTCACGCAAAGTGAGCGAGGGAAAAATCTCGCGTTCCTGCGGCACGTAGCCAAGCCCTGCAGCCACGCGGCGATAGGTCGCGAGCGTTGAGATGTCCTTGCCATGGAGCGACAGGCGGCCGCCGTGCAGCGCCGTGTGCCCCATGATGGTCGCGAGCAATGTCGTCTTCCCGACGCCATTGCGACCGATGATGGAGACGGTCTCGCTCGCACCGAGACTGAAGCGGATATCCTCCAGCACCATGGTCTCGCCGTAACCGGCGCGGACGTTATCCAGCACGAGCGCGGGTTCAGCCATGCTGGCCCCCGCGATGACTGTCTTGACCGAGATAGACGTCCCTCACCTGCGCGTTGTTCATAATCTCAGCGGGCGTGCCGTGTGTCAGCACCGCGCCCTGCACCAGCACGGTGATTTCCCTGGCGAAGCGGAACACGACATCCATGTCGTGCTCGATGATCAGAACCGCGATGTCGGGATCGAGCGCGGCGACGACATCCAGAATGAGATGGCTTTCGGACGACGGGACGCCAGCGGCCGGCTCATCGAGCAGCAGCACGCGCGGCTTTTGCGCGAGCGCAATCGCGATCTCCACCAGCCGCTGGCGGCCGTATGGCAGTTCGCGCACCAGCTTGAGGGCATCATCAACCAGCTGCAACGACTCCAGATGATCGATCGCCTCGTCGATCACCGAGCGCTTGGCGCCGGCCGAGCGCCACATATTGTTGCAGTTGCCATCGCGCTCGCCGATCGTCATGCAGAGATTTTCCAGCACCGTCAGCCCGCGAAACAGCTGATTGATCTGGAAGGTGCGCGCCAGCCCGCGCCGCGCCCGCGCCGCCTGGCTCAATGTGGTGATGTCCTCGCCGTTGAGCAAAACCCGGCCGGAATTCGGCTTGAGTGCGCCGGTGATCAAGTTCACCAGCGTTGTCTTGCCCGCCCCGTTGGGACCGATGAGCGCGCGCCGCGCGCCGCGTTCAAGCGTCAGATTGACGTCGCGCGTGACCGGCAGCGCGCCAAACGCCCGGTTCAATCCCTCGACTTGCAGCGCCGCGGTCACGATTTTTTCCTCTCGGAGAAATATTGCCCGGCGCTCTCGAACAGGCCGAGCACGCCGCGGCGCGCAAACAGCACCGCCAGCACCAGCATCAAGCCGATGCCGAATTGCCAGAAGGTCGGGCTCAGCTTCGAGAAGTAGTCTTCAAGCACCATGTAGACGACCGCGCCGAGGAAGGCGCCGTAAAGCCGTCCGGTGCCGCCGAGGATCAGCATCACCATCACCTTGGCGGAATTGTCGAAATCAAACACCGTCAGGGTCACGTATGCATTCGTCTGCGTGAACAGCGCGCCGGCAACACCGGCAATGGCGGCCGCAATGGTGTAGACCGTCACCAGCCGCCGGTGCACAGGCGAACCGATGGCGTGCATCCGCCGCACATTCTCCCGGATGCCGGTCAGCGCCTGCCCGAATGGCGAATAGACAATGCGCCGGACGAAATAGAACACGACCGCCAGCACGGCGAGCACATAAAGATAATATGTGTGGCCGTAGAGGTCGTAGTCGAACTTGCCGAGCAGCGGATCAAACGTCAGCCCCGGCAGGCCGTCATAGCCACCGGAAATATCGGAGCGGAGATTTCCCGTTTCCTGAAGCATGATGGCCGTTGCCAGCGTCAACATCAGCAGCGTCAGCCCGCGATAGCGCAGCAGGAACCACCCGGTGATGAAGCCGACAAGGCCCGCCATGATTGCGGCCGCGAACAGGCCGCTGATCGGCTCGTTCCAGTGCAGGCGCGCCGCCGCAAGCCCGACCGTATAGGCGCCGATGCCGAAAAACGCCGCGTGGCCGAGCGTCACGATGCCGGCATAGCCGAGGATCAGGTCGAGCGAGAGCGCGAACATGACCATGATCAGCACCTGGCTGCCGAAGGTCATGCGGTCAGGGAAAATGAAATACACGGCAATGGCGATCAGCCAGGGCAAGGCTTCGGCCGGACGAAACCGGTGCCGCCTGAGCAGATATTCCGCCGCGCGCTCGCGCGCGCGTTCACGGCTCGTCGTATCCATGGTCTCACTCGCGGCCATAGAACCCCGCAGGCTTGATCAGGAGGACAGCCACAGTGACGGCATAAATGAAAAAGCCGCCCGCATCGGCGAGCAGATATTTGCCGCCGGTATCGAACACGCCGAGCACCAGCGCAGCAAGCAGCGTGCCCTTCAGGCTGCCCAGCCCACCGACCGCCACCACGATCAGGAAAAGCACGAGATAGATCACCGCAAAGCTCGGCGACAGGCCAAACAACTGGATGGCCAGGCCGCCGCCGAGTGCGGCCAGCCCTGACCCAACCGCAAATGTCAGCGTGAACAGCAGATCGACATTGATGCCGACCGATTCCGCCATGCGCCTGTTGTCGACCGCCGCGCGGATCTTGGCGCCGATATTGGTGCGTTCAAACGCGTACCAAAGGATCGCGATCAGCGCAGCCCCGAGAACAATGAGGAACGCCCGATAGCTCGGGAAATAGCGGAAGCCGAGATTGACGTCGCCCTGCAGCCATTCCGGCAGCGGCACCGATTTCGGAATCGGTCCATAGAAATATGTGGCGGTGGCGATCGCCATGAACGCCAGCCCGATCGTCAGCAGCACCTGCTCGAGATCGGTCGATCGGTAGAGCCGCCGATAGAGAAATCGTTCAAACGGAATGCTCGCCACCCCGATCGTCACCGAAGAGATGGCGAGGGCCGGAACGAAATCGATGCCGAGTGACCGCGTGAGCGAGACAACAATGTAGCCGCCGGCCATGGCGAATGCGCCATGCGCGAGGTTCACGAACCCCATCAACCCCATGGTGACCGAAAGGCCGACCGAGGTGATGAACAGGAACATGGCGTAGGCCAGGCCGTCGAACAGAATGCTGACGGCTATGTTGGCAAAATGCGGCACGAGCCCCACCCCGTTATCGCGACAACGCCGCCGCGCCTTTATGCGCGGCGGCGCCGTAGAGTGTCAAACTTTGTCGGCGATCAGGAGCCGCAGCGTCCGATCTTAAGCTCCTTGCACTCATCTTTCACAGCGCTGGTGGTGCCAAGCACCTTGATGCCAAGCTTGCCGTCAGGCTTGCGAATGACTTCCATTGCGCGCTCATCCTGCACGATGTCACGCGTGGCCGCGTCGATCGAGACCTTGCCGCGTGGACCGTTGGCGGACCAGCCCTTCATGGCATCGATCACCTTGGAACCGTCATCGACCTTGCCATTGAGTTTTTTAATGGTGTCGAAGATGGCGTGCATGGTGTCCCAACCGGCCGCCGACATGAAGTCGGGATAGGAGTCCTTGCCGTACTCCTTGTGCCAGGCGGCGTTGAACGCCTTGTTGTCGGCGTTATCGAGGTCGACCGCGTAGTTTCCCATCACGACAGTGCCGATGGCGGCATCACCCATGTCCTGCAGCTTGTTGTCGGGAATCAGGTCCATCGGCCCGATCAGCTTGACGCCGGCCTTGCGCATGCCGAGTTCGCCATAAGCCTTCATCACGCCGGTCGCGTGCGCGCCGGACGGAATGAAGACGTACATGCAATCAGGCTTGGCATCCTTGACCTTCTGGAAGAACGGCGTGAAGTCCGGCACCTGCACCGGGCTGCCCATCGGGATCGAATCCGTGATCTTGCCACCGGCTTTCTCGAAACCGGTCTTGAAGGCTTCGGTCGAATCCTTGCCCGGAGGGAAATCCGTGTAGGCAAGAGCCGCCGTCTTGCAGCCGATCTTGTCGTGCGCATAGGCGCCCATCGGATAGCCATGGTGCCACATACTGAACGACAGCCGCGCGATGTAGGGCGACAGATTGGTGATCCAGGCGGTGCCGGCATTGGCGATCACCATCGGCACCTTCGCCTGCGTCACGACCGGTGCAAGCGCAATCGCTGACGGCGAAAACACGAAGCCGGTGAGGATCTGCACCTTGTCATTGGTGATCAGTTCGGTCGCGACGGTCTTGGCCACCGCCCCGGTCGGCGGGCCCTCATCGCGCTTGATGATCTCGACCTTATTCGGCGCGATGTCGTTGGCGTGAAGCTTGACGTACAGATCGAAGGCCTTGTCGATCTGGTGGCCGAGGTCGGCATTGGCGCCGCTGAACGGCAGCACGACCCCGACCTTGACGGTCTCGGCCTGCGCCGCGCCGCCCACTGTGAAGGCCAGAGCCGCAAGGCCCAGCCATCCAATCATACGCATCGTATCCTCCCTACATCCTTGAATTAGTTTGGAATCCCACTAATCCATGGGCCCGCATTGCGCTGCCCATTCGGCCTAAACTGGACTAAGTCGAAGGCGTTGGTCAATTGGCAATGGCGCGGCAACACGTCTCGGCGCAACGTTACTCGCCCAATTTTACGGCAATGCCGCGCTGGAAGGCTCAGGCTGCGGTCTTGGCCGAGGTCTTTGCACCGATTGCGGCTGCCGCGTCGGCCGTCGTGGGGCGTACGACCATCATGTCGAGCGAAGCCACCTCGACGCGGTTGCGGCCGCGCTCCTTGGCGCAATAGAGCGCCTGGTCGGCCTGGGCGAGCAGTTCCGCCAGGTCGAGCGTTGGCGCATCGGTGTGAACCAACCCAATGCTGACGGTTGCACACACCGCGCGTCCGTCGACCTCCTGCGCCATCTGGGCAAAGCTCTCGCGGATCCGCTCGGCCACCTCAACCGCCTTGTCGCGGTTGGTATCGATGAGCATGGCGGCAAATTCCTCGCCGCCCAGCCGGCCGATCAGATCCGACCCGCGCGTGGACTTGCGCGCCGCATCGGTGAAAATTTCCAGCACACGGTCGCCGAGCGCGTGGCCGAACCGGTCATTGATCGACTTGAAGCGGTCGAGATCAATCAAGAGGACGGCCGTCGGACGCGGATCGGCAATATGCTGTTTCGCCATCAGCGCGGCATCCTGCATGAACGAACGGCGGTTTGCGATGCCGGTAAGCGGATCCACCATCGCCGCCGTGCGGTGACGCAATTCGCTGCGCTCCTTGGCCATCGCCAGCAGAATGAATGCGCTGGAGATCGTGAGCAGCAGAGATTCGGTGCTGAGCACCGTCATCCAGACGCTGGCAAACAAACTGTCGTTTGTCGCCGACGAAGGCAGCATTGCGATGAGTGGCGTGCGCAAAATGTACAATGCGCCATGGGCGAAGAACATGAATATCGCGGGCCAGCGCGACACCAGGGCTTCGCTGCGTCCGCGCCAGAATTCATAAGCGGTGAGCCATGTATAGGCCGTGATGATCCCCGAAGCGATCAGGGCCCGCGCATCGAGATTGTCGGCAAGGATCGGCAGGCGGCAGATCAGCAACCAGAGCACCGCGCCGGTCACCAGGTAGACCGGCTCAACGGGGCGGCTGTCGAAGACACGAGCGCCGGTCCAGGTGGCCGCGAAGGCTGTGAAGAGCAGCGCATTGGCGAAATCGATGCTGACGATATCGGGCACCTCTCCGTACATCCCGAAGAGGCAGATCGAGACGAGACGGATCAGATACGCGAAGCCCCACCAGCACACGGCGCGAAGCGCCATGTTCTGCGCCCAGACGAACAGGAGCATCAGGCCGAGGATCGCCTCGACATAGACCGTCACCATGAACAGCGTGTGGACGTCGAGGGTCATGAGTCCGTAGCCAACCTGCGCCGGGGCCGATCCATCGACCGGTCGTTTGGGCCCTGTCCTGGGGCGCGGAATCCGTACATCTACGAATAGAGCCACCCCGGAAAAAACTGGTGAATGCGGCGGCCCCGGCACCCGCAAAGCACCGCTATGGTTTCACGAACCTTTCCAAACTGTGGCGAAATGAATTCCCGCTGGCACGATTTTCGGCGCGAAAGGCGCCATTTCAACCGCAGTCCCGGTCTTGTGGCGCCAATTGCCCTCCACTAGGTTCAATTGTCCCCCACCAGCCTGGAACCGGGCATGCATATCCGCGACGGCGTTATCGAAGCTATCGGCCACACGCCGCTCATTAAACTTGAGCGTGCATCTGCAGCGACCGGTTGCACCATCCTCGGCAAGGCCGAGTTCATGAACCCCGGTGGCTCCGTCAAGGACCGCGCCGGCCGCCAGATGATCCTGGAGGCTGAACAACGGGGCGACTTGCGACCCGGCGGCCTGGTGGTCGAGGCCACGGCCGGCAACACCGGCATTGGGCTCGCGCTTGTCGCGAACGCGCGCGGCTACCGCACGGTGATTGTCATCCCGGAAACCCAGAGTCAGGAAAAGAAAGACGTCCTGCGCCTCTACGGCGCCGAACTTGTCGAGGTTCCCGCCGCCCCTTTTTCCAATCCCAACAATTATCAGCACGTGGGGCGACGGCTCGCCGAGGAATTGAAGACGGCTGAAAAGAACGGCGTCATCTTCGCCGACCAGTGGAACAACCTCGATAACAGCAAGGCCCACTACGTCTCGACGGCCCCCGAAATCTGGGACGACACCGGCGGCAAGATCGACGGCTTCATCTGCGCCGTCGGAAGCGGCGGCACGCTTGCGGGCGTCTCACGCTATCTGAAAGAGAAAAACAAGAACATCGTCACCGGCGTCGCCGATCCGCGCGGCGCGGCGATGTATCATTTGTTCAAGGACGGCCAGGCGAAGGCCACCGAAGGCGGCTCGATCACCGAAGGCATCGGCCTAGGTCGCGTTACGGATATCGTCAAGCAGATGATCGTGGACAAGGCCTATCTCATTCCCGACGAGGAAGCCCTGCCGCTCATCTTCGACACCATGTTGCACGAAGGTCTCTGCCTCGGTGGCTCCTCCGGCATCAACATCGCCGGCGCCATCCGGCTGGCCAAAGATCTGGGACCCGGGAAGACGATCGTCACCATCCTCGCCGACTACGGCTCACGCTATCAGTCCAAGCTGTTCAATCCGGACTTTCTGCGCTCAAAGAAGCTGCCGGTGCCGGACTGGCTCGAACGCAAATCAACCATCAAGCCGCCGTTTGAAAAGAGCTGATGATGGCGACCGAGTGCCTGTTCCGCGACGATTCCTACCTGCAAAGCTGTGACGCGCGCGTTGTTGCGCTGACGGAGCAAGGTGGCATCGTGCTCGATCGCACGGTGTTCTATGCCACCTCCGGCGGCCAGCCGGGCGACACCGGAACGCTCACCGCGGCCGACGGAGCGCGCATTGCAATCGAAAATGCTGTCTATACGGACGCCGCCAAGAGCGAGATTGCCCACGTCCCGGCCGCGGGCTCGGCGGCCCCAAAAGTCGGCGACGCCGTCACCGTGACAATCGACTGGGACAAGCGCTACGCGCGCATGCGCATGCACACGGCCTTACATCTTCTTTCCGCCGCCCTGCCTTATGCCGTCACCGGAGGTTCGGTCGGCGACGTTGAAAGCCGCCTCGACTTCGATATTCCGGAGGCCGGCCTCGACAAGGACGCGATCACCGCGAAGGTCGCCGGGATGATTGCGACCAATGCCGCCGTCAGCAGCCGCTGGATCACCGACGCGGAGCTCGATGCCAATCCGGGTCTCGTCAAGACAATGTCGGTCAAGCCGCCGATGGGGACCGGCCGCGTGCGGCTGATCGAAATTGCCGGTCTCGATCTGCAACCATGCGGTGGCACCCACGTCCGCACCACCGGAGAGATCGGCGCGGTGCGCGTCACCCAGATTGAAAAGAAAGGCAAGCAGAACCGCCGCGTCCGGCTTGCCTTCGCATAGTTGCCGTGACGGAACGATTGCGCGATGGTGCGCATTAACCCGACCGATTGGGAAAAAACATGAACGCAGACAACACAAGCCCGACATCGGCGAGCCAATGGCTTAAATCTCCCGAATGGCTCGCGGGCCAGGTCGGCAAGCCGGACGTCGTGATCGTCGACGGCTCTTACTATCTGCCGACGCAGAACCGCGATGCCCAGGCTGAGTATCTCACCGCGCATATCCCGGGCGCGGTGTTTTTCGATATCAACGCGGTCGCCGATCATTCCACCGACTTGCCGCATATGTTGCCCGGCCCGGACCAGTTCGGCACTGCGGCCAGCGCGCTTGGTATTTCAGAGAAAGATACGATCATCGTCTATGACGGGACCGGCCTCTATTCCGCGCCGCGGGTGTGGTGGACGTTCCGCATCTTCGGTGCGCAGAAGGTCTTCATTCTCGATGGCGGCCTGCCGGCGTGGAAAGCCGCAGGCCACCCGACGGAGGCCGGCCAAGTCAAACGAGACAAGCGCACATTCAATGCCAGCATGGATACCGGCGCGGTCGCGATGCTCGGCGACGTGCAGATGGCGCTGAACGATCAGAGCACGCAAGTTGTTGACGCACGTTCGGCGGCGCGCTTTGCCGGGCGCGAAAAGGAACCGCGCGCCGGCCTTCGCTCCGGCCACATGCCGGGCGCGTTCAATGTCCCATTCACCGAGATCGTGGAAAACGGCCGCCTGGTTTCGCCCGAGCGCATCGCCCAGGCCTTCAAAAAGGCGGGCGTCGATCTCGATAAGCCCGTGATCACCAGTTGCGGCTCCGGCGTCACGGCCGCCATCCTCACGCTCGGCCTCGACGCGCTCGGCAAAAAACCGGCCCGCGTTTATGACGGCTCATGGGCGGAATGGGGCGCCCGCCCCGACCTGCAGGTCGCCAAAGATTAGCAGGAAGTCCTTTTGTTGCCGCGATCGATCTGTAATATATAAATTACTATATATGACTGGTCGCGACCGCGCAGGCAGCCGATGATCTTTCGTCAGCTCTTCGACAGTGTTTCCGGCACGTACTCCTACCTGCTCGCAAGCCGCAGCGGCGGCGAGGCATTGATCATCGATCCCGTGCTTGAGAAGGTCGATCGTTACCTGCAATTGATCAGCGAGCTCAACCTCAGACTGGTCAAGGCCGTCGATACCCACCTTCACGCCGACCACATCACGGGCCTGGGCGCGCTGCGCGATCGCACGCATTGCATCACCGTAATGGGCGAGAATACCAAGGCCGACGTGGTCTCGATGCGGCTTGCCGAAGGCGACAAGCTCACCATCGAAGGCGTGAGCATGGACGTGCTCTACACCCCCGGCCACACCGACGATTCCTACAGCTTCGTCATGCGCGACCGCGTGTTCACCGGCGATACGCTTTTGATCCGCGGCACCGGCCGCACCGATTTCCAGAACGGCGACGCGCGCGCGCAATATGAATCGCTGTTTGGAAAACTGCTGCGGTTGCCCGACGAGACCATGGTGTTTCCCGCGCACGACTACAAAGGCGACACCGTCTCCACCATCGGCGAAGAGCGGCGCTACAATCCACGCCTGCAAGTCAAATCGGCGGACGACTACGTCACGCTGATGGCGAACTTGAAACTGCCCAATCCGAAAATGATGGACGTGGCGGTGCCCTCCAACATGAAGATCGGCCTGGCACAGCAGGAAATCGCGCGGCGTGGCTGGGCGCTTGACGCAATGCAGGCGATCAAGCTTGTCGGCCGGCCTGACATCGCTTTCGTTGACCTGCGCGAGATAAGCGAGCGCAACAAGCACGGCAGCATTCCGGATTCGCTCCACGCCCCCTATGGTGATCTGCAGGCCAACATCCGGGCCGGCGGCATTTTGCGCGAGCTCGCGCGCGCGACCGACAAGCGCATCGTGTTCTATTGCGCCTTCGGCGAGCGCTCGGCCATGGCGGTGCAGGCGGCGCAGGATGCCGGCTTGATGTCCGCCGTCCACGTCGAAGGCGGCATCGACGCCTGGAAGCGGGCGCAAGGGCCGCTTTCCCGTTAGAGGCCATTATTCTGGCCCCCAACGAATCTCCGCTCATTCCCGCGCATAGCCGTCCGAAGGACGGCGTGCTTCGCACGCCGATGCGGGAATCCAGCGCAATAATTCCAGCCAGAACATTTGCGCCCTGGATCCCCGCTTTCGCGGGGACGAGCGGATGAGTAGTTGTGCAAGAATAATCAGCGCAGGATCTGGCCGAGGAACAGCTTGGTCCGCTCGTGCTGCGGATGGGCGAAAAACTCCTCGGGCACATTGGCCTCGACGATCTGCCCTTCATCCATGAAAATGATGCGGTTCGCGACCTGGCGCGCAAAACCCATTTCGTGGGTGACGACCAGCATGGTCATCCCGTCTTCGGCAAGGTGAACCATCGTGTCGAGCACTTCCTTGACCATCTCGGGATCGAGCGCCGAGGTCGGCTCATCAAACAACATGATCTTGGGGTTCATGCAGAGCGCGCGCGCAATCGCGACCCGCTGCTGTTGGCCGCCGGACAGTTGCCCGGGATATTTCTGCGCCTGCTCCGGGATCTTGACGCGTTTGAGATAATGGAGTGCCACCTCCTCGGCTTGTTTCTTCGGCATCTTGCGCACCCAGATCAGCGCCAGCGTGCAATTGTCGAGCACCGAGAGATGCGGAAACAGGTTGAAGTGCTGGAACACCATGCCGACCTCGCGCCGCACCTCGTCGATTTTCTTGAGATCGGCCGTCAACTCCACGCCGTCGATGATGATGCGTCCGGCCTGGTGCTCTTCCAGACGATTGATGCAGCGGATCATCGTCGACTTGCCGGATCCGGATGGACCGCAAATAACAATGCGCTCGCCACCCATGACCTTGAGATCGATGTCGCGCAGGACGTGAAAATCGCCGTACCACTTGTTCACGCGGACAAGCTCGACGGCGGTTGCCGTCTTGAGTTTTGCGGGCTTGAGCAAAGATCCCGCGTTGCCGGCGTCGGTCATATCACCCCTCTCACCGTCGCTCGCCCTTCGCCAGGCGCGCTTCCATCGCCCGCGCATAGCGCGACATGCCATAGCAGAAGACCAGATAGAACATTGCGGCGACCGCATAGCCCGTCGTGCTGGTGACCGGTGTCGCCCATTTGGGATCGATGCGCGCCACCTCGATCGTACGCAGCAGATCGAAGATGCCGACGATGAAAACAAGCGTCGTATCCTTGAACAAGCCGATGTAGGTGTTGACGATATTCGGGATCGTCACCTTCAGCGCCTGCGGCAAGATGATCAGCCGCATCATCTGCCAATAGCGCAGGCCCACCGCCATCGCGCCTTCATATTGGCCCTTCGGAACTGCCTGCAGGCCCGCGCGCACGACCTCGGCCATGTAGGCCGACGCAAAGATCGCGATGCCGACCAGCGCGCGCACGAGTTTATCGGGCGACAGCGACTCCGGCACGAACAGCGGCAGCATCACGCCGGCCATGAACAGCACGGTCACCAGCGGAACGCCGCGCACAAATTCAATAAAGATAACGGAGAAGGTCCGCACCGCGGGCATGCGCGAGCGGCGGCCAAGCGCGAGCAGGATTCCGAGCGGCAAGGAAAACACGATGCCGACCGACGCAACCACGATCGTCACGAGCACGCCGCCCCACAGCACGGTATCCACGGGTTGCAGGCCGATCGCACTCCAGCCCGTCAGCAGGATAAATGACGAAATCGGCATGATGACAAAGAAGTAGACGGCGCCCAGATCGCGGCGTGGCGCGTTGAGCCACAGCAGCCAAACGATGCCGATCGCCAGAAGGGCGAAGAAAACATCGACGCGCCAGCGTTGGGGGATCGGGTACGAGCCGTAGATGAAATACGGCAACCGTTCCCACACGAACGGCCAGCACGCGCCGATCTCGCGATGTTGCACGGATTCCAGGCAGGCGTCCCGGTCGGCCCCGGTCCACACCGCATCGATCAGCAGAAACCTGATGAGATCAGGGACAATCCAGGCGAACAGCAGCGCGAGCACAATCGTAAGCGCGACATTGAACGGCGATGAAAAAAGATTTTGACGCAGCCACCCAACCACGCCGGTCATCCGCAGCGGCGGCGGCTGTGGTGCGATCGCGGAATGCCGGACGAACGCTATTTCGGCAACGGCGAGATCGCCCTCGGACATGGTCATGGGCGCGCCCTCACCGTTCCGCCAATGACATGCGGCTGTTGTAAATGTTCATCAGCAGCGACGTGCCGAGACTGATGCACAGATACACAAGCATGGTGATGGCGACGACTTCCACCGCCTGGCCGGTCTGGTTGAGCACCGTGCCGGTGAACACCTGCACCAGGTCGGGATAGCCGATCGCGACCGCCAGCGTCGAGTTCTTGGTCAAATTGAGATACTGGCTGGTGAGCGGCGGAATGATCACGCGCATCGCCTGCGGCACCACGACCAGCCGCAGCGTTGGTCCGGGTTTGAGCCCGAGGGAATAGGCCGCCTCGCTCTGCCCGCGCGATACTGCCAGGATGCCGGCGCGCACGACTTCCGCGATGAAGGCCGCGGTATAGATCGAGAGGCCGAACAGCAACGCGGCGAACTCGGGCAGAATCTCAACGCCGCCGGTGATGTTGAAACGCCCGGCCTGCGGAAATTCGAAACCCAGCGGACGGCCCGCGAGGAAATACGCGAGCAGCGGCAGCCCGATGACCAACGCGAACGCTACCCGCAAGACCGGCGCCTGCTGCCCGGTTCGCTCCTGCCGCTTGCGCGCCCAGATATAGAAGACAACGGCGCCAACGATCCCGGCCAGCAACGCGATCAGCACGGCGCCGAAGCCGGCCTTGAAAACCGGCTCCGGCAAAAACAGGCCGCGATTGTTGAGATAGAGGCCCCCGCCGAGGACAATGCTGTCGCGAATATCGGGCAGCGCCTTGAGCACTGCGTTGTACCAGAACAGCAATTGCAGCAGCAGCGGCAGGTTGCGGATGATTTCGACGTAGCCGGCGGCAACTTTCGCCACCAGCCAGTTGCGCGACAGCCGCGATATGCCGACGACAAAGCCGATGATGGTCGCAAAGATGATGCCGACCCCGGCCACCAGCAGCGTATTGAGCAACCCAACCCAGAACGCGCGCCCGTAAGTGGAGCCGCGCGAGGAATATTCGATCAGCGTCTGGCTGATATCGAAGCCGGCTGTGTTTTCCCAGAACCCGAAGCCGGATGCGATGTGCGCGCGCGCAAGATTTTCAATCGCGTTGCTGGCGGCGCCATAGACAAGAAAGCCGACGGCCGCGCAGAGCGCGAGTTGATAGACAAGGCTGCGGACCTTGGGATCGTTGTAAAAAACGACCTTCGCCGGATGCGTCGCGGCCGGAAGCTCACTCGACATATTCCCCTCGTCGGGCCTGCGGCGCGGAGACGTCCTCCCGGCGGAGTGCCGCGGGTCTCAAGGCCCGCGGCTTCCGTATTGTCGTGCAGCTAGCGAACCGGCGGCGCGTATTGAATGCCGCCTTTATTCCACAACTTGTTCAAGCCGCGCTCGATCTTGAGCGGCGAGCCCTGCCCGACATTGCGCTCGAACGACTCGCCGTAATTGCCGACCAGCTTGACGATACGTGCCGCCCAATCCTTGCTCAGGCCGAGCTGTTCGCCGTAATTGCCTTCAGTTCCGACGAAGCGCTTGACCTCCGGATTGGTGGACTTCATCGCCTCGTCGAGATTTTTCGAATTGATGTTCAACTCTTCGGCGTCGAACATCGCAAACAGTGTCCACTTCACGACATCGAACCACTGGTCGTCGCCGTGGCGGACCACGGGCCCAAGCGGCTCTTTCGAAATGATCTCCGGCAGAATGACGTGGTCGTTCGGGTTGGCGACACGCAACCGTTCGGCATAGAGCGCCGAGGCGTCCGTGGTGTAGGCATCGCAGCGGCCGGCGTCGTAAGCCTTCACCGCCTCGTTGGCGGTTGCGAAGGTGACGGTCTTGAGCTGCATTTTGTGCGCGCCGAAATAGTCCGCGAGGTTGAGTTCGGTGGTGGTGCCTTGCTGCACGCACACCGCCGCGCCGTTGAGTTCGAGTGCCGAATTTACCTTGAGAGTCTTGCGCACCATGAAGCCCTGGCCGTCATAATAATTGACGCCCACGAAGTTGAGGCCGAGCGAGGTATCGCGCGACGACGTCCACGTCGTGTTACGCGCCAGCACGTCGACTTCGCCGGATTGTAGGGCCGTGAAACGGTCCTTGGTCGACAGCGGGACGAATTTCACCTTGCTGGCGTCATTCAGCACGGCCGCGGCGATCGCCCGGCAAAAGTCCACGTCGAGACCTGTCCAATTTCCCTGGGCGTCGGGAAGGCCGAAGCCCGCGAGCGTGCCATTGGCGCCGCAATTCAGCATGCCGCGATCCTTGACCGCCTTGAGCGTTTGAGCGGAGGCGCCTTGTGCGGCGACAGCGAGGATGAGCGCGAGAACGGTGGCAATTCGCTTCATATGCGTTTCCTTCGATACGACTCTGACATGGCGGCCCTGCGGGACTCTCAAAACACGTCCGCCGCCGGAGCGACGCGCGGCGGCAATAAAAGCCGTTTCCGGCCCCTTCTATCCCGAAGACCCCTCAACTTTTCATATCACAGAACGATCGGCTTGCTGGGTCAAGGGGTTGACGCTCACAGTCTATGCGGACGTATATGTCGTCGCCGCAGCAGGCGCGGTTCTATCAGCGGTCTAAAGGCGCATGACGAAAAAAATCAAAGCTCCGATCAAGCCGGCCACCCGGCTGGTTACGTCCGGCCGCGATCCACAGGCCTATCACGGTTTCGTCAACCCGCCCGTCTACCACGCCTCTACCCTGCTCTATCCCACTGCTGAAGATCAGGTTGCCCACCGGGCGCGCTACAGTTACGGCCGGCGCGGTACGCCCACCTCGGAAGCTCTGGAAGATGCTTTGCGCGAGCTCGATGGCGAGGCCTGCGCAGGAGTCGCATTGCTCCCCTCGGGGCTGGCGGCCATTTCCGCCGCCCTGCTTGCAACTGCGAGCGCCGGCGATCACATCCTTGTCACCGACAGCGTCTACCGGCCGACGCGCAACTTCTGCAACGGCGTGTTCAAGCGGCTGGGCGTGGAAACAACGTATTACGACCCGCTGATCGGCCCCGGCATCGCGAAACTGTTCAAGCCGAACACGCGGGTCGTGTTTGTCGAGGCGCCTGGCTCGCAAAGCTTCGAGATGCAGGATATCCCCGCCATCGCCAAGGCCGCCCACGAGAAAGGCGCGATCGTGCTGATGGACAATACCTGGGCGACGCCACTTTATTTCCGCGCCTTCGAGAAAGGCGTCGATATGCAGATCCAGGCCGGCACCAAATATATCGGCGGACATTCCGACATCATGTTCGGTTGCGTCTCCGCCAATGCGGCCACGATCGCGCGATTAAAAGACACAGTCTACACGATGGGACTCTGTGTCGGGCCTGACGACATGTATCTCGCGCAGCGCGGCCTGCGCACGCTGGGTGTGCGGCTTGCCCGTCACTATGAAGCGGGGCTGCAGATTGCACGCTGGCTTGCGCAGCGGCCGGAAGTCCTGCGCGTGATGCATCCGGCGCTCGAAAGTGATCCGGGATATGCCATCTGGAAACGGGACTTCACGGGCGCGTGCGGCTTGTTCAGCATCGTGCTCAAGCCGACCAGCGAAAAATCCGTGCATGCCTTCCTGAACGAGCTCTCGCTCTTCGGCCTCGGCTACTCGTGGGGCGGCTTTGAGAGTCTGGCGATCCTGTTCGACTGCGCCGAATACCGCACGGCGACCAAATGGGCGCCGGGCGGACCGACGGTGCGATTCCACATCGGACTGGAGGATCCCGAAGACCTGATGGCCGATCTCGATCGAGGGTTCTCCGCGCTCGCCGCTGCCAAATAAATCAGGCCGCCGCCGCGGTTCCGCCGCTGCGCATGACGAATTGCAGATTGCGCAGATAGACGAAAACTCCAAACGCCTGCCCGATAATAAATACCGGATCTTTCCGGTATAGCGCATACCCGAGCAGCATCAGTCCGCCGCCGATCGAGAACACCCAGAAGGCAGTCGGCACGACGCTCCGACCCGCGCGTTCCGACGCGATCCACTGCACGACGAAGCGCATCGCAAACAATATTTGCGCGACATAACCGATCAGGATTCCCCAATCGGCATTGCCAATGAACACATCATGCAAGTAGCCGCCGACGGCGTGCGCAATGTCGATCAGCATGGACCCTTACTCCTTCGCTATGTCCGGTATTCGCTTCTTGCGGCGGATCAGCCACCACACGCCGGCGAGATCAAGAATGCCGACCCAGAGCCGGTCCCACATCCCGTAGTTGGAAACGCCGTGGGCGCGCGGGCGGTCGACCACGTCGACATAGGCAATGTCGTATCCCTCGCGCCGCACCAGCGCCGGAAGGAAACGGTGCAAACCGTCGAAATACGGCAGGTTCAAAAACACATCGCGGCGGAAGGCTTTCAACCCGCAGCCGGTATCGCGCGTCCCGTCGCGTAGCACAGCGCCACGCACGGCGTTGGCGATGCGCGACTGGAATTTCTTGAAGCCACTGGCTTTGCGCCCGATGCGTTGCCCGGCGACGAGCCCAACGCGCGGCGCGCCCGCCTGCAGTGCGCGCACAAGCGCCGGAATGAAAGCCGGATCGTTCTGCCCGTCGCCATCGAGCGTCACCACAAGGGGCGCGCGGGCCGCAGCCACGCCGCTGCGCACGGCGGACGATTGACCGCACGATTGCAGATGGCGCACACGCCGCAGCCATGGGTGCTGCGCCATCAAGCTCACGAGCTCGGCATCCGTACCATCGGTCGAGCCATCGTTGACGTAGACGATCTCGAAGGGCCATTGCCCCTCAAGCGCTTTGGCAATTTCGGCCACCAGTGGCGCGATATTGCCCGCCTCGTTGCGCACCGGAACTACGATGGAAATCGCCGGATCAGTCGTGCTCATGGATCGTGCTCATGGCGCGATGTCTTATGGTGCCAGGAGCCCGCGGGCAACCGCTTTGATGCGCCGGAGCGAGGGCCCGGCATATTGATGAATCGTCCCGTCCGGGCCTGCCGCAAAGCCCAGCCGGCGCTGCGCGAAATAATGGCGCACCAGGACCGCCCCGCTTATGCCGACCAGGGCTCCGGCCAGCACATCGCTCGGATAGTGGGCGTTCACGACCACGCGGCTCACCGCAATGAGCAAGGCATAAACCAGCCACAAAGTGCGCGAGCGCGGCCACAGTGTTCCGAACGCGACCAGTACGGCGAAGGCGGTGGTCGCATGGCCCGATGGCATGCCTGCATAGTCAGCGCGCCAGACAAATGGACTGTAGAGGAACGGATCGAGGCTGCCGCCGACCATCGGACGTGCCCGCCCGATCAGCCGCTTGATGATCGTGACGAACAGGCTCGGCACCGCGATCGCCGTGAACAGGAACCCGATACGCACCATGATCGCCGCAAGGACCCGCTGCGAAACCGGCGTCAACATCCGCGGCAAGGCGGCGAGCGCAAGAAATAGCAGGCCCAGCGGCCACAGGAACCAGCCCGACTTGCCGAAATCCGTAATGTCGTCGAACGCCGAAATAATCCAGCGGGGCAGATGGCTGACGCCGCGGATGGCGGCTGCATCGATCGTCACCATCACAATCAACAGCACCACAATGCCAATGGCAGCCACGATGGCCAAATGGCGCGGCGCCGACATCCATGGCCAGGCAGCGGGCAAGCGCGCGGGGCGCGCCAGCATCAACAGCGCCGACCTGACATTGGCAAGGCAACGCTGCGCAATCGCGGCACCCTCACCTTCGCTGCGATTGAACCCGTTGGCGAAGCTCATGGGTTTGCCTGCGAGCGGAAGATGGTCAGCGTCGCCGGCTTACCAATGCTGATATTGAAACCCTCGAGCCGTTGCGCGCGAGAATATCGTAAGCCGATCGATTCCGCGCGCTGGACAAAGCTGCGCTCGCTGCGCGGGTCGATCAGTGCAAAGTGGCAGGGTCCGGAGCGCAGGAAATCGGCAGCGCCGGCGCCGTCGGTAAAGCGCGTCTCGGTGCCGAGCAGGAATACGAGACTCGGCTCCTGGTAGGCGAATGTCGAGGCAACATGCGCATCCGGACAATCGCTGCCGCGAATCTCATCGGCGACGAGCGCGCTCGGAAACAGCGACGGCAAGGACGGGAATGTCACCGCATAGACGGTTACCGCGACAAGGATGGACGCCAGCATGGCGCGCAACAGCGCCCGTTCTGCCCCGTCCACGTCGTACAGCCACCAGGCGAACAACCCGAAAATCAGCGCACCCGCGGCAAACGGCCATGCGATCAAACCGAGATCACCACCAAGCATGATGAAGCCGACCAGCACGGCCACCGCGACCGCGGTGGGAAAGAGGAACCAGCCGAACGTTCCGCGCACGATCCACCGCGTTTTCGACAAACCACCGGCACTGAGAATGCCGACAATCAGGATGGCGATGGCGGGATATAACGGCAGCACGTAGTGCGGCAGCTTGGTTATTATTGCTTCGAAAATAATCCAGGACGGAACGAGCCACGCGAGAAGAAAGCGCGCACCGGGCTCGCGGCGCGAATTCCACACCGCCGGCGCCGCCAGGCCCGCCAGCAAAGAGCCCGGCCAGAACGTGATCCAGAAAAGCACCAGATAAAATCCCGGCGGCGCGCCATGCGCTTCCTGCCCGCTGGTGACCTTGTCCAGCATGTCGTGGCCGATCGCCTCCGCGAAGAAACTGGTGCCTGATTTCGCGATGATGGCGATGAACCATGGCAGCACGATCAGCACCAGCCAGGCCAGGCCCGCGAATGGCCGGGTGGACCAGATCCAGCGCGCCGACCGATCGGCGATCGACAGCGTTGCCGCCGTCAACACCACGAACATCAGAACCAAGGGTCCCTTGAGGAGCATGCCGCCGGCCACGGCGGTCCACAGGACGGCGGGCTCGCGCCAGCCGATTGGCGTCTCAGGCGTTCGCCGGCTGGCGAGATAAATGCGTGCAAGCGCGCCCATGGCCGCAACCGCAGTGAGCAGCAGCATGGCATCGGTCTTGGCCAGCCGCGCTTCGACGCCGAGCAGAACCGAGCTCGCCATCATCATAGCGGCAAGGAGGGCGCCCCGGCGCGCGACGAAGGCCAGCGCTGCCCAATATGTCATGAGGACGGCGAGTGTTGCGCCCGCAAGCGAGGGAATACGATAGAGCCAGATCGTCGTGCGCGCCTGTGGCACGCCGAGAACTTCGCCAGCCTTCACCGCCGCAACTTGCAGCCAATAGATGCCGACCGGCTTTTTGTAGCGCACTTCATCCTGAAAACGGATGTCGACGTATTCGCGTGTCTCCAGCATCTGCTTGGAGGCCTGCGCAAACCGCGCTTCGTCGCGATCAACCGGTGGAATCTGGAAAAACCCGGGCAAGAAGGCGATCAGCGAAAACGCCACAAGCAGCGCAGCGGCGCGCCGGTGCGACCCGACGGCAAAGTCGAGCGCGGCGGCAAGCCCGCGCGCCGGAGCAAAACTGGGCCGTGCCTCGTTTGTCGTCGTGCTCACTCGTATGCGCCTTGAATCCGCGGTTTTGCCCGGACAATAAGCTCTGGGCCCTGCCCTGTCATTGGGCGTGGATGATGCCAATTAGTCTGAGGCGCGTTGAGCTGAAAACCCCGGGGCCGGTGCCCTTTGCCTACTGCAATCGCACGGTAACGCTGTCGGTCGCGCCGCGGGCATCCATGACCGTCAGCCGGACGAAGCCAGGCCCGTCGGGCTGGAAGTACAGGACCCGCCGCCCGTCTTGCGGGGCCAATGGCACACCGTTCGCCATCACCGTGAGCGGGCCGCGGCCGCCCGCGATCTTGAGCGCAATGGCGTCGGGCTGGCTCATTGTTGCGAGCTCGAGGCGTGCGCCATCGGGCGGAAACATGATGCGTGGCGGCTCAACGGCCTCCGCAGGTCCTGCGCCGGCGCCAAAC
>Ga0265325_10000349_pt1 | contig 32663 bp, 28 predicted proteins | sample 41420metaG_FD_202090 | JGI IMG/M metagenome (GOLD analysis project Ga0265325, IMG submission 202090) | Rhizosphere microbial communities from Carex aquatilis grown in University of Washington, Seatle, WA, United States - 4-14-20 metaG | ecosystem: Host-associated > Plants > Roots > Rhizosphere... | reverse complement strand
AAATATCCGGGCGATGTGGAACGGCGCCGAATACGTGGTCGAGGCTGTGGCGACGAGTCCTACTCTTGATGTCTGCGTGGCCAGCGCAGCGTGCAGGGTGAGCGGCTCGAATCTCAGCATTTGGCCCGGGTGCTGGTCCGCCACGAAAGCGAGACTGTCCCCGACGAACAGGAAGTCGAGCTTTCCTCGTTCGCACGAGTCGGCGATCGTCTTGAAAATCGAAAAGTCTTCGCTGCTGGTCGAGGCTCCCGGAATCCGCCAGCCAGACACATGATTCCCCGTGCCAACGGCGTAGACACCGAGATTCATTTGCCTGCCCGGGTTCATTTGTGCTCGTCCTTCCGTGACAACGCTTCTGATATTGATCAACCTGGCTCTCTCGATCAACTCGCTAAATCAAACTACTCCCCGCCAAACGTCAGTTGCGGTAAAGAACGAGTACGATAAGTGCAATGAGCGCCGCCAATGCTAGGCCGGACATGCCGAGCGTGATGATGAAAGCGGCGGAGAAACAAGTGACGTGATGCTTCGTGTCAAAAGGCCACGGTCCCGAGGCTTGGGAGCATGCCTGCTTTGTCCTGAGAGCGGACACGCCGGGATGTCGGCTAAGTGCGATGATTACAGACCGTTGAATAGTGCGGAACAAATTTTCGCCGGTGATGGCTTCGCCGGCCCAAACACCAAGCTTCAGGTCACCGACGGCTCGCGTATTTACACGACCGATCATCTGCACGTCATTTCTTTCTATTATCGAATCGACAAGCCAATTCCCGAGGGCAGATGGGCTGAATACGGTCTGTGGCGCTGAAAGGACATGGACTGGGGCCGATGGATCGCAAGCTGATTCTATCGACAGGTATCTACCCGGCGAGAACAGGCATGTCAGTTATGCAAAGCGCGCCCAGCGAAGTCGTACCTGTTCAATGGGTTTCATTGCTGCGTGTGCCACTGCACTGCACCTTCAAAGACGCCCGGCTCGTTGACCAGCGCTCGGAGGCTGCTCGGCATTTCCGTTTGCAAGGGATAGCAAATATCGCGCAGGGCGGCGTATGATCCTCTATGCCCACAAGCGACATGTCCCAAGGGCGCGCAATCGAACCGCAACCCGTTACTGTGCAGCGGGACCGGCGCGCGGTGTAGTCAAGGTGATCGAATCGCTCTCGGCAATCTCCAGCGCTGGCATTTCGCCAGACGCATCGAGCGCTGGATAGGGTACCGAGCAAATGTGGGAATGGATGCGTTTGAGGTCGCGCAGCACGTCGAGATGGATGGAGGTGGTCTCCATTGTCTCCGCGCGGGCTTCGCGCAGGCGCTCGAAATGCCGCTCGGCGGCGGCAACTTCGGCGCTTCGAAGTTCCCCTTTTTCCCGAATCAGGCAGCATCTTCGACGTTCCCGGACATGAATACGCCGAAGGCGATCCTTAGACTTTCCAGGATACGCCTGTGGAACGCCGTGAGTTCGGCCGCACCCTCAGCAGAGAACTGCAACTTGCGCTTCGCCTTCTTGGCCGCAAGTTCGCTCAGGCATGTTTCCCAACGGTCGCTAAATGCTGTTCATGGTTTATAAATCTGATTTGATGCTTGACATATCATTTTCCTTCTATGAGATAGCAGAATTCAATATCCCAATTGGCGCTGTCTCCAATGATTACTGCCGGACAGATGCGCGCTGCGCGAGCTTTGCTCGGCATTGACCAGCGCGAACTCGCGGAACGCTCAGGATTATCGCTGCCGACCATCCAGCGCATGGAGGCGAGTGATGGAGTGATCCGCGGCAACGTGGACTCGCTGATGAAGCTGGTCGAAGCACTCGCCGCCAATGGCATTGAATTGATCGGTGAGGGCGCGACCAGCAGCAGCGGTGGGCGGGGGGTTCGGCTCAAATGAACCGAAGCGGCGCCATCTCGTTGCAAGCCGCGCTCTCAAGCCGGTGGAGACACTGATGGTGATTTACGCGCTCTACGGCGTGGGGGCGTTGGTAGCCTTGTCCCCGATCGCGGTTGCTCTCGGCGCTTCGCTGCGCGTTAGCCGGATTGTCTATGTGGCAAGTCTGATCGTGACGCTGCTCCTCAGCGCCATCGCGCTGCGCTGCCTGTTCGGTCACTCAAGCTTGCTTGGGGTGACGTTGCCGCTCGGCCTGCCGTGGCTTGGCGCCCATTTCCGGATCGATGCACTGTCGGCTTTCTTTCTTGCGGTGATCAATCTCGGCGGCGCTGCCGCGAGCCTGTTCGCGCTCGGCTATGGCGAGCACGAGCATTCGCCGCAACGCGTCTTGCCATTCTACCCGGCTTATCTGGCTGGCATGAACCTGGTCGTACTCGCTGATGACGCCTTCAGTTTCCTGGCGTCGTGGGAGGTCATGTCGCTCAGCTCGTGGGCGCTCGTGATTGCGCATCATCAGGACCGCGAGAACCTCCGTGCGGGCTATGTGTATCTCTTGATGGCAGGCTTCGGCACCCTGGCGCTGCTGCTCGCCTTCGGTCTGCTGGCCGGAGCACACGGCGGTTACGCTTTCGAAGTGATGCGCGCTTCGCATCCTTCGGCCGGCCTCGCAGCGCTGGTTCTGGTGCTTGCACTCGTGGGCGCCGGGTCGAAGGCCGGCGTGGTGCCGTTGCACGCTTGGTTGCCGCTCGCCCATCCGGCGGCACCGAGCCACGTCTCCGCGCTGATGAGCGGCGTGATGACCAAGGTCGCGGTCTACGGCTTTGTCCGCATCGTGTTTGACCTGCTCGGTCCGCCCGCATGGTGGTGGAGCATGCTGGTTCTCGCCATCGGGGGGATAACCGCGGTGATGGGTGTGCTCTACGCGCTGATGCAACACGACTTGAAGCGGCTGCTCGCCTATCACACGGTAGAAAACATCGGCATCATCTTCATCGGGCTCGGCCTTGCTCTCGCCTTCAAGGCGTACGGCATGGAGTTTGCCGCAGCGCTGGCGCTCACCGCCGGGCTGCTGCACGTTTTCAATCATTCGGTTTTCAAGAGCCTGTTGTTCTTCGGTGCTGGCGCCGTGCTCAATGCAACCGGCGAATGCGACATGGAGCATCTCGGAGGCTTGATCCACCGGATGCCGCAGACCGCCTTCGTGTTCCTGGTCGGCTGTGTTGCGATCTCGGCGCTGCCGCCGCTCAATGGCTTTGTATCCGAATGGCTCACCTTCCAGGCGATCTTGCTGAGCCCGCAACTGTCGTCCTGGGGGCTCAAGCTTCTGGTGCCTGCGGTTGGCGCGTTGCTCGCGCTGTCGGCTGCTTTGGCCGCAGCCTGCTTCGTCAAAGCCTTCGGCGTGAGTTTCCTTGGTCGCCCCCGCACGCCTGCTGCGGCGAATGCGCATGAAACAGACGGCCAATCACTGGCCGCGATGTTCTTTCTCGCCGCGCTCTGCCTCGTCGCGGGCATTCTGCCAGGCGTGTTCATCGACGCGCTGGCCCCTGTCAGCAAAGCGCTGGTCGGCGTGGGCATGCCGCACCAGGGTAGCATCGACTGGCTGACTATCGTGCCGGTCGCAGACAGCCGCAGCTCCTACAACGGGCTGCTGGTCTTCGTCTTCGTGGTTCTGTCTAGTTCCGTTGCGGCGTTCGCAATTCACCGGTTGGCATCCGACAAGCTGCGGCGCGGACCAGCGTGGGATTGCGGCTATCCGGACGCCCGGCCTGAAACGCAATACAGTGCTTCGAGCTTTGCCCAGCCAATCCGCCGCGTCTACGGCACGTTAATATTCCGCGCGCGCGAAATTGGCGAGATGCCGCCGCCAGGCGCCACCAGCCCGGCGAAGCTCGTCGTCGAGCTTCGCGACCTGATCTGGGACGTGGCTTACGCGCCGATCGCAGTCGGTGTCGGCTACGCCGCGGAAAAACTCAATTCCTTGCAATTCCTCACCATCCGCCAATATCTGTCGCTGGTGTTCTCGGCGCTGGTGCTGCTCCTCTTGGTGCTGGCGGTATGGCCCTGATACGCGACTTCGCCTTCCAGGGCGCGCAAATGCTTTTGGTGCTGCTGCTTGCACCTCTGCTCACCGGTTTCGTTCGCAAGGTCAAGGCCAGGCTGCTGCGCCGGCAAGGTCCGCCGTTGCTGCAGCCCTACCGCGATCTGATCCGGCTGACGCGTAAGGAGGTGGTGCTCGCGGAAAGCGCATCATGGTTGTTCCGTGTCATCCCCTACATCGTGTTCGCCGGGACCTGGGTCGCGGCATCCCTGGTGCCGACCTTTCGCGGCGGGCTGCTCTTTTCATGGTCGGCGGATCTGATCGCCATCATCGCGTTGCTCGGCAGCGCGCGGTTTTTCCTGGCGCTCGCGGGGCTTGACGTCGGCACGAGTTTCGGCGGCATCGGATCGAGCCGCGAAGTGATGATCGCTTCGCTCGCCGAACCGGCGATGCTGATGGTCGTGTTTACGCTCGCCCTGGTCGCCGGTTCCACCCAGCTCTCCACCATGGCGACCTACATGCTGTCGTCGGACGTTGGATTGCGTGTGTCATTGGGACTCGCACTGTTCGCGCTGATCATGGTCGCGATCGCCGAGAATGCGCGGATTCCGATCGATAATCCGGCGACGCACCTCGAGTTAACGATGGTGCACGAGGCGATGGTGCTGGAATATTCCGGCCGCCATCTCGCGCTGATCGACCTGTCATCCGAGCTCAAGCTTCTGCTTTATATCTCGGTGATCGGCTGTCTGTTCGTGCCCTGGGGCATGGCGATGCCGCCTCCCAGCCCGCAAGGGGTCGCGATCGGCGTCGGCTCTTACGCGGTCAAACTCGCGGTTGGCGGCGTGTTGCTCGCCGTATTCGAAACATCCATCGCCAAGATGCGGGTATTCCGGGTGCCGGCCTTCCTCGGGGCGGCGCTGATGCTCGGTCTTCTCGCCACGCTCCTGCTGTTCGTATCGCGGAGCCTTTGATGCGTGGCCTCACCTTTGATATCGCTCATATGCTGGCCGGCTCCCTGGTCCTGGTAAGCTTCATGCAGCTCTATCAGGATCGCCTCTATGCGCTGCTCAACATTTTTGCGCTGCACGCGTCGGTCCTGGCCGCGTCGGTGGCGTGGCAGGCTTTCATACAGGACGCTCCTCACCTCTACCTGACCGCCGTGATCGCCTTGGGATTCAAGGCCATCATTATTCCGGTGGCGCTACACCGGATCATCGTGCGGCTCGGCATCCATCGAGAGATCGAAACGGTCGTCGGTATCGGGCCGACCATGCTGCTCGGCATGGGTCTAGTCGCGCTCTCCATGGTGGTGATGCTGCGCGTCACCGCGGAGGCCGACCCGCTAGCCCGCGAAGACTTGGCTTTTGCGCTTTCCGTCATACTGCTTGGGCTGTTGATGATGGTGACGCGGCGTAACGCCGTGAGTCAGGTCGTCGGCTTCATGTCGCTGGAGAACGGCTTGGTGCTGGCGGCAACCGGCGCCAAGGGCATGCCGCTGGTGGTCGAGATCAGCGTCGCATTCTCGGTCCTGATCGCCTTCATCGTCATCGGCATTTTCCTGTTCCGCATCCGCGAGCGTTTCGACACGGTGGACGTGCAGGCGCTCGATCACTTCCGTGGAGAACGACGATGACCTTCGACGCCCTCGTCGGCGTTCTGCTTGTTCCCGCTATCGCGGCAGCCATGCTTGCCGCATTGCCCGGTTATCGGTTGGCCGCGCGTCTCAACATGCTTGCCGCACTGCTGACATTCGTGGTCGCTTTGTCACTGTTCTTCGTCAAACCGAAAGCCGGCTCTTACCTGTTGGTCGACGACCTCAACAAGATCTTCATCGTCCTGACCACATTCGTCGGTTTTACGACAAGCGTGTTCAGCGCAAGCTACATCAGCCACGAAATCGAGATCGGCCGGCTCACGCCTGCCACGGTCCGGTTCTATCACGCCATGTACCAGACGCTGATGTTTGCCATGAACCTTGCACTGGTGGCGAACAACATCGGCCTGATGTGGGTCGCAATCGAGCTTGCGACGCTGACCACGGTTCTGATGGTCGGCATCTACCGCACCCACGAGGCACTGGAGGCTGCCTGGAAGTATTTTATCCTCGGCAGCGTCGGCATAGCGCTCGCGCTGTTCGGCACCATTCTGGTTTACATGGCGGCCCGGCCCGTGGTCGGCGAAGGCCTCGACGCCATGATATGGACGATGCTGGTGCAGCACGCAGCGCGGTTTGACCCGGCGCTGCTTAACGTCGCCTTCGTGTTCCTGCTGCTGGGCTATGGCACCAAAGTTGGGCTGGCGCCGTTGCACGCCTGGCTTCCCGATGCCCATGCGGAAGGCCCGACGCCGATCTCCGCGGTCCTGTCAGGGCTCCTGCTCAACGTCGCGCTCTACGCACTGCTGCGCTTCAAAATGCTGCTCGCGCTCACCCCCGCGGCGATCGCGCCCGGCCCGCTGATGGTGACCATGGGACTAATCTCCTGCGTGTTCGCCGCGTTCATGCTGTATCGCCGCCGCGACATCAAGCGCATGTTTGCCTATTCGTCGATCGAGCATATGGGCATCATTGTCTTTGCCTTCGGCATGGGCGGACCGCTCGCCAACTTTGCCGGCCTTCTGCACATGACCATGCATTCCCTGACCAAGTCGGCGATATTCTTCGCGGTCGGCCATGTCGCCCAGGTCAAAGGCACGCAGCGGATTGCCGATATAGGTGGCTTGACGGTCACCAACCCGGTCCTCGGATGGGGACTGGTGCTCGGCGTCATCGCCATCGCCGGCCTGCCGCCGCTCGGAATCTTCATGAGTGAGTTCCTGGTGGTGAGCTCGACCTTCGCGCGGCAACCATGGCTCGCGATTGCTCTCGCGCTCGGCATCCTTATCGCGCTCGGCGGCCTGTTCTTGCGGCTCAATACGATTGCATTCGGCGAGCCGCGCGGACCGACTGCGCCGGCGCACGCGTCCTACGTGCCAATGTTTGCGCACCTCGCCATTGTCTTTGTTGTTGGCATTTATATGCCGCCGGCGCTGGTCACTGGCTTCCAGAACGTCGCGAAGCTGCTGGGATAGCCCTATGGCCTTGCTCGACGGAATTCCGCACACCGAGACGGTTGAAGCACATCGGCCCTGGCCGCGTGCCATCGTCGATAACGACGGCTGGATGCGGATCATCGATCACCTGGTCGCCGGCCATTGCACGCTGCTGGGCTTGTGGGGCGACTGGGCGGACGTGCACATGGCTGTGCTGGACGAGCGCGCACGCGACGTTACTGTCGTCAGCTACGCCACGCGGGATGGGACCTATCCCAGCGTTGCGGCTCGTCATCCGCCGGCACTTCGCTTGGAGCGGGCGATCCGCGACCTGTTCGGGTTGGAGGCGATCGGCGCGCCAGACACGCGGCCCTGGCTTGATCTTGGCTTTTGGGAGATTCGCCATCCTCTCGGAATGAGAGAAACAGCTCACGAGTCTGCGCCCTACGTGTTCCTCCCGGCGGAAGGGGAAGCGCTGCATCAGATTCCAGTCGGCCCGGTGCACGCCGGCATCATCGAGCCGGGGCATTTCCGGTTCACGGCCAACGGCGAGCATGTGGTGCGGCTCGAACAGCGACTCGGCTACGCGCACAAGGGCATTGAATCGTTGATGGCCGGCGCCACGCTGGAGAAGGCGTCAAAGCTCGCCTGTCGTACCTCTGGCGACAGTGCGGTAGCCTATGCGTACGCTTTTGCGCTCGCGGCCGAAGCGGCGTTGCAAGTCACTGTGCCGGCGCGTGCCTGTTACCTCCGCGCGATGATGGCAGAGATGGAACGCCTCGCCAACCATTTCGGCGACATCGGCGCGATCTGCAACGATGCTTCATTCTCACTCATGCACGCACAATGCGGCATCTTGCGGGAGAGGACGTTGCGTGCAGCCCAGGCCTGTTTCGGCCACCGACTGATGATGGACGTCATCATGCCGGGCGGCGTCTCGCACGACATCACCGCGAGCGGTATCGCACAAATGCAAGCACTGCTCACTGAAGCACGTCGCGTGTTGCCGAGACTGATCGAGCTTTACGACAACACCGCTTCGCTCCAAGACCGCACCGTGACGACAGGCATCGTGCGGCCGGCCTATGCGCGGCAGTTTGGCGCCGGAGGCTATGTCGGTCGCGCCTCCGGTCGCGCATTCGATGCGCGTCGAATTCTCCCTTATGCACCCTACGGAGATCTGACTTTTGAAGTGCCCGTGCTGGAAGCAGGAGACGTCAACGCGCGGGTGTGGGTGCGAATTCACGAGATTGAGCAGAGCTTGTCGCTGATCGACCAGATTCTCGCGAGCCTGCCCTCTGGCAACACGATGATGGCGTTGCCGTCCGAGCACAAAGGCGGCGAAGGCCTGGGGCTTGTAGAAGCCTTCCGCGGCGATGTCCTGGTCTGGCTGAGGCTCGACAGCGAGACACGCGTCTTGCGCTGCCACCTGCGCGATGCGTCCTGGTTTCAATGGCCGCTTTTGGAAACCGCGATCGAGGGCAACATCGTTGCCGACTTCCCGATTTGCAACAAGTCGTTCAACTGCTCGTATTCGGGGCACGATCTCTAGGACTCACCAATGCGCAAGACGCTGTTCGAAAGCTTCATCCACGGTCCGCTAACGGAGGCGGCGCCTGCGGCCGATGAAGTAGCGCTTGCTGAACTTGCCCAAAGCGTTGATCGAGCGGCGCGCGCACGGCTAGGCCGTTCCCTGTCGATCCGGGAGGTCGACGCCGGCTCGTGCAACGGCTGTGAACTGGAGATTCAGGCGCTCAACAATGCCTTCTATGACCTGGAGCGCTTCGGCTTGCGTTTCGTCGCTTCGCCACGTCACGCCGACGTGCTGATGGTCACCGGGCCTGTCACCCGGAACATGCGGGAGGCGCTTGTGCGCACCTACAACGCGACACCCGATCCAAAATGGGTTGTCGCCGTCGGTGCATGCGCGCTGGATGGCGGGATCTTTGCGGGTAGCTATGCTTGCGTCGGAGGGGTCTCAAACGCTCTCCCTGTCGACCTCCATATCCGAGGCTGTCCACCGACGCCAACAGCGCTTCTGCAAGGCCTGCTCGGCTTGTTAAGCCAAAATAAGCCGGCGAAAACGGCGTTCTGAACACGCAGGTCCCAATGGTGCGCGCGGGCTACGCGGACTTAAACAACACGATCTTGTCCGCCGGCAACCTAAGCCATACGCGCAGACCTTCGCTCCACATCTGTGGCGGGCTGAGCTGCCCGCGCAGCCGCACTTGGCCGGCCTTGACATAAATGTCGGCGATATTGCCGAGGTATGTCAGGCCGACAATCTCTCCAGCAAAGGTGTTTGGCCCTTCGAGCAGTGTCGTGGATATTTTCATATGTTCGGGTCGACACATGACGTCGACGGCGTCGCCGACCTGAAAGCCCGTGCCGGCGCACTGAAACTCTGTCCCGCCCGCCAACCGCACCCGCGCCAAGTCGCCGCCATCGATCACTTCCCCGGGCCAGATGTTGGCAAGTCCGAGGAACTCGGCACCGAAGAGCGATGCGGGCCGTTGGTAGACCTCCACCGGCGAGCCAATTTGATCGATATGTCCGTCGCGCATCAGCACGATGCGGTCAGCAATCACCATTGCCTCCTGCTGATCGTGCGTGACGTAAATCGACGTGATGCCGAGCCGCTTTTGGAGCTGGCGCAACTCAAAACGCATGCGTTCGCGAAGCTTTGCGTCGAGGTTGCTTAACGGTTCGTCAAATAGCAGAACCTGCGGCTCGAGCACGATGGCGCGGGCCAGTGCCACGCGCTGTTGCTGCCCACCACTGAGCTTGCTGATGTCGCGCGAACCGAGATCCGTGAGCCCCACCAGATCCAGAGTTGCGCGGACACGGCGGTCGATTTCGCCGGTAGGCACGCGCTTGCGCCGGAGGCCGAAGGCAACATTCTCGAATACCGTCAGGTGGGGCCACACCGCATAGGATTGAAAGACCATGCCGATGTTACGCTGTTCCGGTGGCAGCGAGCGGCCGCGCTGCGAGACGATCTGACGGCCCATGACAATCTCGCCGCCGGTGATGTCTTCCAGGCCGGCTATGCAACGCAGCGTGGTTGTTTTGCCGCAGCCGCTCGGGCCGAGCAGTACCACCATCTCGCCGTCCGTGATGTCGAGATCAATCCCTGCGACGGCGATGTAGTCGCCGAAGTGCTTGGTGAGCCCGCGTAGTGTGACTCTAGCCATGTCTTCAGCGCATCACGCGTATCGTTCCAAACCGTTCACTTCGACAACGCATGTTCAAGCTCAACCCGGAAGATCGCGCGCGTCACGATGACAATCGCCAACATGATCACGGTCTGGATTACGCCGAGCGCCGCGGCGAACTGGTAGTTTCCCGACGCCATGTAGTGCCATGTCAGGACCGACAGTACCTGGCCGCGATCTGAATAGAGTAGCACAGAGGCGGACAATTCCTTGATGCTCATCAGCATGATGAAGAACAGGATGCTGATCAGCGTGGGCTGCAGCAGGGGCAGCGTGATATGGCGAAGCGCGACGAGGCCCGTCGCACCTGAGACACGGGCGCTTTCCTCCAGCTCGCTATGGATCTGAAGAATGCCTGACCGGCTGACGACGACGGAAAATGGCAGAAATTTCGCGATATAGGCCAGCAGCAGGATCCATGCTGTGCCGTAGAGCGCGGTGCGCAGATAGAGCCACATCAACCCGATGCCGTAAACGAGGCCGGGCACCGCGACCGGCAGCACGCTGAACAGCGCCAGCATGTTGGTCCAGACACTCGGCTGCCGCACCTCCATGAAGCTGATCAGTGCACCCGCCACCGCACAAATCGCGGCGCTCAGCAGCGCGAGCCAGACCGTGTTCCATAACGCCTCGCGCGTGTTCTGAAGGTTGAATACGTCGATATACTGCTGAAGGGTGAAAACGTCCGTCGTCAATGAAGAGGCGCTGTAGCGCATGAACGAGGACAGCAGCAGCGCGCCGAACGGCAGGACGTCAGCGCACAACACATAGAGGCCAACGAAGCCCAGAGCCAGCCATTTCCATCGGCCGAGGCGAAGCGGGCGGGACTGGTGCCCCTTTGCACCTAGCGTGACGAAGCGTTCAGAGACGCGCGTGATGTGGCGTTGGAGCAGTACGCCGGCCGCCGTGATCCAAAGCAGGATGGTACTCGCGGCCGCCGCGTGCGCCAGCCGCACTGGAAAGGTTGTTGAGTCGAGATAGATCTTCCACGGCAGCACGGTGAATCCGACGGTGGTCCCGACAATTCCCGGTATCGTGTAAGTCTCGGCCGCCAATACGAAGATCAGCAGCCCCGAGGCGAAAATCGCCGGCAGGACGAGCGGCAGGGTGACCTGCCACAGCGTGCCGAGCGCCGTTGCACCGCTGGTCCGGGCTGCATCTTCGAGCAACGAGTCCATGCCGCGCAGGTTTCCGACCGTGAATAGGTAGGCGAACGGGGAGAAGAACAGCACCATCACCCAGACGACGCCGAAATAGCTCATGAGGTTCACCAGCGGCGCGCTCGGGATGCCTAGACTTTCCATGATCGCTGACGCGGCGACGTTGATGAATCCGGTTTTCTCTGAACCTAGGTTGAGCCACGCGATCAGACCCGTGAATGGCGACAGGAACAGCGGCAGCATGGTGCAGAGATCGAGCGGGATCTTGCCGGGAATGTCGGTGCGCACGATCAACAGCGCCAATGTCACTCCCAGCACCATCGAGGCCATCGTCACCAAAGCAGCCAGCACCATGGCCTGCGCCACATATCCAAGGTATTCGGCCGTGGCGTAGACGTCGACGATCGCGGCGAGGCTGCGGACAGTGGACAGGCCGAGCCGCGTCTCCTGGTAGAACGCTATGTTGATCGCATAGATCAGCGGAACGATGGCCACGGCCAGTACGCCGACGGCGAGCACGGCCCAGAGCAGCATTTCGCCGGCCAGACGGGCTGGCAGTCTGGCGGCAACGCGCATGGTTTCCGGAGGTACCGGAACTTCCGTGACGCCTTGCCGCCAGCCGCGAATTTCGGGCCTTTGTCTCTGCACTGAAACGCCGTTTCCTGGAAACGGGAGACTGGTTCGATAGAGACACGGTTTGATAGAGACACGGTTCGATAGCGGCCTATCGGCGCGGCTAGCAGGGAATTCGGGGTGGAGATCGGTCACCCCAAGGTTCCAGGGTCCGCGGTCATAGGATTTCACGCACACGCCGCGTGAAAAATGACACTTGAGATCAATTCGGTGACACGGCGTCTCAATCCTTGGCGCACCGTCAATTTGTGCTGTTTCACACGACACGGAATCGATGCCGCCCGAGTGTCTCTAGGGTTGCGCTAGCGTGCCGACTGAGTGCATGATTTGCCCGGGCTTGGCCTTGGGGCATGCTGGGCAGCCATTCGCTCAAAGGGGGGAACATGGTCGGTCGTTCGCCGACGTACATTGCCGTGCAACCTGGTGGCGGCAAGGTCGCCAGTCGTCGTAAGTTTCTGCTTCGAGGTGCCGTAGTCGGCGCCGCAGCCTCGTTCCCGGCTCCCGCCATATCGCAAGGCATCAGGGAGTTGAAGATGGTCACCAGCTGGCCGAAAGGCCTGCCCGGCCTTCAGACCAGCGCGGAACGAATGGCGCAAGCGATCACGACTGTTACGGCCAAGCGCCTGCAGGTTAAAGTCTTTGCCGCCGGCGAAATGGTCAAGCCGTTTGAGGTTTTCGACGCCGTCTCGAGCGGCGTTGCGGATATGTATCATTCGGCTGAATATTACTGGGAGAAGCAGTCGCCCGGTTTCAGCTTCTTTGCGGCAGTGCCGTTCGGATTTACAGCCGACGAAATGGCGGCATGGATTCGTTTCGGTGGCGGTCAGGCGCTGTGGGACGAATTGAGCGCCAATTTCAACATCAAACCCCTGTTGTCGACCAACACCGGCGCGCAGATGGGCGGCTGGTTCACCAAGGAGGTGAAAGGCCCGGAGAGCTATGCCGGCTTGAAGTACCGCATGCCCGGATTGGGCGGCGAAGTTCTTCGCCGACTGGGTGCCGTCGTGGTCGCGCTGCCCGGCGGCGAGATCGTGCCGGCGCTCAAATCCGGCGCGATCGACGCGAGCGAATGGGTCGGTCCATGGAACGATATGGCGCTGGGGCTGCACAAAGCATCCAAATATTACTACTACCCGGGGTTTCACGAACCCGGCACCGTCCTGTCAACCGGCGTCAACAAGGAACTGTGGGACAAGCTGACCGCCGAGGATCGCAATCTGATCTCGACCGTGGCGATGGCTGAGTACACAAACTCGCTCGCGGAGTTCAACGCCAACAACGCGAAGTCGCTGCAAGAACTGATGCAGGACAAGAACGTCGAAATCCGCAAGTTTGACGATGCTCTGATCCTGGCGCTTGGCAAGGCCACCAATGACGTGATGGCCGAAACCGCGAACAAGGATCCGCTGACGCGGAAAATCTATGAGAGCTACTCAACCTTCCGAAACCTGCAGATCAGTTGGACCAACCTTGCGGATCGGGGCTATCTGAACGCCCGCAACCTAACCGCTTCCGGCAAGGGCTGACCGATGGAAGGCCACCTCACGGTGAGGCCTTCCGTTGACCAGCGCCAGACCGGCCTGCTGTCGAGGCTGGGTGTACGGGGCCGATTGTTGCTGGCGTTCGTCGCCGTCAGCGCATTTGCCGTGCTCGGCGCAGGAGCGGCCTTCTATTCTTTTCGTGAGTTCGGAGACGCCCTCGGCCTGATCACGCAACAACGCACGCCGGCAGCGTTGAAGTCCCAAGAGCTTGCCCGCCATGTGGAACGAATCGTTGCGGCCGCGCCGGCGCTGCTCACAGCCGCAAATCAGGCCGAAAAGAACAGACGGTCCGAGGAAATCACGAGCGATGAGAGCTCACTCTACGCGCTCCTGGCCAGCTTGAGAGCGGCCGGCCTCGAAATTTCGGTCATACAAGGACTCGAGGCTGACGTTAAACGCCTGACCGATAATCTGACCAGCCTCGATGCCCTGGTGAACAATCGCCTGCTTGTCGGCGAGCACAAAAAAAACCTGCTGAGCGATGCGGTCCAAGCCGCCGCGGCTATGCAGCAATTGCTGACCCCGTGGAGTGCGGTCATGGAGCAGGCGATCGCCCAATGGCGGCGATCCAGGTTCGATCCCACACTGCCGCTGGCGCGACGAGGCGAGGTCGATGCCGAATTCGAAAAATCGCTCGCCTGGTTCCAGGCGTTGCAGGCATCCCAGGCAGCGGCCTCCAACGTCAGCGACATGCTGCAGCGCGCATCCGCCGCCGACACCGACAGCAGCGTCAGAGTTTTCGGTTTCCGTCTCCAGCAAGCGTTGAATGAGCTTGAGCGCTTGTCGAACGATTTCGACCCGCGCCTGCGTTCGCTCATGGTCGAAGCGATTGCCAAGCTACGACCGTTCGCCGTCGGCAAGGATAGCGTTCCTGATTTGCGGCGACGAGAATTGACCTCCATTATCGAGGCAACAAAACTGTTGGGCGAAAATGCCGAGCTGTCGAAAAGCCTGACGGCCAAAGTGACAAGTCTGACGGACGCGGCATCGAAAGACATTGCGGACGCGAATGCCACAGCCCTCTCCGTGGTGCGCTTCAGCACCTGGGCCTTGCTCATAGCGGTCGCGCTGAGCTTGATCAGCTCCGGCCTGATCGCATGGCTGTACGTGGGGCGCAACATCATCGCGCGGTTGACCGCGCTCAGCGAGCGCATGCTGACGCTGGCTGCCGGCGATCTGAAGTCTCCGCTGCCGCAGGGCGGCAACGACGAGATCGGGCGCATGGCCGAGACACTTGCGGTGTTCCGCGCAACCGCCGTCGAAATGGAGGAAGCGAACTTGCGGGAAATCCGTGACGCCCGCATGCGCTTGACCGAGGCGATCGAGGCGATTTCCGAGGGCTTTTCGCTTTACGATGCCGAGGATCGGTTGATCGTCTCCAATAGCCATTACAAGGACCTGTTTCCGCTGCAGGGCGGTGTCATGCAGCCCGGCACGCCGTTCGATACCATCATTCGCCATGCAGCCGACGCCGGGCTGATCGTCGAGGCGGCGGGCCGCATTGAAGAGTGGGTGCAGGAACGCACCCTGCGCCACAAGCACCCCGCCGGAACCCATGTTCAGCATCGATCCGACGGGCGCTGGATCAGGATCAGCGAGCAGCCGACGGCCAACGGTGGCGTGGTCGCGACGTACACCGACATCACTGAACTCAAGCAGCGCGAGGCGCAACTGGCGGACCTCGTCAACGAGCTCGAAGTGGCGCGCGACGCCGCCCAGGAGGCTAACCGCACCAAGTCGAGCTTCCTCGCCAATATGTCGCACGAGCTGCGCACGCCGCTGAACGCCATCATCGGCGTCACCGAAATGCTCTTCGAAGATGCTCGCGATCTTAAACGCGACGACGAGCTCGAGCCGCTGGAGCGCGTGCTGCGGGCGGCCCGTCATCTGCTGGCGCTGATCAACGACATTCTCGACCTGTCGAAGATCGAGGCCGGCAAGATGGACGTCCATCTCGAGTCGTTCCCGATCGGTCCGCTGATCGACGAAGTCGTGCAGACCATCGGTCCGCTGGCGGCCAAGAACGGCAACAAGATCGTGGTGAAGCACGGCGTGATCGACTCCCTATACGCCGATCAGATGCGGGTGCGGCAGGCGCTTCTCAACCTCACCAGTAACGCCGGAAAGTTCACGAACAACGGCACCGTGAATGTTTCAACGGAGCAGAAGGGCGACCGCGTCGAGATCGCCGTCGAGGACACCGGCATTGGCATGACCTCGGAACAGCTTGGCAAGCTGTTCCAGGAGTTTACCCAGGCCGACTCTTCGACAACGCGCAAATATGGCGGAACGGGGCTCGGTCTCGCGATCAGCCGGCGCTTCTGCCAGTTGATGGGTGGCGATATCGCGGTCGAGAGTGAACTCGGCAAGGGTTCCAAATTTACCATCGTGCTGCCGCTACGCGGCGCTGACGGCTATGCAAATCCGATAGCCGTGTCCACTTCCGACCACACGCGTGCGGGCGCGGTGATTGCGTCCGAGAGTCCGCTGATATTGGTCGTCGACGACGATCAGACCGTCCGTGAGGTGGTCGGACGTTATCTGGAGCGTGAAGGCTTCACCGTGGCGTTCTCGGACGGCGGGCGCGAAGGCCTGCGGCTCGCGCGTGAGCTCAATCCTGCCGCGATCACGCTCGACATCAACATGCCTGACCTCGACGGCTGGACGGTCATGGCGGCCCTGAAGGGCGATCCCGCACTCGCTCATATCCCGGTCGTGCTGATGACCATTATCGACGAGAAAAGCCGCGGCTTCGCGCTCGGCGCCACTGATTACCTGGTCAAGCCGGTCGACCGCGATGCGCTGGTTCGCGTCCTGCGCCAGGCTTGCGGCGTGATGGGCGGACGCCTGCTGATGGTCGATGACGATGAGATCGCCCGGCGCGGCATGAGACTGGCGCTGGAACCCCAGGGATGGCAGATCGCTGAAGCGGCAAACGGCCAGATTGCGCTCGAACAGATCAAATTGGGCCGGCCGGATGCCATTCTGCTCGACCTGATGATGCCGGAAATGGATGGTTTCGCGTTTCTGGAGGAAATGCGGTGCCAGGATCAGTGGCGCGACATTCCCGTGATCGTCATCACGGCGCGCGAATTGACGGCGCATGACCGCGATCGCCTCAATGGCGGTATCGAGCGCATCATTCAGAAGACCGGCCGGGACGAGTTGCTGCGTCAGGTGCGCGACGTCCTCGATCGCTGTGTCGACCGTCGCCGCCGTGGTGAAAGGATCGCTGTGGCATGACCAAGATCCTGTATGTCGAGGATAACGAAGACAACGTCTACGTTCTGAAAAGCCGCCTGACGCGAAAAGGCTACACGGTGTTGATAGCGTCGGACGGCGAACAGGGCGTATCGATGGCGGCTTCCGAGCAGCCCGAAGTGATCCTGATGGACCTGAGCCTGCCGGTGCTTGACGGCTGGGAGGCGACGCGGCGAATCAAGGCCAGCGAAGCGACGCGCCATATTCCGGTGATCGCGCTCACCGCGCACGCCATGACTGGCGACAAGGAAAAGGCTTTTACGGCCGGTTGCGACGATTTCGACACCAAGCCGGTGGAAATCGACCGGCTGATCGGCAAGATTCGGGCGCTCAGCCGGGAAGGCGGAGCGACGTGACCGCCACCGATCCCGCACTTCTTGTCGTCGACGACAGCGAAGACAACCGCTACACGCTGACGCGGCGGCTCAATCGCGAGGGTTATAAGAACCTCACGATGGCGTCGAACGGGCGCGAGGCGCTTGATCAGCTTAAAGCCAAGCCGTTCGATCTGGTCCTGCTCGACATCATGATGCCGGACATGAACGGCTATGAGGTTCTCGAGCAGGTCAAGGCAACGGCCGGACTGCGCGATATCCCGATCATCATGATCTCTGCGCTCGACGAGGTCGACAGTGTCATCCGCTGCGTCGAACTGGGCGCCGAGGACTACCTGACCAAACCGTTCAATCCGACGCTGCTGCGCGCGCGTGTTGGCGCCTCGATCGAAAAGAAACGGCTGCGCGACGAGGTGCGAAGCAATCTCGAGCGGCTTGAACAGGAACTCGATGCGGCGCGAGCGTTGCAGCTCGCGATGCTGCCGCACCAATTTCCGGCCTGCTCGCCGTCGCAGCCGGTGGCGGTACACGCAATCATGCAGCCGGCGCGCGAGGTGGGCGGTGACCTCTACGACTGCTTTTATGCCGGCGAGCGGACGTTCTGCTTCCTGGTGGGCGATGTCTCGGGCAAGGGTGCGTCCGCCGCCATGTTCATGGCGCGGGCCCGCAGTCTGGTCCGGTTGAGCGTCAATCTGTGGCGCGAGTGGCGCAACGACGAGATCGATCCGGCGACTCTGCTCGGCGTCGTCAATCATGAACTCTGCCAGAATAACGATGACCGCATGTTCGTCACGCTGTTTCTGGGGCTGATCGATACGCAGACAGGCGTGGTGTCGTTCGTCAATGCCGGGCATCCGCCGCCGCATCTTATGTGCGCGAGCGGCGAGACCCGGCAGATCGACGCCAAGCCGGCGATGCCGCTCGGGGTGCGCAGCACTGCGAAATTCCAGACCCGCGCATTGGCCATTCATCCCGGCGACGCGCTGTTTGTCTGTTCCGACGGCGTGTTCGAGGCTTTGAACGATAAGGGCGACCTGTTCTCTATCGCACGGCTGAGCCAACTGTTGAGCGATACCAACGCGGCCGATCCGCGCGAGATGGTTCGTGTTATCAAGGAGGCGGTCGACACGTTTACGGGGACCGCACCGCGGGCCGACGACGTCACCGCGCTCGCCTTGCGATGGCAGCCTGCCGGCGCCGCTGCGGCGGAGCCTGTGCAATGGGCCGGAGCATGACGCGCACGGTCGAGATTCGTCTGCGCAACAGTCTGTCGGAGATCGGCGCGGCTCGCGACGCCCTCGACGGCCTCGGCAACGAGTTCAGCATGCCGATGAAGCCGCTGATGCAGTTGCAGATCGCGCTCGACGAGGTCGTCAGCAATGTCGTCAAATATTCTTGGCAGGACGGCGCGGAGCACGAGTTCCTGGTGCGGATCACAGTCCATCCCGCGGGGGTCGACGTGGAGATCTTGGATGACGGGCTGGCGTTCGACCCGCTGGTTGCACCCGCACCTAGCCCGCCAGTGCCGGGTCAGCGGCCGCCGCCAGGGGGTCTCGGCATCCATATGGCAAAGAAGCTGCTGGACGATGTGAAATACGAACGTACCGGCGGACGAAACCACACCACTTTGTGCAAGCGGTTCGACCTTGGTGCCGCGGTTGGAAGGAGCGAGAAATGAACACGAGTGCCCTAACCATCGGCCAGACTCGTGCCGGCGATGTCTGCGTTGTGACGCTCTCGGGCCGCATCGACAGCACCAACGCCAACGAAATGATGGAGCAATTGACTCGCCTGATCTCCTCCGGGGAGAAGTCGATCTTGGTCGACTTTGGTGCAGTGCTCTACTTGACCAGCGCCGCGTTCCGCGCGCTGCTGGTGGCGACCGACGAAGCCGAACGAAGCGCCGCCAAGTTCGTGCTGTGCAGCGTGGCTGGGCACGTCCGTGAGCTGTTCGAAATGGGCGGGCTGCTTGAGGTCTTCACGATCCACAATTCGCGAGACGAAGCGCTCAAGCAACTCGGCTGACTGGGTCACCTTGCGCTATGACGCGCCCGCTTGATCTCATCTACGCAGTCGACGAGACTCCGCCGCGGGCGATCCTGGTGATCTCAGCGGTGCAGCATGTCGCCATCATGGCGATCACGCTGATCTTTCCGATCATCATCGCGCGCGAGGCCAAGCTCACGGGCACCGCATTTCTCGATCTTGTTTCGCTGTCGATGCTCGGCCTCGGTGTCGCGACGGTGGCGTTCTGCGTCCGATCGCAATTCGTTGGTTCGGGTTACCTGTGCCCAGCGGCCTATACGGCGATTTACCTCGGTCCTTCGCTGTTCGCGCTTCGACAAGGCGGGCTCTCTCTCGTTTTCGGCATGACCATTGTCGCCGGTTTCGTGCAGGTCGCGGTTGCGCCTCTGCTGCAGCGGTTGCGGGCGCTGCTGCCGTCGGAAATCGCCGGTATCGTGATCGCCATCGTCGGCCTTGCGCTTGCCGGTCTGGGCATCCGGTATAGCCTGGGCATCACCGAGCAGCAGCACATCAATCCGGACTATGTGCTGGTCGCCGGAGTCTCGTTGCTGACGATGATCGTGCTGAACATCTGGTCCAAAAGCTACGGCAAGATGTTCTGCGTCCTGATCGGAATGCTGGTCGGCTATGCCGCGAGTGCCGCGATCGGGATTTTCGACGTGTCGGACATTTTGCCCAACGACGGTCTGAGCCTGTTTCGGGTGCCTCGGCTCGCGCATGTCGGATTTTCTTTCGACATGGTGCTGTTCGCGCCGTTCGCGGTCGCCGCATTGGCAGCGACGCTGCGGGTGATGGGCGACGTGTCGAACGCGCAGCGGCTCAACGACGTCGACTGGGTACGCCCCAAGTTCTCATCGCTCGCCGGCGCCGTCTCGGCCAACGGCATAGCCGTCATATTCTGCGGGCTGGTCGGCAGTTGCGGCGTCAACAGCTACAGCTCTTCGATCGGACTGTCGGGGGCCACCGGCGTCACCAGCCGCAGCGTGGGTTATGTCATTGGGATCGCGTTCGCGGTTCTTGCGTTCCTGCCGCCCGCCGCCGTGGTGCTGGCCGCCATGCCGCTGCCGGTGATGGGCGCGGCGCTGTTCTTCACCGCGGCCTTCGTGCTGACCAGCGGATTGCAGATGATCACCGCGCGCATGCTCGACGCGCGCAAGAACGTCGTCATCGGCTTCTCGTTCGCAATGGCGGTTGCGGCGGACATCTACCAAGACGCACTGACGGCGGTGCCGATCGCGCTCCAGCCGATCTTCGGCAATTCCCTGGTGCTCGGCACTGTGTCCGCAGTGCTGCTGAATCTGATCATGCGCATCGGCGTCCGGCAGCGGGTGTCGATGAAGCTCGAACCCGGCGAGATCAACCGCGAGGCGGTCGAGCAGTTCTTGACGGAGCACGGCGCTCGATGGGCGGCTCGACGGGACGTCATGCGCCGCGCCATCTTTGGCGTGGTCCAGGTGCTTGAAGTGGTGGGCAATCCACCTGGGGGGATCGAGATCGAAGCAAGCTTCGACGAGTTCAATCTTGATGTGCGCATCCGCTACGCTGGCGCACCGGTTCAGATCCCCGACCGCAAGCCGACGCCCCGGGAGATCGTTGCAAGCGAGGACGGCGAACGGTTGCTCGCCGGATACCTGTTGCGGCAAAGTGCCCACCGCATCCAGGCGCGCGGCACCGCCGGCGCCGCCGAATTGCTGCTGCATTACGATCATTAGACTCGCGGCCCTCATGGGCGCCGCAAAAGACGCTCGCCTTCCTGCAGAACGGGCTCCGCAAATCAGCGACGGATTGCGAAATTTTCGACAAGGTCCGCCGCTGGCGGCAAATCGGTGATTCCACCAAGTTTGACGATACCCAGGGACTTGGTGAGTGCTGCCATGTCGACCCGCGAGTCCTTGGCTAGCGTCATGATGATTTTGGTATGCGAGAGATTCAGGAAATCGTCACTGGGATGATCCAAATACGATTTGAGAAAGGCCAGTGCCGCCGGCTTGTCCTTCTGCATGCGTTCAATGGATTCTTCGGTGGCTTTGACAAAGCCCTTGATCGCATCCGGCTTGTTTTTGATGATTTCCTCCGTTGCCGCCCAGCATTCCGGGATGTCGCCGGGGATGGCCTCTTCGAAGTCCACGACGGAGCGCACCTGACCGGATGAGATGAGCTCAAGCGATTGAGTTGGGCTGCGGACCATCGCGTCAACCTGTTTCGAACGAAGCGCTGGCCACTCGCTCCCGCCAAGGGGAACGGTTTGGATGCTCACGCCCGCGGCCTGCGCGGCGGCCTGCGCATAAATATCGGTCGTGCTGTTCTTCGATGATACGGCTATTTTCTTTCCGGCAAGGTCGTTGATGGATTTGTAGGGACTGTCCGAAAGCACCATCATATTCCAGCCGGCGGGGGTCACCTGGGGCCCACAACCGACGATCTTGATCTTGACCCCCTTCTTGACCGCAACAGCAACTCCGCTCGGTACCAGATTGACGACGTCGGCGGCTCCGGCTGCCAGCGCGGCGACAGCTGCGCCGGCGCCTCGATAGGCGGTTATCTCCACGGTCACATTATGCTTTGCGTAGTCGCCTGCATCTTTGGCGGCAAAAATTGGTGCGTATGAAACGTCAACTGCGATCGGGAGGGCGACGCGAACCGTGTCCGCCGCCTGCGCTGTGGCCGCCAGCAATGGTGCCAGCAGCGCCACAAGCGGGCCGAGTGCTTGAGCGGTTCTCATTCGTGACCTCCCAGTTATCCGCTTTCGGTATGGCTCATTTCAGAAAATAGTACACTATCCGAGACCCGCCCGTTGCTCATCCATGGGGAGTTCGAGCCTCGTATGCAGATCAGGAGTATCGGCTCCGGGCCCTCCAGCTTGCTCTTTGGTCTCGATATCAAGGTGCGGCGGCCTGACCTCGATGTTGAGATCCTTCGAGCCGGGCGGCTGAATGCCGCACCCGGCGGCATCGCCTTCTCAACCCATCCGCGCCGTCGTGTCAGAGCTCGTCTTGCGGAGCTGCTCGGTTCGGCATGGGCGCCGCGGCGCTGGCAGTCGATTCAAGTCTTGCGCGCCGATCGAACGATCGACATCCCGGCGTGGAATTCGGCAGTTGGACGGCTGCAGCTCGAGCATCTCCTCGAGGAGGCGGCGCATGCCGCCGGCTGCGTGATTCGAGACGTTCTGACGCCGAATTCTGCGCAAGGCGCTACAGACCTGACGGCCTTTGAAGCAAAGCTGAGCTCGACTTACGCTCCCGAACTCGCGCCCCAGGCGCTGTCCGGCGCGAAAGCAAAATCGGCAACGTTCGCGGTCGGTCCGATGGCGGCCGATCAAGTCATCGCGGCGATTTCCACCGAATATGGACCGTTCCTGGGGCACGGTTTCGCGTATTCGGACTCGCAGGGGATTTTCAATCTTGAGGCCCCAAGCTCATCGTGGGAGCGGCTGGCTGCAGCAGGCGAGGACATCGTCCGTTTCGTTATGGAGAAATTTGCGAAAGTATTGTCCGGGAGCCCGATCGAGCAGCTCACTGCCGCTCGATCCATGGATACCGGCATGATGCAGCGGAGGCGCGAGGGTCAGCATGTCATGCTGGATGGCAGCCAGGTATCGGTGCATGACTCGTTCTTGTTTCGGGAGGAATTGGCGCTCGATGACGCGCTGGCTCTGTCTGCGGCCGTATCCGAATCTCGCGACATCGCCGATGCGCTGGCGCGATATGAAAAGAGCAGGGCGCATGTCGCGGCAAGTGCCAGTCGGTCCAGCGCCGTGATGGTGAACTGGATCGAGAACATTCACCGCTACATGGACCAGAGGCCGTTGCAGTTCTCCTTTAACGCGCTGACGCGTTCCATGCGCATCAATCATCGCGATATCGAACAGCACGCGCCGAAATATCTGCGCGCCGTCGATCGTGAGTTCTCGGGGGTTGCCGAGGGGACCGATCCACCGCCTCCGCCGATGTTTACGCCGCTGCAGTTGCGTGGCCTTACGATTCTCAACCGGATCGGCTTCTCGCCGATGTGCATGTACAGCTCGGACGACGGCATGCCCAGCGATTTCCATCTGGTGCACATCGGCAGCCGCGCGATGGGCGGCGCCGGTCTGGTCATGACCGAGATGGCCAATGTCTCGCCCGAGGCCCGCCTCTCGCACGGCTGCGCCGGCATGTATCGACGCGAGCATGTCGACGGCTGGCGACGCGTCGTCGATTTCGTGCACGCACACACCGATTCCAAGACCGCCATTCAGCTTGGCCATGGCGGACGGCGCGCTTCGACAGCCCGGCCGTGGGAGGGCGGCCCCAACATTCCGGCTCTGCAGGACAACTGGCAGACGGTGGGACCGTCGGCGCTGCCCTATGCCGACAGCCTGCCGGTCCCGCGCGAAATGACGGTTGCCGATATGCAGAAGGTTGTGGCCGATTACGCTCAGGCCGCCGCATGGTCGATCGACGCGGGTTTCGACATGGTCGAAATTCACATGGCTCACGGCTATCTGTTCTCGACGTTTTTGTCGCCGTTGAGCAACGCCCGCACCGATGAATTTGGCGGCTCGCTCGAAAACCGCGCGAGATTTCCGCTCGAGGTCGTGCGGGCGGTGCGGCGGAGCTTGCCGGACGAGATGCCGCTGTCCGTCAGAATCTCCGCGGTCGATTGGAGCCCGGATGGCAGCACGATCGAGCACATGATCGGATTTTCGGCCATGCTGAAGGATGCCGGCGTCGACATCATCGACGTCAGCACCGGCAACGTCATCAATGTCCGCAGGCCGGCGACCGGCCGGCTGTTCCAGACGCCGTTCAGCGACCAGATTCGCAACGAAGTGAAAATACCGACCATGACGGTCGGCCGGATCGTCAGCTACGGCGATATGGACGCCATTCTTGCATCCGGCCGCGCCGACATCTGTCTTCTGGCCAAGGCGTATTTGGACGACCCGTACCTTCCGCAGCACGCTGCGAAGGCGCGTGGCTATCGCGGCATGAAGTGGCCCGATCCATACTCGACTGCGGCCGACGTCCGCTTCAGAGCCGAGGCTTGAAGATGGCGTCCCACGAGCCGGCCCAGCGCCGCCTTTGCGCCGTGATCCCTCCGCCGTTTATCGTGCTGCGGATCGCTCTGATCCTCTTGATCCTGGGATTTTGGGAGTTCGCGCCGCGCTTCAACCTGATCGACGCCGCCAACTTTCCGAGCCTGAGCACGGTCGTGCACACCCTGTTCGAGCTTTTCAGGGAGCAGCGCTTTCTCGACAGTTTGCTCGCCACGGCAGGACGCGTTGTCTTGGCATTCGTCATTGCGGCACCGATATCGGTCGTCATCGGGATCATCATTGCCGAAACCGTGTTTCTCGATCGCATCGTCAGCCCATACATCTATCTGGCCATGGCTGTGCCGCAGTCGATTTTCCTGCCGATTTTTATTTTCGCGTTTGGCATCGGGACGCTCGAGAAAACGATTTACGGCATGACGCATGTTGCTCTGGTTGTGCTCATCAACACGATCGCGGCCGTGCGATCCGTACCTTCAGGCTATTTGCTGGCAGCCCGGTCATTTGGCGCAACGCCGGTGCAAATCTACTGGAAGTTCTACGTGCCGGCGATGCTTCCCTCTTTGCTGACAGGCTTGCGGCTCGGCTTGATCCTCGACGTTATCGGGGTGCTGGTGGCAGAGATGTATGCGTCGCAGGACGGTCTTGGCCAGCTCATCCTATCGTGGAGCGAGAGCTTCCGGATGAAGGAGATGCTCGGCACGGTGCTCTTGATCTCGATCTGTACCATCGCCGTCAACGAACTGCTCCGTGGCTGGGAGAATCATCTTGGCCGTTGGCGCGCTTCACTGTCCGAGCGTTAGACCGCACCCCATGGCACGCGTCATCGAAGTTATAAAAGTCGGCAAGACATATCCGCATCCGAGCGGACCGGTCTACGCGCTCGATAATATTTCGTTCTCGGTTGAAGATGGACAGTTCGTTTCTATTGTCGGACCAAGCGGCTGCGGCAAATCCACGCTGCTGCAAATCCTGTCCGGACTGCTCAACGCAACCGACGGCGAAGTAAAGGTCGACGGGCGCCTTGTGACATCGCCTGTGCCGGGCACGATCGCGGTGGTTTTTCAGGAGGCGCTGCTGTTGCCGTGGAAGACAGCGTTGGCGAACGTCGAACTCCCACTTGAGCTACGGGGCGTGGCCACGGAGCAGCGCCGGCGCCGTTCGCTGGAGATGCTGGATTTGGTAGGGCTGACCCATGCGGTCGGTCGCTATCCGCATGAGTTGTCGGGCGGCATGCGCCAACGCGTTTCCATTGCTCGCGGTCTGGCGCCGGATCCGCGCATCGTCATGATGGATGAGCCGTTCGGCTCTCTCGACGAACAGACGCGGACTCGCATGGGCGATGAGTTGCTGCGGATCTGGGAGACGACACGCAAGACGATCATTCTCATCACGCACAGCCTGTCCGAAGCGATTTATCTCTCTGATGTCGTGGAGGTGATGGGCCGCGATCCGGGCCGTATCCTCGAGGAGGTGCGAATCGATCTTCCCCGGCCGCGCCGGCTCGACATGATGGGTTCTGAGGTCTTCGGTCAGCTTCGCAACCGGATATGGCACCTGATCGGCGATCAGGCAGGAACAACCGTGGATTAAGCGATGTCTCGCTACGCCAAAATTCTGCTCGCCCTGGCGCTGCTCGCGATCTGGCAAGCTGTCTGTTCGCTCGGCCTCATCAGCCCGGTCATTGTCGCGTCTCCGATCAATATCGTCCGGGCCGCCACCAGTGAATGGCCCGAATTCCTAGGTGCTCTGGGTTACACGTCACTGTTGATATTGGCGGGGATCGTTGGCGCCTGGGGGCTCGGCATTGTTGTCGGCGCGGCGCTCGGATCATCGGAGTTGCTTGCGCGCGCCACGGCGCCAATTCTCTCATCGATCCTCGCGGTGCCGCTGGTCGTCTGGTATCCGATTCTGATGGTGTGGGTCGGAATCGGAGCCGAATCGAAGATCATCTACGGCATGCTTTCCGGGTTTTTCCCGATCGCTCTGGCAACGCTCAATGCTGTCCAGCACTACGACCGGCGCTACGTCACGCTTGCGCGTGCAATGGGCGCCAACACCGTCCAGTTGTTCGTCCGATTTATCATCCCCATGACGTTGCCGACCATCGTTGCCGGGCTGAGAGTCGGAACGGCCTTCACGGTCATCGGGATTATCGTGGCCGAGATGTTGGCTTCGACCGCGGGACTTGGATTCTTGATTTCCTACTACCGAACGATGTTTGACACAGGACATGTCTATCTTGGGATATCGCTGGCGTTGGCGATCACGTTCGTGATCAATCTCGGGCTGACGTCGCTCGAGAAACATATGGGACGTTGGCGCAGCCTGGAGCTCTCGGCACGCACATCGAGATAGCGCCGCGTCTTCCGCCAAATCTGTCTGAATTGAGAAGGTGAATGTTGATGAAGGTCGCTGACTGGATTTTCGTGAATGGCAAGGTCCTGACTGTCGATCGCGCTTTCAGCAGTTGCTCCGCGATCGCCGTGTCCGGCGATCGGATATTGGCCACCGGCACCGATCAACAAATTTCAGACCATGCAGGACCGCAGACCGAGGTGATCGATCTCAAAGGCCGAACCGTCATCCCTGGCCTTATCGACACTCACGCCCATCTTGATCGTGAGGGGCTGAAGTCGGTCTACCCGTCGCTCACCGGCGCGACATCGATTGACGACATCCTGCAGCGCATCGCGGAGCTCGTGAAAAAAGCCAAGCCCGGCGAATGGGTCGTCACCATGCCGATCGGCAATCCCCCATCGTATTGGAGTCCACAGGATTCGCTGAAGGAGCGCCGCTGGCCGACACGTTGGGATCTCGACAAGGTGTCGCCCAACAATCCGGTTTACATCCGGCCGATCTGGGGTTTTTGGCGCAGTCGGCTGCCGATCACTTCGATTCTCAATTCGCGGGCGCTTCAGGTCTGCAACATCGACGAGAGCACCCCGCCGCCGGCGCCCACCGTGACGCTGGAGAAAGATGATCAAGGCAAGCTCACGGGAATCATCACCGAGAACACTTTTATGAGTGTTGCGGAGTTGACGCTTCTGGGGGGAGCGGGCCGCTTTTCCCATAGAGATCGCGTCGAAGCGTTGCGGCGATCGATGCGGGCGTATGCATCGTTCGGCACGACCAGCGTGTTCGAAGGACACGGCGCGGCCGGTGAGCTGCTCAAGGCCTACTATGCGCTGAAAGATGAATCGCCATTCTCGGTGCGCGTCAATCTGCTGTTCAGCCCGTCCTGGACGCAGTTCAGCGATATCCCCCCGTCGACGCTGCTCGGCACGTGGGGCGCCTGGTTGGGAGAGCGCGGCATTGGTGATCACGAGCTTCGCGTGGGCGGCCTCTATGTCTGTGCGGAAGATGAAGCGGATGCCAACCGCTCGCCGATCGAAAACGCGATGCGGGCGTCAGCCGCCCCCTACACGAGTTGGGCAGGGTTCAGCTACGACGCGTCGCTGCCCAGGGATAAGGTGAGAAGGCTGTTGGTGGCGGCGGCGTCGAACGGCATCCGTTGCGCTGCGATGACACCCGACATGCTCGACATGTTTGTCGAGGTCAATCGCATCGTGCCGATCGCGGACAAACGTTGGATCATCGGCCATATCAGCATTCTGTCCGACGACGACATCGCCAAGATGCGCGATCTCGGCCTCGTCGTCAGCACACATACCAACCGCTATATCTGGCGAACCGGAGCGAAGATGCTCAAGGATGCGGGGCCGGGGCAGGAAAACACCATCTCTCCGCTCGCCTCTCTGATGAATGCTGGAGTGCCGGTGACATTCGGGACCGACAACGTGCCGGTGTCGCTGTTCTATCCGATCTGGCAAAGCATCGCGCGCAAGGATTTGACAACGGGAGAGATCATCGCCCCCGCACAGAAGCTTTCGCGTGAACAGGCGTTGCGGGCGGCAACCATCAACGGCGCATACCTCACGTTCGAAGAAGATCTGAAAGGTTCCATTGAGCCTGGCAAGCTCGCGGACTTCGTCTGCCTGAGCGATGATGTGATGACCGTCGAAGAGGATCGCATCAAGGATATCGTTGCCGAATTTACGGTGGTCGGCGGACGAACGGTTTTCAGTCGGCAAATCTCATAGCGTCGAGACGGCAGGTTGCGAGTTGGAGCGATTGCTGCATAGGTATCGCTCGGGCCATCGGAATTCGAGGAACGGTTGATGAACAAAATGATGAAGGCGGCGGCGGCATCGTGTGGCGCCTTGTTAATTGCTTTCGCCGCAATCGGGCAGGCGGTGGCGCAAGGCAACCGTGCGGCCGAGGATTGGCCCGGCAAGCAGACCATCAAGATCATCGTTCCGTTCTCCGCCGGTAGCAACGCCGACCTCATGGGGCGGACTGTTGCAAGCTATCTGGCCGAGGGTCTCAAAGCCACGTTCGTTGTCGAGAACCGCGTCGGCGCGGGCGGCATTCTCGGGACGCGCGCATTGGCGAAGTCGCCGCCCGACGGCTACACGCTCTGTGTCTGCTCTGGCGGGGCCATCACCGTGCCTTCCGTGGTGGAAAAGGGTTACGACCCGCTGGTCGAACTGGTGCCGGTGAGCCGCGTCAACACCCAGCCTTTGGTTCTGATCGTCAATCCGAACTCGTCGATGAAATCGGTCTCCGACGTAATCGCGATGAGCAAGACGAAGGCTGGCGGATTGAGCTATGGCTCCAGCGGAGCGGGCGGCCTGCTGTACAATGCCGCCGAGGTATTCCGCAGCAAGACTCAGGCGCAGCTTACGCACGTTCCGTTTCGCGGCGGACCCGAGGCGATGGCTGCGCTGATCGCGGGTCAGATCGACATGATGTTCGCAATCATGTCGGATGCGATCCCGCATATTGCAGCCAATTCGGTGCGTGGCATCGCGGTAACCACGGCAACTCGCGATCCCAAGCTGCCGGACCAGCCGACCATGATCGAGCAGGGCGTACCGGGCTTCGATATTGCGCTCTGGAACGGCCTATTCGTTCCGCAAGGTACGCCGCAGCCCATCGTAGACCGGCTCTCCGCACTGATGCTGAAGATGCCAAGCGATGCCAATGCGGTGAAATCGGTGACAGGCTTTGGCTCGGTGCTGTCTGTGACCACGCCCGATCAGCTTCGCACTGCAGTGCGCGAGGAGACCGCGCTGTGGGAGGCCGGCCTTAAAGACGTAGCGCGGAAATAGTGCACGGCAATTGCAGGCCCTAGCGACCCTCTATTCCATCTTCACGCCGGACAGGCGGATGATCTCCGACCACTTCTTTGATTCGGCCGCGACAAACCCGGCAAACTGATGCGGCGTGCCGCCAAGCGGCTCCGAGCCGAACTTGGTCAGCGTCGCTCGGATCTCCGGATTCTTCAGCGCCTCGTTGATGGCGGCATTGAGCTTGGTGACGATGGCCTCGGGCGTTCCGGCGGGCGCGACCAGCCCGTTCCAGGTCACGACGTCAAGGCCTGGATAGCCGCTTTCCATCATTGTCGGCACGTTGGGCCATTCCGGCAGCCGCCGACCCCCAAGCGAGACCAGCGCGCGGATCTTGCTGTCATGCAAAAGCGGCGCGAGCGGCGCAGGTGCATCGAAAATGATGTCCATTTGGCCCGCAATCGTGTCGATGATCGCCTGGTTCATGCTGCGGTAATGGATCGGCGTGATCTCGATGCCGGTGGCGCGTTTGAAGATTTCGCCAGCAAGATGCGGCGGGCCGCCGGTCGGGGCCGCGAAGTTCAGCTTTCCCGGGTTGGCCTTGGCGAAGGCGACGAACTCGGCGACATTGCTTGCTTTAACCGAGGGACCGACGGTCAGGTACATCGGTGAGCTGGAAACGCCCGCGATTGGGGCGAAGCTTTTCACCGGGTCGTAGCCGGCGTTCGCCATCAATGCCGGGGCGATCGCCAGCGACGTCGAAGAGCCGAAAAACAGCGTGTAGCCGTCGGGCTCGGAGGTTGCCGCAGCTTTGCTGCCGATGGTCGTATTCGCGCCAGGCCGATTATCGATCACGGTCGGTCCGACGGTTGCCGCAAGATGCTGGGCGAACACGCGGGCGATCACATCGGGCTGGCCGCCGGGACCGAACGGCACGATGATCTTGATGACGCGGTTCGGATAGCTGTCTGCGAGGCTGGGAGCGGCGGCACAGGTCAGGGCTGCGGCAAGCACCGCGATGGCGCATCGTCGAGCCGTCTTCAGTTGCATCTGGCTTGCATCCCGGCGCCTCGCCTGCGCGCTACTTGAGTTGATCGGCGACCTTGGCGATGGCCGACTTGGCGCAATCCTCATCCCCTTGCTGGCCGCCGGATGTGCCGCTCACTCCGACTGCACCGATGGTGTCGTCGCCGACCTGGATCGGCACACCGCCGCCGAGCGGGATCACGTCGGCCAGCATGCGTTGGCCCGCCAGATCGGTCTGCGTGCGTTTGGCCCATTCAAGGGAAGGGCGCCGGAACGTGCGCGCCGTGTAGGCCTTGCGGCGTGACAGCTCGGCACCCATCGGCGGCGAACCGTCGCCGCGCAGCAGCACTTTGGTCTGCCCGGCCCGGTCGACCACCGCAACCGAAAGGCCGACGCCGTTCGTGCTGCATTCCATCGCGGCCTGGGCGATGGCGCGCGCAAGTCCCGCGGAGACGTTGCGTTCCATGATGACGCCCTGAGCGTGAGCGGTGGCTGCTGTCGCGATCAACGCGAGCGCGGCAGCAAATGCCTTGTCGACGTACGGCATGACTAATCCAGCGGTTCGACCTTGACGATCGAGGCGCCGTGGTTCGAGCCTGTCCAGAACACCGGGCGCGGGCCGTTGTCGACCACGAACACGCGGCGGATGTTGGTGGTTCGCGGCAACAGGTATTCGACAAACTCTCCGGTCTTGGTGTCGAGACGCGCGACCTGGTCGTTCAACATCGAGCCGGTCCACACCTCGCCTTGCTTGGTGTAGACCACGTCATAGGGCGCGCTCCACGGCGTCGGCAGCTTCCATTCCTTGATGGTCTCGGTCTCGGGATCGAACATGCCGACAGCGTTGGCGCCGTACTCGGCGAACCACAGCCGGTTCTGCGGGTCGACACGGCCGCGCCGCGGCCTCGACAGCTCGCTCGGCGTCGCCCAGATGCGGACCAGGCCGCCTTCCTCAACCTTGCGCAGGCCGATGTGCGTGGCGCTGAAGCCGAGCTGATAGACATTGTTCTTGAGGTCCGTCGGCATGCCGTAGGCGCGGATCTGCCGGCCGGCCGGGTCCTTGGACTGGCCGAAGTTCTCGTATTGGCCGGTCGCGACGTCGAGCCGATAGCCGAAGTGATCCTCCTGATTGTTGGTCCAGACCTTGCCGTCGACGTCGGAGTGCTGCGGCGAGACCATCGAGGCCTGGGTCGAAGCGGACTGCCAATCCTTCGGGAATGGATAAGCCCTGACCTCATGGGTCTGGCGGTCGATCCGCGATACCCCGGCCTGATACATCATCGACAGCCAGATGTTGCCCTTGGGATCGAACTCGAGATCGAGGCCGCCCTTCGGCTGCTCCGGCTTCAGCACCGGGATCGCAACGTCCCGGACCGCGCCGGTCTTGGGATCGAGCAGGCCGACGAACTGGCTGCCGAAGTCGGAGTACCAGGCCTTGCCGTCGGCATCGACGATCACGTCGTGGGGCATGGCCTCTTTGCGCGGCAGGTCGTATTCGGTGACGATCACGCGGGTGGCGCGGCCTTTCGGACGCGGCAGCGGTTTGAACGCGTATTCGGTCGTGTCGGCATTGCCGAGCGTCAGGCTTGCGAGATATTCCGCCGCGGCCTTGGCGGCAGCGCCGGTTACGGCCGGCCGCTCGCCGCGCGGTCCCGGCAGCAGCGGCTGCGGATGGGTCGGCGTCGAGCCGGGTGAGTAGCGCGACATGCGCAGGAACACCTGCTCGTATTCGTCCGCGCTATGGGTTGCCGTCAGCACGCGCTGCAGGGTGTGGCAGCCGACGCACATGGTGAGAAACGCCTTCTGCTTCGCCTCACCGGGCAAGCTGTCGAGCCACTCGCCGCTCGACAGTTGCGGCACGAGATTTTTCACGGCGCTGAGCCTGAGATCGGCAGTCGCACTTGCGCCAGACGTGACATCGACCGCCTTTGGACCGTCGAGCTTGTAGCCGATGGCGCGAGTCGAAATGGCGTAATGGCCAGGCTCAAGCCGATCCGCCGGGAAGCTGTAGCGGCCCTTGTCGTCGGAGACGACGGTGACGGTGATGGTCGAGCCGTCTTTCTTGGCGCTGACCAGAACGCCTTCCATGGTCGGCTCGCTAGCCGACGAAACCACGCCGCTCAAGGCTGCGGACTCGGCGTGGGCGGGCATGCTTTGCCCGACAAAGAAAGCAACAACGGCAAGGATGAGAGAATACAGTCGCATGATCGCCTCCCCAGAGAAACGAATGGTGACGTTTTTTCTCGCCACTCAACGACGACGTCACATGATACCGCCGATTGGGGCGCTTTTCGAGTATGCCAAGGCGGATTATGATCGTCACAAGAACCAATGATTTTGTGGAG
>Ga0265325_10000345_pt1 | contig 32793 bp, 27 predicted proteins | sample 41420metaG_FD_202090 | JGI IMG/M metagenome (GOLD analysis project Ga0265325, IMG submission 202090) | Rhizosphere microbial communities from Carex aquatilis grown in University of Washington, Seatle, WA, United States - 4-14-20 metaG | ecosystem: Host-associated > Plants > Roots > Rhizosphere... | reverse complement strand
AGCGACACCTCCAAGCCCCGGCCACGATACGCTGGCAACAACCGGCGGCCACGTCCTGCAGGCCATCTATAGCCGCGACTATGTCGCCGGTCCGCAAGCACAGGCCGATACCCCCATCATCGATATCAGCAACCTTGCCGGGCAGACGGTAAGAGTTCGGGTCATGGTGTCAAATGGGGGGGACGGCCCCGTCGCCATTGCCCTCGACAATGTTCGCCTGCTGCAGATTTCCAATACGGTACCGGCCCTCTCGCCGTTGGGAACGCTGATCATGGCCAGTCTGTTGGCAACCGCAGCCGCACTGGCCTTGCGCCGGCACGATCCCCGTCAGTAGGCCCGACAAGAAGCAAGGGCAGGCCAGGGTCGGCCAACCGGTAGGTCCTAATGGAGTACCGCAGGCATTAGAGTGACCTCCTGGCTCCACGCCTGAAGTGCCTGCCATTCGCCTTGCGACAGCTGATCAGGAGCGGCTGGCGATGCGGCCGTGGCGCCCGGCGGCACCGCATTCAAACGGCGCACGGCACGAAGAGCCCCCGGCATGAGTTGGGCGTCAAGCCCGTCATTGACGCCAGTTCCTGCACCCGACGCCGTGGCCGTGCGCAGGATGAAAGCATGGCTACCGCTGGCGGCATCCCACGCCCCGCCCTGCCCCTCGCCCCGGTCTCCGGCCATACGAAATCCGTACATCATCGCACCCGCTTGTAACGGCACTTGACTACAAATAATGTCGCCGGCAGCCGCACCGGAAATCTGGCTCTCGCAGACGAAGTTGCGCGCGGCATTGACGACAGTCCCGGTTCCAGTCGAGGATGCGACGCCAACCGTCGTCAAGGTCTCATAGTTGCCAACTACTGTTCCCAAGGCTGGCACAACCATCAACCAAGTCCCAAGCAAAGACCGTGGATCCGTGCTGTAGCCAAACTCGAACTTTGCGATTGCCTTCGGGCTTTCGCCGGGGAGTGTGATGGTGCCGTTCAATCCGCTGTAGAAGGTCATCGAGACGGTTCCCGGCCCGCCAGTCACATGCGCATCAGTGGTACTGCCGCCCAAAACAGTGCCACCGGCATATTCCTGCAGGCCGGCCGAAAACATATTGTTGGTTACCGATCCGGCAGCTTGGTAGAAGACGGCCGTGCCATCGTGCCGATAGCCGTAGTAGGTGAAGACCATGATCTCATTCTCCACCTCGATGGTGAAACCGCGCCCGGGTTTGCCGTCCACTTCATTATTGACCACCCAAAGACCGCCAGCGGGCATGAAGGCCGACGCCGACAGGCTGACGACCAGCGTAAACAGCGCGACAAGAAGATTGCGTAGTGACATGAAAGCCTCCTAGAGTGACAACAGTTACCGGTAACGGCCTCCGTGCGAGCGTGGATCTCGCGCCTCGACACGACGACGGCGTTGCATCCTACGGCCTCAAGCTGCGCTCGTACCGGTGGACGTAGGTGCCGCCGTAGTTCGACAGCACGCCGCCCGGCAGCATGCCATTGAAATAGGATTGAACCGCAAAACCGATGATCGGCAACCCGGCATAGACGTGTTGCCGCGCCGTCTCGTTCCACAGCAGGTGAGTGAGGAGGTCGTTTGCAGCCCCAGCCTTCTGTGCCGAGGCCCAGTAGTAACTGTTGTAATCCGCGGTGGCTGGGAAAGTCAGGGATGCTTGGCCGGCCAGATACGTACCGACATTGATGTTGCCGAATGAGCTGGACATATAGGCAATCTGCGAGCCCATCACGTTAGAGTTGTTGAAAGTCAGTACGTTGCTTGCCAAGCAGACCTGCTTGGGCCGTGATTGCGGACCTGGGATGGCAATTCCCGTTCCGCTGGGCGTCGCTCCGGACTGATCGTAAAGAGCGAGATCGAATTTCTCGCAGGCGCCACCTGTGGCGAAGACCGCCGAAAACGGCCGCACGGGGTTGACGACCTGATCGACGTACCAGCGCTTCGACGGCAGGGTCACAACCCAGTCCGTCCCCGCACTGATGGTCCAATTGACGACGAATTCGTTGATCACCGCGGAGCGCATCAACACCGCGGTGACGGCATCGATGCCGCCATTGCCGGGGGCGGCGGCATTGGTCCAGTTGTCCGTCACCTGCGTGGGGATCGCCGTATTGGCGTCGACCACCGTGACGGTGCTCACCGGTGCCGCATCCGCCAGCGATGGCCTGGTGCTGGCGGGTGATGTATGAATCGGCGGCTGGGTCATGTAGAACCCACTCAAAGCCACCGGGTCGTAGCTGAAGTCCGTGCCCCTGGCGACGTAGATTATGGTGCCTGTTCCGGAGAGCCCGCCCGTAGTCGCGTAGAGCCCACTCGTATCGGGAGTGTTCTGGAGTGGTCCGTGGCCACCGTTGGGAAACGGACTCGCACTGGCCCACTCTGCAGCGACGGCCGGGCAATTGTTGGTCATCGAAGGCGGGTTGTAAGCGCTCTTCGGATCGGGCACGTTGGTGATCGCCACCAGGAAATTCACGTTGCCGATGAGCACATATTCGGGGTCGATATCGCCCATCTCGAGGACCTCGATGTAGCCCTCGCGTGTCCGTGCGACGCCCTGGCTGGCTTCGCCGTCGGCCGGCGTGCCATTGGTGCCGTCGAAGCCGGCCGTAGAAAAGGCTTGCTCGCCGGCGCCGCCGAGCATGGTCGCAATGCTCGGTACCGTACAGGAACTGTCCTCCACGACCAGCTTGGCGCCGCCGTTATCGATGCTAGTGATCTTGGCGGTCCAGACATCGTGGGGCGCCAGATAGAGATTGAGGGAGAGCACCGGCCGCCCATTCATGGCTTCCAGGAATCGTACGCGGGCGGCTTTGCCCCGACCGGTGCCGTTGGCCACCGAAATCAGCGTGTCGGTGCCGCCCTGTACCGTGTAGTAGGGATAGAGCAGCACCTGACCGCGGCCGTCGTCGCTCAACATGACCGCTTGGGCCGAACCGAGAGTTGCTGCCGCAGCGACGGCCAGAGCAATTGGCCTAAGAGCGTTCAGGCGTGTCACCTGGTAAATCCTCATAACATAGATGGCCAAGGCATTCTATGCCAACAGCAATGAAAAAGCCCGGCTGTACCGGGCTTTTCATTGGGTGTCCAGATCGCTCTAGACGATGGTGGATTTCACTTCAGCTGCTCGTAGAGCAGGTTGAGGATGCGCTTGCCGGTATCCGAATTCTCGACGCCGCCTTCGTGCGACTGGACAGCGACCAGGCTGGCGTCGCCAACTGCCTTGACGGCGATCCGGTACTGCGGCGCCTTGCCCGCTTCGGGCTTGCCCTTCCAGAACGCGAGCTTGGCCAGCCAGCTCTTTTCCTCGGTCTTCTTCTGCATGTCGCCTTCGAGGTCGGCGTAGCGGACAAAATAGACGCCCTGGGAACGATCGCGATCCTCGACGGTGAAGCCAACGCGATCGAGCGCCAGGCCGACACGCCGCCAGGCGCGATCAAACGGTTCGCGCAGATCGAGTTGCCCCGCCCCATCGGCGCCGCGCGTCAGCTTGGCCTTGTCGTCAGGCGACGCGGCACTAGCGACGGCGGTATCCGCGCGCGCCGGCTCCGTGCCGAGGCGAACCATCAGGCGACGGAGCATCTCGGCCTCGAGTTCCGGATTCGCCGGCTGCGGCTGCCAACGCGTCTGGGCCTTGCCTTCGTCGGTATAGGTTTCATACATCGCCCGATGGCTGATGTAGATCTCGGTCGTCCCCGGCGTGGTGCCGTTCTCCAGACGGGTACGGTACTTGTCGCGCTCGGGCGTCGAATAGACGTCGTCGAAGACCTTGCCGATCATCTTGCGAATGATGTCCTGCGGCAGTTTGGCGCGGTTCTCTGCCCAGTCGGTCTCCATCACGCCAGCATCGGGAAGCTCGACATTGACGATGAAGCCGAGTTCTTGCCAGAAATCCTTGATCTCCGGCCACAACTTGTCCGGCGAAGACTGGACAACCAGCCAGCGCTGGTTGCCGGAGCGCTCGATGTGCATCTTGTCGACTTCCGGCAGCACCGTCTGTGAGGTCGAGACGCGGGTCTTGTCCGCCCGATCGCCGGCATAGGCCGAATAGGTAGCGCTGCCTTTGGGATTGATGTCGGGGACCGAGTAGCGGTCATCCCGATTGGTGCGAGTTAGATCGGGAGGAATTTCCAGAGGCGGCAAGGTACCGGCCGTCTTGTAGTCGATCTTCTTGCCTTCCAGCAAAGAGCCACCGCAACCGGCAAGCAGCGCCGGCACCGCAACCGCCAACAACCAGGCGTTACGCTTCATGCATACCTCTCGGAGTTCTAAAGTTGAATACCGGCGTCGCGCATCGCCGCACGCACACGGTCGTGGAATTCCGCCGACAGCGGTGTCAGCGTCAGACGCAGGCCACTGTCGACCAGTCCCATCTGCGCACAGGCCCATTTGACGGGGATTGGATTTGCTTCCAGAAACAGGTTGCGATGCAAGGCGAGCAGCCGGAAATTGATCGCGCGTGCCGTCGCCAGATCTCCGGCGCGAGCCGCGACGATCATTTCGTGCATCAATTTCGGCACCACATTGGCAGTCACCGAAATCACGCCCTGGCCACCGAGCAGCGTCAAGGCCAAGGCCGTCGCATCGTCGCCCGAGAGCACGGCGAAGCCCTTCGGCGCCCGCTTGATCAAGTCCGAGCCGCGTTCGATATTGCCGGTCGCATCCTTGACACCGACGATGCCAGGCACCTCCGCCAAACGCATCGTCGTATCGTTGCTCAAGTCGGCACCAGTGCGACCCGGCACGTTGTAGAGCACCATCGGCAGATCAACCGCTTCGGCGATGGCGCGAAAATGCCGATACAGGCCTTCCTGGGTCGGCTTGTTGTAATAGGGAACCACGGAAAGATGCGCGGTGGCGCCGGCCTTGCGGGCGAACGTGGCCAATTCGATCGCTTCCCGCGTCGAATTGGCGCCGGTGCCGGCGATCACCGGCACGCGCCCGGCAACCCGGTCGGCGACCAGGCCGATCAGTTGGCAGTGTTCCTCGAAATCAACCGTCGGCGATTCGCCGGTGGTACCGACGACGACGATACCATCCGAGCCTTCGCGAACATGCCAGTCGACCAGATTCTGCATACGTTCGAGGTCGAGACGACCGTCCTCGTGCATGGGCGTAATGATTGCCGGGAGCGAACCTTGAATCATGGCTGTTGGAACCACTGGCTAAGAAGGGATTGATTCTACTCGAATCTACAGTTCCGCCAGTACCTTGATGTGCGCGGCGACGCTACGCGCCAACGCCGACAAGGCATAGCCCCCCTCGAGAATGGACACGATGCGCCCCTGTGCGGTTGCCGCTGCCACTGCCTTGATCTGCTCCGTCACCCAGCCGTAATCCGACTCGACCAAACCCAGCGACGCCATGTCGTCCTCGTAGTGGGCATCGAAGCCGGCGGAAACGTAAACCAGTTCGGGGGCGAACTGTCGCAGTCGCGGCAGCCAGACATCCGTCACCACCTGGCGAAAGACATCGCCTCGCGTTCCTGCCTTCAGCGGCACGTTGCACATGTTGGCCGCCGGATTTTCGGTGCCACAGTAGGGGTAGAAGGGATGCTGAAAGCTGCCGACCATCAGCACCCGTTCGTCGCCGGCAAATATCTCTTCCGTTCCGTTACCGTGGTGCACATCGAAGTCGACGATGGCAACCCGCTTCAATCCCCAGGCGGCAAGGCCGTGACTGACAGCGACGGCGACATTGTTGAAGAAGCAGAAGCCCATCGCGCGCCCGCTTTCCGCATGGTGGCCGGGCGGCCGCACGGCACAGAAGGCGTTCGGCGTTTCCTTGCGCATCACCAGGTCGGTAGCCAGGATGCCGGCGCCGGCGGCCCGCAATGCCGCCTGCCAGGTGCCGGGGCTCATCGCGGTATCCGGATCGAGGTGGACGATGCCGCTTTCGGGCGCATTCGCCTTCAGCATGTCGATGTAGGACTGCGGATGCACACGCAGCAACTGCTCTGCCTCGGCCAGTGGCGCATCGTGATAGGTGAGGTAGAGATCGAGACCGGCAGCGATCAGCCGATCCTGGATGGCGCCTAAACGCTCGGGGCACTCAGGGTGATGGGCACCCATGTCGTGCCGCCAACAGTCGCGATGGGTGATGAAAGCGGTGGTCACAGGAAGATTGACATACAATGGCTGACAGACGCGATTATTACTCCAATTCCAGCGATTTGGCACGCTGAAGATGCGCCACCCACCCGACAGTAGTCCAATGCAGCCGGTGATAGCCGCCGGATCAGGCATCATCCTCGGCAAGGAACGACAACTGCGCCTGGCGCTGGCGTGCCTGCTCGCGGGCGGCCACCTGTTGATCGAAGATCTTCCCGGCGTCGGCAAGACGACCCTCGCCCATACGCTGGCGCGGCTGCTCGGACTCGATTTCCAGCGCATCCAGTTCACCAGTGACATGCTGCCCGCCGACATCATCGGCGTCTCCATCTTCGACCGCGAGACCAGCAGCTTTCGCTTTCATCGCGGGCCGCTGTTCGCCCAAGTAGTGCTCGCCGACGAGATCAACCGGGCAACGCCGAAGGCGCAAAGCGCGCTCCTGGAGGCCATGGAAGAGCGCCAGGTGACGGTCGACGGCGAGACGCGCATTCTGCCGACGCCGTTCTTCGTCATTGCGACCCAGAACCCGAGCGAGCAAGTGGGGACATTTCCGCTGCCGGAGTCCCAGCTCGATCGTTTCCTGATGCGCATCGAACTCGGCTATCCGGACCGCGCCGCCGAACGCTTGCTGCTCCTCGGCAGCGATCGCCGGCAACTGCTTTCCAGCCTCTCGGCCAGCATGACCGCCGACCAATTGCTGGTTGCCCAAGCGGCCGTGCGCCGCGTCCTGGCCAGCGACGCCTTGATCGACTATGTGCAGGCACTGACCGCATACACTCGGCAGAGCGCGCTGTGGCGCGCCGGTCTGTCGCCTCGGGCGGCCCTGGCTTTGCTCGCTGCAGCCCGTGCCTGGGCCTGGCTCGACGGTCGCGCTCACGTGGTGCCCGAAGATGTCCAGGCCGTGTTGCCGGCGGTGGCGGCCCATCGGCTGCAAGCCGCCGACGACGGCGGCCGCCTGGAGGCTGCTGAAATCGCCCGGCGCCTGATCGAGGCCGTCGCCATCCCCTGAGTGATGGATCTCGTCTCGGCAGCGCGCGAACGTTTCATCACCTGGGCGATCCGGGCCAAGACGCCGGAACCCTCGCCGATCGTGCTGCACCGTCAACGCATCTACGTCCTGCCGACGCGCACTGGCCTTGCCTTCGCCACAACCCTGGTAGTGATGCTGATCGGCGCCATCAACTACAACCTCGGCCTCGGCTATGCCCTGACTTTCCTGCTCGGCGGGCTCGGCGTCGTCGACATCTTCCATGCGTTCGCCAATTTGGCCGGGCTCACCATCACGGCGGGACGCGCGCCGCCCGTCTTCGCCGGCGACACGGCCGTCTTTCATCTACTGGTACGCGGCAGCGGCATCCGGCGCCGCCTTCGCTTCTGGCTGGCGAGCGAAGAGGTCTGGACCGACCTCGCCGACGCGGTCAGCAGCGACGTGGCTGTGCGCGCGCCCAGCCAACGGCGCGGCTGGCTGCCGCTACCGCGTGTCGGTATCGAGACCCTCTACCCGCTCGGCTTCATCCGCGCCTGGGCCTATTGCGCGCCCGACCTGCGCTGCCTCATCTATCCACGGCCGGCGAGCAAGGCGCCGCCGCTGCCCGTGCAGGGCGGCGAGACAGCCGGCCAGAGGATCGGCGCCAGCGGCAACGACGACTTTTCCGGATTGCGCCACCACCAGCCGAGTGATCCGCCACGCCACGTGGCCTGGAAAGCGGCTGCGCGCTCAGGACCCGACCTGCCCTTGCTGACCAAACAATTCTCCGGTGCCGCCGCCGCGCGCCTCTGGCTCGACTGGTATGCACTGCCCGCGGGCACCGACGTCGAGGATCGGCTGGCCATCCTCACCCGCTGGGCAGTCGATGCGCACGCCCAGGGCCTGCAATGGGGATTGCGGCTACCGGCCAGGACCTTGGCGCCGGCCAGCGGCAGCGAGCACCTGCACGCTGCCTTGACCGCATTGGCGCTCCATGGCCAAGACTAGCCGAGCGCTGACGCCGATCCAGGCCGGCTGGCTGCTGGCGAGCGGTATGGCCGCAGCAGCGCCGCTCAGCCTGCACGTGCCGCTCTGGTTGAGCGCCCTCATGGCGGCGATCCTCGCCTGGCGTGCCTGGCTGCTCTGGCGTCGCCTGCCGTTGCCAAAGCGCGCCTGGCTGCTGCTGATTGTCGTCGTCGGCACCGGCGGAGTCCTGAGCGAATACCGGACGCTGTTCGGCCAGAATCCCGGTGTCGCCCTGCTCCTGCTGTTCCTGGCACTGAAGCAGATGGAAGCGCGCACCGCGCGCGATGCCCTGGCGGCGATATTTCTCGCCTATTTCCTGGCCATGACGCAGTTCTTCTACTCGCAGGCGATTGCCGGCGCCATCGCCGCCGGCATGGCCATCGTTGCGGCGACCGCGACGCTAGCGAGCCTGATCGACGACCAGCAGTCCGTGCCGGCGCAACTGCGCCGTGCCGGTGGGTTACTGATGCAGGCGCTACCGATGATGCTGGTCTTGTTCGTCCTCTTCCCCCGTGTCCCGGGACCACTTTGGGGATTGCCCAAGGACGCTCACAGCGGCATCACGGGAATCTCCGACAGCATGTCGCCGGGCAGCATCAGCGAGCTGGTCCAGTCCGACGACATCGCCTTTCGCGTCCTGTTCGCGCAAGCGCCGCCACCGGCCAGCCAGCGCTACTGGCGCGGCCCGGTGCTGACAGCGTTCGACGGCCGAACCTGGCGCCCGTTGCCCAGCATGCCGCGCTTGCAGTTGCCGTATGGGGCACCAACAGCGGCCCACATTGATTACGAGATTACCCTTGAAGCCAGCGGCCGACCCTGGCTATTCGCACTCGAGCTGCCGGCCAGCCTGCCCGTCGACGTCTATGCCAGCCGCGACTATCTGCTGCTGACACGCGCGCCGTTGACCGAGCGCAGCCGCTATCGCCTGAGTTCCTTCATCGGCCAAGCGGTCGGCAGCGACGAAGCGGAACCGATACTGCGCGCCGCCCTGTCACTGCCGACGCAGGTCAATCCGCGCACCCGGGCGCTCGGCGAATCCTGGCGCTCTATCGCCAATAGCGACGAGGAGATCGTCCGCCTGGCGGCGGCCTTCTTTCGCGACCAGCATCTGACCTATACACTGCTGCCACCTCTGCTCGGGCGCGACAGTGCCGACGAGTTCCTCTTTGACAGCAAGGCCGGCTTTTGCGAACATTTCGCCAGCGCCTTTGCCGTCGTCATGCGCGCTGCAGGCGTGCCAACCCGTGTCGTCACCGGCTACCAGGGTGGTGAGGTCAATGCCATCGACGGCTATCTGACCGTGCGCCAGTCCGACGCCCATGCCTGGACAGAAGTCTGGCTGAAGGGCCGCGGCTGGCAGCGCATCGACCCAACGGCGATCAGCGCCCCGCTGCGCGTCGAAGCCAACGTCGCCGCTGCCGTGCCCAGCGGTGATCCGCTGCCGGTCTGGCTGCGCATTCACGCCGAATGGCTGCGCGATCTGCGCATGCGCTCGGATGCCGTTGCCAACGCCTGGAACCAATGGGTACTCGGCTACAACAGCGAGCGTCAGCGCGAACTGCTACAGCGGCTGGGCATGCCCGCGCCGGACTGGCGATCGATGACCATTGCCCTGACCGTTGCCAGCGGCCTGGTCATGCTGGTGCTTGGCATGATTGCCCTGCGGCGGCGACAACACCGCGATCCCGTACAGGTACTCTGGCTGCGTGCCGGCAAGCGCCTGGCTCGACGCGGACTGGCGCGGCGCGAGTACGAAGGCCCCCTTGACTACGCCGAACGCGTTGCCGCCAGCCGCCCGGACCTTGCCGGCTCCGTTCGGGCGCTGGCCTGGCTCTACACGGCACTGCGCTACGGCAATGCCAGCAGCGAACGATTAACCGACTTTCGGCGCACCGTCGCCGCCTTCCGCCCATGATCCGATCTCTCTTGCTGCTCGCGACCCTTGTTGCCAGCGCCGCCAGTGCCGCGGTGCCCTACGCCCGGCGTGCCGATGTCCAGGCTTTCGTCGACGAAGTGTCGGAGCGCCATGGCATCGCCCGCACCGAGCTGCTGCGGCAGTTCGCCAGGGTGACGCCCAGCGCGGCGGTGATCAAGGCCATCCGGCCGCCGACCGATCCGCGGGTCCGCTCCTGGAGCGCCTACCGCGCCCGTTTCGTCGAACCGACGCGGATCGCCCGCGGCATCGCTTTCTATCGCCAACACGGCAATGCGCTGAGCCGCGCCGAGGCCGAATTCGGCGTCCCGGCCGAAATCATTGTCGCCATCATCGGCATCGAGACCATCTACGGCCAGCAGAGCGGACACTTCCACGTCTTCAACGCCCTGAGCAACCTGGCCTTCGACTACCCGCCGCGCGCGGAACTGTTCCGTCATGAACTCGAAGAACTGTTGCTGCTGGCGCGCGATGAGGGGAAGGATCCGTGGCACTACCGCGGCTCCTATGCCGGCGCCATGGGCATGCCGCAGTTCCTGCCGTCAAGCATTCGCCGCTATGCCGTCGATTTCGACGGCAATGGCCGCATCGAACTCGACCGCAGCAGCGACGACTGTATCGGCAGTGTCGCCAGTTTCCTCAATCAGCACGGCTGGCAAACCGGCGAGCCGATCATGGCGCCGACCGATGACGGGGCGCAGACGGTACCGGCGACCGGCAGCTCGTTGATCGAACTGGCAACCCCCGATGACACGACCGAGTACCGCCTCGGCTACAACAATTTCTTCGTCCTGACACGCTACAACCGCAGCAGCTTCTATGCCGCCGCCGTCGCCGATCTGGCGCTGGCCGTAAAGCAGGGAATGCCCGATCAGAGCAAAGCGTCTTTGTCGACGCCTTGACGCGCCAGCTGGCGCCGCAACTGGCCAAGCGCTTCAAGTTGGATCTGCCGCACGCGTTCGCGCGTGATGCCCAGTTCGTTGGCCAACACGTCGAGCGTTGCCGCCTCGTTGCCGTTGAGGCCATAGCGGCGCTCGATCACCAGACGCTGCTTGTCGGACAGGCAGCCGACCCACTCCGCCACATGCTGTTCCACTTCCAATATCTCGAGGCGATGCTCGGGCAGGTTCTCGCCATCGTCGGCGATGGCATCAGCCACCGATAAATCCGGATCGATGTCCAGCGGCGCGTCGAGCGAAGTGGTGCGCTCGTTGAGCGCCAGAATCTCGCGCACTTCGTTGATCGGCCTGTCGATCATTCGCGCCACCGCCATAACATCGGCGTGATGGTCGCTGTCGCCTTCCGTCTCGAGACGGCGCAAGGCGCGCAGGACAACATTCAGCTCCTTGACCACGTGCACCGGCAGGCGAATGGTGCGCGACTGATTCATGATCGCCCGCTCGATGTTCTGCCGCACCCACCAGGTCGCGTAGGTCGAAAAACGAAAGCCGCGCTCGGGGTCATACTTCTCCAGCGCGTGGATGAGCCCCAGGTTGCCCTCTTCGATCAGATCGTCGAGCGGAATGCCGCGGTGCTGATAGTGTTTGGCGATGCTCACCACCAAACGCAAATTGGCTTCGATCATGCGCTGGCGCGAGGGGAAATCGCCTTGGCGGATCGCCCGCGCCAGCGTCACCTCCTCGCGCGCCGTCAACAGCGGACTGGCGCCGATATCGTTGAGGTAGAGCTGGGTAACGTCATCGATGAACTCGACTTCGCCGACGTCACCGCTGATGTCTTCGGCGTCGGAGGGAGTATCGTCAAGAAAGCCGTCTTCGCTCACCGTCGTTCCGGCAGGTACTTGAGGGGATCGACCGGCTTGCCCTGGAAGCGGATCTCGAAGTGCAGTTTCGGCTGGTCGGCATCGGAACTGCCAATCTCGGCAATCTTCTGGCCGCGCGTCACTGCCTGGCCTTCCTTGACCAGAATCTTGCTGTTGTGGGCATACGCCGACAAATACGTGGCGTTGTGCCGGACGATGACCAGGTTGCCATAGCCGCGCAAGCCGCTGCCGGCATAGACGACCTTGCCTGCTGCCGCAGCCTGTACCGGCTCACCGGCACGGCCGGCGATGTCGATACCCTTGTTGCTCTCCTTGCCGGCGCCACCGTCGACGAACTGTGTCAGCACCTTGCCACCGGTCGGCCAGGTCCAGTCCACGGCATCGTCGCCAGCGGCCGCCATCGCCACCGCAGCCGGCGGCACGGCGGCGGTGGCCGGCTTGTCGGCCGGCCTTGCCACATCTGCCTTGCTCGCCACGGGCGCATTGCCTTCCATCGCCTTGACTTGCGCCAGCGCCTGCTCGGAGTAGGCGACGGTACCACCACGCGGCGCATGTTTGACCGCATCCGAGTTGGCGGCCGGCACTGACGGATGCGCTACATCGGGACTCAGCGTGACGATGCCCGGCGCCGCGATGGGTTTCACCGTCACTGCGCCCTCGGGCGGCGTCAGCCGCAGTTGCTGGCCAATTTCCAGTCTGCCCAGGCTATCGATGTTGTTCCAGGCGGCCAGTTCCTTGTAATCGAGGCCATGGTCGAGCGCAATGCGGTACAGGGTATCGCCCTTCTTGACGACGTAGAAGCCGTCCTGGCCGGCGGTCGCTGGTGCCAGCGCGCCGGCCGCCGTCACGGACTTGCCTTCGATCACCGTCGGACTCTTGCCTTCCGCCACCGGCGCCGGTGCACGGCTGGCACAACCGGCGAGCAAGGCCACGGCAAATATCGACAACAGACGCCACACGTTCATTCAACCCCCGACAACAACGGTACGAAGCGCACCGGCTCGAACCGGCTTTCGACAAATCCCTGCGCCGTGCGTTCAACCAGGCAAAGCGTCTGCTCGGCGATCCCCAGCGGCAACATCAACCGGCCCCCCGGAGCCAACTGCTCCTTGAGCGCCGCCGGCACAGCTGCCGCCGCCGCGGCAACGACAATGGTATCAAACGGCGCCGCTTCCGGCAGGCCAATCGTGCCATCGGCATGCTTCAGGCGTACGTGTGACAGCTTGGCCTGGCGAAGATTGGCGCGTGCCCGGTCAAGCAGGGGCGACAGCCGTTCGACGGCAAACACCTGTTTGGTCAGCGTGCCGAGAATGGCAGCCTGATAGCCGCAACCGGCACCGACTTCGAGCGTCTTGCCGAGGGATTCGCGACCGCCGAGCAACAACTCGATCATGCGTGCGACCACGAACGGCTGCGAAATCGTCTGGCCGAGAATCAGCGGCAAGGCTGTGTCCTCGTAGGCCCGGTGCGCCAGCGCCTCGCCGACGAAGATGTGCCGGGGTACGGCAGCGACGGCGGCGAGGATGCGCTCGTCGCGGATCCCCTGTTCGCGCAGGCGCTCAACCATCCGGGCACGGGTACGTTGCGACGTCATGCCGAGGCCGCTCGGCGACAGAGTCATGCTAACCACGCGTCGACCTGGGGAATCTGTCCGTTGTGGGTCAGATCGGCCTGCAAAGGCGTCAGCGAGACGTAGTCCGCGGCGACGGCGCAAAAATCGGTGCCCTCGCCAGCGTCGGCTGCCTCGCCCGCGGCGCCGATCCAATAGACCGTCTCGTTGCGTGGCGTGACTTGCGCCACCGCCCGCTCGGCCTTGTGTCGCCGGCCCAGTCGCGTCACCCGCCGACCCTTGAGCGTCTCGTAGGGCACGTCCGGGACGTTGACGTTGAGCAGCACGGGTTCGCCGAAACCCTGGCGCTGGAAGCGTTCGACCAGTTCGCGGGCAATGCGCGCGGCGGTGGCGAAATGGTTGCCCTGCTTGCTGGCCAGCGAGATCGCCAGCGACGGCACGCCGAGCAGGTAACCCTCCATGGCGGCAGCGACCGTCCCGGAATAGATGGTGTCGTCACCCATGTTGGCACCGAGGTTAATGCCGGAGACGACCATGTCGGGCACCACATCGAGCATGCCGGTGACCGCCAGGTGCACGCAGTCGGTCGGTGTACCGTTGACGAAATAAAAACCGTTGCCAGCGCGGCGCAGGCGCATCGGCCGGTCGAGCGTCAGGGAATTGCTGGCACCGCTGCGGTCGCGCTCGGGGGCGACGACAGTCAGGTGGGCGATGGGCGCCAGCGCGGCGGCAAGCGCCTCCAGGCCGGGCGCGAAATAGCCGTCATCGTTGCTCAGAAGAATACGCATGACGGCAAGGGCGTAAATTGTCCAGTAGGAAACGGTAAGGGGTCGGTAGCGCAAAGTATATCAGCCTGTCCGCGGCGAGCCGACGACGAAAACCGGCGCATGCTGTCGACGCTTGCAATCCGCCCCTGCCGTCGTTATCATTCAAACGTTCGTTTTATTTTTCCCCCGGAGTGCAAAACCATCATGAAGATGCCTCTCGCCAAGTCCGAGAAGCCCGGCAGTACCCGCGACCGCATTCTCGATACCGCCGAAGAAGTCTTCATGGCCCTCGGCTATGAGGGCGCGTCGATGCGCTTGATCACCGGCGACGCCGGCGTCAACCTGGCCGCGGTCAACTACCATTTCGGCGGCAAGGAAGCCCTTTTTCATGCCGTCCTGCGCCGACGCCTCGACGGCCTCAACCAGGAACGCCTGCGCGTGCTCGACGAGCTCGAGATCAAGGCAAACGGCGCCGCGCTGAAAGCCTCGCAGATCGTCGATGCCTTCTTCGGCACACTATTGCGCATGGCCAGCAAACATGGCAAGGGCGGCCAGACTTTTCTGCGCCTGATCGGTCGGACACAGACCGAACCGGGCGAATTCATCCGCACCGTTCTTTCGGAGGAATTTGCCGACGTGCTCGAACGCTACAAGCAGGCGCTGTTCCGCGCCCTGCCCGACGTGCCCAAGGAGGAGATCGTCTGGCGCTTCCACTTCATGCTCGGTGCCACTTCGTACGCCATCGCCGGCACCGACACCCTGCGCCTGGTCACCGATTGGGAGACCGGCGAGCCCGACAACGACATCGAGCAACTGCTGCCCCGCCTGATGTCGTTCCTGCTGGGCGGCTTGCGCGCCCCGCTGCCCGAACCATCGAGGAAGACTCCGCCACAGCGAAGGAAGAAATCATGAACGTTTCCCTGCTCCTGCTCACCTGTCTGGCCGTGGTCGTCGCTGTCCTGGTCTTGCCGCCACTACGTCGGGCATTGATCACGCGCCACATCTTCGCCCTCTTCAAGCGCATCCTGCCGCAGATGTCGGATACCGAGCGCGAAGCACTCGAAGCCGGCACGGTGTGGTGGGAAGGCGACCTCTTCCGCGGCAGTCCGGACTGGAAGAAGCTGCTCGCCTATCCGACTCCCAGACTCACCGCCGAGGAGCGATCATTCCTCGACATCGAGACCACCGAGGCCTGCCGCATGGTCAACGACTGGCAGGTGTCGCACGAGCAATACGACCTGTCGACGGAGACCTGGCGTTACCTCAAGGACAAGGGCTTCCTGGGCATGATCATCCCGAAGAAGTACGGCGGCCTCGAGTTCTCCGCCTACGCCCACTCGCAGGTGGTCATGAAGCTGTCCACCCGCTCATCGGCCCTGGCGGTGACGGCCATGGTGCCCAACTCGCTCGGTCCGGCAGAACTGCTCTTGCACTACGGCACAGAAGAACAGAAGAGCTATTACCTGCCGCGCCTGGCCAAGGGCCAGGAGATTCCAGCCTTCGCGCTGACCAGCCCGTGGGCCGGCTCGGATGCCGCCTCGATTCCCGACGTCGGCATTGTCTGCAAGGGCCTCTACCAGGGCCGCGAAGTGCTCGGCATGCGCGTCACCTGGGACAAGCGCTACATCACGCTGGCACCGGTATGCACCATCCTCGGCCTGGCCATTCGCCTCTACGACCCGGATGGCCTGCTCGGCAACAAGAAGGATATCGGCATCACCTGTGCGCTGGTGCCCTACGACCACCCAGGCGTCGACACCGGTCGCCGCCATCTGCCGCTCAACGCCGTCTTCGTCACCGGCCCGACGCGGGGTAAGGACGTCTTCATGCCGCTCGATTTCATCATCGGCGGTCCGACGATGGCCGGCCAGGGCTGGCGCATGCTAATGGAATGTTTGGCCGCCGGCCGCTCAATTTCGCTGCCGGCCTCCAATACCGGCATGGCCAAGATGACCGCGCGTGCGGTCGGCGCCTACGCTCGGGTGCGCAGCCAGTTCAATCTGGCCATCGGCCGCTTCGAAGGCGTCGAGGAACCGCTGACCCGCATTGGTGCCAACGCCTACCTGATGGACGCCGCCCGCATCATGACTGCCGGCGCCGTCGACCTCGGCGAAAAGCCCTCCGTAGTTTCGGCAATCGCCAAGTACCACGTCACCGAGCGCGCCCGCCAGGTGGTCAACGACGGCATGGACATCATCGGTGGCAAGGGCATCTGCCTTGGCCCCTCGAACTTTCTCGGCCGCGCCTACCAGCAAGTGCCGATCGGCATCACCGTCGAGGGTGCCAACATCCTCACCCGCAGCCTGATCATCTTCGGCCAAGGGGCGGTACGCTGCCATCCCTACGTATTGCCGGAAATGCAGGCCGTGCAAAATCCCGATGCCATCCGCGGCCTCGTCGATTTCGACCGGGCGCTGTTCGGCCACATCGGCTATACGATCAAGAACGGTCTGCGCTCGTTCTGGCATGCCATCACCGGTTCCCGCACCGTCTCGGTGCCCGACGTGGCGCCCGAGACGCGTCGCTACTACCAGCAACTGACGCGCTTCTCGGCTGCCTTTGCCTACATCGCCGACATCTCGATGCTGGTCATGGGCGGCGACTTGAAGCGCAAGGAAAAGCTCTCGGCCCGGATGGGCGACATCCTGGCACAGATGTATCTGATCTCGGCCACATTGAAGCGCTACGAGTCGGAAGGCCGTCAGGCCGCTGACGCGCCCTTGATGCACTGGGCGATCTGGGACGCCATGTACCGCGCCCAGGAGGCCTTCGAAGGGGTCATCGCCAACTACCCGAACCGCTTCTTCGCCTACTGGCTGCACAAGGTGATCTTCCCCTTCGGTCATCCCTATGTCGTGCCGTCCGACCGCGTCGGCCACGAGATCGCCAAGATCCTCATCACTCCCGGGGCCGCGCGCGACCGGCTGACGGCCGACTGCTTCATCCCGACCGACATTGAAGATCCGGTCGGCGCGATCGAACAGGCCGTTGCCGCGACCTTGGCCGCCGAACCGATCGAAACCAAGATCCGTGAGGCGCAGAAGGCCGGTCGCTTCGACAACAATCCGGATGCCAACGTCCGCGACATCGCCAACGTCGCCTTCAAGCAGGGCGTCATCACCGCACCCGAATTCGAGATCGTCCGCCGGCGCAACCAACTGCGCGACATCGTCGTCCGCGTCGACGATTTCCCCTACGATTTCGGCGTCGCCAGCGCTGCCAAGCCAAAGGACGAAAGGCGAGCCGCCTGATGGCCGCCCCGGTCTATATCATCGATGGTGCGCGTACGCCTTTTCTCAAGGCGAAGAGCGCACCCGGCCCGTTTGCCGCTTCTGATCTGGCGGTGCAGGCCGGGCGGGCACTATTGCTGCGCCAGCCATTTCTCCCCACCGATCTGGACGAAGTGATCCTCGGCTGCGCCGCACCCTCGCCGGACGAAGTGAACATCGGCCGCGTCCTGGCGCTGCGCCTGGGCTGCGGCGACAAGGTACCCGGCTGGACGGTGATGAGGAATTGCGCTTCCGGCATGCAGGCACTCGATTCGGCGGCCGCCAACATCCAGTCCGGTCGCTCACAACTGGTTCTGGCGGGCGGCACCGACGCCCTCTCGCGCGCACCGTTGCTGTTTTCGGACGCCATGGTGCGTTGGCTGGCCGGCTGGTACGCAGCCAAGACCGTAGGCCAGAAGCTGGCCGCGCTCAAGCGCTTCCGACCGGGCTTCCTGGCACCAGTCATCGGCCTGCTGAAGGGACTCACCGATCCCGTGGTCGGCCTGTCGATGGGCCAAACGGCGGAGAACCTTGCCTGCAAGTTCGGCATCACGCGCCGCGCGATGGACGAGTACGCGGCGGAGAGTCACCGTCGCACCCTGGCCGCTCGCGCTGCCGGCCGCTTCGCCGAGATTGCCGCGCTGGTGGACCGCGACGGCACCGTCTATGCGGAAGACGACGGCGTGCGCAGCGACTCGACGCCGGACAAGCTCGGCACGCTGCGACCGGTGTTCGACAAGCCCTACGGCAACATCACCGCCGGCAATAGCTCGCAAGTCACCGACGGTGCCGCCCTGCTCGTGCTCGCCGCCGAAGAGGCGGTAAGCCGCTGGGGCTTGACGCCGCTGGGCAGGCTCGTCGATTGCCAGTGGGCGGGTCTTGACCCGGCCGAGATGGGCCTTGGCCCCGTGCACGCCTCGACGCCGATCCTGCAGCGCCACGGTTTGGCTCTGAACGATCTGGACGCCTGGGAGATCAACGAAGCCTTCGCCGCGCAAGTGCTGGCCTGCCTCGCCGCCTGGCGTGACGACGATTACTGCCGCACGCAACTTGGCCTGCCACAGGCGCTGGGCGACATTGATCCGGACAAGCTCAACGCCGACGGCGGTGCCATCGCCATCGGCCACCCGGTCGGCGCCTCCGGTGCCCGCATCGTCCTGCATCTCCTGCACCGCCTGCAAAGCGGGCAAAAGGGCATGGCGACGATCTGCATCGGCGGCGGCCTCGGTGGCGCCATGTTGGTGGAAAAGCTATGAATCACTGGACACTCGAACGCGACGCCGACGGCCTGGCCTGGGCCACCCTCAACCGCGCAGGCACCAGCGCCAACACGCTATCGGCAGAGGTCATGGCCGAGCTGTCGGCCCTGCTCGACCAACTCGATCGCCAGCCGCCGCAGGGACTGATTTTCCGTTCCGGCAAGGCTGCCGGTTTCATCGCCGGTGCCGACATCGAAGAATTCGCACGCCTCAAGGGCAACGCCGACGGCCGCGCCCTGATCGCGCGCGGTTGGGATCTCTACAACCGCCTGGCCGCAGTACCCTACCCGACCCTGGCCCTGATTCGCGGCCACTGCATGGGCGGCGGCGTCGAACTGGCGCTCGCCTGCCGTTATCGTGTCGTCGTCGATGAGCCGGCCACCAAGCTGGCACTGCCCGAAGTGATGCTCGGCATCTTTCCCGGCTGGGGCGGTATGAAGCGACTGCCGGCGCTGATCGCGCCAGCCGCGGCACTCGACATGATGCTCACCGGCCGCAGCGTCGATGCCCGCAAGGCGCTGCGCATTGGCCTCGCCGATGCCTGTGTGCCGCCGCGGCTGATGCTCGCCACCGCCCGTGGTCTGGTGCTCTCCGGTAAGCCACGACACCGCCAGCGCTTCATCGAGCACCTGCAGAACGGCGCCTTGCGTTCGCTGGTGGCAGCACAGGCGCGCAAACAGGTTGCCGCCAAGGCACCTGCCGAGCACTATCCGGCGCCGTATGCGATCATCGACCTGTGGCAGAAGCACGACGGCAATGCGCTCGACGCCCCAGAAGTCATCGACCGCATCGTCGGCGCCAAGACGACGCGCAATCTGGTGCGCATCTTCTTTCTTCAGGAGCGACTCAAAGCCTTCGGCAAGGAGGCCGATGTACCGATGCGTCGGCTGCACGTCGTCGGCGCCGGCACCATGGGCGGCGACATCGCGGCCTGGGCCGCGCAGCGCGGTTTCATCGTGACGCTGCAAGACCAGTCGCTCGACCGCATCGCCCCCGCCATCGCCCGCGCCGGCAAGCTGTTCGGCCGTAACAAGGACAGACTGGCGCAGCGCAATGCCTATGACCGCTTGATCCCGGATCCGGCCGGCGACGGCGTCGCCCACGCCGATGTGGTCATCGAGGCCATCTACGAGAACCTCGAGGCTAAACGCAGCCTGCTCGCCGACCTGGAAAGGCGCATGCGACCCGACGCGGTGCTGGCCAGCAATACGTCCAGCTTGCGTCTGGAGGACATTGCCGTGACGCTGCAAAACCCTGCGCGTCTGGTCGGCATCCATTTCTTCAATCCGGTGGCCAAGATGCCGCTGGTCGAAGTCGTCGCCGCCGCCAACGCCGATTCGACCATGCTCGCGCGCGCCGCCGCATTCGTGCGCGCCATCGACAAGCTGCCGTTGCCGGTGAAGAGCGCGCCGGGATTTCTCGTCAACGCCGTGCTGGCGCCCTACATGCACGAGGCCATGCGCTGCGTCGACGAGGGCATCGCGCCAGCGACCATCGATGCGGCCATGCTCGCCTTCGGCATGCCCATGGGGCCGATCGAGCTCGCCGACACGGTCGGCCTCGACATCGTCCAGGCGGCGGGCAGTCAATTGACCGATGCGATCGAGCCGCCGCGCTGCCTCGCCGAACACGTTGGCGCCGGCGAACTTGGCCGCAAGACTGGCCGTGGCTTCTATACCTATGTCAAAGGCAAGCCGGTGCAGCAAGCAGCGGGCGCTGCGCCGGCCGGACTCGCCGAGCGGCTGATCGCGCCGCTGGTTGCGCGCACGCAGGCACTGGTCGCCGATGGCATCGTCGCCGATGCCGACCTCGCCGACGCGGGCGTAATATTCGGTACCGGCTTTGCGCCCTTTACCGGCGGCCCCCTCACCTACGATAACAACAGAAAGGAATAACCGTGGAGAAACTCGTCATCCGCCGCGCTGCCGTTCTCGGCGCCGGCGTCATGGGCGCGCAGATTGCCGCCCACTTGGCCAACGCCGACGTACCAGTCGTACTGTTCGACCTGGCGGCACCGGGCGGCACTCCCAACGGCATCGTCAACAAGGCACTCGACGTTCTCAAGAAGCTCGAACCCTCGCCCCTGGCAACCAAGGAACGGCTCGGCTACATCGACGCGGCCAACTACGACCAGCATCTGGGGCTGCTCTCGGAGTGCGACCTGGTGATCGAGGCGATCGCCGAGAAGATGGAATGGAAGGAAGATCTCTACCAGCGGATCACCCCGCACCTGAAGCCGGGCGCCATCGTCGCCTCCAACACCTCGGGACTGTCGATCGGTCACCTCGCCGCCATCCTGCCGGCCGAGCGGCGCAGCCACTTCTGCGGCATCCATTTCTTCAACCCGCCGCGCTACATGTCGCTGGTGGAGATCATCCCGACCGCCGATTCGCTGCCCGGCATGCTCGACCGGCTGGAGACCTGGCTGACCTCGCGCCTGGGCAAGAACGTCGTTCGCGCCAAGGACACGCCCAACTTCATCGCCAACCGCATCGGCGTTTTCTCCATGCTGGCGGTGATGCACCATACGACGCGCATGGGCCTGGGCTTCGACGAAGTGGATGCGCTGACCGGACCGAAGATCGGTCGCGCCAAGAGCGCCACCTATCGCACCGCCGATGTCGTCGGACTCGACACCATGGCCCATGTGATCCGCACCATGAAGGACACGCTCGCCGACGATCCTTGGCACGCCTACTTCGAATCGCCGGCCTGGCTGGCGGCGCTGATCGGGAAGGGCGCGCTCGGCCAGAAGACCAAGGTTGGCGTCTTCCGCAAAGTTGGCAAGGAAATCCAGGTTCTGGATTTGGCGAAGCAGGACTACCGGCCCTCGGCCGGGGAAGTGGCCGCCGAGGTCGAGGCCATTCTGAAGATCAGGAATCCGGCCGAGAAGTTCGCCGCCCTGCGCGCCAGCTCTCACCCACAGGCGCAGTTCCTCTGGGCCATCTTCCGCGACATCTTCCACTACGCCGCCTGCCAGCTCGAACAAATCGCCGACAACGCCCGTGACCTCGACTTCGCCATGCGCTGGGGCTTCGGCTGGAGCCAGGGGCCGTTCGAGACCTGGCAAGCTGCCGGCTGGCAGGCGATCGCCGAAGCGATTGCCGCCGACATCGCCGCCGGCGTCGCCATGAGTGCCACGCCGCTGCCGGCCTGGGTATTCGAGCGCAGCGGTGTCCATGAGCCCGCCGGCTCCTATTCGGCAAGCACGAACAAGTTGAGTCCACGCTCGTCGCTACCCGTCTATCGCCGGCAACTCTTCCCTGAGCGCGTGCTCGGCGAAGCGCCGGACCCGCGCGGCGAAACGGTCTGGCAGAACGACGGCGTGCGGCTGTGGACACATCCGCTGGATGCCAACATCGCCATCGTCTCCGTCAAGTCGAAAATGCACACGGTCGGCGATGAAGTGCTCGACGGCATCCTTGAAGCCGTGGCCCGCGCCGAGAAGGCCTTCGACGCTCTGGTGATCTGGCACGAGCCGCCGTTCGCGGTCGGCGCCAATCTGCAACAAGTGTCCGAGGCTTGCGCTGCCGGCCACTTCGATCTACTCGAAGCCACGGTAGCGAAGTTCCAACGCGCTTCGATGGCCTTGAAGCACGCCCAGGTACCGACGGTCGCCGCTGTCCATGGCATGGCCCTGGGCGGCGGCTGCGAATTCGTCATGCACGCTGCCCATCGCGTCATGGCGCTGGAAAGCTATTGCGGCCTGGTCGAGGCTGGCGTTGGCCTGATTCCGGCCGGCGGCGGCTGCAAGGAGTTCGCCCTGCGCGCGGCAGAAATCGCCAAGCGGCAGGCCGGCAACGATCCGTTCTACTTCCTGCAGAACGTATTTACCACGATCGCCATGGCGCATGTCTCGAAGAGCGCCCTGGAAGCGAAGGACATGGGCTTCGCTGGCGCCAGCGACGACTTCGTCTTCAACGCCAGCGAACTGCTCTACGTTGCCATTCGGCGCGCCCGCGCCATGGCCGAAGCCGGCTGGCGGCCACCGCTGCGCGCCCGCGGCGTCGCTGTCGCCGGCCGACCCGGCATCGCCACGCTGGAGATGATGCTGGTGAACATGAAGGAGGGCGGCATGATCTCGGCGCACGATTATCGGGTGGCCAAAGCGGCCGCCACGGCGCTCTGCGGCGGCGATGTCGAGCCCGGAACGATCGTCGACGACGAGTGGTTGCTCGCCGTCGAGCGGCGCGAGTTCGTCGAACTGCTGAAGACTCCCGAAACCCAGGCCCGGATCAAGCACATGCTCGAAACCGGCAAGCCGCTGCGCAACTGAGAGGACCATCATGAGCAAACAAGTCCAGGACGCCTACATCGTCGCTGCCACGCGGCTGCCCGTCGGCAAGAGGAAGGGCATGTTCCGCACCACCCGGCCCGACGACATGCTGGCCTTCGCCCTGCGCTCGGTACTGGCGCAGGTGCCGCAAGTCGATCCGAAGCTGATCGGCGACGTTATCGTCGGCTGCGCCATGCCCGAGGCCGAGCAGGGCATGAACGTCGCCCGTATCGGCGTGCTGCTGGCCGGCCTGCCCGACAGCGTGCCGGGCATGACCGTCAATCGTTTCTGCGCCTCCGGCGTGCAGGCGGTGGCCATGGCCGCCGACCGCATCCGCCTCGGCGAGGCCGACGTGATGATCGCCGCCGGTACCGAGACCATGAGCCTGATGTCGCAGATGATGGGCAACAAGGTCTCACTCAATCCGGCGGTGTTCGATCCGGACGGCAATGCCGCCATCGGCTATGGCATGGGCCTCACGGCCGAGAAGGTGGCACAGCAATGGCAGGTCTCGCGCGCCGACCAGGATGCCTTCGCCGTCGAATCGCATCGGCGTGCCACGGCGGCCATCGCCGCCGGCCATTTCCGCGCCGAAATCACGCCTTACACAATCAAGAGCCACCTGCCGGACTTCGGCAGCAACACCGTGCGCATCGTCGAGAAGCTCTGCGACACCGACGAGGGGCCGCGTACCGATTCAACGCTCGAAGCACTGGCGAAACTTCGGCCGGTATTCGCCGCCAAGGGTTCGGTCACGGCGGGCAACTCGTCGCAAATGTCGGACGGTGCCGCCGCCGTGGTGCTGGTATCCGAGAAGATGCTGAAGGCATTGAACCTGGCGCCACTGGCGCGTTTCGCCGGCTTCGCCGTCGCTGGCGTGCCGCCGGAAATCATGGGCATCGGCCCCATCGAGGCGATTCCGCGCGTGCTGGCGCAGGCCGGCGTCAAGCAGGACGATCTCGACTGGATCGAGCTCAACGAAGCCTTCGCGGCGCAGTCGCTGGCGGTGATCCGTGAACTCGGGCTCGATCCGGCAAAGGTGAATCCGCTCGGCGGCGCCATCGCGCTGGGCCACCCGCTCGGCGCTACCGGCGCGATCCGGACTGCCACGGTTGTTCACGGCATGCGTCGGACGAAACAGAAATGGGGCCTGGTGACTATGTGCATCGGCACCGGCATGGGCGCAGCAGGACTGTTCGAGGCCCTGTAGTCGGGTGTCGTTCGACCTGCTGCAGCGCCTGCCGGCCAGTTGGCGGCCAAGCTTCGTCAAGTTTGGCCTCAACTGGCATCCGGCCTATCGCCGCGGCGGCGGCCGCGTCGAGTACGTGGCGCCCGACATGTCGGCGATGCGGGTGCGCCTCAACCTCGGCCGCAATACGCGCAACGCCTTCGGCACCTTGTTCGGCGGTTCGCTGTTCGCCATTACCGATGGCCCGCACCCGATCCTGCTCATGGCCGCACTCGGCGCCGATGTCGTGGTCTGGGACGAGGAGGCGACGATACGCTTTCTCGTCCCGGGACGGACCACGCTCTACGCCGATTTCCAGGTCACGGCAGCCGATCTGGCGACCATACGGGCCGATATCGCCCGCGACGGCCGTACCCGCCGCACCTATACGATTGAACTCAAGGATGAACAGGGTATCGTGCACGCTGTCGTTGAACGCACGGTTTACATCGCCGACAAGGCGCATTACAAGAGCAAGGCTTCAGGAGGAGAGATTTCATGATGCGAAAATCCCTGGCCGGCGCGGCAGTCGTGCTGAGCCTGTTGTTTGCCACTGCCAACGCCGCCGAGGTCGCCGGCGTTCGGCTCGACGATCATAGCCGGCTGGCCGGCAGCGAGCTGCTGCTCAACGGCGCCGGCTTACGCAGCAAGCTGTTCTTCAAGGTCTATGTTATTGGCATCTATGCGCCACACAAGACGAGCAAGGCCGCCGAGCTCATCGATGTGACGGAGCCACGACGCATCGCCATGCACATGCTGCGCCAGGTCGAGGCCGACTCCTTGCTCAGCGCCCTCAAGGAGGGCCTGCAGCAGAACCATAGCGAAGCCGAGCTGACCGCCATGAAGCCGCAGATCGAGCGCCTGGAAGCGATCATGCGCGCCATCGGTACCGCCAAGCCGGGTGATCTCATCACTCTCGATCTGACCGCAGCAGCCACGACCGTCAGCTTCAACGGCCAGGACAAGGGCAGTATCGCCGGCGCCGGTTTCGGCTCAGCGTTGTTGAAGATCTGGCTCGGCGGCAAGCCGATAGACGAAACACTAAAACAGGCACTGCTTGGCGGCTAGGGAGGTCACCATGGAGAAAATCTGGCTGAAGACCTATCCGGCCACCGTCCCGGCCGACATCCTGCCGCTGCAGGAGAACTCGCTCGCCGAGTTGATGGCGAACGCCTGTCGGCGCTACGCCGACAAGACCGCCTACATCAGCATGGGCAAGGAACTCAGTTTCGCCGAACTCGACCGTCTGGCCGCCGACTTCGCCGGTTGGCTGCAAAGCGTCGGCCTCAAGAAGGGCAGCCGTGTCGCCCTGATGATGCCGAATCTGTTCCAGTACCCGATCTGCCTGTTTGGCATTCTGCGCGCCGGCTGCGTCGCAGTGAACGTCAATCCGCTCTACACGCCGCGCGAACTCGAGCACCAAATGAAGGATTCCGGCGCTGAAGCGATCGTCGTGGTCGAGAACTTCGCCCACACCGTCGAGCACGTATTGCCACACTGTCCGGCGATGAAGCATATCGTCGTCACGCCGATGGGCGAGATGCTCGGGCTCAAGGGCATCCTGGTCAATCTGGTCGTTCGCTACGTCAAGAAGCTGGTTCCGCCCTGGCGTATTCCCGGCACAATCAGCCTGCACGGTGCGCTGACCGCCGGTCGCCGTCACGGTTTCGCGGCGCCACAACTGACGCTCGACGATCTGGCTTTCCTGCAATATACCGGCGGCACGACGGGCATCGCCAAGGGCGCCATGCTCAGTCACCGCAACATCGTCGCCAACGTCACCCAGGCCCATGCCTGGATCAGCACGCTGGTACGCGATCGACAGGAATTGATCGTCACGGCGCTGCCGCTCTATCACATCTTCGCCTTGACCGCGAACTGTCTGACCTTCCTGCGCATCGGCGCCAGCAACCTCTTGATCGCCAACCCACGCGACATCCCCGGCTTCATCAAGGAACTGGGCAAGTATCCATTCACGGTCATCACCGGCGTCAACACCTTGTTCAACGCCCTGCTCCAGCACCCGGATTTCGCCAAACTGGATTTCTCCCACCTGTTGATCACTCTCGGCGGCGGCATGGCCGTGCAAGCACCGGTCGCCGAGCACTGGCAGGAGGTAACCAAGCGACCGCTGACCCAGGCCTACGGCCTCACCGAGACTTCCCCGGCAGCGACGATCAATCCGCTCGACCTGCCTGCGTTCAACGGCTCGATCGGCCTGCCGATCTCGTCCACAGAGGTATCGGTGCGCAACGACGCCGGCCAGGAAGTCACGGGTAATCAGGTTGGCGAAATCTGCGTGCGGGGCCCGCAGGTCACCTCCGGCTACTGGCAGCGACCCGAGGAAACAGCGGCCATCTTCCATGCCGACGGCTTCCTGCGCACCGGCGACCTCGGCTACATCGACAGCAATGGTTTTGTCTTTCTGGTCGACCGCAAGAAGGACATGATTCTGGTCTCCGGTTTCAACGTCTACCCGAACGAAGTCGAGGAGGTAGTCGCCGCCCATCCCGGCGTGCGCGAAGTGGCGGCCATCGGCATTGCCGATGCCAAGTCCGGTGAAGCGGTGAAGATCTTCGTCGTGCGCAAGGATCCACGGCTGACCCAGGAAGAGCTGATCGCCCACTGTCGGACGCAACTGACGTCGTACAAAGTGCCGCACCACGTGGAATTCCGCGACGACTTGCCAAAGACCAATGTCGGCAAGGTTCTGCGTCGCGCCCTCAAGGAAGGCAACCCGACATGAGTCCCGCCGAACTGAAGGCCAGGCTGGTGCTGCCGGTCATCGGCGCGCCGATGTTCATCGTCTCCGGCCCCGAGCTGGTGATCGCCCAGTGCCAGGCGGGTATCGTCGGCAGCTTTCCGGCGCTCAATGCCCGGCCGCCGGAGTTGCTCGACCAGTGGTTGCGCCAGATTCGTGCTGCCGTCGGCGACGCACCGTTCGCCGTGAACCAGATCGTCCATCCGTCGAATACACGCCTGGAGCACGATCTCGAACTGACCGTCCGTCACCGTGTGCCCATCGTCATCACCAGCCTGCGCGCGCCCGGCGACGTGGTCAAGCGGGTTCATGAATACGGCGGCCTGGTGTTCCACGACGTAATCAACATCCGTCATGCCGAGAAAGCCCTGGCCGAAGGTGTGGATGGCCTCATCCTCGTCTGCGCGGGTGCCGGCGGCCACGCCGGGACCCTGAGTCCGTTCGCCCTGGTTGCCGAAGCCCGGCGCATCTTTGCCGGGCCGCTGATCCTTGCCGGTGCCATCGCCAGCGGCCGCGACGTGCTCGCCGCGCAGGCCATGGGGGCCGACTTTGCCTACATGGGCACGCGCTTCATCGCCAGCCGCGAAGCCAATGCCGCCGATGCCTACAAACAGGCGATTGTCGCCGCCAGCGCCGGCGACATCGTTTATACCCCCTACTTTACTGGGGTTGCTGGCAACTATTTGAAGGCAAGTATCATCGCCGCCGGGCTCGATCCCGACCATCTGCCGGCCAGCGACAAGATGGCGATGGACTTCGGCAGTGGCGCCGCCAAGGCCTGGCGCGACATTTGGGGGGCTGGCCAAGGCGTCGGCGCCATTACCGACATCCCGACAGTGGCCGACCTGGTCGACCAAATGGCCGCCGACTACAGAACGGCGCGGCAGGCACTGACTGGCCCCGCCTAACCACTTTCGCGACTCGCGGGGAACCTTCCCTGCGGGCCGTGGTCTGTGCTTATCCGCTGCCTGGACCTCCCGGGCGGCCCCCGTGGAGAGTTGGCATGAAATTGGTACGGTCGAGCCTGATGGATGTCATTGCGCCCCCCATCAACCCGTGGCTGCACGGGATAATGAGCGCCAAAGCGGCCGATTTGCCGGACGGTGTCCGGCTGGTGCGCTTTGAGAACCCGGACGACGACACCGACGGTGAGGACCTGGCGCCGACAGCCTCGAAACGACGCCCGGCTGCCAAGCATCGCTGTCCGGCCTGAAACCCGGCGTCTTCGGCTCTACCTAAGTGATATCTCTGGCATAATCTCACGCTACGAAATAGCCGTAGCTGGAGTGTGCCCATAGGAATCACCCGTCCGCAGGCAGTACTCCGACTTTGCCGGAGCTGCTCTTGCGCCTGAACACGAAGACCCTGGTGTCGTCAGCAGTCGTCATGACGACCCTGATCGTCGTCATGACCGCGCTGTCCGCCTGGTCATTTCGCCGTTTCTCGCTCTACATGGCGGAACGCCATGCCCTGTCGGTCGCCGAGACGGTCAAGATCGGCCTCACCGAGGCGATGATCAACGGCACCATCAACAAGCGCCTCGAATTCCTCGAACGGCTGCGCACCACTCCGGGTATCGCGGCACTGCATGTCGTTCGCGGTCCCGCCGTAATAAAGCAATTCGGCCCCGGCTTCACTATGGAGCAAAGCCGCTCTAACGAAGAACGCGAAGTCGTCGAGGCAGCGCGGCCCCGCTTCTCGGTTGTCGAGCAGGACGGCGAATTGGTGTTCCGCGGCACCGTACCCTACGTCGCTTCGAATGTCGGCACGCCCAACTGCCTGCAATGCCACCAGGTTGAAGCCGGAAAGGCGCTCGGCGCCATCACCATCGACATCTCGCTGGCCGAGGTACGCAGCCAGGCGATCACCAGCGTCGTTCTGGTCAGTCTGGTAGTGGCTTTGGTCACGCTGGCCTCCTTGCTCTGGTTGCGCCGAATCATCCGGCCGGTGACATCGACTGCCTTGGCCGTACGCGAAGTTGCGGCGGCGGCGGCGACCGGCAATTTCACTGGCCGAATCAATCACGCCAGTAACGACGAAGTCGGCGAGATCGCCGCCCACCTCAACCATTTGCTGGGTTTCCTGGAACGCGAAGTCGGCACCATCCAGGAACGCATTGCCGAGTTGATGGGGCAGCACAGGGCGCTGGGCAACAATCTGCTGGCAGCCACCGCCGAAATGGTGGACGCGCTGGTGTCGGCCGCCAAGTTCAAGCAGGCGATCGAGGAAGACCAGCACAAGAGCGAAATCTACAGCCGCCTGGCCGATGTGCTGCGGACAAGGTTCGAATTCCGCCAGTTTACGATCTACGAAATTGCCTATAGCAAGAATCGTATGGTTGCGGTCGCCGGCGACCCGCCGGACCAGGACCACTGTCGCCACTGCGACCAGCGAGTCTTTACCGATGCGGGGGCCTGTCGTGCCAAGCGCACGGGCCATGTCGTCGACGGCATCCTCACGCCGGGCATTTGCACCATGTTCCGCCCGGATGCCGACGACGAAGTCCACGTCTGCCTGCCGATCGTGCTCTCCGGTACCGCCGGCTGCATCGTCCAGGTCGTGGTCAGCAGAGACGAAGGCCATCTGGTGCAGATGATGCTGCCCTTCCTTTTGGTCTACCTGCGCGAGACGGGGCCAGTACTCGAGGCCAAACGTCTGATGGACAGCCTGCGCGAAAACGCCTTGCGCGACGCCATGACCGGGCTCTACAACCGCCGCTTCGTCGAGGAATACGTCGGCACGCTGATGTCGGGCGTCGAGCGCAAGAAGGGCGTCTTCTCGATCCTGATGCTTGATTTCGACTACTTCAAGCAGGTCAACGACACCCACGGCCACGAAGCCGGCGACAAAGTCCTGAAGTCGTTGGCCGAGCTGCTGAAGCACAGCGTCCGCGGCTCGGATATCGTCGTCCGCTACGGCGGTGAGGAATTCCTCGTCATCCTGCTCGACACCGATGCCGACAACGCCATGCCGGTGGCCGAGAAGATTCGCGGCGAAATCGCCGCCACCAAGGTGAATCTGCCTTCGACCGTGCTGCAGAAGACCATTTCCATCGGCGTCGCCCAGTACCCGATCGATGCCGACAGCTTCTGGCAGGTCGTCAAGTTCGCCGATGTCGCGCTCTATGAAGCCAAGCGGACCGGCCGCAACCGCGTCGTCCGCTTCGAGCCCGCCATGTGGCAGGAAGATACCAAGTACTGACCCGCGCCGACGATACACTCGGTAACAATAATATTTTCGCCGCCCTGCGGGACAGCGGATAGCATTCGCAGCTTGGCCATCACATCGAGACCCAGCGGGCCACAGGTCATTCGTCAGGAGGGCATGGTGTTCAGACCGAAGCGACTCGGGCAAGTGGTCATTGCCAGTCTTGGGGTTTTCATCGGCTCGTTGCTCGCCGACGTGCTCTTCGGCGATGGCATTCAGCAAGACGATGTCTATCAAGCCATCATGGTCGCAACTGTGGCCGCCGCCATTCAGACTTGGTTAAGCCAGAAGCATTAGGCTGAGTCCGATCTACGCCCTGCGAAAGTTCGACCGACATGAATTCCGCAACTCCCGTCGCCGCCGTCCCCGTGCCGTCCAGGCGCAGACCAGCGCTGCTTGTTCTCACTTTCGCCCTGCTCGTCATCTGCGTCGGGCTCGCCGCCTGGTGGTTCCTCGTCGGTCGCTGGCACGAGACCACGGACGATGCCTACGTCGCCGGCAATATCGTCCAGATCACGCCGCAGATCGCCAGCACGGTGACGGCCATTTACGCCGACGACACCGATACTGTCGCTGCGGGAGCGGTGCTGGTCGAACTCGACCGTGCCGATGCCCGGGTCGCCCTCGACCAGGCGAAGGCGGCGCTGGCACAGACGGTCAGGGAAGTACGCACGCTCTATGCCACAGGTGATTCGCTCACGGCCATCGTCGCCCAGCGGGAAACCGACCTGGCCCGAGCCAAGGAAGACCTGCGGCGGCGCCAGGATCTCGGTAGCAGCGGCGCCGTATCCCACGAGGAACTGGACCACGCCCGCAACTCGCTCAAGGCGGCGGAAGCCGCCGTAGCCACCTCACGCGAACAACTGGCGTCGAATCGCGTTCTCACTGATCACACCACGGTCGCCAACCATCCCAATGTCGCCCGTGCGGCGGCACAACTGGAACAGGCCTATCTGACCTATCGGCGAACAACGATTACCGCTCCGCTCGCCGGCCAGATTGCCAAACGCGGTGTCCAGGTCGGCGCCCGCGTCGCACCGGGACAGGCGCTGATGGCAATCGTGCCGCTGGATTCACTCTGGGTGGAGGCGAATTTCAAGGAAGGGCAACTGCACAACATGCGGCTCGGTCAGTCAGTCGACCTGACTGCCGACACCTACGGTTCCAGCGTCCACTACGTCGGCAAAGTCATCGGTGTCGGCGCCGGCACCGGTTCGGCATTTGCACTGCTGCCGGCGCAGAACGCCACCGGCAACTGGATCAAGATCGTCCAGCGCCTGCCGGTGCGCATTGCTCTCGACGCCAAGCAGGTCGCCGAACATCCGCTGCGCGTCGGCCTGTCGCTGCAAGTGGATGTCGACGTGCATGATGCCGACGCTGCGCCGCTGGCCGAGGCAGCGATAGCGGCGCGCGCGCCGCTGCTGAGCCGCAGCGCGGACGACGGCCAGAAGGAAGCCGAGCAATTGATCAAGCAGATCGTTGCCGCCAACCTCGGCGCCGTGCCGGCCCGGCATTGACCACAACCTGACTTGACCATGGCGACGGCCACCAGCCATCACGAACCGCCGCCGCTGCACGGACCGACGCTAGCGCTGGCGACCATCGCGGTGTCGCTGGCAACGTTCATGAACGTGCTCGACACGACGATCGCCAATGTCTCCATTCCAACGATCGCCGGCGATGTCGGCGTCAGCCCCAGCCAGGGCACCTGGGTAATCACGTCGTTCGCCGTTGCCAATGCCATTTCCGTACCGCTCACCGGCTGGCTGACGCAACGCTTCGGCACCGTCCGCCTGTTCGTCACGTCGGTGCTGCTCTTCGTTCTCGCTTCGCTGGCCTGCGGCCTGTCGTCGAGCCTGCAGATGCTGATCGTCTTCCGTGTCGTCCAGGGCGCCGTCGCCGGACCGATGATTCCGCTGTCGCAGACGCTGCTGTTGCAGTGCTTTCCACGCGAGAAGTCGGGCATGGCGTTGGCGGCGTGGTCGATGACCACCCTGGTGGCACCGGTACTCGGACCGATGCTTGGTGGCTGGATATCGGACAACATGACCTGGCCGTGGATCTTCTACATCAATGTGCCGGCGGGATTGTTCGCCGCCGCCCTGAGCTGGCGCCTGCTGCGCCACCGCGACTCGCCGATCACCAAACGTCCTGTCGACGGTATCGGCCTGGCACTGCTGGTAACCTGGGTCGGCGCCATGCAGATCATGCTCGACAAGGGCAAGGAACTTGACTGGTTCGCCTCCGGCGAAATTTGCCTGCTGGCGATTACCGCCGTCGTCGGCCTGCTGTTCTTCCTCGCCTGGGAACTCACCGACGACCATCCGGTCGTTGATCTCAGCCTCTTTCGCAGTCGCAACTTTACCGCCGGCGTCATCTGCATCGCGTTCGGCTACGGCATCTTCTTCGGCAGCGTAGTCCTGATGCCGCTGTGGATGCAGCAGTGGCTCGGTTACACCGCCACCTGGGCCGGCCTGGTGACGGCGCCGATCGGCGTCTTCGCGCTGCTGCTGTCGCCACTGGTCGGCAAGACCCTGCACAAGGTCGACCCGCGCCTGTTCGCCAGCACGTCGTTTCTGATTTTCGCCGCCGTCTCGTATATGCGCTCCGGCTTCACACTCGACGCCACGCCCT
>Ga0265325_10000342_pt1 | contig 32983 bp, 35 predicted proteins | sample 41420metaG_FD_202090 | JGI IMG/M metagenome (GOLD analysis project Ga0265325, IMG submission 202090) | Rhizosphere microbial communities from Carex aquatilis grown in University of Washington, Seatle, WA, United States - 4-14-20 metaG | ecosystem: Host-associated > Plants > Roots > Rhizosphere... | reverse complement strand
CCCAGCTCGTCGCTGCCCTGCGTGCCCACGACGCGACGATTGCCCCGAAGTCAGTTGACGACTCCAAGAGAGCCGCGTAATCGCATGAACACCGCCACCCGATTTCAACATCGCAAGGGACGTCGCCACGGCAGCGCACAAAACGTGAGTGCAACGGGAGACGAATCTTCAGTGGCGAAGTGCGTCGAGAACGATGTTCGAACTTGGCGCTTTCCCGCCAAAGGGTCCCATCAACGAACCACCTTCTCGCTCAAGTTCGTGCGGCAGTAGCTCGCTTCGAGACCCTATAGGTAAGACGATCTTTGCGCAGCTGCAGGACCTCGACGGCGCGAACGGCCGCGGGCGAGCGCAGTGGTCACCGTCAAGCGTCCCGACCTTGCTCCACCGAGCGAACCGATACCACTGCAACCGCCCATCGGTCATCACGAAACCCACACGAGATGAGCGGCGCTGAGCCGTCCTGAGCTTATCCTCGGCGTTCACCCACGCCACGGCACCCGGCCTTTCCGCGGTCCCTGCCGCAAGCGAATCGTGCCGGCCGCAAGCGCCGCGTACTTCTTCGATCCGAAATGCCCGAGCTGCCGGGGCCCGCCCCTTGACGAACGTCGAGAGGAAGAGTGGTATGGCCCCCGACGTGGGTTTTCGCGTTGGAGTTACCACTGCGAGACTCGCCTTGGCGCACGGAAGGACACGAGCGTGTCGCAGCAGGGGACTCAACAAGTTGTTGGTGTAGCCGAGGGCCAGGTCCTTGCCGGCAAGTACCGGGTCGAGCGTGTCCTGGGCGCGGGTGGCATGGGGGTAGTCGTTGCCGCGCACCACGTCGGGCTCAATGAAAGGGTTGCCATTAAGGTCCTCTTGCCCGAGTTGGCGGCCAACCCAGTGGCCGTCGGGCTCTTCGCACGCGAGGCGCGCGCCGCGGTGAGGATTAAGAGCGAGAACGTCGTCCGAGTCCTCGACGTTGGTACGCTACAGACAGGCGCGCCGTACATGGTCATGGAGTACCTCGAGGGCTCCGACCTCAGCACCTGGGTCCAGCGCGGGCCGTTGCCCGTGAAGCAGGCCGTCGACTTCGTCATCCAGACGTGCGTGGCGATCGCCGAGGCGCACGGGCTTGGCATCATTCATCGCGACCTCAAACCGTCCAACCTGTTCTGCGTTCGCGGTGCCGACGGGCGCCTAACGATAAAAGTGCTCGATTTCGGCATTTCAAAAGTCACAGGCGCAGTGGCGAGTGGATTGACTTACTCCACGGGGACGGGCGCACTATTGGGTTCGCCCCATTACATGTCGCCCGAGCAGATGCAGTCGGCGAAAACCGTCGATGGGCGGACCGACATCTGGTCGCTGGGCATCATCCTCTACGAGCTCTTGACCGGGCGGCCCCCGTTTGACAGCGAGATTATGCCCGAGATCATCGTCCGCATCGCGACGCACACTCCCGATCCGATGAGCGCGTTCCGATCCGATGTGCCCGAGGGTCTGGAAAGCGTTTTTCGCAGGTGTGCCGAGAAGGATCGCGATCAACGCTACGCGAACGTCGCCGAGCTAGCCTTTGCTTTGCTCCCATTCGCCCCGCGGTCTTCCAAAGCTCCCGTTGAGAAGATCGCCGCGATTATCAAGTCCTCCCGTCTGTCGGTGAGAACAGACTCCGCTCCGCCCTCTTCGCTCACGGTAACAACCCCGATGGCGACGCGATGGGCGTTGGGAACCACCATGAGGGCATTCGGCGGACGTCGAGGCTCAACCGTCGGCCCGTCGGATCAGCCGCAAGCGCGGGCCTACGGCAGGAGGCTCCCTTCCATCGGCGTGGCCGCCGCGCTCGCGGCGTGCGCGATCGGCGCCACGGCCATGGCACTCCTCCCCCTCCGTCAAAATGTGCACCAACCGTCCGCGACAGCTAATGGAATCTCAATCGAGGATGGGGCCCCGACTGCGAACGCGACTTCGTTGCCACCTGCAACCCCCAACGTGCCGACGACGGCGTCCACGCCTTGGCAGGTCGCCGGGGAGCCCAAAGCCGTACTGACCGCCGCAAGCGATGGGATTCCGCCACCTGCGGCAGCGACGACTTCGGTGCTGCCGTCGGCGAAGAATCGCACGACCATCTCGAGCGATCCGAGGCCAGAGTCTGCAGCTTCTCCGCCACAAGGTGGCCAGAAGCCTCGGTGGATGATTCCGGCCGAAACGCCTCCGGCGAAGGCTGGCCGGCCCGATTGCAATCCCCCTTACGCCACGGATGACAAGGGTCATATACACTTCAAGCCCAATTGTGTGAATTAACCGCCAGAGGAAACTCGCTTCCAACTCCTGGCTACGCTCGTTTGACGGATCGATCCGGGGGCGTCGGTGGTTATGCGCTTGACGGGCAGCCGATCGCGGCCTGATTCTGCTGACCGATTCGGACGTGACGGCACGCGCTGTAATCGCGCGCGGACACACAAAGTCTCTTTCGGCTGAGGAACGCGAGGAAATCAGCAAGACGGTGATCCGCGAAGCGCTCGACTCAGGACGCTGCATCGTCTGGAATCCAATCACGCCGCGGAAGGCCTCCTCGAGCGCCCTGTTTCTTGGCATCGTCGTGGCGCTCGCTGCACCCCTTCAATCCGTGAGTTCGCGTGGCGAAGGCCTCAGTTAGCTTCGATCGCGACATCGAACTAGCGGACGCTTACATATATATCGGACTTACATTCCGAGAGTCTAAGCCAAACTTCCAGTCAGTCGTGACACACCCCGATCTCGACCTTGCCGTCATAAAGCGACTGCGGCGCGAAAGCCTGGCACGGAATCGTTGGCCCGCAGTTCCCAGAGGCGACGTTGCAATATGCGGAGCACGTCGCCGCCGTGGATGTGCCGTAGGTCACACACTGGGTTCCGACGGCACAGTCCGAAGAGGAGGTGCACGCTTGACCAGCGCCTGAAGTGCCGAGGACCGTTTCACAGAACGTGGAAGATCTTTGCCGTGCCGAATCATAGTAGATATTACAGGTCTGCCCTGCGGCGCAGGCGACATGCGTGTTGTCAGCAGTTCCAGGGGACAGAGGGTTACAATGCCTGAGGCAGCCGCTTCCTTCGACGCCGCCATCTTCAAAGAAGAAGGTGCCGCACATCCAATTCGTAGGGCAATTCGCATCGACCGCGCACGGAGCCTCGCACTGACCAAGGATGCAAAGCTCATTATTGCCACAGTCCGAGTTCGTGGAGCACGGCTTGTCACAAAAACCGAATTGCTGAGTCCCATCGTATTGGGGGGGCGAGTACACTCTGCACTGTGCGGCGCCGCAATCATTGGTACCGACTCGGCAGGTTTGTCTGCAAATTCCTGGACCATTGCCATTATTGCATGTATTACCGGCCACACAATCCGATACTTGGCTGCAGCTTCCATTGGTAGGTACCGTGCCCGGAACGACGCAGTCCGTGAAGACAGTAGGTGGCGTGCTCGCAGAAGCGAAAAAGTCACAGGCCGCGCCCGGGCCGCACGCGCTGTGGGTGGCGTCGGATTGCTGGGGGGACAGTGGGTTGCAATGCGGGTAACACCAGCCTACAAGGCCACCGTCTGGGCCGATGGAGTCGTTGCATGTCCATTTGGTCGGACAATCCGAATCGGACGAACAGTTCGGATAGCAGCCGCCGATTTCCTGCGTGCCGTTGTAAATGGCGGGCGAAAAGCCTCCGCACGTTCCGGAGCTGCAATCGTTCGTACCGACTATGCAATACGGTCTGCAGAACTCGCGGAGCGAACCGCACCAATCTCCGGCGACACACTGTTCGGGGCTTGTGCAGGTCCCCCACGTGGGCACCGATCCCGGGGTGACGCAATCGGTGAAGTTGTTAGCAACGCTAACATACGAAAAAATGTCGCAAGCCTCACCTGGAGCGCATGCGACGTGCACGCTATCGGCTTGCTGGGGGGATAGCGGGTTGCATTGTGCGGCGCACGCATTTCCGGAGACACCGCCGTCGCTGTCGACGTACGGGCTGCAGGACCAATTCGTCGGACAATCCAAATCGGTTTGACAATGGTTCTTGCAATGCGAACCAAGGCACACCTGGTTACTCTGACACTGCGCGTTCGACTCGCACGCAGCTCCCGAGACTGCGCCGGTTGTCTCGCCGTCGATTCCGGAATCGTGATTGGCGTCGTAACCTCCATCCCCCGGGCCCGGTTCCTCCCCAGCGTCTACCGGGCCCGTCGACCCGAACGCGTCACCTCCGTTCGGCAAGACGCCCTTCTCCATCTGGACGTCGATGGTGGCATCTCTCACCGTCGCATCCGCGTCCGCCGTTCCGGCGTCCATGGTGGGCCCCACGACACTGGCCTCGACGGCCGAGGGCGCGGCGTCGCCAGCGGTTGCCGGTTGATTGCCTTCCACGGTGCTGTCCATCGGAGCCTCACCGAGCCCCCCGTCGTCAGCGACCCTCGGATCCCCGATGCCGAGGATCGTCGTACACGCCGCTTCCGTGACGCAGAGCAGCCCGATGCACATCGCAGCGCGGACTCGAGATATCTCGCTTCGCAACATCAAAAGGCCCCCCGAAGGGCGAACCCCGCGCCTTGCGGGTCCGCCGTCGCCGCCGCCTGCACCGAGCCCCCTGGGGCGAAGAGCCAGAGCGAGAGCCCGGCCGCCGCCAGCACGGCACCGACGACGAAGAACGCGGTCGAGACGTTTGCCGCGCTCTTCGCGTCCCGGAGCGCGCTCGCGGCGGAGTCCGTCGGGCACACGCTGTTCGAGTCGCACCCCGCGTTGCTCTTCTTGTCGGACGCAACGACGCCGAATGCGATGCCAATGCCGAGGCCGACGACGCCCACGCCAGCCGCTGCCAGCCCCACTGGCTTCCACGGGGGCGGTCCCCCTTCCTCACGAGGCGTCGACACGATTGCCGTCGCGTTTGGCGCCCCGCCGATCACGATGCGCTCCGCCCGCCCTCGCTCCCCCTCTTTGAGCATGAACGTTCGCGTCACCGCTTGCCCGGCCGCCTCGAAGGTGAAAGCGTGCTCGCCGGCGTCGACGCCGACGGCGGTCCCATCGAGTCTGTCGACGAGCGGGCGGCCGTCGACCTTCACCGAAACCGCGCCGAGGTCGTTTCCTGCCGCGTCTTTGACGTTGAACACGATCGTGGGCTGGGCGCGGTCGACCTCGTCGAGCCGCTGCGTGCAGTCGTCGCGCACCATCCGTGGGCAGGTCGCCTGTGCGCATATTTTGAGCTGGTCGCGCGCCTCGGTGAACTTACCAGCCTGCCGTAGGTACTGCGCCTTTGTGTTCGCGCCGATGCACTGGTCTGTCGAGACGTCGGCGCGAGAAACGCCGGCGACCAATGAAAATGCCGCGGCCAGAGTGGCGAGACCCAGAGAGGCCGATCGCGAGGTCGGGCGAGGATTCAACGGACGCACTCCTTCTTGAAGACGCGCGCTCCCTTGTCGTCGAAATAGAATGGGGGAGTGCAGCTCGTCGTCGGTGGTTTCGGCTCGGCCGTCTCGACGGCGGCGGGCACCTTGGCGGCCGGCTTGGGTGCGGGCGGCGGCTGTGGTGTTCTCGCTGCGTCCGGGTGCGATCTCGGGTCGGCATGCGATTCGACAGGCTGGTTTGGCAAAGCGAGCTGCGAGCTCGCCGGGGGCGTCCGCGGGCCGACGGGCGCAGCCTGCGGGCTCGGCTGGGGCTCGGCGACAGGGTTGAGGACCAGGGGGCCCGGAGCCGATGCGGATTCGCTCGCGGCCGATGCTGAATTCACGGCCGCAACGTGGGCCGAACCGTTGGCCGTCCCCGCCGCCGTCTCAGTCGGCTTGTTCCGAAGGGCGACGTAGCCGAACGCCGCGACGCCGCCGAGGACCATGAAAATTCCCGCGATTCCGGTCAGCTGTTTCGTGCGGTTCATGCTCGACCGGGTGCTACCCACGGGGGGAATCGATCCGGCGCCGTCGCCTGCGGGCGCTTGGCGCGAGGGCGGCAGGCTCATCCCCGTCGTCGCAAGGCCCGTCGTGCGGATGATCGCCGAGATGCGTTCGACTTGGGCGCGCGAGCTCCGCGGCGCGAACGGCAACAGCGCGACGGCGAGCTCGGCGACGTTTTGATAGCGTTGCGAGCGGTCTCTCTCGAGGCATTTCAGGACGACCGCTTCGAGGGCGGACGGAATCTCGGGTCTGAGGCCTCGCAAGGGCGGCGGCGTCTGGGTTTCAAGCTTGAGTGCGAGCATGGCGATCGAATCGCCGTAAAACGGGACGGTCGCGGTCAAAAGCTCGTACAAGCTTGCGCCGATGGCCCAGATGTCCGTCTGTGCGTCTACGTCTTTCGGAGATCGAAGCTGCTCCGGCGACATGTAAAGCGGGGAGCCCATGAGGGCATTGGTCCGCGTGACCGACAGGACCTGGCCCGACGAATCGCCCCCGGTCACTTTCGAGATGCCGAAGTCGAGGACTTTGATCGAGAGTTGCCCGTCGCTCCGGCGAGCGCAGAAAAAGTTCGCCGGCTTCAAGTCGCGGTGAACGATCCCGAGCGCGTGTGCGTCGGCCGCGGCGACACATACTTGCAGCATGAACTCGACCGCCTGATCGATCGCGAGCGCGCCGCGCTTTTCCAGCCATGTCGCGAGATCGCCCCCCTCCAGGTACTCCATAACCATGTAGGGCGCGCCCGATTCGAGAGTCCCTACGTCGAACACGCGCGCGACGTACTCGCTCTTGATGCGCACCGCGGACCGGGCCTCGCTCATGAACCGAGCCACGGCGTCGCGGTTGGCCGCCAGCTCGGGGCGCAAGAACTTGATTGCTATCCTGGTATCGAGGCCGATGTGGTGCGCTGCTACGACGATGCCCATCCCCCCGGTTCCGAGAACCCTTTCGACGCGGTACTTGCCCGCGACCACGTCGCCTTCGTGAAGGTTGCCGTCGTCATCGGCCATGGTGGTGCACCGGCGGTCGATTGCCAAAAGGCTCTATGCTCCCCATTTCTACCGACGCCCACGCGATATCACCCTGGGCCCCGCGTTGGCCATCATGAAAAACCCTTGGCGCATGTCGACCGGCCCCACGGGCGGCGTCGTGTCGAGGCGATGAAGGCGCCTCAAAATGCATAGCAAATACTCGGAACTACCGGCAATTCCGGGGCAAACTCAATGCGTCGGGCCGGTCGTAGACGAAGAAATGCGCCGCGGATATCTTCCATGCGCTACGGGACGCATTCGCCGGAGCCCCCGCGGGCGACGGCACGGGGAAACGAAACGTCATGACCTTCGAGAAGTAGTCTTGAGAGTCCCCGGCCGAACATTGGGCGCTCCATGCTGAGCATGCGACTCGCCTCGCGGCTGGTGGAAATGGAGCATGCCTTGGCGGAGTACGCTCCGCACGACCCCGATGCGATGCCGTGGTTTCTCTCGGAGCTTCGCCAGCTCTTAGGGGCGGCCTTCGCTGGCGTGTACAAGCCGATCGCAACCGACGGTGGCTGGGGGCTCGACTTCATGATCGGCGACGGGGCGGACGCCCACGCACAGATTCGTGCCTTTCGGGGCTACGTCGCGGCGTTGCCCGCCACGGACCGGTTTCACGGATATAGCCCTTACCTCGTGCCCGCCGAGCTTCGGAATCGCGTGACTTCCCTGGAAGAGCTTCGGATCATCCAGGGCGGAGACCTCGTCACCCAAGTGACGCCTGCCCTCGCCGCCGTCGGCCAGCATGAGAGCGATCAGATTCGCGTGTTGCTATGCGACGGTCCGCGCCTCCTCAGCTGGGTCGGCTCGACACGGCCCGAGCCGTTCACTCGCCGGGAGGCCGCCGTGCTTGCCCGATTGACTGGCGCGCTGCAATGCCGCTTCAAGCTGGAGCACCAGCTTCGGCCCGCTTGGCCTCGCGCCCTTGCGCTGGAGCCCGCGCTCGCCGCGCTAAACCGCGCCGCCTTTTTGGTCGGCCCCCGGGGCACGATCGAGCCCCAAAACGAATGTGCGGTTCGCGCCCTCGAAGGGGACGCGCACGCCGTAACAGAAGCCATCCGCGGGAGCCGCCGTCCGGGGGCCCAAGACGCGCCGTTCTTGATTGTTCCCTTGAGCCTTCCCGGGTGTCCCTCTTACGCGCTCGCCATTCAAAAAGAGTCGCGGCCGACGCTCGCGGATCGTGTCGCGCTGGCGCAGCGCCGTTGGGGATTGACCGCGCGCCAGGTGTGCGTACTTGAACAGCTCGCGGCCGGCGCGGCCACCAAGGTCATCGCAAGCGAGCTCGGTTGCGCCGAGGTGACCGTCGAGAACCATATTACCGCGATCTTCCGACGGTCCGGCGCAAGGTCGAGGGCCGATCTCCTGAGAAGACTCTTCGCACCGGCGGTCCCTTGAGATGGCGACGCCCGAGCGACTGCTCTTCGTCGACGACTTCGGGTCGGGGTCCGCCGTCGTGCTCTTCCACGGGATGCCGACCAGCCCCGACGACCTTCTGCCGCTGGTCGACGCACTGAAGGCTAGGCGTCGCGTGATTATTCCGCACATGCCGGGATATGGAAGAACGCCGCCGGACGGCGAAGGAACGTCGCTCGAACGCGACGTGGCGCGAGTGGAAGACCACATCGCGCGCTTAGGGTTCGCGAGCGTCGACGCCGTGGCATTTTCGGGGGGCGCGTATCGGGCCCTCGCACTGGCTCTCCGGCGACGGGTGCCCGTCGGCCGACTTGTCCTGCTGGCGCCCGTGGTGGGGTTCGACCCGCGCGAGGCGCAGGCGAATCGCGACTTGATTGCAGCGGTTCGTGCCGGATTGTTCGATCCGCGGCCGACATGGCTCGAGCGGATGACGAGCCCCGGATTTGCCGCGCGAAATCCGCCCGGCGCCGCACGGGTCCTCTCCTGGCTGGACGCGGCTCCCATGTCGGTTCTTTGCGACGAACTCGCGGCCGTCGCCGAGGCAACCGACTTGCGACCGCGAATCGGAGAGCTCGCATGCCCGCTTTTCGTGTGCGTCGGTTCGGACGACCGAGCGGTGCCCGTCGCGTCGTGCGCGGCGATTGCCGCCGCTTCTCATAATGCTACCTTTCGCGTGATCGACGGGGCCGGGCACGCGCTTCTCGCTGAAGCGCCCGATTCGGTCGTTGCCGGTATTGTCGCGTTTCTCGAGGAAGCGCCATAGGCGCCGGGCTAGGTCGGGATTGCGACTGCAGTTTCGAAGGGCCTTGCGGGTTCACTCGCCCCGAGGGTCCATGTACGGGGCGCCCGCGTCCAAGGTGCCCGCATCGAACACCCGCGCTAGGTATTCGCTCTTGATGCGCACTGTGGAGCGAGCCTCACGCTCGAACCGGGCCACGGCGTCGCGATTGCCCAGCTCGGCAGCAGGAATTTGATGACGACTTTCGTGGCGAGCACGATGTGATGTGCTGCCACGACGACCCCCATCCCCCCGACGCCCAACACCTTTTCTCCCCGGTACTTCCCGTGACCCCATCGCCCTCGCGTAGGAGGCAATGCCTTAAGGCTGCATGGCCGCCCGCAATCGATCGCCCTGCAGAACGGCCCGATGCGACGATAGCCAAGGCTGGCTCACTATCAGCAGACGGTTCTGCGTGGCCATACTCAAAAAACTCGGTCGGAGAGCTGCCGGCCTGAAATGGGCGAGGCTACGAGCGACCGGTCTCGCCCTCCGTTCGAGAGCCCGTTAGACTCGACCCGAGATGTCCGACGCGCTGACCAGCCATCAAGCGCTCGATGTAGAGACCGTGTGGCGCTACATGCGCCAACTGGTCGATCGCCTCTTTGGCGTCCTCGAGAGCGACGCCGTGCTCGATGACAGCCTCGACATCCTCGTGGACGTCCTCGGCGCAGACCGCGGCCTCGTCGTCGCGATCGATGCGGATGGCGGCACGCGCGTGGTCAACGCCCGGGGTAGGGGAAAATCGCTCTCGCTGGAGGAGCGCGTCGAAATAAGCCAATCCTTGATCCGTCAGGCGATCGAATCGGGGAAGGGCGTCACGTGGGACGCGCTCAAGTCGACCCACACCCCGGCAAGCATCCACACGCTCGGCATCTTGTCGGCGATGGCCGCACCACTCTATGGGCCGGCGACTGGAAAGAGGCAGCCACAGGGCGCTCTTTACGTGGACTTCCGCGACAAGCGCAAGTTCGTCACCGATCGCCACCGCGAGTTCTTCGTTTCCGCGGCCGTGCTCATCGGCACCATCCTCGAGCAGCATGGGCGCGGTCAGGCCGTGCGAGAGCAGCTGCGCGAGGCGCAGAGCTACTGCGTGGAGTCGCGGAGGCATCCTCCGTTGAACACGCTGCTCTCCGCGGCGAGCATGCAGGGTCTGCGATCGGAAATCGAATCGGCAATCGGAAGCGACGCGCCGATCCTCATCTTGGGCGAATCGGGGACGGGAAAGACACTTTTCGCGCAAGCGATCGCAGAAGCGAGCGGTCGGCGCCCGATTGTGCGTGCGGTCTTGGGATCGAGCGACGATCTCAACACGATTACGTCCGAGCTCTTTGGCCACGAGCGGGGATCTTTCTCGGGCGCCACATCGAAACGCCTGGGGCTCGCCGAGTACGCCAACGGCGGAACGCTGATCCTCGATGAAATCCTGAACCTTCCGGCGCATGCGCAGCAGCTCTTGCTCGATTTCACGCAATTTGGGACCTACCGGCCGCTCGGTTACGATCGAGCCGAGCCAAAGCGGGCAAAGGTGCGCATCATCGCGGCAACCAACGGAGACCTTCCGGCCGCGATTCGGGAGAGGCGGTTCCGCGAAGATCTCTATTATCGGCTGGCCGCGCTGACCGTCGAGATACCCCCTTTGCGGAGGCGGCGCGAGGACATCATCGCCTTGGTCGAGGGCACGTTGAGTCGCGTCGACCCCACTCGACGGTGGACCCTCTCGGTCGCACTGCGCCGCTGGCTCGTCTCGCCTGCGCTCGAGTGGCCCGGCAACATTCGTGAGCTCGAGCGCGCTACCGAGCGCGCTCGGGATCGGGCCGTCGCCCGCGACCCGGAAGCGGGGGTGCTGGCGCCCGAGCACTTCGAAGTGCGGGATATCGGTCACGCGCCAATGAATCCGGTCCCTGTGGAAGCGAATGCGCCTTCCGCGACGCTCGGGTCGCGGTGGCAGCGGCTGCAGGCCGATCGCGCCAGGATCGATGCGCAAGAGCAGAGCGTCCTAGAGGAGGCCATCGCGCAATCCGGTGGCGTCGTCGCGCATGCCGCACGTGACCTCGGGATCGCCCGCACGACTCTATCGAGCAGGATTGACGCGCTCGGCATTCGCGTTGCGCGCCGTTCCGATCCGGTGAAAAGAGGGTAGCTCAGTCCGAAAGCTTCAAGACTCGACGAACCACCGTCGCTTCGACGACGACGGTTCGTCGCGTACGCGGAACCCCTTCGTCCGTTTCCTCGAATTGATTGAAGTTTTCGCTGAGCGGCCGGTCCGATTGGGGCTGGCCGCGCGCTTGCTCTAACGGGCCGCACGCGCCGGGAGCCACTCCCGGTTTGCAGGAACCCAAAGAAAGTTACGAAAATGCAAGCAACGATGGCTATGGCGGTCCTTGGATCCATTGGAATCACGGCGTGCGCGACGACCCGCCCGCTGGGCGCTACAGGAACGGACGGCGTCACAATGAAGCAGTGGGAAGGTGGGGTGCGGGTCGAACAAACTCAAGTCGTCGACGCGCGCGTTCACCCGCTCGTTCCGGTGCGTACGGCGGTGGACGACGACGGGATTTCGATTCACTACGGACGCCCGCACAAAGAAGGCGTGCTCGCCCGCCTACGCTTCGACTCGCTGTCGCCCATGTCGCGCGAAGCCCATGTAGTTAGTGAAGCGCCAAGCCCCCCTTCGACTGATCGAACGCGCGTTGCGTTCGAGGGCGGTCGGTTCGTCGAGTGCTTCCTTCGGGGAAGTCGGGAGGAGGGCTTTCAGCTCATGGCCCAAGAGTGGTCGGCGTACGGTTCGCGCGTGGGATCGGCCGTGCCGATTTCTCCGCCCGATACAGATGTCATTGCCGTGCCGCAACTCGTCTCCATCGATGGTCGCCACGCCGTCGCGGCGTTTGTGGCGACGGCCGGGGAACGCTTCGAACTCCTCGCGGTTTCGCTCGAGGTCCTGTGATACGGCGCCTCACTCGTCGTATCGAGCGAAAGTCGCGTTCTTTCCTCCGAAAGCGACTCGGATTCGGTTGCGGCATAGGCGTTGGGCGCGTACTCGCAAAGGGAGACGTCATCACATGAGACCTGAAACGATATGTCTTCCTTCGAGTCGAATAGCGACGAGAGTTCACCTGTCTTACACGTCGAGATCCTCGGCGGCAATAACGAGTCTGTACGCAGCGGCGACGTTGCTCAATAGCACCCTGGCTTGTGGCTGTGGCTCCGAGAGCCCGTCGCCGCAGGTGGCGGCTCCCCTGACGGCGCCGGATGCGGGGGCTGACGCCTCCGGCGACAGCGGCGACGCGGCTCCAGAGACCGGCGTCGATGCCGCCCCGGACGCCGTCCCTCTCGCCGGTTACCCTGCCGTGCATGCGACCCTGCCTCGCGTGGAGACGTTTGGGGGGCCCGTCTTACGCGCTCCAAACGTCATTCCAGTATTTTTTTCTGACGATTCACTGCAGCCGCAGATCGAACAGTTTCTGAGCCAGCTCGAGGGCTCCTCGTATTGGACCGCCACAACGGGCGAGTACGGCGTGGGCGCCCTTCGCGTCGCATCGTCGGTCGTAGTCACGGACGCGCCGCCGCCGTCGATCGGCAGCGCCGACGTCGCCTCTTGGCTGGCAGGCTATCTCGGCGCCGGCCAGGCCGGGTGGCCGCCAATCGACGACAACAATATTTACGTGGTGTTCTACCCACGGGCCACGAGCATCTCCGTGCCCAATGGCATGACGAGCTGCAAAGATTTCGGTGGCTTCCACTCCGAAGGGTTCGCCGGGCGCGGGACGCAGGGCGCTGCGGACGGCGGCGCTCAGCCCGTCGAAGCAGGCGATGAGACGCAAATGGACGCGAGCGAAGGCGGCGCGTCGGACGCCGATGCGATTTCCGCCGCCGACGGGGCTTACTCCGATGTCACGACTGACGATGCCGAAAGCGCGGTTGCCGTAGCAGTTGGTCCTCGCTTCGTCTTCGCCGTCATTCCGAGGTGCACTTCCTTCAACAGCCTTTCAGGAATCGACGACGTGACTGGCGCGGCCTCGCACGAACTCGTCGAGGCGGCGACCGATCCATTCACCGTGACGGATCCCGCCTACTCTCACGTCGACTACGACCACCTCGCCTGGGACGCCTACCTCGGGGGAAGCGAGCTCGCGGACATGTGCATGAGCGAGACCGTGGATCGGCTCAATCGCCCCTTGGTCGGCGATTTCATGGTCCAGCGTACTTGGTCGAATCGCGCCGCCGAACTCGGTCAAGACCCTTGTGTCCCCGGGATCGCCGACGTGTACATCAACGGCGCGCCCGATTTCGACGACGCCGTGGTAGTCCCGAACCCCGGAAGCAAGAACTTTCCCAACCTGGTCACAATGGGAGCCTACGTCCCCGTGGCCGAGTCTCGAACAATCGACGTCCGCCTCTTCTCGACCGCTCCCACTCCGGACTGGTCGGTCCGCGCCGAAGAGCTGATCGCGCCGGAGGCTTCTGCAACACTTAAGTTCTCGTGGGACAAGCTATCCGGCAACAACGGAGACGTCTTCAAGCTCACGATCACCCGGACGGCGACCGGGCCCGACGGCGGCTCGGCGATCTTCCTTCAATCGTATCGGACGAGCGCAGATAGGCGGACCGTTTCGGGGAACCTTTGGGCAGGATTGATAACGGAATGACTTGCAGTGTGGGGCACGGTTTGCCGAATCGCGGCGGATCGTCGCTGCGCTCGTATCCTGCTGGTCGCCACGCGCCCTCGTGTGGCCGCTTTCACTTGATGGGGAGCGGTGGCGCGCTGGCACTGACGGAGTCCTGGCACCGCGAAACCCGACGTATGCCGCCGCGGACTTTTTCAGCGCTGGTGATCATTCAACACGGGGCCGGCCCACGCAGCGTCTCGAGCTTCCTCAACGAGGCGGCTCGCGAGCGTCTTGCGCGTTTGGAGCTCCGCGGGCTGCCGGACGAGCTCGACGCCAGGTACGGAGCGGGCGCCGGCGGCCGTTCGCGCGGAGATTGCCGCGACGCTCGCCGCATCTTCTGCGCCCGATGAGGCGCGGCCGCCCGCCAACGCGCTCCGCTGCCAATGGTTGCCTGAGAAATCGGATAGTGAACGTTTGCGCTCGTCGGTGGAACCGACGCGGGCGAGGCGATACACGCCGCCAGAAAGCAAGGCAGCCGCGCGCCTCGGCCCAATGCCACGCATGCGGCCGAGCGTGGAACGAGGCTCGATCACTCACGATGATCATTTGGCAATGCACTCCCGCAGGCTCACTCGGCTCGGGGGTCCCACTCTTTGCAGACGCGGATATCGTCGCTGCGCTCGACCGGTGTGAGCGGAGAGCTCGCGCCCGCGGAATCCTCTTCGTGCGCGAACGCCAAGATCCTTCCAGTCATCGAGCTCATGTCTTGGACGAACTCCCGCCGCAGGATATACCGGTGTCCCGCCTTCATCCGCAGCGCGAAAACGAAGCGTGGGACCGTCCCCACCCAGTAGAAGTTGCCGTTGCTTCGAGCCATGTCGCCGTGAAGCTGCACGATATGGCATCCCGGCAATAGATCGAACACGTCTCCTTGGGCAGAGACGTTTTTGCCATCGACCGAGCCGATGGGCCCCACGAGCCGGGCGACGCGGTCGTCAGCGAGGCGAGACTGCGGGTCCGGATACAGCGGATAGCCGGGACCAAGAGGCGCAGGCGCGCAGGAGGTCAAAATGGCGAGGGCCGCCGCTGATCCAGTTGCGACCCAAGAAGAACTTGCGGTGGGAGATGACTTTGGCGGCGTATGGGTTCTCATCGGGTCGTCCTCGAGCTACCGGACCGCTTAGCGTAGGTCGGTCCACTGGCGCGCATCGGGCTGCACCCGCGAAGGCAGCGGACACAGGTCGTTTGGCTCATGGCCGAACGCCTTCAGCAATGGCCGTGCCCTTCGTACGGCGACGGCTTCGAACGAAATGGTCATGGAATTTGCGCGGCCGGCCCGCGGTCGTGACGAACCTTCGTCGTCGGCGTTGACGATCCTTCGTCGGCAGAGCGAGCGTCGGCTTTTGCTGACGGACAAGCTCGGCCAGCCGTTTTTGCCGGACGCACCTTCTATGCAAACACCTCTTCGTAACGGCTGCACGGGACGCGACGGGGAAAGCCCTCGCCTTTCGGAATCGGGCCCCGCACACATCACGAGCGCGTGGGAGCCACCGCTCGACGATGGACAGCATCGTCTCCAACGCAACCGATGGTCTTGGCTCCGTCGCCCGGAGCGAACGTCCCCACATACGGCCGCTTGTATTCGGAAGCTGCCGAGCGCACGCGGCTTGGTCCCGCAGGTCGCAGAAGTACTCACCGATGGGACAGTTCGCCGGGATAGACTGTAGAAGGCCATCGCGCAGTCCGGCGGCGTCGTGGCGCATGCCGCGCGTGACCTGGGGACCGCCCACACGACTCTGTCGAGCACGAGCGACGCGCTCGGCATTCGCGTTGTGCGCCGTCGGGTCCGGCGAAACGAGGGTAGCTCAGTCCGAAGCTTCAAGGACTCGACGAACCACCGTCACTCGACGACGACCGTTCGTCGCGTGCGCGGAACTCTTCGTCGGCTGCGCCGGAATAGATTGGGTTTTTCGCCGGAGATCGGCCCGATTGGGGCTGGCCGCCCGCTTGCTCTAACGGGCCGCACGCGCCGGGAGCTACTCCCGGTTTGCACGAACCCGGAGAGAGTTACGACCATGCACGCAACGATGGCTATTGCGGTTCTCGGATCGGTTGGAATCACGGCGTGCGCGACGACCCACCCCCTGGGCGGTACAAGAACGGACGGCGTCACCATGAAGCAGTTTGATGGCGGCGTGCGGGTCGAACAAACTCAAGTCGTCGACACGCGTGTGCACCCGCTCGTTCCCGTGCGCACGGCGGTGGACGACGACGGGATTTCGATTCACCACGGACGCCCGCGCAAAGAAGGCGTCCTTGCCCGCCTACGCTTCGACTCGCTGTCGCCCATATCGCCCGAAGCCCGCGTCGCCAGCGAAGCTCCCAGCCCGCCCTCGACCGACCGAACGCGCGTCGCGTTCGAGGGCGGTCGCTTCGTCGAGTGCTTCCTTTGGGGCAGCCGGGACGAGGGGTTTCAGCTCATGGCCCAAGAGTGGACGGCGTACGGCTCGCGCATGGGATCGGCCGTGCCGATTTCTCCGCCCGACGCAGATGTCATTGCGGTGCCGCAACTTGTGTCCATCGATGGCCGCCACGCCATCGCGGCGTTCGTGGCGACGTCCGGCGAACGCTTCGAACTCTTTGCGGTTTCGCTCGAGGTCCTATGACCCCGCACCCCCGCGCGTCCCGGTTCGCAAGCCGTGTGATGCACGCGGTCGGCAGGGCGGTTGGGGTCGACGGTGGCCGACGCTCCCAAGCTTTCGATTCTTCGAGGTAGGACCGCAGGAAACTTTGGAAACCTCGGCAGGCACCATGCCTGCTATTGTACGGCCTTTGGTCCGCAGTTGACCACTGAGCGCAGGAGGATACTAATGAGGCGATGGAACGGTGTGACGCTCTGGTCCGCGGCGACGGCGTGGTGCACATGGGCATGGCTCGGCGGGTGCACGGGGGACCTTCCGCCGCAGCGGCATGCGATCCCGGACGGTGGCGGGGCGGCCGATGAGAGCGCAGCGCCCAATGGGACCTCCGGGACCGACGGCGGCGCGCAAGTCGATGGCACCACGGGCGAAGGTGGCGACGCCTCCAGTGGCACACGCGACGGAGCGAGCGGCAGCTCCGGCGGCGGCAGCGGGGCGGGCGGCGGCTCGAGCTCCAGCGGGGGCGGCTCCGGCGGCGGGAGCAGGGGCGGTACCGGTGGGACTGCATCGCCTCTCGACGCGGCCGTTAACGACGCGGGGTCCGACGGCGATGCCGCAGATGGGGGGGCTGCTCTGGTTGTGCTGGTTCCCTTCCAAAACGGCCGCGAGATCGGCGGAATTGCCGTCGATAGCACGTATGTGTATTGGACGGCGAGCGGCAAAGCGGACGAAAATATTGCCGACGCGGGAACGTTCGTGGGGATCATGCGTGTACCGAAAAACGGAGGGACGCCGTCGGTCGTGTACAATGTGGCGACGGGCGACATCGGGAATACGCTCTACGTGGACAATACGAGCGTCTATTTCGAATTGTACACATGCTGCGGCATCGCCCATTCTTTTCTGAAAGTGGCAAAGGATGGAAGCACGGATGCGGGCGCTGCCGAGGTGCTTGGCCAACAGAGCGACCCCGGTGGGACCGTAGACTTTGCGAAGGACGGCGTGAATGTATATTTCGCAAGTGGGGGGGGCATATACAGCGCGCCAGTTGGTGGTGGCTCCCAATCGACCGTGGTCAACAACATGGGGGCGAGCCCTGTGGACCCTGTCGGCGGACAGCCCATCGGGTTCCCCCCGCTCTTTTCCCTGACCACGGACGGGACGAATGTCTACTACGCAGCAGGGCTGGGCCCTCGCGCCTGGATCCTGAAGGTCCCCGTGGGAGGCGGAACACCCGCGATCGTGGTTTCCAGCGAAGAAGATGCGGGGCCTGGCGGACCGTACGCTTCAGACTTCGCGATGCATCCAACGGCAAACGGGGGCTTTGTCTATTGGGCGGGCGGAGACGACCCGAGCGGTGGAACCGGCTCGCTCTATAGAGCATCCGCCGATGGCGGCTCGCCAACTCTTTTGGCACCGTATACTAGCGATCCGAATCCAGTCACGGACGGGACGAACGTCTACTACCTCACCGGAACCGGAGGGGGAGGAAATGGGGCCCTCATGAAAGTCCCTCTCGCCGGCGGAGCGCCCGTCGTGGTCGTGCACGAGAGGGGTCGCTACGACTTCGGCGGGATTGACCTCGGCGGCATCTCGACGCCGGTCGCGGTCGACGACACAAGCGTCTACCTGATGTCCAATTCCGACCAGGGAATCGTCAAAGCTCCAAAGTGACCGCTCGATGGGCTGGACGCAATCACAATAAAACGCCTCGACAGGCGAATTTGTGGGTGAGCCAATCGGGTTTGGGTAGGCTCTCGTGGAGCCGATCTTGTCCGGTCTTACTTCAAGCCGCTTCGCAAGGATGGCGAGCGTGTCGCCGTGTGGCTCTTCGACATCGCCGCGCTCAAAGAGCGTAGCTCGGATTACGACTTCGCCTCGCGAGGGGTCTCAGTCGTGAGCACATAGGAGATTCAAGCGAGGGTGCTGTCCTACTGTAAAGGCGCCCGTTATGGACAAACTCGCAGCCCGCGACGGCGTGGAGCTAGAATCTGCCGTCCATGTCCGACCCAGTCGACACGCTCGCTGCGCAGCCAACGCTCGACCACGAGACCATGTGGCGGTACATGCGGCGCCTTCTCGAACGCCTGTTCGGAGTCCTCGAAAGTGAAGCGGTCATGGACGACTGCCTCGACATTCTCGTGGACCTGATCGGCGCCGATCGCGGCCTGATTCTGCTGACCGACTCGACGGGACGACGCGGGCGGTCAATGCACGCGGGCACAGAAAGTCTCTCTCGGCGGAGGAGCGCGAGGAGATCAGCAAGACGGTGATCCGCGAAGCGCTCGACTCCGGACGCTGCATCCGCTGGGATCCGACGACGCAGCGAAAGGCCTCCTCGAGCGTCATGTTCCTCGGCATTGTCGTGGCGCTGGCCGCACCCTTTCAATCGGCGAGCTCGCGTGATCGTGCTCGGGGCGTGCTCTACCTCGACGTTCGTGATCGAAGGAAGTTCGTCGGAGAGCATCACGTAGAGTTTTTCATGTCGGCGGCTGTCCTTATCGGGGCGGTCCTCGAACAGCACGGGCGGGCGCAGACCGAACGCACACTCTTGCGCGAGGCGCGCGCGCACTGCATGGACGTCCGCCACACTCCGCCCCTGGCCGACCTACTCGTCTCGCCCAGCATGCGGGCGATAGGGCTGGAGCTGGAATCCGCTCTCCATGGGGACGCGCCCATCCTCATCTTGGGCGAGTCGGGGACTGGAAAGACGGTCGTTGCGCAGGCCATCGCAGAGGCCAGCGGACGCAAACCGGTCGTGCGTGCTGTGCTGGGCGGAAGTCACGATCTGAACACGATTACGTCCGAGCTCTTCGGACACGAGAAGGGCGCATTCTCGGGCGCAATCTCCCGGCGGGTCGGACTCGTCGAGTTCGCGGACGGGGGGACGCTCATTCTCGACGAGCTCCTCAACCTGCCTCCCCATGCGCAGCAGCTCTTGCTCGACTTCACCCAATTCGGGACGTACCGGCCCCTCGGCTACGATCGCGCCGAGCCGAAGCGCGCGCGTGTGCGGGTCATCGCCGCGACCAACGGCGACTTGCGGGCAGCCATCCGCGAGCGCCGTTTCAGGGAAGACCTTTACTACCGCCTCGCGGCCGTGACTGTCGACCTGCCTCCGCTGCGCGAGAGGCGTGGTGATATCCCAGCGCTCGCGGAGGCGACGCTTCGGCGCGTGGACGCCAGCCGGACGTGGACGCTATCGGTCCCGCTTCGTAGGCTGTTGGTCTCAAGGGAGCTCGAGTGGTCGGGCAACGTGCGCCAGCTCGAGAGGACAATCGAGCGCGCGCGCGAACGCGCCGTCGCTCGGGATCCCGAAGCCACGCTGCTCACGCCGGAACACCTCGAGGCCCGTGACCTCGGCCAGGAACCACCTCCGTTGCTCGCCAGCGTCGACGAGGAACCATCCCCTCCGCTTGGCATCGAGTGGCAGCATCTGCAAGCGGAGCGCGCAAGGCTCGACGAGCGCGAACAGAGCGTTCTGCGCCGAGCCTTAGCGCAGTCGGGGGGTGTCGTCGCCCAAGCAGCACGCGATCTGGGCATTGCGCGTACGACCCTGTCCAGTCGGCTCGATGCCCTCGGAATCCGAGGGCAGCGTCCGTCCGAACCGGTGAAGTGACCGAATGACGAGCTCTCGTCATCTGGCGATGAGGCGTCGTCAGTATTTGCCGCGAAAGCGTGCTTTGTCAGCTTTTCTTGTGTCTTGCGGACGGCCAGCTCTTGGCGTCCAGGTTGCTTTAGGTCCACACGGCCAGAGGGCCGAGGAGAAGACGTTATGCGATCGCCTTCGGTTGGTGACGGACAGCAATGTGCGTGGTCCTTGCACCGTCAGACGCGGACGCCCTCGGCTGCGCGCGGGACTGGCGGGCCGTCCACGGTTTCGCAAGATGCGGAAGGGGGCTAGAGTCCGGGGCAGCGAGCAAAACGCGATGTCGATGACACCCCCCTCCGCGCGCACGGGGCACGATCGGGACCGCGGTCTTTCCCAGGGCGCACATTAGCCCATGGGCGACATCGAGCACACGGCCCGGAGCCCGGCGGCCGGTAGCGATCCCGACGATCCCCGAATCGGCTCGGTCGTGGGTAAGTACGTCATCGTCAAACTGCTTGGCAAGGGCGGAATGGGTGCCGTCTACGAGGCCCGTCACGCGCAGTTGAGCCGTCGCTTCGCTGTGAAATTTCTGCTCCCCGAGTTTGCGGCCCACCGCGAGGTGCTCGCGCGCTTCGAAAGCGAGGCGAAGACGGCCGGAGGGCTCGAGCACCCGAACCTGATCGCCGTGACCGACGCTGGGCGCTCGGCGGATGGCGCTCCATACCTCGTGATGGAGTTTCTTCCGGGGGAAGACTGTTCGCAGCTCCTGCGGCGGCTCGGGCCGCTTCCTGTGATGCGCGCCGCCGATTTGGTCCTCCAAGCCTGCCGCGGGCTCGCGGTCGCGCACAAGGCGGGGATCGTGCATCGCGACCTTAAGCCCGAGAATCTCTTCGTGACGGACGCGGGCGACGGGAGCGATCGCGTCAAAGTTCTCGACTTCGGGATTGCCCAGATTCGTACCCCCGACCGGAGCCGAGTGACTCGAACCGGCGCGACGCTCGGAACGGCGCACTACATGTCCCCCGAGCAAGCGCGCGCGGCCTCCGAAGTCGATTCGCGAACGGATGTTTGGTCGCTCGGAGTCGTTCTCTACGAGCTCCTGAGCGGCCATAAGCCGTTCGAGGGTGAGCGCTTCCTGCACGTCATTCATCAAATCCTGACCGCCGAGGCGCCGCCGCTCGGGACGCTCCGCACGCGTCTTCCCCCAGCACTCGTCGCGCTCGTGGAACGGGCGATGACCAAGGACGTGGACGCGCGGTTGGCCACGGTGGCGGCCTTGGCCGACGCGCTCATCCCGTTCGCGCGGCGAACATCCGTTCCGCCCGATCGCGACTCGCTGGGCCACGCGCCTACGCAGCCCATGTCGGCGACGGCGGCGTGGGGCGCCGCGTCTGTGGCGGCCGAAAGAACAGGCATGACCGCCTCAAAGAGCAAGCCGTTGGCTAACGGCGTCGCGAGGCGATCGCCCAAGAAGTGGGTGTTCGCGGGCGTCCTCGTGGTGGCCTCCGCGGCCGCAGTGACAGTGTTCGGGCTGCGTCCCAGCGCTCGCATGCGCGACAGCTCGGCCGCCGCCTCGGGGACGACCGCGGCGTCTGGGGTCCCGTCCCCGACGCAGGTGCGGGTCTCGCGCTCGGACACGCCAGCACCCTCCGGATGGTACGAGCCGCCGGACGGGGGAGCGCGGGCGACGTCTGAACCGTCCGAGAGCACTTCGAGCAAGCCTCGGGGCCCGGCGCCCGGTGGAAGATTGTCGACCCTGTCTCCCAGTCCCGTGCTCCCTCCCGTGCGGCAGTCCCCCCCGCCGGCCCCCGCGCTTTCCGCGCAACCCGAGACGAGCAGCACCGCGGCGCCGCCCGCGCCGACTCACCGCACCAAGATCGACCGGTCCAACCCTTACTGAAATCCGCGTGGGCACAAGACTGCTCAGAGGGCTGATGAATACACGCACCATGACCCGTTGCTTCCTCGTGATTCTTTTCCTGTGCTCGCCCCTGCAAGCCTCCCTGGCGTGGGCGCAGAACAATCCGAGAGCGGTCGCACACGAGCACTATGAAAAGGGACTCGCTGCGTTTGACGATGAACGGTTTCAGGAGGCAGCCGACGAGTTCGAGGCGGCTTACCGCAGCTCGCCCGCGTTTGCTGTGCTCTACAACATCGGCCGGGTGAATGTGGCCCTCGGGCGCTCGGTCGAAGCCGTTCAGGCGTTCGAGATGTACCTCGCGCAGGGCGCGGCGGCCGTGCCGCCGGACCGACGAAAGGAAGTCGCCGCAGAAATCGAGCGACAACGAGCACGAATCGGTGCCGTCAATATTCGAACGGTGCCCGCCTTCGCAGAGGTGCGCGTTGACGGGAAACTGGTCGGCAAGACGCCACTTGCCGAGCCCGTCCTGGTCACGGCCGGCACGCACACGATTGAGGCACTGGTCTCTGGATATACGCCTCAGGTCCGCGAACTCAAGGTCGAGGGACTGGCCCGAATCGAGCTTGACCTTCGGCTCGATCCGGTGAGCGGTCCCGATGCAGTGGCCAAACCGGAGAAACCAACGGCCCCGGCAACCGCGCCGTCCGCACCGCCCCCGGTGACGCCGGTCCCCACTTCGGACCGTGAGGTCTCGTCTAACCCGATGCGGACGTGGGGCTACGTCGTGGCCGTCGCCGGCCTCGTGGGCGGCGCTGCGGGAGGCGTCGTTGCGGCCACCGGAGTGAACGCAGCGAATGACGCCAAAAATCGCGCGGCAAATGCCGCTGCACCCTCAGACTCATCGGCGTATGCCCAGGCCAGCAGCGACTTCAATAACGCCAAGGACCAGGTCCAGCTCGGTTGGACGATCGCCGGAATTGGCGGTGGGGTGCTCCTCGCGGGAGCGCTCCTCGTCGTCATCTCGCCTGATCACAAGACCGGGGCGGGTCTCAGCTCGATCGTGCCGTGGGTCGCTGCGAATAGCGGCGGCGTCGGAGTTTCGGGTGTGTGGTGAGAAACGCAGAGGAAAAGAGAACGAACTTGCGATTACCGGCGCGAGGCTGCATGACCGTCGGTGACGGCTTTTCGGACAGTACGGGATGGCCAAAAGGGTAGGGTTGTGACACGCCGGGCCCTTGGCCGCGGCACGGCCCATTGGGCATCCTATCGCGTCTACGGTCAGTCTCCGCCGCTCGCCGCGTCGAGGGGACCGTTTGCATCGAGGCCCATCATCGCAGCATCTGCGTCCGCCACGTCCGAATCATCGCTCGTGGAGGCGTCGCTTGAGGCCGTACGGTCCGCGACGAACGCCGTGTCCGCTGGACCCCCATCGTCCGATGTCCCATCGACCTCGCCAGCGTCCGGGATCGTCCCGGCCTCGGCCCCGCCCTCCGTGATCGCCGCGGTCGCGTCACCCGAATCGCCCGCGTCCCCCGGCGCGACAGCGACCGAGTTGCCGGCGCCGACGCACGTCGGCGAGCCACCGTTCACCTTCGCGCACGTGAGCCCGTCGGCGCATGCATCTAAACTGTTGCACGGCTCGCCCTCACCCCCGGCGGCCACACACACGGAGGACCCGCTGCCGTCACCCAGGCAGGCGCCATTCAACCCGCATGCCCCGAGCTCGATGCACGTCGCACCGATCGGGAGCGGCGCCATGCAAGTGAGCTGGTAGGCCGCCTCGCACCAGAGGCCAACCTGGCAGTTTATGAGTCCGTCGCAGGGGCCTCCGACGCCGTTCGTGTTGGGCGGTTGGCAGACCGCGGTCGGCTTCATGCCCAAGTTGCAGACGAGACCAGAGTTGCACGTCAGTGGCCCGAGCAGGCTTCCAGGCGTGTTGGTGCAGGGCTGGCCGTTTCCCCCGGTTGATCCCGATCCCCGACAGCCGGTTCCCACGAGCGTGCTCAGCAGCACGCCGACGAACGTGCTCACCTGAATCGCGATTCCGCGCATGAAAACCCCTCGGAGGGTCCAGTTACCTCGCCGCGGTGAGAATGGCAATCCACGTCCGCACGGTGCGCCCGCCGCCACGATATGCGGCCGGTAGACGCGGTGGCTTCGACCCGCAGCAGATGTCCGGGGTGGCGGGCTCCGGCGTCAATACGACCGCGGTGATGTCCTGCGGCACGTAGGCGTCCTTGTCGCGGTACTGCTCGGTGTACGTGTGCTGGTGCTTCTGGTCCTCGTCCTCAGCCCAGTCGATGTCGCCCTCGGTGCGCTTGGTCGCATCGGCGAGCAGGGCGTCCAACTCGAGCTGCGCGAAAGACACGACGCTACCTGCGCCGGCTACGCCGCCCAGTCTCCACTCGGAGTACGGACATGGCGCGCAGCGCAGGAAGAGCGCTGGCGTCGAGCCGGCAGTCACCCGCTGACCCGGCTGAGGTAGTCCCGCGCGTGGATCCGACGGGTGGCGCTTGTCACGGCGCCGTCGGAGGTGACGTTCAGGCCACGCCGACTGTGGCAAGGCTCGGAAAGCTCGAGCGCGGTCAAGCTCCGGAGCGAGGGAGCGTCGAAGTCGGCACGTGCCTACCCTGACCTAGCGTCGGCGCTATCCTAACCTCCGTGAGCGAGATCATCTTCGTGGTTGAGGAGGCCGCCGATGGCGGCTACACGGCACGGGCATTGGGGACGTCCATCTTAAGCGATGCCGACACGTTACCCGCGTCGTCTTCATCGTGACCGACACGGCCGAGGAGTACGAGGGGCTGACGAGGGTCAGGAGCGAATGGGCTGAACGGTCGCGGGGGTCATGAAATCGCGTTGCCCAGGTTGCGCCGTCGAGCTTGACGGTATCGACGGGCCCACCGACCCCTACGGCGGCTCCTCCCCGGCCTGCTGGGCGGCGTACGGCATCGTGATGGCCCGGGCGTTCTCGGACGAAGGCCACTTAACGGCGCGACGCCTCAGCGTGGACGCGTACATGGCCCAGCACCCTTCGAGGGGGTCGCGCGCGGCGGTGCAGTCCGTTTGGGTCCACCTCGTGGGCCTCTGTCTGGTGATCGAGCGCGGCGTGGCCCCGACGCACGTCGCGCGCGTCATGGCGCAACTCACTCGATTCAAGCGTGCATCTGACTGGCTCGAGCCACCGCTCCTCGAGGGCATCACGGCAAAGGATGTCGCGTCCGCGACGGGCCCCGAGGAGCACGCGCAAGCCACGCGTCGCTGGGCGGAGTTTGTCTGGGGCGCGTGGCGACCTCACTACGCGGCGATTCGAGCCCTCACGGATTGCGCCGTGCGGTGACCGCACCACGGTTCCGACGGACGCCACGCGCGTGACGGCCGACAAGGTGGCGGCAGTGCACAGCAACGACCCGAAGTCCGGGCGCGTGCCGTCATCGCCCGAAGAACGAAGCCTGCTGAAATCGCAGGCCCGCCAGAATCTGGTCCACCCGTGCGCCGGACAGTGACCCGATCCGTTCGCCCAGGCGGCTCTTGTCGACCGACGAGATTTGCGACACGACCACCACGCTCTGCTCGGGAAGGTTCCCCTCGCCGACCTCCAGCAGGACGTTGCCCGGCTCGCCGGCGCGGTGCAGGTTCGACGTCAGGGCGCATACGACCACCGTCGTGATGCGCGAGCGGTTGAAAACGTCGTCTTGCACGACCACGTGGGGATGGGAGTAGCTCGGGGCGGGCCCTCGCGAGCCGTCCGGGGCGATCCAGAAGAGGTCGCCGCGCTGGACCTCTGGGCGCGCACCCATTGGCGGTCCGTCGATAGGACTCATGAGCGCCAATCCCTTTGGTCCAAGTCGATGCCGAAGGTCAACCGGTTGCCGACCGCAGGCTGATCGACGACCAAGCAGCCGGGCCGCACCAGCGGAGTCGTGCTATCTTTTAGGCCCATGGCGCGCACAAAGGACGAGGCAGTACGCGAGCTCGCCGAATGGCATTTCGGCGTGGAGTCCGACCTCACGCAGGTCATCCGCATCGTTTCTGACGACGAGGACGCGCTGGATGAGCCCATCAAGCTTCTCGAAGTGAACGCGGCCACTGTCTCCACGGGCAGCATCGAGCCTTACGCCTTCGCTGCGTCGGCGTCGCTGCCTTTTCCGACGGTGATCGCCGAGATTACGCCGGAAGAGTACGAGCGAATCCGGCGCGACGAGATCAAGCTCCCGACGGGTTGGTCGTTGACCAAGACGCAGCTTTTTAAGCGCCCGCAAGCGGCATGACGGAAGACGAACGGCGACGAGCATTCGCCGAAGCTTCATCGCGCAGGCCCGCTACCGAGGTAAGGATGCCCAGTTACGCGGCCTCATCACGCGTGCCCGTACCCTCGCGCGTGAGATCGAGAAGCTCGCGCCGGCCATCGATCCCGGGCCGCGGTTGCAAGGAAGGGCCCAACGCCCATGGGCGGCGCCTGCATTGGAGCGGAGGGAGCGACGATGGTCGCCCGGACCCCTGGTGGTCTTGCCCGGGCGGGGTCTTCGTGCGCGGGTGACACGGCAGATTCCGCATCGAAAGCCGGTGGCGCCGGCTCGGCGACACGCGCTTCGGCGCTCGGATCGATTGCGAATGCGACGATCACGGCATAGGCGTCTGCAAGTGTCGCGCAGCTTGCCGCCGCGATGGTCTTCGCTTCGGAGACTCCGTCTCTCTCCACACGCACTTGCAGCGTGAAACCCCGGAGATCTGCAGTGACGATGCCCTCGGCGGTGACATCCGAGCCGCTTTCCATCAGTGATTGCGCTCCGACCATCGTCTCCACGGCGGCGCGCACGGTGGCCTCGGTCGGGCAGTCCTGCGGCGCGGTCCACGAGACGTGTCGCCCGTTCGACGGCGCCGACGTTGCACCGCGGGCGATGGATGCTGAAAGGAGGCCGGCCGCGATCCACGCCACGAGCACTCCTGTGTTGCGGGTAGAGGTAGCGTGCGGCATTCTAAAACCGTAAAATCATGGAGCTTGCCTCGGCGTTCGCGTCGGCGAAGCCAGTTCATTTGCTGGGGGAACTACTTGGCGTCATCGCATTGTGTCGAAACACGATGAATTCTTCTTTCTCCGACTCCATCGACTCGACAGGCGCATTTCATGAGCAGGGGCAGGCGGACAGCCCGGCCGTGACGTGCCCGAGCGTGGAAGGGGACGCGGGCGCATGAAGGGCCGCCCCTGCGCTTCGGCCGTGGCCGCCCTCGTTCTTCTTGGTTGCGGTGCCGTCGCCGAAGAACCGGCCTTGCTCCCCGTCGACGCCTCGCGGGCCTCCATCCCGCAAGGAAACAGGCTCCGGCGAGCGTGCCCCGGACTCGACCGATTCGAGCGCAGATGGGGCGCCGACCGACGGTACCGTCGTGCAGGTCGCTACCGACGACGGCTCCGCCGCGGATGCCACCAGCGCAGACGGCGCGAGCGACGGCTCGAAGGGCTGCACACTCGGCGCGGTCCAGTGTTCGGACGCGGGTGTGCAGACCTGCAACGCGAATGGCCAGTGGGGCGGCACGGGCGCGTGCCCCGTGAGTTTGCCGTTTTGCAATGGAGCAGGCGGCTGCGGTGTCTGTTCGAGCGGCACCACCAAGTGCTCCTCAGGCAACAGCGTCCAGACCTGCGGTCCAGACGGGACGTGGGGCCCCCCCTGGTCGTGCTCCACGGGGAGTTGCACGGCGGGCGCTTGCGCTAGCTCGACGACGTCCGGCACGAGCTGCCTGCCGGGCGGTCCGGGAATGGACAACTGTGGTCCGGGAGGCTTTGGGACCGAGAGCTGCTGCACGAGCTTGGAGGTGACGGGCGGGACCTACTACCGGACGTACGATCCACTCGATGCCGGCGTCCCCGTGCTTGCCGCTGACGGCGGCGCTGCGCACGAGGTCGACCCAGCGACGGTGAGCAGCTTCCGCCTGGACAAGTACTTGGTGACGGTCGGGCGCTTTCGCCAGTACATCCAATATCTGACGGGCAGCACGGGCGCGCCGCCCGTCCCCGGAAGCGGCATCCACACGCACCTCAATGGGGGTCTGGGATTGGCCAACGTGATCCCAGGGACCTACGAGACCGGCTGGGACGCAACGGCCTGGAGCCCATACATCGCGACCGGGTCAGGCGCGGCGGACGTGTGGAACGCGAGCTTGAGCTCGTGCAATATCTTGAGCCATGACGACGCCGGCAATCCGTACGTCGCCGAGACGTTGAGCACGTGGACGACGACGCCGGGCGCCCGGGAGAATCTGCCCATCGGTTGCGTCAACTGGTACGAGGCGTGCGCGTTCTGCATCTGGGACGGCGGGTTTCTGCCAAGCGAGGCAGAGTGGGGATATGCGGCGGCTGGGGGGAGCCAGCAGCGCGAGTACCCCTGGGGATCGACCGACCCCGGGACGGCCAGCCAGTATGCGATCTACGGCGACAACGTCGACAATTGTTATTACCCGACCGGTACGTTGCAGCCCTGCACGGTGGCGAGCATTGCGCCGGTGGGTACGCCGAGCCTCGGAGCCGGATACTGGGGGCAACTCGACATGGCTGGCGAGATGTCCGAGTGGGTCCTGGACTGGTATGCCGCGTACGTCGATACGTACGTTGTGCCGTGCATCGATTGCGCGAATCTCTCTCCGGGCCAGCGTTCGAAAGTGATTCGGACGGGCAGCGGCCCGAAATGGGAATTGCTTGCTCCGCAGCGAGGCAGCCTCTACCTGCAGAATCACGACCAGTTCATGGGCTTTCGGTGTGCCAGGGCTCCGTGAAGATTCGCGAATGGATCGAAGCTCTCTCTCCAGAAAGGGCCCTCGAAGCTTTCGTCGTCGGCTTCCCGATTGGCATCGGCTCACCCGGCTCGTAAAGTAATGCCCTGGTCGGAGGGTCCCCGATGAAGTCGTTTATGCTGCTGTTCTGGGCGCCGAAGAATCTCCTGGCGAAACCCCGCTCGCCGGATCAAGCGCGAGAGAGCGGCGAAAAGTGGCACTCGTGGGCTCAGGCGCTGAACGCAGCGGGGTGCTCCGTGACAGGCGCCCAGCTCGAAACTGGCGGAGTGTGCGTCACTGCGGACAAGACAACGGTCGAAGGCACCTTCGGTAACGATCACGTGACGGGGGGCTACTTCATGGTGAGCGCGTCGAGCCTGGACGAGGCGACAGACCTGGCCAAGGGGTGCCCCGTCCTGCAAAGCGGCGGCACGGTGGAGGTGCGCCCCGTCATCGACGTCGACTGATTCCGAGATCCCCGCCGTGCGGGAACATCCATTGCAAACGTTCCGCGCTTATTTCTCCGCCACGACGTCTCCGTTTTCTTCCACCTGCTCGATCGGCGGGGGCGGTCGCGGTGGGGGCGGTGCGATCCGGGGCCCGAACCCGGCGCCCCACCCGATGGCGAGCGCTCCCAACGTACGCCAAAGAAGGCGCCAAACTCTTGACCCAATCCAGCGACGAAACCACGCGACGACGCGGTTACGTCGAGTTTGTCTCGACATGTTCTCTCTCCTTTGCTGTTCGGCGGGCGACGAACGTGCGTCGTGCTTCTCAGCAGAGGAGCGCGCAGTGGCGAAGATACTTCCGGGCGATGCGTGTGCGCGGCGAGTGCAGCTTCGCGGCGCGTAAATCGTCAGGCGAGACGTCGTGAGCGGCCGGGGTTCGTCGCGATGGGATTCGCGACGGACTCGACGAGGTCTCTTCCGTGGCAGACGGTACCTCGGCAGCGAAGCGCGTGCCGGCGACCAGCACGATGCCATCGAAGGCGCCCGGTTCGGCCGCGGCGGGACGCGCCAGAACGAATGCCAGACACGTGACGAGCAGTCGCGCCAGACGCATCCAACGGCGTGACGGACGGCTCACGGCAATCAGTATAGTACGGCAGCAGCCCACTGCTTTTGCGGCCATCCCTCGCGCGGCTCCCAAGAGCCGACGGGTTGTCTTGCCCGACAGGGAGCGCCTGCTAGCGTTGGAGCGAGCGAGCATGAGGAGCATCGTGTTTCCGCTGGCTTCGGCAGCCTTGGTCGGCGCGCTGTCCGCATCTCAGCTGGCGCTGGCCCAAGTGTCTGCGTCGACTGCGCCGGTCGCGATTTCGCTTCCGCAGAACCCCTTCGGCGATCGAGCCGGAGGGGCGGGCGATTTCTCGGGGTTCCTACTGTCGGCACCTCTTCGGCTGTCGCTGGTCGGGAGCGTCATCCCCAAGGCGAGTGCCTTTCCGAACTGCGTTTCGCGCGAAGACGACGTCGGCAACTCCGTGGCTGGCATTCCCGTCCAGCACTATTCGGAATTGCGTCTGACGCCGAGGCTCGTGCTGAGCGGATTCACGCAGCTCGGTTGCCCTATCGACGCGGGCATCGGAGCCGCGTTTACGTACGCTCTTCCGCTTCGCCCTTCATTGCATCTCGTTTTCGGGGCAGGCCTCTACGTCGCTCCCGGGCAGATCGGGCTCTTCAGAAGTCCGCAGGCATCGGTGCTCCAGTACCTGGGAAGTCTCCAAGCCTTGGCGGTTCAGGGGCCACGATTTGACTCGCCGGTCAATGGGGCGGCGAGGGTTGATCTCGTCTGGAATGCCAAGGACGGTCACCCGTACAATGTCGGCGTGGAGACCGTGGCCGGGAGGCAGACCATCAAGTTCGGCGGCGGATTTTAGCCAGGTGGCACGCCATGCCCCGTGACCTTCCATCGGGTTCGGCAGATTCGGTCTGCATCAGGTCTGCACAACCACGGAATCGGCCTCGGCCGGCCATTGTCTCGTAGGATCCGGGCCGCACTGCGGCCGACGCCGAGTGGTATCCTTGGTTCGCCGGACCGCGATCACGCCGTCGCTGTGCGGCGCAAGTTGGCACATGTCATCGGGGGCAAGTCGTCGTTTTGACGCGAGGCACACTAGATGCTCCCAATCGCTGAGGGGTAGCCAGATGAAGAGCATCAAGAACGGATTGCAGATCGCTTCTCCGTGGGCGGTCGCGGCGTGGGCCGTCGGTACATCGATCGCGAGTGGGTGCACCTCCGCGTCGGTCGGCAACGCGTCCCCATCCCCCTCCGCTATGGAACCGGGCCCGTTCCCGGGGCCCTCCGCGTGCGGTCCCGGCCCGTGCGGGGGAGGTGTTACCGGAGTTGCCGTCGCCCCGATTGCCGCGCCGTCTTTCGGCGCCCTCGTGACGGCGACCACGCCCCCTCCGCCCATTTCCGGTGGCACGCTCCTCCTCTCCCACGACGGGCACACCGCAATAGCGGCTGACCCGGACCGCGACGCGGTGTATGTCGCCGATACCACTGCTCGGTCGTTGAAGTACACGATAGCGCTTCAACCCGGCGACGAGCCGGGCCGATTGGCCGAAGACGGAGCCGGGCGCGTGCACGTCGCGCTCCGAAGCGGCGGAGCGCTCGTGACCATCGACCCGAACGCCGGAACAATCGTGTCGCGAAGGGCGGTCTGTCCCGCGCCGCGGGGCGTCGCGTTCGACGCCGCGAAGGACTTCGTGTGGGTCGCTTGTGCCACGGGCGAGCTCGTGGCGTTTCCGGCAGCAGGGGGGCCTGCCGCGCGCTCGTTCGTCGTCGAGCGGGACATGCGCGATGTCCTCGTGCAGAGCGATGGGTCGCTGACGGTCTCGCTTTTTCGATCGGCGACGCTCCTCCATATCGCGAGCGACGGAACGATATCGGGCCGCGACATTCTCAGCTCTGCACAGGGCCCGTGGCCAAACTTCGGCGTCGCCGCCCATGTCGCTTGGCGCACCATCGCTGGCGCGGCCGGCGGGACGATCACGTCGTACCAACTGGAATCCCTTGCGAACATCGACACCCAGGCTCCCGGGGGATACACCGGCTTCGGAGGGGGAGTCGGGTTTGCCGAAGTCTCGTCGGACGGAGGAGCATCGGACGACGACGCGTCGACGCCGCCTCCGCCTTTGCTGCCTCCCTTGCCGGGGCCCATCGTGGAAAGCGTCATTGGGTCGACGAGCAGCAGCGGGACCACCACCACCGCCACGATCCCTGCAGCCGTTCTTCCTGTGGACGTGGCGCTCTCGCCCGATGGAACGACAGTCGCTCTCGCGGCGGCCGGAGATGGATTCTCGGTGCTCGGCACCGTCTATACCATCGTGCAAGGCGCGGTGGAGAATTCTACCGCCGTGGGCAACTCCGTCATCGCGGTCGCGTACGACGGGAGCGGTGACCTTATCGCCCAGACGCGCGAGCCGGCGACGCTGGTTTTCGCTACGGCGCCAAACGAGGCGCCCATCGTCCTCTCCAACACAACGCGCGCCGATTCCGGCTTCGATATCTTCCACACCCAGGCGGGCGGTCTTTTGGCGTGCGCGTCGTGCCACCCCGAGGGCGGCGACGACGGCCACGTATGGCTACTGGACGGAATGCCTCGCCGCACCCCGTCGCTTCGGGGGACGATCGCCGGAACCGCGCCGTATCACTGGCTGGGCGACGAGACGACGATGGGAGTGCTCATCGACGACGTGTACACCCATCGGATGAGCGGCGTGCCGCTCGCGGCGACGCAGAAAGAGGTCCTCAGCTCCTGGGTTCAGTCGATTCCGGCTCCCCGCGCTCCGAGCTGGGTGGACGAGAACGCGGCCTCGCGGGGTCGCGTCCTCTTTCAGGGCTCGGCCGGCTGTACCCAGTGTCATTCGGGAGCCAGTTTCACCAACAATCAGACAGTCGACGTCGGTACGGCGGATCAAGGCTTACTGGCCGACGGCGGAATCTCGAATGCATTTCAAGTCCCGCCGCTCGTCGGGGTGGGCTGGCGGACGCCTTTGATGCACAACGGGTGCGCAGCGACCATCGCCGACCGCTTCGGCGCGTGCTCGACCTCCGGTCACGGCACAACCGCGCAGCTCAGCTCTGCGAACCTTTCGGATCTGACGGCATATCTCGAAAGCTTGTAGCCGCGTTTTCCGCGGGTATCGCTTTCGATTGCTGGCGGCTGATCGACCACCCTTGATGGTTGACCGGTGCGCACACTTCGGTCGCCGTGTCTCGGTTTGGTGTGGTGGTAAGGCCACTTGACAGCCTGACCCCGCGCCGCTACAAAAACAAGAGGGCAGCCATGAGCGATCCGCGACGCCGAGCACTCTTGACGGGCTTTCTCACGCTCGCCGCCCTTTCGGCCGCGACTGCGGCCGCCGCGGTGAGTTGCGCGAGCAACGCGACCCGAAATGGATT
>Ga0265325_10000341_pt1 | contig 32989 bp, 34 predicted proteins | sample 41420metaG_FD_202090 | JGI IMG/M metagenome (GOLD analysis project Ga0265325, IMG submission 202090) | Rhizosphere microbial communities from Carex aquatilis grown in University of Washington, Seatle, WA, United States - 4-14-20 metaG | ecosystem: Host-associated > Plants > Roots > Rhizosphere... | reverse complement strand
GTCGATTTAGAAAGCTGGTATGTTGGGCACGCTGCGGAACTCGATCAGGCAGGGCTATCGATACGCGACCTTCGAGTTGCCGCGGAGCTATATGCTCCCCAGCTCGAAATGGCTTCACGAGAATTCTGGAACCAATGGCTTGATTACATTTTGTAGCGGCCCAGGTCCTCGTCATTCAGGCCCTCGAGCCAGCCCCGTAACTGGTCGGCGGTTGGACCTTCAGAGCTTGAGGCCGGATTCAACTTCGCGCTTTGCATCACCTGCTCCGAAACATAAATCGGGCAATCAGCGCGTAGCGCAAGGGCGATAGCGTCTGAAGGCCTGGCATCTATGACCACCGGCTCGCCTTGCTGGCACAACCAAAGGACAGCATAGAATGTGTCATCCTTAATCTCCGTGATTACTACACGTTCCAGCTGGGAATTCAAGTGTCGCATCATATTTCTGGCCAAGTCATGCGTCATCGGACGGGGCGCAGAAATCTTCTCAATTTCGCTGGCGATGGCATTCGCTTCAAATATCCCCACCCAGATAGGTATTACCGCATCGGAGCCGACATCCTTGAGCATAATGATGGGCATATTGGTCGCCGGATCCATCATCAGTCCGCGAATTCTTACTTCGATATCCATGACTGGGCTCCTTATTGCTCCCTTGGTAATTTAGATGGGTTCGCCAACCAAACTGTTCGGATGCGTGGCAACAATCTTCACCTGGAGGTAGCTTCCAGGTGCCGGCAGAATCGGATCTGTCCAGCTGAAGTTGACCGGCTTGTTCTGGCTGCTGCGCCCTGTGACCTGCCCTCGCGCCGGATTGTGGCCTTCGACCATAACTTCAAGAACTTCCCCCAAATGTCTGGAATAATTAGCCCTTTGGACTTCGCGCTGACGATCAAGCAATACTTGAAGCCGTCTTGACTTTTCCTGATCAGGGATGGAGTCGATCATGGTCAAAGCCGGCGTATTCGGCCGCGCTGAATATTTAAAACCGAAGACGCAATCGTACTGCACTTCGGCGAGCAGGTCCATTGTCTGGATGAAGTCGTCCGGAGTTTCACCAGGAAACCCGACAATAATGTCCGTCGAGATCGAGATTTTGCGCTTCGCCGCTCTGATCCAGCTAATCCGCTCAAGGTACCAGTCGGGAGTGTATTCCCTTGCCATCATCTTCAATACGCGGGCCGAACCAGACTGCACTGGCAAATGAACATGGTCGCAGAGCCTCGGCTCGGCGTCGATTGCTTCAACAATATCCTTCGTAAAGTCTCGCGGATGGCTGGTCATGAATCTAACCCGCCGAACTCCGTCAACCTCGGCAATAGCCAACAGGAGTTCAGCAAAGCTTCGCTTCCCTTCCGGATCTAGATAACTGTTCACATTCTGACCGAGCAGTTGGATCTCCGTATAGCCCATGCCGGCAATCCGCCTGGCTTCCTCCAGAACTGAATCGGAGGTTCGGCTCCGCTCCTTGCCGCGAGTGTATGGAACTACACAGTAGGCACAGAACTTGTCGCAACCCTCAATGATGGTGATGTACCCGCGGTAGGGATTCTGGCGGGCCGTGAACTCGGTCTCGAACGTCTCTTCGGTCTGCCGGTCGTCTAGCCCTGTAATGCGGTTTTCACCGGATTCTAGCCGGGAAAGCATTTCGGGGAGTTTGCGGTAAGAAGCAGAGCCGGAGACGAGCGAAACGTAAGGCGCCCGCTCGAAAATCTTCTCGCCCTCCTGTTGAGCGACGCATCCGAGCACGCCAAATCGTTTTCCCGCCTTGTGGAGCGCCTTGTAGTCGTTCAGGCGGTTGAAGACTTTCTGTTCTGCCTTGTCGCGGATGGAGCAAGTGTTATAGAGGATCAGGCCGGCTTCCTCTTCCGATTCAACCTGCCGGTAACCCTGCTGACGGAGCGTGCCAATCACCTTCTCCGAGTCATGGGCATTCATCTGGCAGCCGAAAGTCTCAAGATAGAACGTCTTTTCAGATGCCATAGTAATCCCAAGTATATCGTGAAGTGGACCCGGGGAGCCCAAAACGGCGGCCAAGCCAATCTATCTCCCTTCGATTCTATTGGTCGCGCGAAGGTATTCTGTTTTCATGTCAAAGGAACAACTAACACCGCTGGTTCACATGGCACAGAACCGATGCTTTGGGTGTGGGCCAGCCAATCCGATCGGTCTGCATCTGGACTTTTTCGTTGCCGAGGATCAGTCGGTAGTCTGCCTGCCGCTGGTTGCAGACCTGTTTGAAGGTCCGCCAGGAATGCTGCACGGCGGCGTAATTGCGACGCTGCTTGACGAGGCGATGAGCAAGGCGGTCCGCGTGCGCGGCTTGACGGCAATGACGCGCCAGATGGATGTCGAGTATCTGCGTCCCGTGCCATCGGCAACTGCGATCAGGATTGAAGGGATGCTGGTGCGCAGCGAAGGCCGCAGGCACTGGACTGAAGCCAAAATCGTCAATGAGAAATCCGTTACGCTTGCTTCGGCCAAAGCGCTGTTTATCCAAGTTCGCGCCAGCCGCATGTTCCCGGGGCGGCCTGAAGGCCGCCCCGCTGTTGACTAGTGGACCATGTTGATCGTATCTTGCGCGACCGTATCGAACGTGGTCACCGATTTTGCATTCGCCTCAAAGGCGCGCTGGGCGATGATCAGATTCGAGAACTCGGCCGAGATATTCACGTTCGATTGCTCAAGAGCTGACCCCTGAATCACTCCGAGACCATTCGTTCCCGAAACTCCGATTGAGGCCGCACCGCTCTCCGACGTAATGGCGTAATTGCCATTCCCCTGCAACGCAAGGCCTTGAAGGTTAGTGACATTAGCTAGAGCCAATTGACCCAGAACTTGCGAGTGCCCATTTGAATAGGACGCAGTGACGGTGCCATCAGGCCCAATCGAGAAGCTCTGGTACGTTCCGCTCCCAAACCCGTCCTGCACCGTGGATGAAGTCGCGGATTGTGCGTCAGCCTGGTTGATAACGGGCGCCCCGCTTGAGCCAAGAATGTTCCAGGTCATATTCATCGGAGCGGCCCCATCAGACAGCCCGGTAAATGTAATGCCGGAAATGTCAGCCGCCGGGCTCACCAAGTTGCCGCTCGCATCAAAGACCAGTTGCCCTTTGGCACTTGCTGACGCAATGGGTTCCTGGATAACACTACCTGAAGTCGAAAAGCCGGTTCCGGCGATGGTGAGTTTCGACCCCGCTCCGCTCGCCGTCACTCCCGTGATCCCGGCTGCTGTCAACGCACTGGTAAGATCTGTTGCGTAGGTGGCGAGCGTCTCGCCTGCTCCCACCGGCGGCGCCACAATCGTAGCTGTTGTGCCACCGGCTGTTTGCCCGGTAATGGTAAGGTCGGTTCCGGGATCCACGCTGGCCGTTCCGCCTCCACTGGTTCCGAAACCGTACACGGTAGACGTAACACCGAGGGCGGAGGTATTCGTTTGCGGCGACAGTGTATCGGGGAGAGAAACTGTATATCCCCAGTGAGTCGCGTCCTGCTTCGTATATGTCACTGAGGCTTCATAGCTCTTGCCGAGCGAATCGAACACTTGCACCTGTCCAGTCACGGTGCTGTTAATTGCCGTTTGAGAATCGAGCGTTGCGTTCATGCTGAATGAACTGGTGGCCTGCGGCTTGATGACCTGACCAATGACCGGAATGTTGACCGGAGTCAACGCAGCGTTGGAGTTGACCACGCCATTTACGGCAGGGTATCCCATAACTGCTAAGCCATCGGCTGTGCGCAGAATACCGCTTGAATCCTGGGTAAACGCACCATTACGGGTGAGCAGGTTTGCTCCTCCGCCATTCACAATAAAAAAGCCATTACCATTCAGCGCCACGTCAGAGGTGCTGGTTCCGTTGGTGTTGAAGGTGCCCTGCGTAAAGTTCGTGTGGTTCGAAGCAACCTTGACGCCGCCACCAACCTGTATTCCTTCGCCCGCGCCGGTTGTGCCAATCTGCTGATAAAACAGATCGGAAAAATTAGTGGTCTGCCCCTTGAACGCAGTCGTGTTCATGTTGGAGAGATTGTTTGCGATTGTGTTCAGCGCCGTTGAATCGGCATTGAGGCCTGAAAGTGGAATATAGAAACTCGGCATCGATTGTCTCCTCTGTGTATGCTGCTTCAAGTGTTGTGGCCAATAAGGCCGGGTTCACTATTTTGATGTGGGCAAAGTGCCGCGGCCATCGAGCGCATGGGCAAGACGGAGGGCAGCAGGATTGGCGTCCGGAGCGCTGAGGTTCCCATGCGAAAGCTTGCTCAGAAAAGATCGCATAGTCGATTCACCCGCAGTCACTGCATCAGCGCCAGCTACGGGTAATGCCCCAGGCTTACCGTTAATGTCTGCCGCGGCCTTGGCATTCGCTGCAACGGAGTTAGCCGGAGCCGCTTGTACGGCCGGTTTCGCCACCGGACTTGGACTCGAAGGGCTGTATGCGCCGGTCAGAGTCTGATTGATGCTGATCAACTGCTGCAGGCTATTCACGTTTACGAGCTGATTAATATACTCGTTGGGATCGGTATTCGCTGTCGGGTCCTGGTTTTTCATCTCCGTCACCAGGAGCGTAAGAAAGTCATTGGCCGTGATGCCAGCCGATGAGCTCGCCGTGCTGCTGCCGTCACTTGCGCTTGAACCCGTAGACGCCATGGGGGAGACGCGTGTCCCAGCCTGTGGCTGTGCCGACATTGCCGCGTGATTCAATAGTGCTGCTGCCGCCATTCTGTCCTCCTGCAATTAATAAAAAGCTGAACATCCCTGTTTGATTCACCTTGCGCGAATTCCCGCATTTCTCAGGCCATAACAGATATATGTGTGCCCCTCGATTTTCTAGCCGCGCTGCTGAGTGTCGGCGCCTCGTTTGAAATTGACGTTGTCCGAGGTGTGTCTCGGCCGATTGCGTGCCTGGACGACTGCGAGTCTTGCGCTGGCTCGGAAACGTTGTCATGTCCAGCATGCTGGCCTGCGCCATGGTGCATTCCCTGCCCTGTATTCTGTGTCATATCTTGTGAATCTCTGCCAAGTGGGGCCAGATTGAGGGTCTCAACAGGCGTATGGTTTTCGGCGAGATAGGTGTGAAGGCCAGCCATGTGTCCGCTGAGTGCCTGGGCCGCATCCTGGGATGGAGGCACGAGCGTGGCGTGAACGATGCCGCCGCTCGTTACCGCGCGTACACCCACCCAGCCAAGAACCGGATCCTGGTACCCCGCTTCTGCTTGTATGTGACCGCCCCGTGACCAACCGAACGTCCCATTCTCGGCCCTGTTTCCAGATTCAAGTGCGGTAAAGGCTTCCTGCATTCTGACCTCATTGGAAGCGGCGCCGGTGCTCTTCGGCCCGACTATTCCTGCTTCCGTTATTTCGGAGATGCGGGAACCACCAAATGAATGTGGAACGAAAGCATCTGAAGGGCCAGGCATGGCTTGCTTGAAACTCTGTGCATGGTCAGAATTCGAAGCTAAACGCGGTGATGAGTGTTTTGCCGGCGCGCTCTTTCCCGTGAGCGCAGCTGAGCCCGCATTGGATAGTGAGGTTTGCGATTCTGCGAGCCGACCTGCGTCGCTGCCTGGATTGAGCGTTAGATCTGTCAAATCAGCTTGCGGAGGCATTTGTACGCTGCCGTTAACTTCATTCGGGCTTGGCTCCGTTGTCCGAGTCCGACTTTGAACTCCAGAAATAACATCCGCTTGCGCATTGGAAACTTTCAGTTGGTCGCCGGCGCCCGGCGACCACGCGGAGCCTGCACCTTGCAGAGTATCGGCGTCGGAGTTGAGGTCGTCTGCAATGTTGCGCCGTTCTGCAGATTCGCTGAGTTCCGAGTTGCGAATGGCTTTCTGATCGCCAGTTGCCAGGCCGCTGATTCTATCCAGCCGCGCAGGAACAGAATGAGGTTCGGCATCGTTTTCAGCTTTCCGCATTCGATCAGCAGCTTGCGCGTTATTACCGGCAGCCGCAGCTCGAACATCATTCGTCGCATCGCTTCCGGCCGGTGTTCCGATCATGGAAAGCGGAATTGAATTTGGACCCTCGCTTTGCTGTTCAACCAACGTGATCGATGCAACTGCAACTTTATCCAAGTGAGCCGTTGGCGTAGTCGCGGTCCGGGCATTGAGCTCAATCGGATTTGGAAAAGCTACTGGCGACGGAGAAAACTGAAGTGGAATCTGATTTGATAAATGGCTGATCGAAGTCACTGGCTTTTGCACTGATTCATTCAATGTCCGATCCTTGCCGCTTCCCTGCCCTGAATCGTTCACCACTTTATATCCATGCTGGCTGAAACTCTTCTTCCGCTCAGCATTGGACATATTCAATTGCATGAAGTCGTGTTCGTCTGGATTCTTCTTCGCGGTCTTGCTCGATCCCGTAAGATCCGCAATCAAATTCGCGAGGCCGGATTTCGGGTCTGCGCCATTAGGAGCGGAAAACGCCGTCCGTGCCGCCAGCGATCCAGCCGAGGTCGGCAGCAACACTGCCGACTTTGGCAGCAACACTGTTGAATCATCCTGATTCACGCTAGTCGCATTGCCCTCGAACGATTCATTTTCAGAGTTGTTCGAGGCAAGTTCCGCCTGCCAGTTGGTGCGAAAGCTCGAAGTCCGCGCTGCCTTCATTACAGGCGCCGATGAGTTTGCCGCCGTAACGCGGTCGGCAAGCCCAACCTGCTCCGATTCGAGAGTTGCACGCACGCTCATGCCGTGAAGTAATGCAGCAAGCGTGCCAAAGAAGATGTGGAAGGATTAGGGCATTTTCAGAAACGGGAATCGTAGTTGAGATTCGGGAGTTCAATAAATATTAAATGCACGCAGCACTCATGTTCTCGTATTGATCTCAATCATCCACCGAATGCCTGGCGGCGTTTTCAGGCGCTTCACGGTTCGTGTATGACTTTTCGTTTGGCCGGCGCGTTAAATACCATTCGTCGAGCGCCTGTTGACTTTTACGATTCACTTCAACCTTGTCCATTGCCTCGGCAGCTTCAACAAGTGTCTCCGCTTGCCGTCGTTCCAATCGCTTTGCTAAATATTCCTCACGCCGTTCGAAGACCTGCAATGTTGCCAATTCGATGCGTTGTTGCAGAAATGCCCCAAGACGACTGCTGGCGTGCACTTCTTCGAGACCTGCCAGACGATCGGGCAGATCCTGGCTCAGCACACCCGAATTGACCAGTTGTCGACCTCTGCGCTCCTGCTGCCCCGCCGCCATCAACGCTGATTCAAGCTGGGTCAATTGGCCCTGTGCAGATTCGAGTTCACGTTGGCGCAACTCCTCTTCCATATTGAGAAGATGGAGCAGCCGCCGAATAGCTTTCGAGACCGCCAACGACTATACCTCTTCCGCCAACGCGGCCAATTGTTTAACGCAATCTTCAAAATGAACTCGTTCGTGCGAGTCCTGCGTCATGAATACGCGCATACGCTCCCTGGCCTGCAAGGCTCGATCAAGGTCCGGATCGGCCCCAGGCTTGTAGGCGCCGATCCGCACCAGATCTTCCGAGCGGGCATAGACTGCCATCAGACGACGCAACAACATGGCATGTTCGCGATGTTCTTCTGTCGCAACCGCCGGCATCAACCTGCTGATGGAATCGAGCACCTGCACGGGTGGATACCAGCCCTCTGCGGCCATCGCGCGCGAAAGCACTATATGTCCATCGAGAAGCGACCGTACCGCATCCACCAAAGGATCCTGCTGGTCGTCGCCCTCCATCAGGACTGTATAAAACGCCGTGATCGATCCTTGCTTGAACTGCCCGGCACGTTCAACCAGGCGCGCCAGGCGCGTGAACACAGATGGCGTGTAACCCTTTGCTGTCGGCGGCTCTCCTGCGGCTAGTCCGATCTCCCGCGCCGCCATCGCAAACCTCGTCAGCGAATCTAGTACAAGCAAAACATGCTTCCCCTGGGCAGCAAAAAACTCCGCCACAGTAGTTGCGGCCAATGCCGCGCGCATACGCAGGAGCGGCGATTGATCAGAAGTTGAAACCACCACAACCGAACGGGCGCGGCCTTCTTTGCCGAGAGCATCCTCAAGAAATTCGCCGACTTCGCGGCCGCGCTCGCCGACCAAGCCTACCACCGTAACGTCTGCCTCGGTATTACGAGTCATCATGCCGATCAGGGTGCTCTTGCCTACACCGGAGCCGCCGAAGATTCCCACTCTCTGCCCACGGCCTACCGTCAAGAGACCATCCAGCACGCGAATGCCGGTCCCAAGTGACTTGCGGATGGGCATACGGTCAAGTGGAGAGCGTACCGTGCCATCAAGTGGCATCAGAGTCGAAGTTGCGGGCCGCGCCGAGTCATCCAACGCCTCGCCGAGCGCATTCAGAACGCGTCCCATCAGCTCCGGTCCCACTTCAATTTCAGGACTCACACCGAGGGCCGTTACTCGGTCACCGTAGCGAATTCCATCCGTCGTTTCGACCGGCATCAGAAGCACGTTTGAACCGCGAAATCCGACGACTTCGGCTGGGTGAATATGGGCAAACTGGTCTTCGATCTCGCAGCACTCGCCGACGGATGCAAGCGGACCGGCAGATTCTATCGTCTGTCCCAATGACTCGAGCACCTTGCCGCGCCACCGCCACGGCTGTCCGCGTTCAAGGCGGATGAAATACCTTTCCAGCAGGCCTGTCATGCTTCGCTCTCCGCGGTTGCTGCAGCCAATTTCGCTGCCGCGGCCGGCTCTCTGTTCTTTACTGCGCTGTCAAAAAAGCCACGCTCGATCTCGCCAAGTTGCGAGCGAATTCCGAGATCCACCGATCCCATCGCAGTCTCAATCACGCAATCGCCCAGCCGCATTCCATCGCCGGCCACGACCTGTGGCTTCATCGTCAGGTTGGGCAGCAGGGCCAGCGCCTCCCTCCATAGATCCAATTCAGCCTGCGGCACGCGCAATCGCACTTCAGTGGATCCTGATAGCTGCCCCAGCGCCACTCGAACCGCACCGGTCAAAAGCAAAGGATCCATCTGCGACTCACGGCGTAATATGCGCGCCGCTATAGCAAGCGCCAGCTTCACCACTTCCTTTTCGACGGTGGCAAAGTATCGATCACGTTCCTCTGCAAACTGACTGAACAGCTTTGCCGCCTGCTGAATAGCCTGTTCCTCAATAGCTCTCAACGCCGAGGCGTTGGCATCTTGTTCGAGCTGCCTTCCTTCAAGCTGGCCGCGTTCGCGACCAGCAGTGAATACTCGCCGCGTCTCCTCAAGCAGCCTTTCTTCTTCACCTGCGCTCCCGCGCTCTGCGTAGCCATCGTCAGACGCACGGCTTTGGTTCTCGCTGAGGACATCGGCTAGACCATATACGGAGGGCGCGAAATGCGTGAACGGCATTGCAGGATACTCGAACCGTTCGATTCGATCCTGATCCGAAACCCGTCCCGCATTGTCCATCGATCCCAAAATGTTTGCCTTTCGTTATCTCGCTAATTTTTCTCCAGCAATCGTCTTCAAGCCAGCATCTCGTCTCCGCTTTCTAGTTTCAAAATGACCTTACCTTCTGATTCGAGTTTCCGCGCCAGGTTAAGAATCTCCTGTTGCGCCTGCGCAACTTCGCGCGAACGCACGGGGCCCAGCACTTCCATGTCTTCCTTCAGCATTTCGACGGCGCGCGAACTCATCGCCTTGAATATCTGTGCTCGCAGCTCTTCATTCGCGCCGCGCAGCGCCAGCGCAAGTTGCCGCTTGTCTACACCTGAGACGATCTCTCGAATCGAAGCGGCTGGAATGGTTACAAGGTCTTCAAAAGTAAACATAAGGTTCCGGATACTCAAGGCTAGTTCCGGCTGGTTCTCCTCGATATTTTCCAGAATCTTCTTCGATTCCTCAGCGTTCAGACGATTCAGCAGGTCCGCAACAGCTTTGAATCCGGAATAGCTCTTACGCGCTGTGTCGCCCACACTTTCAAGGCGGCGATGCAGGATATGGGCCACTTTCTGCGCCATCTCTGGCGAGAACTGCCGCATCTCTGCCAGTCTCTGCACCGATACAACTTTGTGCTCTTCGCTCAGGTTCTCCAGCACCAGCGACGCACGGCGCGGATCAAGATGCGCCAGCACCAGAGCGATGGTTTGTGGATGTTCAGAATCGAGCAGTTTGCCGAGTTGCTGAGGGTCAGTACGCTGCAGCTTGGCAAGATTTCCTTGCGCAGCCTCCTGCGAACGCCGAACCAACATCAAAAGATCGTCCGCCCGGGCTTTGCCAAACGTGTCCACGAGCAGCCTACTCGCATAATCGAGCCCGCCATGGACCATGAAGTTCTGTGTTTCAAGCAGCTGCCAGAACTCTTCAAGAATCTCCGCCGACATCTCCGGAGTAATGCCACGAAGGTCGGCCAGTTCCTCGGTGATGCGTTGCACGTCTGTCTCTGGCAGGTCGCGCAGAATCTCCTTCGCCAAATCCTCGCCTACGGCCACCAGCAAGACCGCGGCCTTGCGAAGGCCGGACAGGTTAGCCGACTGGCGTTGCCGCGATGATCCGCTCATGCTCCCCAGTTCATCCAAGGCGAGGTCCCCTTTCCGTCTTCTTAATCGGAGTGAATCCAGCTCTGCAACAAGCGCGAACTCTGCGAGGGTTCACGCTTCAGGTGCGATGTCACCTGATCGAATATCTCCTGATTACGCAAACGTGCAGGGTCCACTTCAACTGCTTCCAGTGGTTTGAATGCGGGCGCAGCCATCTCCGCTCCGGAAATCAATTCCTTTCCACCGCCAGCCTTTGCGCTTTTGATCCTGGGTGTATACGAAGCATGGCGCAACGCTGGTCGCACTCCAAGTGCCAGAACAGCTAAAAGCCCCGCCAGCAAAGCAACGTATTTGACTAACACTGGCGAACTTTCGACGGTATCTAGCACTTTCGTCAATGCAGGCGTCACTTGCTCTGTACTGTTTCCGTCAAAAGCCAGATCCTCCACGGTGAGCATATCGCCGCGCGAGGAGTCGAAGCCTACCGCTGCCTGGGCCAAGGTGGTCAGATTTCGAACTTCGTCGCTCGATCGGGGTTGCCACACTGCCGCCTTGCCTTTCGAGGCCAACTGAGTCAGCCTGTCGTTTACGACAATAGCGGCTGTCAATCTGCGCACTCGCCCCGGCGCCTCGACTGTGTGGCGATCCGTTTTCGAAGCGCCGTACACGCTCGATTCCGATTTGGCGGCCTGGGGCGACGTGTTTTGCTGCGGGTACACAGGTAGCGCTTGAGAGTTCGGCGCATTCGATGCTGTTCCGGGAATACCTGCCGCTACCGGCTGCGGTCCGGTCGTCTGCTCCGTGCGCTGCATTGAGAGTGTAGCGGTTTTATCTGGATCGTAGGTTTCCTGAGTGATCTCATTTGAAGAACGATCGTAATCGAGCGTGACGGAAGCGCGCACATTGCCAACACCGGTTACCGGCTCGAGTGTGGAGATGAGCTTTTCTTCGAGCGCCTGCTCCGCAGTCAGTTGCATAGCTTGCGCCGTCTTGGGGCCAAGGGGAAGATGTCCACCGGCGTCGACCAACACCACGTTATCCGCCGCAAGACCATCAACCGCTGACGCAACCAGATTACGAATGGCATCAGGTTCACCTTCTGCGAGAGAGCGATGCCTAAGCTTGAGGACCACGGAAGCCTTCGCAGGACGCTCCTGCTCGCGAAAGAGTGAGTCGTGCGGCAGAACCAGATGAACACGTGCTGACTCAACATCCGTCAGTGTACCCACGGTGTGCTCGAGCTCGCCTTCAAGCGCTCTTTGATAATTCACTTGTTCATCGAATTCGGAGCCAACCCAGTTCGGCTTGTCGAATATTTCAAATCCGAGCCGACCGTTCTTTACTGCGCCTTTAGCGGCGGTTGCAAGCCTTGCCTTGTCTAGTTGCGCCACCGGCACGCGAATTCCGGAACCATCCGGCGTTGTTTCGAAGGAGATCTGCGCCTGCGTCAATACGAGCCCAATCTGGCGCGCATCGTCCGGGTCGAGACCCACATAGAGCGTCCGCCAATCGGTGCGCAGTCCATTCCACAATAGAAACCCAAGCACTGCAGCAATGAGAGAACCGGCGACAAGTGCCCAACCGCGCTGTGGAGAGGTCATCCCGCTCCAGCGGGTCCAGGCTCCTTCCCACACTGCCGAAAGCTGCCCGGCCATCTGAGGCTGTGCCGGTTTTACATGGCCGCCCTTTTCAAGTTGTGTTCCCGTGGCCATTTTTTATGTATTGTGCTGCCTTCCTGTGTTGCTTAATTCCACATGCCGTCTGTCGTAGTTTAAGGAGTTCAGAATTGCATTCCCATTACCGATTGATACGCTTGAACGGCTTTATTTCGCACGGCCAGCGCAAGTTCGAATGCCATGCTTGCCTTCTGGGTTGCAATCATCGCCTGATGTACATCCACGCCCGATCCCACCATCATGCGATCGACCGCAACGCGCGCCTGATCTTCAAGCTGTCCGATCTGATCTACGGCGTTTGAGAAGAGATCGCCAAATGGAGCAGATGTCCCGGCATTGCCGCTGGGCTGTGCAACGCTTGCCAGCCTGTTTGTAACTTCGGTCGCGACTCCCGTTATCTGGTTCGCTGAAAATTGCATTAGTCCTCCGCTCCTTCTTCGCCATTAGCGGTTCTCAATAAAACGCATTCCTCAAAGCTGATTGAATCTACGACTCCGCAGTCCCTCGCGGAAAATATGTTACGACTTTGCGATCTCCAAAGCTGAAGAGATCATGCCCTTCTCGGCCTGTACAGCTGAACTGTTCAGCCCGTACGCACGTGTTGCTCCCATTAAATCCACCATTTCAGTCAACGGATTGATATCGGGATATGACACATAGCCGTCGGCACCCGCATCGGGATGGCCGGGATCGTACCGCTTGAGAGGAGGCGCAGTATCTTCGACGACCTGCGCAATATGCACGCCCGGTGCGGTGGACGCGCCCGCAAGGTTGAGCTGCGGGACAGCGGAGCGTGTGATGGAATTTGTGAAGCCCGCGCCCGAGGACATCGCTAATGGCGAAGACAAATTCATCGAATCAAGAAAATTCGAGTCGCCCGCGTTGGCAGCGAAGACAACATGCTGGCGGCGGTAAGGAGTGCCATCCGCGGTGCGCGTTGTCTCTGCGTTCGCCATATTAGCCGCGACGACTTCGGCACGCATGCGCTCCGCCTGCATTGCCGAGCCAGAAGTTTCCATCAGTCCAAATAGATTCATTCCTGTTCCTCCTCGACGCGCTTTTCCGTGCAGCGTCCAGCTAGTTCTTGTCTGCGTGAATGGCACTCATAACGCGCTGGTACTCTTCATGCAGCACTGCCACTCCGGTTTTGAATTTCAGTTGTGCTTCAGCCAGATTCAGACCTTCGCGATCCATCGAAACGTTATTGCCATCTGGCCTGGCGATCAGGCCACCCTCGAGTTGAACGTCAGCCGGTCTGGCTGCCAATCCACTGTCCACGGCATTCATCGCCTGGCGCATTTCTGCATCAAAATCCATCCCGAGTGCGCGATAACCGGGCGTGTCGATGTTTGCCATATTGGCCGCCGTGAGCTTTACCTGGCTTGTCGCCAGATCCAGATACCGCGCCATCTGCTCACTTAATCGTGTTTCGATGCAGAAACCCATTGCAGTTCCCCTCCGTGTCAATCAATTGGCTCTTGATCCCGACAGACCATTAATGGATGGTGCTTAATTTACAGAAATTCCAAAGTCGATTTCGCGCGCAGTAAGCACAGGATCATCTCCAGCAAGGATGGCTGCTCTCTCGAGCACATGTTCAAGTTCCCTTACATTACCCGGCCAATCATGTGCGGCGAGCATTGTGAGTGCCGTTTCGCCGATGCGCTTTACTGGAGATTGCCTTCCCAGTTTTTCCAGAAAGTGATTGACAAGGTTCGACAAGTCTTCCTTGTGCTCCGTTAAGGAAGGCGTGCGGATGAGAAAGACCGCGAGCCTGTAATAAAGGTCAGAACGAAACGTGCCGGACTGCGCAAGTTGGGCTAGCGGCCGATGAGTGGCCGCCAGGACGCGTACATCAACCTTCACGCGTTCGTTATCTCCTACGCGCTGCAGTTCGCCGCATTCCACAAAGCGCAGCAACTTCGACTGCAGGGCCAGAGGAAGTTCGCCAATTTCGTCAAGGAAGAGCGTCCCTCCGTCCGCAGCTTCAATACGTCCGATGCGTCCCTGCACGGCGCCTGTAAAGGCGCCACGCGTGTGTCCAAAAAGCTCTGCCTCCAGCAATGCCTCGGGGATCGCGGCACAATTGATCGCCACAAATGGCTTGCGGCTTCTGGCTGAAAGCCGGTGCACGGCTTCAGCAACAATCTCCTTGCCCGAACCCGTGGGCCCTTCAATTAATACTGGCGTTGTTCTGGGTGCAACTAACCGGATCCTGCGACTCACCTCAAGCATGCAAGGCGCATTGCCAATAAGCTCGGGGATGCGCTCGTTGGCGGCGTTCTCCTGCTTGGCAGCTGTTCGCGACATCGAAGCCACAAAGTTTGGAGTCACAGCTGCGTCTGCAGGCGATGAAGCAGAGTCCACTTGCTCATGCTGCGGTCCTTCTGTTGACAGCCTCGTTGGTCCAGAAGCATTCAGGGGGTTATGCGACTCACAGCGATTGTTCTTAGGTGTGCTCACTTCCGGCGCGGCATTCCAGGCTGCCGTATCGCAGTCTTGGCAGCGGCGAAGCGCGTACAGTAACTCTTGCCGATAAGGGGAACGCGAGCCTTGCGTTTCCTGCGCGCCGCCGGCGGTAATCAAATCAACGTGGGGAAAGCTGCCGCGAAAGTCTCGAACGAATTCCGTCATATCCAGATCGGGTAACCACGAATCAACAATGATCGCTTCGGGAGCCGCGATGCGTGCCTGCGACCACGCGTCGGCTCCGCCCTCCGCTTCGCGCACCTGCCACCGCAAGCCAGTGAGAGTTTCAGAAAGCCGTTGACGGAAACTGGGATCGGCGCTGGCAATAAGTGCAGTGCGAAGACGGACCCGCATATTAGATACCGGGGCGGAAACTGGAGCGGTGAACATATTAATCTCCTTGTGAAGCTGAAACCGCGAGTTGCTTTAATTGTTCATTTCGCAGCGCATTGTCGGCGATGTTTATATCCACTGCTGCAGCCAGAATCAATTCGGAATCGGCCGGTACCATATACCCCTGCCCGCGCACAGTGCGAATGAGCCGACCCGGAGCCGGATCTTTCAATTTGCGACGTAGATAGTTAATGTAGACGTCGACGATGTTTGTAGTTTGAGTGGGTTCGAAATTCCAGACCGATTCAAGCAACTCCACCCTGGTCACATTTTGGCCGCGGTTCATGAGCAGATGCTCAAGAAGTGCGAATTCCTTATTGGTAAGTTCGATCGACCGGCCTCCGCGCTTCGCGCTGTGTACCATGCGATCAACTTCTAGATCGCCAGCCCGCAACACCAACTTTGCTTCACGCTTTCTCCTCAGCAGCACGCGACACCGAGCGCGCAGTTCATGCAGACTGAATGGCTTGATCATCAGATCGTCCGCGCCATGATCGAGGCAGCGAACCCGGGTATCCACTTCCTGCCGTGCGGTAAGCACCATCACCGGCAGATCCGCGTCAACCAAACGAACTTCATCCAGGACTTGCTCGCCATCTTTGACCGGCATGTTCAGGTCAAGGATGGTAAGGTCCGGCAAATCCTGACGAAAGGCTTCCACTGCTGTTCCTCCGTCGTGAGCCAGTCGAACACGATGTCCGTCCGCTTCCAATCCCCGGCTAAGAAAGAGCCCGAGTGCCTTGTCGTCTTCTGCGATTAATAGCCTCATCTTCGATTTACTCCGCCGGCATCGACGCTGCTTAACAAGTACTAATCGATGACCCATATCCACGTTCGCCCGAAGCGGAGAGAAACTCAATATTTGAAAGAGAAAAGATGAAGTGTCTGTTCCTGCAATGGGCGCAAGGTATGGGTCGGCCCAAAACGGAATCGCGGCAAATGTTTGCCGAACGAATTTCAACGTGGCCCTGCACCATCGAGCAGGGGCGAAGAAAACCTACTTCCAGAATCTTTAATTTCGATATAGAATCTGAAGCTAAGGCAGTATCCCCAAGGTATGGCGCTGACCTATCGCTCGATTATTTAGTCACCTCTATCGAGCTACCTCGCATCTGAACCGATTTGAATGGCCTCAAGTTTCGGCGGGGACCTTTTGAGATTCCATCTTTAAAATCGGGAATAAGTTACGGATGTTCCAAACAATTCTGCGCAAAACGGAATCTCTAAGGTGCTGTTCCTTCTGGATGTACATTGAACGCTAGCTGTTTTTGTTTTCTGAAGCATTGCTCGAATTCAACAAGTATTCCAATAGGACTTCAGACGACATGTTACCTTGGTGCACACCAAGGTTTTCGAAGTGTGACCAAAGCGCTATGGCAATCTGTTGTAGATCATGGATTCTAATCTATGCACGCATAGGCGCGAGACTCTAAGGGGCGGGTTGTGGACTGGGGCAAACTACCCGATTTAGCTGCTGTCATCCTTTTTGCCAGTGCATTCGCTGCGGTGGCTCGGCGAAGTCGTGCGCCTGTGTCGAAGCTTTGGCTTACCGGCTGGCTCATGATTGCACTCCACTTTGCCGCTTCGGCATTCTCAACTCTCCCGGGACAATCAGGTGTGGTTGCGAGCTTTGCAAGCATTACAGCTCTTGCCTGGGCCGGAATGCTTTTCAACTGGGCGTCCGAACCAGATCGGACGAAGCGCTCGAGCTTCTGGATGCTTATCACCTTGATGGGGGCCAATTCCTACTACTTTGGCCTTCTCGCATTCGACCCCGATAATGCCTGGGCTCGCACCGCGGCAGCCGCTACTCTCGGCATTTTGCCGCTTACCCTAGCACTTATTGGAGTCCGCAGAAGAAATCATCCGCTGCGCTGGGCCACGGTTTCTTCTTATTGTTTGCTTTCAGTTTTCCTGCTTGCGTTTCAAGATCGACCTGGCATGGGTACCCTGCTAGCAGTCAACGGCGTACTATTCACGATTTATATCGGCTGCTGTGTACATTTCTGGTTTGCGTATGAGCGCGGTACTGCCGGTGCATTTGTGACTATCGCAGGATTTCTTTCCTGGGCATCGGTGTTTGTAATCGCGCCGGGCATCAAAACGTTCCTGCCCAACGTTCACATTGAAAATGAGGTTTGGAACCTGCCCAAATACATCGTCGCGGTGGGCATGATTCTCCTTCTGCTGGAAGAACAGATTGAGCACAACCAATACCTTGCATTACACGATGAACTGACCGGTCTGCCGAATCGCCGGCTGTTTCAGGATCGCTTGAACAGCGCACTCGAGCGCGCCCGACGCACGGGAAGCAAAGCTGCCCTTTTGTTGATTGACCTTGACCGTTTCAAGCAGGTCAACGATACATTTGGGCACCATGCCGGAGATCGGGTGCTGGAGCATGTGGGGAATGTTTTTGTAGCCCGAGTCCGCCGCTCCGATACAGTGGCGCGAACTGGCGGAGACGAGTTTGCGGTTATTCTCGACGAGCCCGTGAGCCGCGCGGACGCAGACCGCGTAGCCAGTTCTCTCGTCGAGTTGCTGGATCAGCCCTTCTCTTTAGGTGACCGAGAGATTCCAATCGGAGCGAGTATAGGAATTGCGCTTTATCCGGACGATGCCAATGACGCAGAAGGATTATGCATTGCGGCTGACTTGCAGATGTACAACTACAAGCATCAGCGCGGAACCATCAACCCAGCTCGGCCTATTCCAGTGGCTTCATTTACTGCGGTTGATACGCGTCAGCGCCTGCAGAGCGCCGAATAAGTTACTAACTAAATCAAACTCTAACTGAAATGGCCCGGACCAGAGTCCGGGCCATTTCAGTTTTGCAATACAGCGGAGATCAACCCTGTCCGCCCCCTGGTCCACGACCACCACCTGGGCCACCCGGACGACGACGACGACGACGACGATTGTTGTTCGCTCCCCCACCGCCCCCGGCCGGACGCCCGCTGCCGGCGGTTGTTGTCGCTGGAACAGGTGCGCCTTCTACGCGATTGAAGTTCGGCTCACTATCTTCATCAAACTCTTCTGAGCCTTCCTCATCGAAATCGTCGCCGCCTTCAATCAGGATCGTGCTCTGATTTGATTTTGGCTGCCGCTCATCGAATTCGTTGCGCTGTTTGGACGGAGCAGGTGCTGCCGACATGGTCTCCTGGACGACTGCTTCGGTTCCCTCTTCCGGCGCGACGCCTGTCGTCTGTACAAGCTTGGCCTTCTGTTCTCTGATCAGGGCTTTGCGGCTGAGCTTGATGCGATTGCCTTCGATAGCGAGTACCTTCACCATCACCTGATCGCCTTCGCGAAGCTCGTCCTTTACTTCCTTTACGCGATGCTCGGCGATTTCAGAGATATGCAACAGTCCATCGGTGCCTGGGAAGAGCTCGACAAATGCGCCGAACTCAGCCAGCCGAACTACCTTACCGAGATAGACCTTGCCAATTTCCGGTACGGCTGTGATGTCGGAGATCATTGCCAGAGCCTTCTTCAGACCATTTGCGTCGCTTGAAGCTACGCTTACGCGGCCGGTGTCGTCCACGTCGATCTTGGCGCCTGTCTGTTCAACAATGCCGCGGATGGTAGCTCCACCCTTGCCGATCAGATCGCGAATCTTGTCGGTCGGAATCTGCACGGTCTCAATACGAGGTGCATACTTCGAACGTTCAATACGAGGTCCGCTCAGCTCGGCATCCATCTTGTCCAGCAGGAAGAGGCGTCCGCGCCGTGCCTGCTCCATTGCCTGTTGCAGGATCTCGCGGGTCAACCCACCGATCTTGATGTCCATCTGAAGTGCCGTAATGCCTTTGCGGGTACCGGCAACTTTGAAGTCCATGTCGCCGTAATGATCTTCCGCTCCAGCAATATCGGTAAGAATGGCGTAATCATCGCCTTCCTTTACCAGGCCCATGGCCACGCCGGCAACTGACCCGGCAAGGTTGATTCCGGCGTCAAACAGTGCCAGACTGGCGCCGCAGACGGATGCCATTGAGGACGAACCGTTGGATTCCAGGATGTCACTGACGATACGGATCGAGTAAGGTGATTCTTCTACAGGAGGAAGAACTGCTGAAATGGCACGCTCGGCAAGTGCTCCGTGCCCAATTTCACGACGCCCTGTACCGGTCATACGTCCCGTTTCACCAACACTGAACGGCGGAAAGTTGTAGTGAAGCATGAAGGCTTTCTTTTGCTCGCCTTCATAAGATTCGAGACGCTGACCGTCATCCATTGTGCCCAGCGTCGCTGTCACCAGTGCCTGTGTTTCGCCGCGAGTGAACAGTGCCGAACCGTGAGTACGTGGCAGCACGCTGGTTTCGATCGTGATCGCGCGAATCTCATCAAATGCGCGACGATCCGGGCGAATGCGATCCTTGGTCACCTGCTCACGGAAGATCCGCTCGCGCAGAGTCTCGTAGTAGGTGTTCAACTTCTTCTTGGCATCTGGCTGATCAGCCGGCAGCGATGCGGCAAGCTCGTCCTTGATCTGCTTGATCAGTGAATAGCTTTCAGTTTTGCCGTGCGTCTTGGTATCAAGCGCGTCCTTCAGCCGGTCGCCGATTCTAGCTTTCAGATCATTGAAATAGGCCTCGTCGTGCTCCGGTGCAACGAACTTACGCTTCTGCTTACCTGCCTTTGCCACAAGTTCTTCAATCGCGGCAACAATCTTCTTGATTTCTCCGTGTGCAAATTCGATCGCACCGAGGACCACTTCCTCGCTCTCTTGCTTGGCGCCGGCTTCGATCATCACGATGCCGTCCTTGTGTCCGACGACCATAATGTTGATCGTGCTCTCTGCACGCTCGGCATAGGTGGGATTCACGACAAATTCACCGTTTACTCGGCCCACGCGTACTGCGCCAACCGTTGCACTGAATGGGATATCGGATAGTGCCAAGGCCGTTGCTGCAGCATTGATGGCAACCACGTCAGGATCGTTTTCCTTGTCGGCCGAAAAAACCAACGCAATTACCTGCGTTTCGTTGCGGAAACCATCGGGAAACAATGGGCGGATCGGGCGATCTATCTGGCGGGAGGTAAGGATTTCCTTCTCGCTCGGACGACCTTCGCGCTTGATGAAGCCGCCGGGAATGCGCCCACCTGCATAGGTGTATTCGCGATAGTCAACGGTGAGTGGAAAGAAATCGATGCCCTCGCGGGGATCGGGAGATGCTACTGCGGTCGACAGAACCACGGTCTCGCCCGTAGTTACCAGTGCAGCGCCAGAAGCCTGCTTGGCCATGCGCCCGGTCTCAAAAACCAGCCGCTTGCCGCCGGCAAGCTCGACAGCTACTTCATGTTTGGTAGACATAGAGTCCTCTTTTCGTTTTATTCGCTTGGGAAACTTGTGTGTGGAAAGCGCCTGATGAAATCAGGGCGCGGAGTGTTGACCGAACGGGCAGATGAGCGCAATGAAAAACCCGAGCCTCATTTCGAGGCTCGGATTCAGCCGCAGCGCTAATGCCGCGGTAGATGTGGTTTTTCGTGAAGGGAGTGTGCAAGCGACAGCTATGCGCTCTCCCTGGCTCAGGATGCAGGCCGCCAGGTACACCGTGGCCCCGGGTGGTTGGGGAAACAGGGGCCATGACCAATTTCCGGTCTGGGCGCTTCCGGGTCAATGTGAACTTTCTATTTACTTGCGGATACCGAGTTTTGTGATTACGTCGCGGTAGCGATCGGCATCATGTGACTTCAGGTAATCCAGCAGGCGGCGGCGCTTGCTAACCAGTTGAAGCAGGCCACGCCGTGAAGCGTGATCCTTCTTGTGGGTTTTGAAATGTTCGGTCAGCTCGCCAATCCGTTCACTTAGAATCGCGATCTGGACTTCCGGCGAACCGGTGTCCGTATCGTGAGTACGGAAGCGTTCAATCAGGTCAGTTTTCTTTGCAGTCGCCAGCACGGCGTCAGGTACTCCTCTTGTCTTCTCAGGTCCACTTCTAAAGTGTCTACTGTGAGATTACCATGAAGGCATCCGGTTGCGCCATTGAAACGCCCCTCCGCACCTGCCTGTAAACTCTTCCGGAATCAGACGGTTTTTGCCGGCTTTGATCCCGCTTCCTGCCGATAATAGGCTGCGCGCACAATAGACGTGCTTGTTACGGCTCTGTAGCGAGCCAGTAATTGGCACGAGCAACAATCCTGGCGCCGTAATCCTCGGTTGTTTTCACACGGATCGTATGCAGTCCCGGCGTGGCATCGGATGGGCTGAACGTAATCAGATATCGATTGCGCATGTGCTTAGCCGCGTCAAGTACCCGCTGCTGGAAGTGCTTGTCGCCGGTAAACGTCGTATATTCACCGCCGCTCATCTGGGCCACTTCTTTGGTAACGTTCTTCCTGAATGCCTGAACAAGCATCCAAAGCGTCGAAAGCATGCTCGTCGTCGGAGGTTCGTTGCCGCTTCCAGAGACGCTGTTCTTTATGTCGTGCGAAATCTCGGCCAGCGCCGGCGAAAACGCCACGCTCAAAATCAGCACGTCTGAGCCGCCAATTTTCTTGATCAGGTCTTCTTCTTTGGTATGTTTGCTGCCGTGATCACGCTCTTCGCTGATGAGAAGCAGAACGCGACGGTATTCCTTTGGCTGAGATTCAAGTAAGTCTACGGCGGAACTTATTGTGTCGAGGATCGCCGCTCCTCCGTCGCCCGGCGCTAAATGAGTCAGTGCATCGTTAACCAGTTCGCTCGAGCGCGAGTAGTCGCACAGCAAATGAGGCCGTGAATCAAATCCCATCAGCGCTACCTTGCTCTGCGGGTCGGTCAAAAACATGTCGAGCAGCGGCCCCATTTTGGCCAGTTTGTCGAATTCCAGTACGCTCGCCCCGCCCTCCTCTACCGCCAGCACCAACGCAACCGGAGCTGTGTCCATCTCCTCCTGCACGCGGATCTTTTGCGGTACCCCATTATCTTCCACAGCAAAATCGGTGGGCTTCAATCCGTAAACCACTCCCCCGCCCTTCTTCTCCACCAGCGTTGGCACCAGCACTTCCGTAGTGGTGATGTGCAGGGTGGTCGCATCACTTTGCGATGTCGGCATCGGCTTGGGAGGCTCAATTGGTGGCAAGTCTTGCGCAATCGAGAAAGCCGCAATTGAAAGCCACGCTGCAGCCACAGCGAAAAGAAGTTGAGACGTTCCGGATTTGATTCCAGGAAGATTTCTCATAATACTCAAAGATTTAGACGTGATTGGGGTAGCGGATGTCAGATTCAAAGGATTTGATATTCCCGCTTTCATCCGCGTTTGCGTACCTCATTCTCGAGTCGGCCGGTCCAGAGCAGGAAGCTAAACAGCTCCCACTTCGATTCCCATATGAACCCGAAAATGTCTTTGGTGGACAATGTCTCGGCTTTTTTGCCGGAAAAGGTTTCCACGCGCCACTTCAGATACTCGCTGCGCCACGGAGCCAAGCGGTGGCCGCGAGTCGCATTCCATATAAATCGAAGAGGTGCCAGCACGGGTATCCTTTTCGATTGAGTATAGACGGAGAGATCGCCTCCCTGCAGCCGAAAGGGATTGCGTTTTGCGGCACAATGCAACGTTCAGGGGCGGCCTAGAGCTTGCTGAACAGGCTGTTGGAGGCTGCGCCGAGTTGAACGATGACTGCCTGAAGTGCGGCCTGCTGCGTTTCGGCCAGAGATAGGCTGGTCGCCAGCTGCGCCACATCTGCCTGCATCAGGTTGGTCTGCGCAACAGTGAGTTGCGTCTTCTCGTTTGTGACCGCATCGGAAGCAGCTGACAGACTGGTGATGGAATTGTCGATCATCACGCGTTGTTGCGATACGTAATTCAGCGAAGAGGTCAGGGCCGCCGTATCGTTGGCCGCCTGCGCTTGATTGACAGTGCCGGTCGAATAGTCCGCAATCAGGTTATTCAGCGCTGCGAACACGTCCTTCGAGCCGGCCCCTTGAAAGATCTGGCTGCCGGGCACACTCAGCTGAATTTTCTGGCCGTTAGGCAAGCTGAGGAAGGTCGCGGTGGTGTCGCCAGCGTAGCTCGTGGTTGCAGGGGTGGTTGCGCTCGAAGTACTGAAAGGCGCAGACGCGGTCTGTGTGCCTGCGAAAATATATTGGCCCTGGTAACTCGTGTTCGCCAACGTCATAACTTCATCGCGAATGCCGGTGAGCTCTTGCGCAATCGCCATAATATCGTTTGCGCTACGTGTCCCGTTGTTAGCACTGGTTGCGAGAGAAATGGCCGTGGTCAACTGGGACACGACGCTTCCCAGAGAAGAGTCCGCAACCTGCAGTCTGCCGGTAACAAGGTTCGCACTCTGGTTGAATGAATCATCTTGCCGAATCTGATTCAGAAGCATCACATTTTGGCCGGCTGCAATAGGGTCTTCGCCCAGGGAGTTCACGCGCACTCCGCTCGAAAGCTCCTCGGTCAAGTGCTGCTCCGATGCCTGCGAGGAATTCAAAGCCACTGCCAGATTTGCAACGTAGTTCGGATTAACCCGCATGATTCACCCCATGATTCAGATAATCTCGACAGCGTTCATCCGCACAAAGCGTAGACGCCCGTTTTGGATTACGAAACGGTCGTCTGTGAGCCCAGGTTCAGAGCCGACGCCATGATCGAGTTGAGAATGGCAAAAACCTGCGACGCCGCCTGGTAGCTGCGTTCAAGCAATGTCAGCGCCGAAGCCTCGTCGTTCAAATTCACGCTTGAAAGCGCGTCCCGCTGCGTCTGTAACTGCGTGACTGATGCGTTTTCCGCAGTGTTTTCCGTTTGCACCTGCGATACCTTTGAGCCGAGATTTGTAACCATTCCGGCATAAAAGTCGGAGGGCGTTTTGCCGTTCAATTGCAGTGTCCTGGCCATATTGGCAATCGCAATGGCGTTGCTGTTTCCTCCCACACCCTCCGTGGTACTGGATGCGGCTATTCCACTCGGATCCGTCATTACGACCTGCATCGCCAGCGCGGCGCCGGAAACGTCGTGGCCTGTAGCGCCATTTGCAACCAATGTCGGTGGCGGCGTGAAGATGTCCAGGCTCTGCGCGCCGGTGGCAGCGTCCGTAACGCTCGACGTAGCTCCGGTGGCATCTTTGCCGAGGTTATTCTGCGTGTTCACAGCAGTGGACACATCGTAGGCGATTTCGTCGAGCGAATTGAGGACTTTGGGTATATCAGCATCGCGAACAGTAAGGATGCCGCCCAGCGATCCACCTCCCGCCGTTAGCTGATCGGTCACATCCTGCGTTCCCAGGAAGAAGTGCGTCACGCCATTCAACGAGCCGGTGGTTAGCTGCTGGCTGGTGCCCTGCGAGGCCAGCAACTGGCCCGAAGTAGTGGTGATTGCAATTCCGTTATTCTCCGTCGTTACCTGGTTAATCCCGATCAATTGCGAAAGCTGCAGCAGATCCTGCTGCCGCTGATCTTCAAGGGTGCCGGCATCGGTGCCCGGCGGAAGCGACTGGATTTGGAGATTCAGCTTCGCAAGGGCTTCGGTTGTCGCGTTTACCTGGCTAACGATTCCCACCGATCCCTGGTCAAGAGAGGCTCTCTGTGCCGTTAAGCTGGCAGCAGCATTGGATATGTCCCCGGCCAGCTTTGAAGCGGCTGAAAGCACGCTTTCACGCAGCGCATTGTTGGCAGGATCAGCTTCAAGCGACGAAAACGAATTGAAAAATCCTGTAATGTCACTGCCTACGTCACCCGCTGCGGAAGCAGTCGATCCGGAACTGGGCGTAAAGAGTGTCTCAACGGTATTGAGCGCTGCCAGCCGCGAACTCGACGCTGAAGCCAACTGCTCCTGCTGATTCAGCCGCGCCTCCAGCACGCGATCGCGCACGGACGTCGCACCCGTAACCGAGGCGCCGGTACCAACCGTAAAGCTGCCGATATTGACCGGATCATTCTCCTGCCAGTTTGGAACCTGCCTTGTGTAACCAGTAGTGTTAGCGTTTGCGACGTTGTTGGAGACGATGTTCAACGCAGCCTGATCAGCATCCAGAGCCGAAGTCATCATGCTGAATGCGGAGTTAATGGTGCCCATCGGAAACCTCCGCTGCATCGACTGGCAAACCCTGCCCTATGACATACTCTGTCCGGCTTGCGTGCAGTTGGCGCAACCTATCCATCACTGCTACATTAGCGCGCGTCGCCTCAAGCAACTTGGCAAGCACGGCCATGTCCTGTTTTGCCGCGCGTGCCTCAAGGGCGCTGAAAGGTTGATCTCCCTGCGTCAGATCGCGGTTGAGGGCCTGACAAGACAGCGCAAGTTCTTCCAGTCGATCAGCCTCCAGCCTCTCTAACGACTTTGCCGCCTCAGCCACCAGCACCTTCAATTCATGTCGAGCCAGTTGCGTACCCGCTTCCCGCATACAAAATATTCCCTTCCATTGCCGTGCTGTTCCAGCGAACAGCACGGACTATTTCTGATCACCCAGCATGGCGTCGACAACCTTCGTGGCAACTGCGGATGCAGGCACGGCATAGGTTCCTGCGGCCAGAGCCGCCTGGATCGACGCTATCTTGTCTGTTCTTACGCCGTCTTCTCCGGCGGCCTGCGAGACCTCACTGGCCGCGCTGCTCAAGGTCGCACGATCATTGCCGAGCGCGCTTTCTTCGGCACGCGTGTTGCGCGTTGGGCGGGCAGCTGCGGGCGCCGTCGAATCCACGCCCAAAAGCGACTTTAATCCATCCATACTGTTTCGAATATCCATACGCATTGCTCCTTAACCTGCTTATCGGCACCATCACTAATCACATTAGTCATTCAGTACTTCTTATTGCCTGTTCTTCGTGCCGTGGGTGGCAACCTTCCCATTCGCGGAAGCACGACCGGATCGGGAAAGCTCATGCACAATGCGGTCGGCGATTCCAAATCCTCCATTCTGACTGAGCGCCTGTCCAAGAGCTTCCGACGCAAATTCTCCCAATGCACCTGTGGCTCCCGAGTCTCCACCCTCATCTGCTGTTTGACCCGTAAGCGCATCCTGGCCGGTCATAGGCTTCAGCAACTCCTTCATCATCTGCGCTTCGAACTCCTGAGCAGCCCGAACCAGACGTGGCGATACGGCGCTTTCCGGTTGACCTTCAACTCCGTTTTGACTGCCCAATCCTATTCGCATTTGGACTCCTTCTTGACCGTGGCCTGAAGCCAGCTAGAGAACTTCAAGATCGGCCTCGAGCGCGCCGGCCTCTTTCATTGCCTGCAAAATCGAGATCACGTCGCGGGCGCCGGCGCCGGTTCGTTGCAATTCCTGCACCAGATCCTCGACGGTAGCGCCCTCTTTCAGGTCAATACGGTTCACCGGTTTGTCCTGGGCCTGGACACTTGTTTGTTGCACAACCTGAGTTGTGCCCCCCGACAGCGCCCCAGGTTGGGACACTTGCGTGGTTGAAATGACATTAACAGCCAGTCCGCCGTGGAGAATGGACACCGGCTGAAGACGCACCCTGCCTCCGATTACCACAGTTCCCGTCCTCTCGTTGACCACAACCCGCGCCCGCGGAAACACTTCCACCTCAGCCGACTCCACCTTGTCCAGGAGCGCAGCCACGTCCTCATTTTCGCTGGTTTCCATCATCACCCGACGGCTGTCGACCGCACGCGCCCGTGGTGAGCCCACCGCCCGATCGATTGCTTCGGCCATCCGCTCCGCAGTATGAAAATCTGCGTCATTCAGGACCACCGTTACCGTGCGCATCTGCTTCAGGTCGAGCGGTATTGCGCGCTCCACCAGCGCACCTTCCGGAATGCGCGCCGTCGTGGGATGGTTCATCTGCCGGCTACTGCCGCCCCCCGCGGCCATGTAGCCACCCAGCACAAGTGCTCCCTGTGCTTCCGCAAAAATTTGGCCATCGGGTCCGTACAGCGGCGTCATCAGCAAAATGCCGCCTTCGAGCGAGCGCGCGTCGCCTGCCGATGAGACCGTGATGTCCAGCTTGCTGCCCGGCCTACTGAAGGGCGGCAGCGTGGCCACCACAAATACGCCTGCCATATTCTTCACCTGCATATTGTTGGCGCCGCGCGAACCGCTTTGAGGAACGGTGATGCCCATCCTCTCAAGCACCGAAAGAAGCGTCTGAGCAGGAAAGACCGTTTGCGAGCTGTCCCCCGTACCGCGCAATCCGACTACCAGTCCAAATCCAACCAGCTGATTGTCGCGGATGCCTTCGATGGTGGCCACATCTTTCACCCGCGCCAGTGAACCAGCGATTTCGGACGCCGCTGGAACAGCACAAAGGAACAGCAATCCGAGGAGGACCCATCCTCCCAACTTGGATGTGCATTGATTTCTTGAATCCATCTAACTGACCCTTCGCGTTGGCGCAATTGTCGAATTTATTTCCGTCAAAATATCAGCAGCTTTTCCAGCAGGCGCACTAGAGGGTTCTGTCGATAGGTGGAGTCGTTAACGATACCTTTGCCAGTCACTTCAAGTTCCAGATCGGTCATTGCAGTTGACATGACTTCGTTCTGCGCGCTCACATCTTCTGGCCGCACCAACCCACGCAAATGAATGAGCTGCGTCTGCTGAGAAAACGTCAACTGCCGTGTGGCCTGAACTACCAGCATCCCGTTTGGCAACACTTCCACCACTTCGGCTCCAAACGTTGTCGCCAGGCTCGAGTTTGTACTGCTCTGCCCTTGTGCCGTCAGTCCCGATGTCGAGCTCATTCCCACAAGGTTCTGCAGCGCGTTGGCAGCCTTCAGCTTTCCGAACAGCCCTGTCAATCCTGAAGTTGCATTGGACGCGCGCGCGTTCTTTACCTGCCCGTCAGTCGAAGCGGCAAGGCTCTCCGTCACCACGATTGAAACCACGTCGTGCAGGCGCGCAGCTTTTGCATCCGTGCCCAGGCGAACGAGCCTGCCTTCAGGGCTCCAGATCGATCCCGGCGTTTTCACTTCCGAGGCCTGTTGCGCGCGAACTCGGTCAACATAGGCGCGCAGCGCCGTTTCAGGAGGCGTTGCGCTCGTCCGATCTCCGGGCTTCGCTTTCTTCGCCGCCAGGGGCATGGACATTCCAATCAGAAGGAACGCAATCGATATTGAGATACTTACTTTCATCACCGCTTCCCCGTGGGAGCCGCAAACGTAGCGCGGCCTGGTCCAAGTGCCACCGCCTGCACCACTTTGCCACCAATCGCCAAACGAACTTTGAATTCTGCTCCTTCGGCAGCCGGTCCAAGGGCAACAGCCTCCAATCGAGCCTCCACAACAGCCGAGCTTTCTTCAACCACCAACCGATCACCGCTTCGAATCACAGGGTGCTGCACTTCTCGGCTCATCATCGGAGCACCCGTCTTTGCGATCGCCGATTCGAACCGCGCTCCATCCTGACTATTCAGAAGAACCATTCGTCCCGGACCTGCGGGGTTTCCGGCATCACGCTCCAGTAGCCACCGCATTCCGGTGTGAGGATCGCGAATCAGCCGGAATGTGTTGCTGGCATCTGCTCGTGCCTTCGACGGATCGGGAGCAAATGCTTGCGCGAATATTGTGCTCGCGCAGCAAACTATCAACGACGACATGATCGCGAGTTTTATCCGCTGAATCTCCATCTCACCCTCAACCAAAAGATCGTTTCACCTGATTCAATGCCCACTTGCATCAACGCGTCATATTGTTGACCTGCGAGTACATGTCATCAGCAGCTTTGATCACTTTGGAGTTTGACTCGTAGGCGCGCTGCGCCAGCACCATCTGCACAAACTCGGTCACGACATCCACATTCGAGTTTTCGAGATAGCCCTGCTGCAGTGATCCCATACCTTCAGTTCCCCCGGGATTGCCTAACACAGCGTCTCCGGAACTGAGCGTGGCCTGCAACAGATTCCCGCCCTGGCTAGCCAGGCCGCCCGGATTTGGAAAGGTAGCAAGCTGCAGCTGGCCAAGCTGGGAGGGGTTTTGCTGGCCCGGCAATGTGGCGTTGATGACGCCATATTGCGTAATCGTCACCGCCGTCGCATTTGGCGGAATCGTAATGGTCGGAATTACAGGGTCGCCGGCTGTCGTCACGATTGTGCCCTGACTGTTCAGGTGAAACTGACCCGCGCGCGTGTAAGAAATCGTTCCATCCGGCCGCTGCACCTGGAAGAACCCTGCTCCTTCAATTGCGACGTCCAGAGGATTTTGTGTCTCGTTCAACTCTCCTTGCGAAGAAATGACCTCAGTCGCGGCCGATTTCGTTCCCAGGCCAATTTGCAATCCGGCCGAGACAGTGTTCTGGCTCTGCGCCGCACCTGGTGTCACCAGATTCTGGTAAACCATGTCTTGAAACTCAAGCCGATGCTGGCGGAATCCAGTCGTTGAAGAGTTGGCCAAATTGTTGGCAATGGTGTCCAGATTCATCTGCTGTGCGCTCATGCCACTGGCCGCGGTATACAAGGCTCGAATCATTCTTCTCCTCACTTCTTGAAAAGGTTCCAGTACTAAACCCTCGGCAGATCCTCTGCCGCAAACTTGTTGAACTCGGTATGGAATACCGTCAGCGCCCGCTGCATCATCTCCGCCTGACGCTGCATCACAATCAGATCGAGCGAGCCCTGAATGACGTCCTGATTTGCCGCCTCTAACGCTCCCTGATGAACACTTGAATCCCTTGCCGTTGAAGGAAGAACGCCCTTGGGCGCGAGGTATCGATTGGCTCCTTCGGCGGTCAGATTGGCGCCTGCTGGAAAGGAAACGACGCCAATAATCGCAACTGTTCCGCCCTCCACCGATACGGTTCCATCTGTTCCGACGCTGATTTCGCCTGGCGGAATCGTAATCGACTTCCCGTCCGAGGACAGAACTGGCTCGCTGGCCGAAGTTACCAGCTGCCCGTTCTGCGCACGATGAAAACTGCCATCGCGCGTAAAGCGAATCCCGTTGGCGGTCTGGACCTGAAAGAAGCCTTGTCCCTCAATCGCGAGATCGAGCGGATTTCCAGTTGGCTGCAGCGGGCCCTGCTTCATGCTGACCTGGTCTCCGCCGAGCAGGCCGTAATTGTTTACAGTACGGCCTAACTGAGAGTCCGAGGCGTCCGGGCCCAGCAGCACTGAGCGGAAATACTCACGCTCAGCCCGGTAACCCGGTGTCTGTGCATTGGCAAGGTTGGCCGCAGCTGTGTCGAGCGCCTGGTTGCGCGCCACCAACCCTGTCATCGCCGCATAATAGCCACTGTCCATAGTGTCTTCTCCCGACGTATGGAGGTGAATGCAGAAATATGACCGGAAATGGGCAGAGGAAGATTAGAAGATCATCAGAGTTGTGCTGGGAGAGCCGAGATGAGAAGAAGCAGCACCTTTCCGGGGTCAGCCGCTCCTCCCTTGCAATGCAGATCCAATATGACTTATTGGATTTAATGTATGAATCGCCGACTACTGCAATCCGTCGCAGACAATCGTTACCGAGAACCGCGAATCGCCGAACCGGTAGCAATGGTTCAGTTGAAACTCCGGCGCCTGAACGTGGAGCCTGTAGTCTCGCCCTGTAATTACTGCCGGCACCGATAGCCCGCAATTGGCGGCCAATTCCGGCACCTTTCCCTTCCACGCCCCGGCCAGCATGTTGCAGATTTCGCCAATTCCGTCCTTCACCGTGTCGTCAACCTCGTTAAATTGCATGCCGGTCATGTGGGCCGCAATTTCCAGCGCGACACCCTGTCCGGTTGAAAGCACGCAGGCTCCGCTCAACGCCCCCCCAAAACCGACAACCGCCGTCACCGATTCCGGCTCACGCTCATGATGATCCGGCTCTCGTCGGCATTCGAGCCCAAGCATCAATTGAAAAACTTCTTCCACGCTTGCATCCAGGTTCCGTGGATCCGCAACCTGATGCATCGATTCGCGCAGAGATATCACCATCGTAGGCTCCTTATCGTTTTGGGCGCCCACTACCGCAGGAATAGAACCCGTTTTCAAACGCACTCCATTCAAAAGCATCCCGTCTTCTCCATCAGGCTGCGCTCACTAGCGGCAGAACCCGTTCCTTCACCTGTTCAGCCGTGAACGGCTTGCGGATATACCCCCGCGCACCTGCCTGTATCGCAGCCTTCACGTGCTCTTCACTCGACTCGGTGGTAATCATCACCACCGGAACTCCCGGCGCCAACTGCTGGGCACGAATCTGGCGTAGAAACTCCAGCCCATCCATCGACGGCATGTTGATATCGGAGAGGATCAGATCGACCTGTTTCGTCTTCAAGACTTCCAATCCTTCCACGCCACTGGAAGCTTCGTGTACCACCATCGGATCAAGACCCGCCTGCCGCAACGCGCGTTCTACAATTTTCCGCATCACCGAGGAATCGTCCACAATCAAGGTTCGAATTTCACTCATGCCCCTGAATCCTCCACAATGTTTCTATCGGCAGACCGGGCGAGTTCATGAACCTTGCAATCGATTTGACGGGCAGATCTTACATCCGCGCGTTGAGCGAACAGATCACGTCCTGCACTGCGTCCATCTCAGGCAGCGACCCATGCTGCGGACGCTTCCAAATGCGCATCCAGAAACAGTCGTGCAACCGCACTACCCGGCAATCCACGGGACGCGCCCGCTCCACGCGACGCGCCAGTTCCTGCGCTAATACCAGTTCGGAAACGGCCTCAATCAATTCCACCTGAGGAAACCTGGCCTGCAACATACGCCCATGCGAGGGACGGAAGATCGAGTCCTGTACAAGCCCACTCTCGACGCGCAGGTCTGTCATCCGCTCGACTGCGAGCGCGAGCACTGGATCCAGCCGCTGCTGAAATCCGAGATAAAGCAGTTTGCCGGCAGCAGACCGAAGCGGCAATACGCCGAAGGCATCCACAAAGAGCCGGGGCAGAAACGCAGCCATGGATTCGGGCTCATGGCCGTCCAGTCCCAAAACAGGGCACCCCCACTGCAGTCCGAGAGCCCTGGCAACCAGGTGTTCCTTTACCCCGTGCTGACGAATCAACCACTGCCCGATTCTTCCGACCTTCGCGGCTCGTTGCTCTGACAGTGCTGCGCGCAGTTCAGCGCCAGTGATCCAGCCTTGCTCCAGCATCAGCAGCCCCAGCGGAATACGATGACGGTGCGTCTCCTCGGTGTGGCCGAGCATCTCCATCTCGCGCCGCAGCGCTCTTGCAACCTGGGCTGCCGTGCATTCCGGGCTGCAACACCAGCCGCCTTCAAACACCGGAGCCGAGCGGCTGCGCCAAACCTTCAGCCAACTCCCTTTGCAACGAGGATTGGCACAGGTTGAAACGAACCCATGACTTGTCTCTCCAAAAGTCGGGTGCGTGTTGGCGCGTTCGGGGCTCAGGGTACGATGCAGGGTTTCCTGTCCTCTGTCTTTGCTTAAAAGAGGCATCGAATACTCTCCAGCCGCATTCTTGGCGTGGCAACTTGGGAGATGCGTAAACCGAAGTTCCCATCGACAAGAACCACCTCGCCTCGTGCCACAATCTTGTCGCCCACGATCAGGTCCACGGGATCTGCTACGTGACGGTCCAGTTGCACAACGTCGCCGGGTCCAAGTTCAAGAATCTCGCCCAGCGGCATCTCCCGGCATCCAAAGCGAAGTGAAGCTTCAAGCTCCACATCAAGGAGCAGCTCAAGCCCCGGGCTCAACGCCGGTAAAGCGGCCTCCGGTCGCGTCGCCCCCAGTTCGGGCATTTTTGCTTCCACTGTTTCTGGTTCCGGCGCGCACACATCGTCGCGTACCCATAGTCCCCAGCAGCGCTTGTCCGACCGAAGCTGGAACATTCGAATCGAGTTGCTCTCGCCGTCGTTCGCGTCGGACCGCGCTTCGAATTTCTCCACGCGGCACTTTTTGCCTGTCTTGGCAAGAAGTTCTCCACATGCGGCTTCGAAGATTTCGCGCAGTAACTCGGCCCAGCTCGCCGTTTGCTCGACACCTTCGCCCAACAGTGGCGCTTCCAGTATCGAGCCGTCCAGCCAGACCGAAAAAGTGCCAGCCTCATCCCCGGAAAGCGCGATAACAAATCCCAAGGATTCTGCCGGCCGGAATGTTTCGGCTTCGGCTAAATCCGGCGGCGACTCGACAAACTCGGGTTCACCGGC
>Ga0265325_10000339_pt1 | contig 33103 bp, 34 predicted proteins | sample 41420metaG_FD_202090 | JGI IMG/M metagenome (GOLD analysis project Ga0265325, IMG submission 202090) | Rhizosphere microbial communities from Carex aquatilis grown in University of Washington, Seatle, WA, United States - 4-14-20 metaG | ecosystem: Host-associated > Plants > Roots > Rhizosphere... | reverse complement strand
GTTGTGGCTGCCGCTGATTGTCGCCACCACGCTGCTGCCGCTGCGCCCGATGAAAGGGCTGATGATCGCGTTGCAGTATCACCACAAGGCCTCCGAAGGCCGGCCCGAATGACCGGCCGGCGCGCAGGCGGTTTGCTGGGGCCCGGCATCTGCGCCCTGGTCGCATTCTCGATCCTGATTGGCCTCGGCACCTGGCAAATCGAGCGCAAGGCCTGGAAGGAAGCGCTGATCGCCACGCTCGAAAAGCGGCTCAACGACGCACCGGTCGCGTTGCCGCCGGCAAGCGAATGGGCCGGCATGACGGCGGACAATTCGGAGTTCACCCGCGTCCGCCTTCACGTCGAGTTCGGCAATGCGCCCGACGCGCTGGTCTTCACCGGCGGCTCGCAGATCCGCGACGACGTCAAGGGCATCGGCTATTTCGTGTTCAGCCCGGCGCGGCTCGCCGACGGCTCGTTGATTGCCATCGATCGCGGATTCGCCGCGGACAAATCCTACCCGCCAGCCGCTGGCGCGCAGGACATCGTCGGTTATCTGCGCTGGCCCGAGGCGTCGTCGTGGTTCGTCGCAGCCCACGACGCCGACGGCCGGGTCTGGACCGTGCGCGACCCGCGGATGATGGCGGCGCGTCTGGGGTGGGGCGAGGTCGCTCCGTTCTACATCGACCAGGAAAGCCCGGTGCCGCCGGGCGGCGTGCCGCATCCGTCGGCGCTGACGGTGAGGCTTCGCAACGAGCACCTGCAATACGCCATCACCTGGTACGGCCTCGCCGCCGTGCTGGTGGTGATTTTTGTCCTCTGGGCGGCGAAGCGCCGCGACCGCTCAGCGGCCTGACACGCGTTGCCAGCGCGCCGCTCCTCCCTCATAGTGGGCCGCAAAACCGGGGAGGGGATCATGCGCTCGGGCTTCATCAAGCTGGTCGCGCTGTCGGCATTGCTGCTCGGCGCAGCGGCGCCGGATGTCCGGGCGCAAACCATCGAGCTCAAGTTCTCGCATTTCGTGCCGCCCAACCACACCATTCACAAATGGGCGGTGGCCTGGGCCGAGCGGATCGCAAAGGAATCCGGCGGCCGCATGAAGGTGACGATCTATCCGAACGGCCAGCTTGTCGGACCGCCGCAGCGACAGTTCGACGCGGCGCGCAACGGCATCACCGACATCGCCGTCTCCCTGCACGGCGTGACGCCCGGCCGTTATCCGATCACCGAGCTCGGCAACCTGCCGTTCACCTGGCCCAAGGCCGGATCGAGCCCCGCGGTCACCGGCAAGCGGATGACCGAGCTTGCGCCGACCTATCTCGCCGCCGAGCACCAGGGCCTGAAAATCCTGTTCATGGCGGTGGCCAACCCGATCGTGATTTTTTCCACGGTGCCGGTGCGCAAGTACGAAGACTACAAGGGCCTGAAGATTCGCTACGCCGGCGTGCAGAACCGCTCGCTGATCGATTCCATGGGCGCCGTGCCGCTCTTGATCCAGCCCACGGAGGCCATCGATGCGCTGAGCAAGGGCATCGTCCAGGGCGCGACCTTCCCGTACGAGGCCGGTGCCTCCTACGATCTGGTCACCGTCGCCAAATACGCCATCGAGCCGCCGCTTGCGACGGCGACCTTCGCCTTCGTGATGAACCCGGCGAAGTACAACTCGCTGCCGCCGGATCTGCAAAAGCTGATCGACGACACCACCGGCGTGAAAGCCGCCGAAGAATTCGGCCAGCAGTGGTATCAGGCCGAGGTCGACGGCCGCAAATACCTCGTCGACAAGGGCCAGCAGATCATCAAGCTGCCGGACGCCGATGTCGAGAAGATCAAGAAGGGCATCGCGCCGCTGACCGAGAGCGCGATCGCGGAGCTCGAGAAACAGGGCAAGCCGGCGCGCAAGTTTTACGAGGAATACACCAGGTAGAGCGCCGCGGCTCGGCGGAACAGTCCTCATGGCCCTTCGCGCGTGCCTTCTGACCGCGGCCGATCGCCTGCAGCGATGGCAGCTTTGGCTGGCCGCTGTCGCGCTCGTGATCCTGATGATGATCACGGTGTTGGACGTGTTCCTGCGCTATGTGTTCAACCATCCGATCCGCTATTCCTACGATACGGTCGAATCGATGCTGCTGGTGTTTGCCATCAACGCCATGCCGGCGGCTTTCTTCACGCGCCGCAATGTGGTGATCGACCTGATCGATGGCGCGATCGGACCGCGCGGCACCGCCATTCTGATTCGCGCAGCCGACGTGCTGTCGGTGTTCTGTCTCGGGCTTCTGATGTGGGCGATGGTCACGCCCGCGCTGCAGAGCTACCAGTACGCCGACGTCAAGATGGAGCTCCGGCTGCCGATCTATGTTCTTTGGATCGCGGCGCTGGTCAGCCTCGCCGGCGCGCTGTTCTGCGCCTTTGTGGCGATGGTCGCGCGGCCCGCCGTCGCAAGTCACGGGCGGGCGGAATGAGCCCTTCGGCCATCGGCGCGACCGGGGTACTGATTCTGTTCGTGCTGTTGGTGTTGCGCGTGCCGATCTGGATCGCGCTGGTGCTGGTCGGCTTCTTCGGCAACGTCATCGTGACCGGATGGCAGGGTGCCTTTGCGCTCGCCGGCACCGCGCCGTTCGATGTAACCTCGTCCTACACGCTCTCCGTCGTTCCGCTGTTCATCCTGATGGGCGAGGTGGCGTCCGAATCGAGGCTATCGGGTGAGCTGTTTCGCGCCGCCAAGGTGATGCTGTCCGGATTTCGCGGCGGCATGGCGGTGGCGACGCTGGTGGCCTCGGCGCTGTTCGGCGCGGTCTCGGGGTCCTCCCTCGCCAATTCCGCCACCATGACACGGATGGCGCTGCCCGAGTTGCGCAAGGCCGGCTATGACGACGGCCTTTCAACGGGATGCATCGCCGCCGGTGGCTCGACCGACATCCTGATCCCGCCATCGATCATCCTGGTGATCTACGCCGCCATTGCCGAGCTTTCGGTGCCGAAGCTCCTGGCAGCCGGCCTCATTCCCGGGCTCGTGCTGACCTTGCTCTACATCATCGTCGCGATGGTGGTGGTCTACGTTAAGCCGCACTATGCCCCCGACAACGAAACCTTCTCGCTGCGCGAGCGGATCGCAGCGCTGCGAGAGCCCTGGCAGTTTGTCGCGCTGTTCATCGTGACCATCGGCGGCATCTACGCGGGCATCTTCAGCCCGACCGAGGCTGCATCGGTGGGCGCGTTCGGCGCCATTGCGATCGGCGTGGCCGGCCGCCGGCTGTCCCTCAAGGACCTGCTGCTGGCGATCGAGAATTCGGTCCTGGTCAGCGGACTGCTGTTCATGATCGTGATCGGCGCCAACCTCTTCTCGTTCTTTATCGTCCAGACCCATTTGCCGGATTTGCTGCTCGAGGCGGCGCGCGCCTGGGCGCTCAGCGGCTTGACCGTGATGATTCTGATCATCGTCGGCTACATCCTGATGGGCTGCTTTCTCGAGGGCATCGGCATGGTGTTGATTACCGTGCCGGTGTTCCAGCCGATCATCGTCAAGTTCGGCTACGATCCCGTGTGGTTCTCCATCGTCGTCGTCATCATGGTCGAGGTCGGGCTGATCCATCCGCCGGTCGGGATGAATCTCTTCGTCATTCAGGCACAGGCGCCGGATGTGAAAATCACCAGCATCTACCGCGGCATCATCCCGTTCCTGATCGCGCCGTTCCTGCTGATCGTGCTGCTGTTTTTGTTCCCTGGGCTTGCGCTTTGGCTTCCCGCCAAGCTCTACGGCGGCTGAGCTTGCGGGGCGAGTTTTCTACGTCTTATCAATTGCTTGCGCCTTTCCTTGTGAAAGGTGGAGCGCCCGCATAAGGTCCGCCCGCCCACAACGCTGCAAGGATTATTCGTGCGCTACGTCTCGACCCGCGGCGAAGCCCCGCCGCTCGGCTTCATCGATGTCACCCTCGCGGGCCTCGCCCGCGATGGCGGGCTCTACGTGCCCGAGGTCTGGCCGCAGCTCACGCCCGAGACCATCGCCACGTTTGCTGGGCGTCCCTATGCCGAGGTTGCCGTAGAGGTGATCCGGCCGTTTGTCGGCGATGCGATCGCGGAGGCCGAGCTGCAACGGCTGGCGCGCGAGGCATACGGCACATTCCGTCATCCTGCCGTCGTGCCGATCGCACAGTTCGGTCCCTCGACGTTTCTGCTGGAGCTTTTTCACGGTCCGACGCTGGCGTTCAAGGACGTTGCCATGCAGCTCCTGGCGCGGCTGATGGATCATGCGCTGGCCGCGCGCGGCGAACGCACCACCATTGTCGTCGCCACGTCCGGAGACACCGGCGGTGCCGCGGTCGAGGCATTCCGCGGCCGTGAGCGCGCCGATCTATTTGTGCTGTTTCCGCAAGGTCGCATCTCGGACGTGCAGCGCCGGATGATGACCTCGGCGGCGGACGCCAATGTTCACGCCATCGCCATCGAAGGCACGTTCGACGATTGCCAGGCCCTGGTGAAGGACCTGTTCAACCATCACACCTTTCGGGACCAGGTGCGCCTCTCCGCCGTCAACTCGATCAACTGGGCGCGGATCGTGGCACAGGTGGTTTATTACTTCACGGCTGCGGCGACGCTTGGCGCCCCGCATCGCAAGGTTGCCTTTACGGTGCCGACCGGCAATTTCGGTGACATCTTCGCTGGCTATGTCGCCGCGCGCATGGGGCTTCCGGTCGATCGGCTGGTGATCGCAACCAACGTCAACGACATCCTCGTGCGCACGTTGGCCACCGGCGATTACGAAGTACGCGCGGTGGTCGCGACCGCATCTCCCTCGATGGACATCCAGGTTTCATCGAATTTCGAACGCTTGCTGTTCGAGGCGACCGGCCGCGACGCCGCCGAAGTACGCCGCCTGATGGCGCAGCTTGCCCAGTCGCGGCGGTTCTCTCTGTCCTCGGGGGCGCTCGGGCACATTCGCACGCTTTTCTCCGCCGATCGCGCCGATGAGCAGGAGACCGCGGCGACGATCCGCACCGCATTGCGTGAGACCTCGCGTCTGGTCGATCCGCACACGGCCGTCGGCCTCGCCGTCGCGGAAAAAGAGGTTCGCGATCCGGCGGTGCCGATGATCGTGCTCGGGACCGCGCATCCGGCGAAGTTCCCCGAAGCCGTCGAAGCGGCCTGCGGCGTTCATCCGGACTTGCCGGACTGGCTTTCCGACTTACCTGAACGGCCTGAGCGGCTGACCCCGATGCCGGCCGACCAGGGGAGCCTTGAGAAATTCATCTTGGCGGCAAGCCGTGCCGCGCGCGAAGGAGCAGCGGCATGAGCGTGGAAGTTACTCGTCTGCCCACTGGGCTGACGATCGTCTCGGACAGCATGCCGCATCTGCAGACGGCGTCGCTTGGCGTCTGGGTCGGCTCTGGCAGCCGCGACGAACACGCCGACGAACACGGCATCTCGCATCTCTTGGAGCACATGGCGTTCAAGGGCACCGCGCGGCGCACGGCGCGGCAGATCGCCGAAGAGATCGAGGCCGTGGGCGGCGACATCAACGCCGCGACAAGCTTCGAGACCACCGCCTATTTCGCCAGCGTGCTCAAGGCCGATATGCCGCTCGCGGTCGACGTTCTGGCCGACATCCTGACCAATCCCAAGTTCGATCCGTCCGAGCTCAAGCGCGAGCAGAACGTGATCGTGCAGGAGATTGGCGCCACCCAGGACGCACCGGACGACCTGGTGTTCGACTATCTGCAATCGACCGCGTTCCCGAACCAGCCCATGGGCCGCTCCATTCTCGGCACGCCCGAGACGGTGTGCTCGTTCGAGGACAAGAATCTGCGGGCCTATCTGGCGCGCAACTATCGCGCTCCCGACATGGTCGTGGCCGCGACCGGCGCCATCGAGCATGGCGCCGTCGTTGCCGAGGCCGAGCGGCGCTTCGGCCAGTTCAATGGCCCGGCTGCGCCGGTACCGCAGTCGGCAAGCTTCGGCGGCGGCGTCAAGCTCGAGGCCCGCGAGCTTGAGCAGGTCCACATCGCGCTCGCCCTTGAAGGTCTGCCGCAGCGCGATCCGAACTACTTCAGCCTCCAGGTCTTTGCCATCGTGCTGGGCGGCGGAATGTCGTCGCGGCTGTTTCAGGAGGTGCGGGAGAAGCGCGGCCTCTGCTACACGATCTCGGCGTTTCACGCCCCTTATGCCGATATCGGCATGTTCGGCATCTACGCCGGCACCGATGCCGGCGACGTCAAGGAGCTGATGAAGGTCGCGATCGACGAGACGGCAGCCACATCGGTGGACCTCACCGAGGCCGAGGTCGCGCGCGCCAAGGCGCAGATCAAGGTGGGACTGTTGATGGCACTGGAAAGCTCGGGCGCCCGCGCCCGCCAGCTCGCCAACCAGATTCTGATCTACGGCAGGCCGCTGCCGATCGAGGAGATGGTGGCCCGCATCGACGCCGTGACGGTTGAAAGCGCTCGCGCCGCCGGCGCCGCGCTGATCGGGCGGGCGCGTCCGGCGATGGCTGCGCTCGGCCCGAGCAAGGGTCTTGAGGGCGCCGAGACAATCGTGGACAGTCTGAGGCGTCGGGCTGCCTGAAGAATTCGCCAATGGCGCTGTTTCGCACGCTGAGCGCACCGGAGCCGCTGCCTCCGATCACCGGAGAGGGCGTCGTGTTGCGTGCGCCGCAGATGGCGGACTACGCGGCCTGGGCTCAGCTCCGCGAGGTCAGCCGCAAGTTTCTGACGCCCTGGGAGCCGACCTGGCCGGCCGATGACCTGACGCGGCCGGCGTTCCGGCAACGGCTGCGGCGTTACGCCGAGGACATCCGGACCGACCAGGCCTATCCGTTTTTCCTGTTCCGCCTCGAGGACAACGCGCTGGTGGGCGGGCTGGCGCTGGCCAACATTCGCCGCGGCGTGGCCCAGGCCGGCAGCCTCGGCTACTGGATCGGCGCCCCCCACGTCCGGCGCGGCCATATGACCGCGGCGGTGCGGGCCTTGATCCCAGCGGCATTCGACCTGCTCCGGCTGCACCGGGTTGAGGCGGCGTGCATCCCGACCAACCTCGCCTCGATCCGGCTGCTGGAGAAGGCCGGGTTCCGCCGCGAGGGCTATGCCCGGTCGTACCTCTGCATCAACGGCGTCTGGCAGGATCATCTGCTGTACGCCCGGCTGCAGAGCGATCCGCGGGACTGAGCATGATCCCGAAAAGTGGGAACCGGTTTTCGGAAAAGATCATGCTCAAACAAGGCGCTTTAGCCGTCGCAGGGCCGGCCTTGGGCCGGCCATGTTTCCTCTGCTATAGAAGCACGCAAGTTCATTCACCGCGTTTACTGGCGGTTAGCCATTGCGGACCTAATCGTGGGCGATGCGTAGGGTGGTGGGCGTGGCTGAATATCATCTCCGGCATTACGGCGTGTTCGCAGGCGTAGTCCTGGCCGGCTTCGGACTGGCCGGCTGCTCGTCCTCCCTGCTGCCGTCGATGCCGTCGTCGGTCTCCTCGATGTTCGGCTCCGGCACCGGCAATGCCAATGCCAGCACCACCGGCATGGCCGCGCTGCCGCCCGATGTCGAATGCCCAGACGTCACCGTCCGCCAGGGCGCGTCGACGCTGACTTCGTCCGCCGACCCGGCAGAGCCCTCCGCCACCAACCTCCGCTATCAGGTGACCATTGGCACCACCGCGCGCGAATGCCGGCTCCAGGACGGCAACATGGTGGCGATCAAGGTTGGCATGGAAGGCCGGGTCATCCTGGGTCCGGAGGGCAGCGCCGGCAATATCGACGTGCCGCTCCGGTTTGCCGTGGTCCAGGAGGGCATCGATCCCAAGGTGATTGTGACCAAGCTCGACCGCGTTGCGGTAACGGTGCCGCCTGACAGCACCAACCTGCTGTTCACCCACGTCACCGAGGGCCTGCTGTTCCCGATGCCGAAAGGCAACGCGCTCGATTCCTACATCGTCTATATCGGCTTCGATCCGCTCAGCGTGCAGGAACAGCAGAAGAAAAAGCCGGCGCCGAAGGCCGCCAGGAAGCGCAAGCCCTGACCAATTGACGGCGAGCCGGCCGGTTACCAGCCGCGCAGCGCGACGATCGTGCTTTTCAGCGCGCGCATGTCGGCGATCACGGCGCGGGCGCCGGCCTGGGTCAATTGCGCGCCGAGGCTCGGGTTGGCATGGCTGCCGCCGATGAAGCCGATCGGCACCATGCCGGCGGCAAAGGCCGCCGACACGCCGGCCGGCGAATCCTCGACCACGAGGCAATCCGCCGGCTGGACCCGCATCCTCGCCGCCACATACAGGAACAGGTCGGGGGCAGGCTTGCCGTTGGGCACGTCGGTGGCCGAGAAGATGTACGGCTCGAAGAACCGCAGCAGGCCGGTGCTTTCCAGGCTGGTGCGCACGCGGTCGAGCGGCGCCGACGAGGCCACGCATTTCGGTCCGCGCAGCCAGGTCAGCGCGTGGCTGACGTGGGCCATGGCGCGCAATTCCGCCCGCAGCCGCTGCTTGGTTGCGCTGGCAAGCGTACTGGCAAAGTTCGGCGGCAGCCGGCGGCGCGTCGCCGCTTCGATGTCCGCCAGCATGTCGGTCGGACGCCGTCCTGCGAAGAAGCGGGCGATCACCTCCGGGGCCACCACAAAACCGGCGCGGTTCAGCTCCTGCGCGGCCACGTTGGCCACGATCGCTTCGCTGTCCACCAGCACGCCATTGCAGTCGAATATAAACACGAGAGGCCCCCAGCACGGCTGTGGTTGCCGTCGCCTACGTGCCTAGGTTGATTCGCGTGGCAAGATTATGGACGCACCGAATGATGGGAAAAGCACAAGGCCACAACTAAAAACGCCGCGCCGGCGCTTGTGCACAGAGATCAGAAGCGCGTGTGGAAACCGGCCTCGCGCGAATCGGGATGCCGATTCGTTTTCCACAGACCGAGATCGCGGCTCCAGTCCTGGAACGCCAGTGCGACTGCTTCTCCGCCCGTTCGGCGGCGACGACCCGGCAGACGAACGGGTCAGTTCAGCCTGGCGCGGACGTCGGCGATGCCTTGGGCGATCAGGTCTTCGGCGACCTTGCCCTTGGCCGTATCGCGCAGGATCGTTTCGGCGGCCGCCACCGCGGCGTCGGCGGCTGCGGCCCGCACATCGGACACCGCCTGGGCCTCGGCCTGGCTGATCTTGGCCTCGGCCAGCTTGGTCCGGCGGGCGACGAACTCTTCCATCTTGCCGCGCGCCTCGAGCGCCACCCGCTCCGCTTCGGCTCGCGCATCGGCAACGATGGCAGCGGCCTCCCGCTCGGCCTCGGCCTGCTTGCGCTGATACTCGGACAGCAGCTGCGCGGCCTCGTCGCGCAGGCGGCGCGCCTCGTCGAGCTCGGCCTTGATGCGGTTGGCACGGTGGTCGAGCGCCTCGATGATCTTCTTGTGGGCGCCGACGTACAGCAACACGCCGACGAATATCACGAAGGCGACGGCGACCCAGTTTTCCGGCTCCTGGAAAAATTCCATCGTCCGCCCCTATCGCTTCAGCGCGTCGGTGACGGCGGCCTCGACCGCGGCGCCGGCCGGCGTCGTGCCGATCAGCCGCTGCACGATGGCCGATGCGGTGTCGACGGCGATGCCGCGGACGTTCGCCATGGCGGACGTTCGAGTCGCCTCGATGGTTTTTTCGGCTGCGGCAAGCTTGGCATTGAGCTCCGCCTCAAGCCGCTTCCTTCGTTCCTCGGCTTCGGCGTTGAGGCGGTCGCGAGCCTCGCCGGCAAGCTGGTGGGCGCGGCCGCGCGCATCGGCCAGCGATTTCTCGTAGGCCTTCAACGCCGCGTCCGACTGGTCCTTGAGCCGGTTGGCCTCGGCAATGTCACCGTCGACCCGGTCGCGGCGCTTGTCGATGATGCCGCCGATCTGAGGGATGGCAAGCCGCCAGACGATGACGTAGAGCGCAACAAAGAACACCACCAGCCAGAGCAACTGGGATGGGAACGTCTCCTTGTTGAACGGCGGAAACTCGCGATGGCCGCCGCCGGGGACCTCGGTATGCGCGTCCGTCGCCATCGATCGTCCTAGAGCGCGAACAGCAGCAGCAGCGCGATCAGCAGCGAGAAGATGCCGAGCGCTTCGGTGATGGCGAAGCCGAAGATCAGGTTGCCGAACTGGCCTTGCGCCGCCGACGGATTGCGGATCGCCGCAGCCAGATAGTTGCCGAAAATGATACCGACGCCGACGCCGGCGCCGCCCATGCCGATGCAGGCGATGCCGGCACCGATGTATTTGGCAGCTACAGGATCCATGAGAAAACTCCTTTCGAGGTTTGGATACGGGTTGGGTCAGTGACCCGGATGAATGGCATCGTTGAGGTAGATGCAGGTGAGGATTGCGAAGACGTAGGCCTGCAGGAACGCCACCAGCAGCTCCAGCGCGGTCAGGACGACCACCAGCGCAAGCGGCAGCGTGGCGCCGGCGATGCCGGCGATGCCGAGGCCGCCAAGCAGCGTGACGAAGCTCGCGAACACCTTCAGGGTGATGTGGCCCGCCAGCATGTTGGCGAACAGCCGGATGCTGTGCGACACCGGCCGCGACACGAACGATAGGACCTCGATGAACACGATCAGCGGCAGGATGTAGATCGGGATTCCGCTCGGCACGAAAAGCTTGAAGAACCGAAGGCCGTTCTTCCAGAAGCCGTAGATGACAACGGTCAGGAACACCAGAATTGCCAGCGCCGCGGTGACGATGATGTGGCTCGTGATCGTGAAGGTATAGGGGATGATCCCGATAACGTTCGCCACCAGCACGAACATGAAGATGGTGAAGACGAATGGGAAAAACTTCATGCCGGCCTTGCCGGCGGTGCTTTGTATGGTTTCGGCGACGAACTCGTAGGACAGCTCCGCAATCGACTGCATGCGCCCCGGAATCAAGGCGCGCGGAGCGCTGGCGCCGACCAGCAGTGTGGTGATCCCGGCGACAATCACGGCCATGTAGAGCGCGGAATTGGTGAAAGCGATCTCGTGGCCGCCGATGTGACCCAGCGGGACGATGTTGTGGATTTCAAACTGATGAATCGGATCGGCCATCGCCGCAAGCTTCCTGCAAACCTTTGTCGCCCTATCGCGGCCCTTGCCCCGGTCCGGTGGAAACTCCCGCAGCGCGCATCACGTTGATGACGCCGGCGGCGAAGCCGAGCAAGACAAACACGATCAGCCCCCACGGCGAGATTCCGAGCCACTTGTCGAGAGCCCAGCCGATGAACGCACCGACCAGCACGCCTGCAACCAGTTCGGTGGAGAGGCGGAAGCCGCGGGCGAGCGCCGACGGATCGCTTCTCGGACCGGACCCAGCTTCATCGTTCCGGCTCGTCCCTTGTTGACGGGCGAGCCGTTCACCGAGCCGCTGGAGTCTCGCGGAGAGAGCGGCTTCCTCGTCTGGAGGGCTCCCGTTTCCGCTCGTTCCGCGCCTGTCCTCCGCCATCAGGCGGTCCGGTTTTCGACACTGCGGGATGCGAGCAAAGCCAGGTAAATCCTGCCGTCCTAAAAAGCCGCGCGGACCATAGTGTTTGGGGAAAACCGAGTCAAGAAACCGCCTGAATTGCCGCGTTAATTGAAAGCTCAGTATTTTCAAATGCTTCCGACTGGTTGCCGGTATTGGTCAGGGTGCCCAGCGGCTGGTTTCGCTGCGCTGCACCCCGATGTTAGTTTTGCTGCTCGAAACAGGTGCCGCGACCGGTGTTCGGCGGCGGAGATATCGATGCTTCAAGCTCTATTCGCGTTCGCCCTTGCGGCACTGACCGCCGTGGCCGGCCCGGCCCGCGGCGATGCCTCCTACGATCCGCCGCCCGCGGTCGGGACTGTTTCGAACAGTTCGACCCCGGGCAACACGGGGCTGGACAATCCGCCTGCCGATGCGTCGGGAGCTGGGGCGCTGAGCCCTGCGGTTCCCAAGACGCCAGCCGCGTCCGACGCTGCGGAAGCCAAGCCCCCGTTATCCGTTCCTGCCGCGTCGCCGGAGGAGGCGACCGCTCGCTACTCCTTCCACCGCGTCGGCGATGTCTTCATCCGGCTCGATTCCCAGACCGGTCAAGTGGCGCAATGCGGCTGGGCGGCGGAGGGCTGGTCTTGCAAGACCGTGGCCGATGAGCGGGCGGCGCTCGACAACGAGATCGCTCGCCTTCAGCACGAGAACGCTCAACTGAAAAAATCGCTGCTGTCGCGCGGGCTGGAGCTGCCGAACAGTGCGGTCGCCGAAGCGCCGAGCCAGCCCGCACCGGTGCCGCCGGCCAACGTGCCGGACCCGACTCCCAACGCTAACCCCAAGGGTCCGAGCGATCCGGACTTCAACCGCGCGGTCGCCTTCGTCAAACATGTCTGGCGCCGGCTCGTCGATCTGATGATCGATCTGCAGCGGGACATCCAGCGCAGGGGCTGAGGAGCACGAGCGATGCCCGCCCGGCTGTCGGCGATTCGCGGCGGTGCGCTGCAATGGCAGACCGGCGCCGAGCTCGTCGTCGATACCCAGGGGCAGGCCCTCTACGACATCACCCCCGAGGTGGTGCGGTTTTTGGCGGGCAGCAGTGCGGGCGATGGCGCGGTGTTGCTGTTTCTGCGCCACACCTCGGCATCGCTCACGATCCAGGAAAATGCCGATCCCGACGTCCAGACCGATCTGGTGATGGCGCTGCGGCGGCTTGCGCCCGACGAAGGGCCCTGGGTGCATACCGTCGAGGGACCGGACGATATGCCGGCCCATATCAAGGCCATGCTGACCGGCGTTTCCCTGCACGTTCCGGTGCGAGGAGGCGCGCTAGGGCTCGGCACCTGGCAGGGTATCTATCTGGTCGAGCACAGAGTTCGGCCGCATCGCCGCGAAGTCACATTGCAATTCATCGGCAGCAAGGTCTGACGAACTAGGCCGTGTACGCATAAATCCGGCGTACGCATAAATCCGGCGCGATGTCCGCTTCGATCCCAAAGCGACCGATTTGCCGCGTCGCAGCGAAATGACGCGATGTGCCAATCGCGACCAAATACGTCCCTAGTATTTTTCTGCCAGAGGCTTTGCTACTTCGCGCGCACAATCGATGAAGAGCTGCGCCACTGGGCTGAGTTCGCGGCCCTTCAAGGTGACGATGCCGATCGGCGCGCCCGTGACCGGTAACTCGACCGGCAATTTCTTGATGAAGGAATGTGGAGCAGGAAGCTGTAGCCAGAACTCCGGAACGATCGAAAGATAGCGTCCGGTCCGCAACAGATTGGCGCGTATTTCGAGCGCCGAGGTGGCCACGGTCGCGCGGGGATATTCAAGACCCGCGGAGCGAAACGCTTCGGTCACGAATGTGCCGAATGCATCGTCTGGGGCCGGCAATGCCCACCGCTCTGCCATCAGATCAGCCAACGCAATTTTGCGACGTTTGAGCCACGTGTTGCCCGCACCGACCGCCACCACGTAAGGACTTTTGAACAGATACTCGAAGCTGGTTTCTCCGTTCGTAAGTGCATTCTCCTTCCGGAACACCAGCAGATCGACGGCACGCTCGGTCAGGTTGTTCAGCTGCGCCGACTGGTTCACGCCCTCGGCGACGATTCGAAACGTGATGCGTGGATAGCGTCGGGTCAGCCACTCGACGACCGTAAAGACGAAACTCGCAGCGAGCGGCGGTGTGGTCCCGATCCGCACTTCGCCGACGGTCGGATCGGATAGGAATTCGATGTCCTTGATGCCCTGTCGCAGTTCGTCGAACGCCGCATGACCGCGGTTGAGCATGGCACGGCCGTAAGCGGTGAGTTCGACGCCGCGCGGATTTCGCTCCAGCAGTCGCACACCAAGGGTGTGCTCCAGATCGCTGATCGAGCGCGAAATGACCGGGTGCGAGACGGCGAGCCGGTTTGCCGCCTTCGCCATGCTGCCGGCCTGCGCCACCGCCAAAAGGACATGCAGGTCGCTCAGTTTGATCCGGCGTCCGATCCGATCACTCCAGCGCATAAGGCGACTATTAGCAAAACCGTTAAGGGGGTGCACCATATTCGTACTTTTCAGCTATGGCGAATGCGATCACCTTGCCAGTAAGACACGGTGACGTCCTGAGAGTGATGGCAACGGGAGCCAGACATGATCGCCAGACGGCAACTGCTGATGACAGGGGCGGCGACGGGCTTCAGTCTGTTGGCCGGGCGAGCTGTGGGGGCCGATTCCTACCCTCAGCGTCCGATCAAAATCATCGTGGCAGGCCTCGCGGGCGTGCCGTTCGATCTTCTGGCCCGTGCGATCGCCGACAAACTCTCAACCAGTCTCAACCAGACGTGCCTCATCGAGGACCGACCGGGCGCGGCCGGCAATTTGGGCGCGGAAGCCGTCGTCCGATCCGCCCCTGACGGGCACACGCTTCTCATATCCCTGAGCACCACGTTCACGGTGAATCCGAGCCTGTACAACAAGCTCCCATTTGATCCGAATGCGGACTTCAGATTCCTCACCCTCGGTGCGAGCGGCGCCAACTACCTCGTCGTGCACCAATCCATACCAGTCAACTCGGTGGCCGAGTTTGTCGCGTACGCAAAGAAGCAGCCGATCAGTTATGCCCACGGCGGCCCCGGCACGCCGGGCCACCTCTGCATGGAATATTTCGGGCTGCTGGCCGGCTTCAAAGCGGTGCCGGTGGCCTACCGCGGCAATACACAACTCACGACCGACCTTGTCTCAGGCCAGATCAAGTTCGGCTTTGTGGGCGCCGGCGTGATCCAGCATATCCACACAGGTCGACTGAAAGGCTTGGCGGTATCCTCGCGCGAACGCTCTCTGCTCGTTCCCGACCTCCCCACGATTGCCGAGTTCGGATACCCCGACTTCGAATTCCTTGCATATTTCCCGATGGCCGTGCGTTCGGGCACGCCGGAAGCGGTCGTGGCGTTGCTGGAGAATGAGATCCGCAACGCGCTCAAGTCCCCCGACATGCAGGCGCAGTTTCGCCCGCTGGATATGAGGATCGTCGCCTCGACCGGCGCCGAAGCAACATCTCGTTTGCAGTCCGACGCGGCGCTGTGGGCAAAAGTCGTCAAGGCCACCGGAATGCATGTCGGTTGACGGCGGCGCGTCTGCGACGTCCCGTCCTTAGAGGACAGGCAGAGACGAACATGCAAACCAAGGTCGTGATGCTGGGCACCGGTAACCCGCGCCCTGAGCCGGATCGCTCCGGTCCGGCAACCGCCATCGTGGTCGGCGATACGCCGTATCTCATCGACTTCGGACCGGGGGTCGTCCGGCGCATTTCAGCGGCGTTCGAGAAAGGCGTCACTGCGCTCGGGTACGGCGGCGTCAATATCCGGACCGCGTTTCTTACTCACCTACATTCGGATCACACTGTCGGCTATCCCGATCTCGTCTTCACGCCGTGGGTGATGGGACGGCACGAACCGCTCGAAGTCTACGGCCCAGCCGGAATCGCCGCCATGACCGATCACGTGCTCAAGGCCTGGCAGGTCGACGTCGACGCGCGAACCAGCGGTTTGAACCAGCACAATCAGACTGGTTGTCGGGTCAACGCCCACGAAATCGCGCCCGGCGTGGTCTACCGAGACAGCAAGGTGACGGTGACGGCCTTTCCGGCGCATCACGAGGAGATGGCCGACTCTTTCAGCTACCGCTTCGACACGCCGGACCGCTCGATAGTGATTTCGGGGGACACCGCGCCGACGCAGAACCTGATCGAGAACAGCCGCGGCTGCGACCTGCTGATCCACGAAGCCTATTCGATGATGGCCTATCGCAACACGGAGCGCCCGACTCGGGAGTTCCGCCACCGGCATCATACCTCGTCGGAGCAATTGGCCGAGATCGCGAATGAAGTGAAGCCGGGCACGCTCGTGACCTATCATCGATCGAGCGTTGGCGAAGACGGTTCGAACCTGCGGGAAGACGTACTGACTGAGGAAATCCGGCGGGCTTACAGGGGTCGCGTCGTCGCCGCCAATGATCTGGATATCTTCTGACACGGTTCGTTCGGTCGGCAGATACGGATACGACTTGCGGACTGACGCGCGGGACAGACGAATTTCCGGTTGGGTCATTTTCGACCGATCCAGCCGGTTTTGTCTGCCGGTTGATGTTCGGTTTGCCCCAAAAGCGACCTTAAACGACGGTCTGCCGGGAGTCGTCTAAAGCGTTACAATCGGAATGGATTGCTGCAAACAACGGGGGCGAGCATGAAAAAGCGCATTTTCGGACTTGGGCTCATCGCAGTCTTTCTGTCTGCCGGCGCGGCGGATATGGCGATGGCAAAGAAGTGGTTCGACAATCCGAACTCTGGTTACTGCAAGAGCGGGCAGCGAACTGCGGACCTGAAAAAGTGCAAGGAGAACGGCGGGAAAAGATAAGGCCCGTCACGCCAATATCGTTTGCGGCGGCAACTCTCAAATCATTGCGGCTTGGCATCGGCCCTCGGCGATCGGCTTGCCTTGGCGAGCCTGTAACCGCAGGGCTTGTGGCTTTTGCGCCATGATTCCGGGTTTGACCGATAGCGTTCTTTGGCATTGCGGCGTGCATTGGACGCGGCAGATATTGTAGATTCGCACCATGACCGAGCCCCACTATCGCCTGGTGATCGCCGACGATCACCCGCTGTTCCGCGGGGCATTGCGTGAAGCCGTGAGCGGCTTGATCGAGCGCGCCGAGATCGCCGAGGCGGGAAGCTTCGAGGAGGTGCCGGTGCTGATCGACAAGGGCGGCGATATCGATCTGATCCTGCTTGATCTGGCGATGCCGGGCGCGCGCGGGTTTTCAGGATTGATGTTCCTGCGCGCGCAATATCCGGGCGTGCCGGTGGTGGTGGTGTCGGCCAATGACGACCCGTCGGTGATCCGACGCTGCATGGACTTTGGCGCGTCCGGCTTCATTCCCAAGACGCTCGGCATCGAGCAGATGCGCGACGCCATCAAGCGGGTGCTGGGCGGCGAGGTCTGGACGCCGCCGGATGTCGATCTGAGCCGCGGCGCCGACGCCGAGACCGCGGCGCTGCTGGCGCGGCTTGCGACGCTGACGCCGCAGCAGGTCCGCGTCTTGACGATGCTGTCGGAGGGCATGCTGAACAAGCAGATCGCCTACGAGCTTTCGGTGTCGGAGGCGACGGTGAAGGCGCATGTCTCGGCGATCTTGCAGAAGCTCGGCGTCGACAGCCGGACCCAGGCGGTGATTGCCGCGGCCAAGATCGAGCTGGGTCAGTGGCCGCAGGACACGGACCCGGGCTGAGAACTATTCCGCTGCAACACGTTGTACGCGCCATTGTCCCATCAGCGCGCGCAGTTGCGCGGGCTTGAGCGGCTTGTTCAGGAGCCGCACGTCGTGTGTTCGCGCCTGTTCGCGGACCTGGGGCGAGCGGTCCGCGGTGATCAGGATGGCTGGCAGGTTGGCGCCAAGTCGTTGACGCAGCTCGACAATCGCCTCGATTCCGTTGCCGCGGTCGAGGTGGTAGTCGACCAGCAGCCCGTCGGGTGCCTGGGCCTGCTCGATGGCATCGGTCGCGGCCGAAAGATCGTGTGCTTTCAATACTTTACAGCCCCAGCCGCCGAGCAGCGCCTCCATGCCGTCGAGCACCTTGGGTTCGTTGTCGATGCACAGCACCACCGTGCCGGCCAGTTTGCTCTGCTCCAAGCCATTGATTTCACGGCGAGATTGGACGGCCGGCGCGGCGCTCGCGACCGGCACCGCGACCGAGAAGCGCGAGCCGCGCCCCACCACCGATCGCAATTCGATTTCATGGTCGAGCACCCGCCCGATCCGCTCGACGATCGACAGCCCGAGCCCCAGTCCGCGGGCCACCCGAGCGCCCTGTTCGAGGCGATGAAACTCCTGGAAAATCAAACGCTTCTTGGAGGCGGGAATACCCAGCCCGGTGTCCCAAACATCGATGCGCAGGGCCTTGCCGCGGCGTCGGCAGCCGACCAGAACGCGGCCCTTCGGCGTGTACTTGATGGCATTGGAAATCAGGTTCTGCAGCAGCCGCCGCAGCAGCCTGCGGTCGCTTAGAACGCTCAATGAACAACGCGAGAAGGCCAGAACAAGCCCGTGCCCGCGCGCGAGCGGCGCGAACTCGACCTCGAGCTGGTCGAGCAAGTCCTGTATGCGGAAGCCGAACAACTCCGGCCGCATCGCTCCGGTGTCGAGCCGCGAGATGTCGAGCAGCGCCCCGAAAATCTCCTCGACCGCCTCCAGCGACGCATCGACGTTGCCGATCAGCCTGGCGTTCTCGCCTTCGACCTGCCGCTCCAGCAGCGAGGTGACGTAAAGCCGCGCGGCATTGAGCGGCTGCAGGATGTCGTGGCTCGCCGCGGCGAGGAACCGCGTCTTCGAAATGTTGGCGTCCTCGGCGTCGGCCTTGGCGCGGCCGAGCTCGGCGTTCAGCCGCGTCAACTCCGTGGTGCGTTCGCGCACCCGCATCTCCAACGTGGCGTTGGCACGCTCCAGCGCCTCGGCCGAGGCGACGCTCGCGGTGATGTCGGTTGCGGTGGTGACGATGCCGCCGTCCGGCATTCGGCTGGTGCGCACCTCGACCACCATGCCGCGGTCGGGAAAGCGCTTCAGATATGGCTCGGTCTCGGAAACGTAATGCGCCAGCCGCTCCTTCACCAAAGCGTCGACCGGACCGGGACCGAGCGCGCCCTGTTCGGCGTTGTGGCGGACAATCTCTTCCAGCGTGACGCCGGTCCGGGTCAGCTCGGGCGGCAGCGCCAGAATCTCGGCAAACTGCCGGTTCCAGCAGATCAGCCTCATGTCCTTGTCGTACACCGCGATGCCCTGGCTCACGTGATCGAGCGCGGTCTGCAGGATTTCGCGGTTGTAGTGGATCGCCGCATTGGCATCGTCGAGCAGCTTCAACGCCGCCTTGGTCGAAACCGTCCGCTTGCGGATCAGCAGCGACAGCACCAGCCGCGACGATGCCGCGCCGATCGCCGAGGCAAGCTGGTGCTCGGCATGGCGCAAAAGCTGGAAGTCGGCCTCGGCCTGCGGCTGCAGGCTGATGTGCCGCGTGGTGGCGAAGTTCTCGAACGACGTGTGCGTTCGCTCCTCGCCAAGATAGCGCGCGACGGTCGACGTCAGGTCCTCCACCGTGACCGACGAACGCCAAAGCCGGAAGCTCGGTGCGATCGGATCGAGGTGCGTCGGCACGAAGATCTCGGCCTGCATCTGCTCGATCGCGGTCGGCGCGTGCCGGCGCGAGAACCCGATGTAGGCCATGATGTTCAGCCCCAGGCTCCACACCAGACCGTGGACCAGCGGCGGCCAGTCGAGCCCGAACAGATGCTGCGGCCGCAGCATCTCAATTCCCCAAGGACCGTCGACGAGGAACGTCGCATCGGCGAAGATCGGCAGCAGCAGCGTATAGGCCCAGGTCAGGATTCCGATGGTCATGCCGGCGATCGCGCCGGCAGCGGTGGCGCGCCGCCAGATCAGTCCGAAGAAGAAAGCGGGCGCAAGCTGTGCAATCGCGGCGAAGGACAAGATGCCGATCGAGGCAAGCTGGCTGTCGCCCGCGGAGCGGTAGTAGAGATAGGCGAACACCAGGATGGCGAAGATCGCGAGCCGCCTCACCTTGAGCAGCAGCTCGCCGACGTCCTCGCGGCCGGCGATCAGCGCCTCGCGCCGTTGCAGCACCCACGGCACGACGATGTCGTTCGACACCATGATGGCGAGCGCGACGGTCTCGACGATGACCATGGCCGTGGCCGCCGACAGGCCCCCCACGAAGGCCACGATCGTCATCACGCTGGAGCCGGCTTGCAGCGGGATCGCCAGCACGAACATGTCGCCATCGACCGCGGCGCCGGGAAACGTCAGCAGGCCGGCGACCGCGATAGGGACCACGAACAAATTGATGAGCACCAGATAGACCGGGAACAGCCAGCGCGCCCGGCGGATTTCCCGCTCGTCGTTGTTTTCCACGACGCCGACATGGAATTGGCGCGGCAGCAGCAGGATGGCGATGAACGACAACAGCGTCATCGCGATCGTGTTGCCGGCAGCAGGGGTTTGCGACAGGATCGCGGCCGCCGGCGGCGACTGCATCGCCTCGCCGAACAGGGCGACCGGTCCATCGAACACGAAAAAGGTGACGAAGATGCCGACGGCGAGAAAGGAGATCAGCTTGACGATCGACTCTGTCGCGATCGCCAGCATAAGGCCGTCCTGATGTTCGGTGGCGTCGATGTGCCGCGTGCCGAACAGCACGGCAAACACCGCCATCGACATCGCGACATAGAGCGCCATATCGCCGAGCAGCGGTTGAACCGCGCCGGTGCCTGCCATGGTGTGAGCGATGATCGTTTCCAGCGACGACGACACCGCCTTGAGCTGAAGCGCAATGTAGGGGACCACGCCGACAATGGCGATCAGCGCCACGGTTGCCGCGACCGCCTGGCTCTTGCCGTAGCGCGCAGCAATGAAGTCGGCGATCGAGGTGATGTTGTGCGCCTTGGCAAGCCGCACCACGCGCGCAATCAGCGGCGTGAACAGACCGATCATCAGCATCGGCCCGATATAGATGGTGAGGAATTCGTAGCCGCTTCGCGATGCCGAGCCGACCGAGCCGAAGAACGTCCACGATGTGCAATAGATCGCAAGCGAGAGCGGATAGATCAGCAGACGGGCACGGCCCTCGCGGCCGAACTTGCGCACGCGATCGCCGTAGCTCGCCACCAGGAACAGAAGCCCGATGTAGCCGAGCGCAACCGCGATAACGACCCAGCCTTGCAGCATGTGGCGTCTCTCACCCGGCGCAAAAGCCGGTGTGCGGGCGCAATCGCCCCTCCCAAGGTGCAATCAACACGGAACCAAAGGCCTTGTCCATGGTTCGGCGCAAGGCGTAAAATCCATGAACTGCCAGGGACTTAACGCAAACGAGGAGGCGTCATGCTGAAGAAATTTCAGGAGTTTGCGGTCAAGGGCAATGCGTTCGACCTCGCAGTCGGCGTCATCATCGGCGCGGCCTTCGGCGGCATCGTCAGCTCGCTGGTTGGCGACATCTTCATGCCGGCGATCGGCGCCGTCACCGGCGGTCTCGATTTCAGCAACTACTTCGTTCCGCTGTCGTCCAAGGTCACGGCCAACACCCTCGTTGAGGCGAAGAAGCAGGGCGCGGTGCTGGCGTGGGGCAACTTTCTCACCATCACCATCAATTTCGTGATCGTCGCCGCCGTGCTGTTTGTCTTCGTGAACCTGATCCAGCGTGTCCGGCAGAAGGAGGCGGCTGCGCCGCCCGCCGCGCCGTCACGTCAGGAGGTCTTGCTCGAGGAAATCCGCGATCTGCTGGCGAAGAAGTGAGGGTCTGCTCGAGTCAAATGTTGTGAGCGAATCAGCGGAGGTAGGATTTGCCGCGCGCGCGAGGCATTGCGTGCCAGGGGCGCAAGCGGTGTCTGATTGCCGTCGCATCGGTCAAAGCGCGCACAGATGCCACCGCCCGATACCGGAAGAGCGCACGCAACCTGATGTTTACCAGCGCGGGCTCAACTTCTGCATGCGTATTTGCACGGATGCAGATCGGAGCGAGCGGCGGATGACTGAAGGGCAATTGATCGGCACGGAAATTTTTGTCGTCGACGACGACGAATTGATGCGAGACACGCTCATGGCGATGTTCATGCCCGAGGGATGCCGGGTGACGTGTTTTGCCGAGGGGCAATCGTTCCTGGTCGCCGCGCGGGCCCGAACGCCGTCCTGCATCCTGCTCGACGTCAACATGCCCGGCCATTCCGGTCTCGACATGCTGCGCGAGCTTGACGCCATGCACTACCCAGCGCCGATCCTGATCGTGTCTGGGCAGCGTGACGTGCCGACGGCAGTCAGCGCCATCAAGAACGGCGCGCTCGATTTCATCGAGAAGCCGATCGAGGCGGCGACGGTCGTGGCGCGCGTGTGCGAGGCGATCCTGGCGTTCAACCGTCGTCCGGCGACCGACGTGGTGGGGGTAACCGGGGCCGAAGGGTCCGAGTTGCTGACGCCACGCGAGCGCGAGGTGTTGCGGCAGATCACCGCCGGCGCCTCCAACAAGGAGGCCGGCCGCACCCTCGGCATCAGCCCGCGCACGGTTGAGGTGCATCGCGCCCGCGTCATGGACAAGCTTGGCGCCAAGAACGCCGCCGACCTGGTACGCATCGTGATGGGGCACGGGGCAGGGCAGGGAGCGCCGCGGCATTAGTGCAGACGGTCCTCGGCCAAGCCGTTGCGGCGGCGCCAAATCCGGGGCCGGGATGTGCAGCGGCGGGTTTGACGACTCTCCGCCATCGCGGCATTGATCGAGCCGATGGCGTTATCCCACCAGTCCTGGAACGAGTGGCAGCGCGCGGCGGAAACGCTGAGCTACGCGGCGGTTGGCGGCCTGATCCTGAACGCCATGGGCTTTCCAGCGGGTCTCGTCACCGGCTCACTGCTGAGCGTCGCCATCGCGGCGCTGTTCGGACGGCCGGTGCACGTGCCGGTGCCGCTGTCACGGGTGATTTCGGTGCTGGTCGGCATCTCGCTTGGCGCTGTGGTGTCACCGGATACCCTGAAAGGACTGGCTGCATTCCCGGCGAGCGTCGCGGTGCTGATGGTGTCGACGGTGATCATGATCACTGCGACCAGCTCGTATCTCCGCTATGTGCACGGCTGGGACGCGCAATCGGCGCTGTTCGGATCGAGCCCGGGCGCACTGGCCCAGGTGATGACGCTTGCCTCCGAGTACAAGGCCGATCTGCGGGCCATCGCCATCGTGCAGACCATGCGCGTGATGGCGCTGACGCTCGGCATTCCAGCCGGCCTGTCGTATTTCGGCCTGACGGTGGCGGGCGGCGGCCTGATGGCGCGCTTCGTTGCCGCGGGACCGCCCTCGATCCCGGAGCTTCTGGTGCTGGTCGTGTCCTCGACGGCGCTGGCCTGGCTGGTGTTCCACTTCCGGCTGCCCGGCGGGTTGATGTTCGGCGCGATGATCGCTTCGGCGATCCTGCACGGCGGCGGTTTCATCCACTCGCTGCTGCCGTGGTGGGTGGCCTATGCCGGGGTGATCGGGATCGGGGCGGTGACCGGCTCGCGCTTTGCCAACACCGATCCGTACACGCTGCTGCGTTTTCTCGGCGCCGCGCTCGGGTCGTTCGCGGTGGCGATGACGGTGGCCGCGACCTCAGTGTTCCTGTTGACCGCGTTCATGGCGGTGCCGGCCGCCGACGCGGTGCTGGCGTTCGCGCCGGGCGCGCAAGACACCATGATGGTGCTGGCGCTCGCTCTGCATCTCGATCCAGTGTTCGTTGGCGCGCTGCAGCTTTCGCGCTTTCTGCTGGTCTCGTTCCTGGTGCCGTTCCTGGCCCATCGCATCCGCAAGCTGCCGAAGAGCGTCAAGGCTCCGCACCCGGCCGGCGCGACGCGGCCCGAGGTCGAGGACAAGCAGTTGGATCGGTAGCGCGGTGCGACCGGCCTATTTGATCTGAAGATTGAGTTTCTTCACGATCGCGGCATAACGCTCCCTGTCCTGCTTCATGAACACCACGTAGTTCGCCGTGCCGTTCTCCTGCATGATCATGCCGAGCTGCTTCATGCGCGCCGCCATCGCCGGCTTGCGCATGGCCTTGGCGATCTCCGCCTGCAGGCGGGCGACGATCTTCGGCGGAGTGCCGGCGGGCGCCTGCAAGCCCATCACGGTGGCGATGTCGAAACCCTTCTGGCCAAGCTCGTCGCAGGTCGGGATCGCCGGCGTCGACGGCGAGCGCTGCAATACGCTGACGCAGTAGCCGCGCAGCTTGCCGGAGGCGATCAACTCCATCACGTTGGGAATGCCGGACCAGCCGACCTGGATCTCGCCGGTGAGGAGGCCATTCACCATCGCTGAGCCGCCGCGATAAGGCACATGCAGAAGGTCGATGCCGGTGCGGTCGGCGAAGATCGCCATGGTCAGGTGATGGATCGATCCGGCGCCGGCCGAGCCGAAGCTCATCTTGCCGGGCTGCTTCTTGGCGAGCGCGATGAATTCATCAAGCGTCTCGGCCGGCACGCTCGGATTGGCCGACATGATGGTCGGCAGGCTGACAAGCGCGGTGACCGGCACGAAGTCCTTGATCGGGTCGTAGCCGAGGCTCGGATTCAGCGCCGGGTTGATAGCCATGCTGCCGGAATCGCCGAACATCAGCACGTAGCCGTCGGGCTGTGTCTTCGCCACCATGTTGGCGGCGACGATGCCGCCCGCGCCCGGCACATTCTCGACGACGAACGGCTTGCCCAAGGTGGTGGTGAGCTTGTCGGCAAGGAGGCGCGCCAGCACGTCCGGATTGCCGCCGGGACCGGAGGGTGCGATCAGCCGCACCGGGTGGGTCGGCCAGGCGTCATCCTGGGCCAACGCCGCGCCCGGCAACGCCAGCATCGACGCCAGAGCAAAAGCGGTGAGCCGCATGACGTCCTCCCTTGCGGTCAGGCCTCGCCCCAGATGTCGCGCGCGAGCTCGACCACCAGCCGAAGCTTCTGTTCCTGAATCTCCGGCGTGATCGGATTGCCGGTGTCGAGGCTGGCAAATCCGCATTGCGGACTGACCGCGAGGCAATCGAGATCGAGGAAGCGCGTGGCGTCCTCGACGCGCTTCTTCATCTCGTCCTTGTTTTCCATCGTCGGCGTCTTGGTCGAGACGATGCCGAGCACGACGGTCTTGTGGCGCGGCACCAGCCGCAGCGGCGTGAAGGTGCCGGCGCGGGGCGTGTCGTATTCGAGGAAGTAGAACGGGATGTTGAGCGCGTTGAACAGCCGCTCGGCGACGTCGTCGTAGCTGCCTTCCGAATGCCAGCTTCCGCCCCGGTTGCCGCGGCACAGGTGCATGCCAATCTGCATGCCTGCCGGCGCTTCTTTCAGGACGCGGTTGGTGATGGCGACATACTTGTCGATCAGGGCGCTCCAGTCGTCGCCGCGCGCCTTGAGCTGGGCCTGCACGTCCGGATCGCCGAACTTGGCGAAGGCGGTTTCGTCGATCTGAACGTAGCGGCAGCCGGCCTCGGCGAGCGCGTTCAACTCTTGGCCGAACGCCTCGATCGTGTCCTCCCAGAACTGCTCGACATCCTTGTAGGCATGAGCAAGCACCGCCTTGTCGCCGCCGCGGAAGTGCAGCGCGCAAGGCCCCGGAATCGTGATCTTGGGCACCAGCTTGGTGTTGGCGGCGATGAATTTGCGGTCCGGGACGTTGATCGGATGGTTCCAGCGCACGCGGCTCTTGATGCTGGCGACCGGCTGCGCGACGCGATGGCCGGCGGCATCGCCCGGCGCTTCGGCGCCGCCGACGGTGTCGATGGTGATGTCGCCGAGCTGGCGATAAAAGAAGCTGTGATAGGAGCGCCGGCGGAACTCGCCGTCGGTCGCGAACTTCAGTCCGACGCGCTCTTGAAACGCCAGCGCATCCTTGATGGCCTGATCCTCGGCTTTGGTCAGTGTCGCCTGGTCGGTTTCGCCGCGCGTGAATTTGGCACGCAGATCAAGCAGCGACTTCGGGCGCAGCAGGCTGCCGATGTGCTCGGCGCGGAACGGCGGCTTGGTTTGCGACAGCACAGCTTTCCTCCGCGGTCTGTTTGCCGGAAAGCTTAGGCGCAGGGCCGGGCGCGGGCAATCGCGCGCGCTCGCACGCCACTCCCAACTCAGGTGGGCAGGATTTACTCCGCCGCCAACGGCCGCTGCTTCAGCGGCAGGCCGATCTCGTGCCAGACATTGACGAGCGCGTCGGCGAGCGCGTCGATCAGCGCGTCGTCGTGATAGGGCGATGGCGCGATGCGCAGCCGCTCGGTGCCCTTGGGCACGGTCGGATAGTTGATCGGCTGGATGTAGATGCCGTGCTCGGACAGCAGCCGGTCGCTCGCCGCCTTGCACTTCTCCGGGTCGCCGACCATCACCGGCACGATATGGGTCGGGGAGTCCATCACCGGCAGGCCGGTCGCGGTCAGCACCGACTTCACCCGCGCCGCGCGGTCCTGATGGCGCTCGCGCTCCCAGGTCGAAGTCTTGAGATGCTTGATCGCGGCGACGGTCGCGGCGCACACCGCGGGCGGCAGCGCCGTGGTGAAGATGAAGCCCGGTGCGTAGCTGCGCACCGCGTCGCAAATGTCGGCGCTTGCCGCGATATAGCCGCCGAGCGAGCCGAACGCCTTGCCGAGCGTGCCCTCGATCACGTCGATGCGTTGCATCGCGCCGTCGCGCTCGGCAACGCCGCCGCCGCGCGGGCCGTACATGCCGACGGCGTGCACCTCGTCGATATAAGTCATGGCGCTGTAGCGCTCGGCGAGGTCGCAGATGGCGTGGATTGGCGCAACATCGCCGTCCATCGAATAGATGCTCTCGAACGCGATCAGCTTGGGCCGGTCGCCCGCGGCCTTCAGCAGCTCTTCGAGATGGCAGAGATCGTTGTGGCGGAAGATCTGCTTCTCGGTGCCAGCGTTGCGGATGCCCGCGATCATGGAATTGTGGTTGTAGGCGTCCGATAGGATCAGGCAGTTCGGAATGAGCTTGGCGATGGTCGAGATGCCGGTCTCGTTGGAGATGTAGCCCGAGGTGAACACCAGCGCTGCCTGCTTGTCGTGCAGATCGGCAAGCTCGCGCTCAAGCTCGACCAGTGGATGGTTGGTGCCGGCGATGTTGCGGGTGCCGCCCGCGCCAGTACCCATCCTGGTCGCGGTCTCGACCATGGCGCCGATCACCTTCGGGTGCTGGCCCATGCCGAGATAATCGTTGGAGCACCAGATCACGACCTCGCGGGACCCTTTCGGCGAGTGCCAGATCGCGTGCGGAAACCGGCCGGCGATCCGCTCGAGATCGGCAAACACGCGGTAGCGGCGCTCGTCCCGCAATCGGTTCAGGGCGTCGGCGAAAAACGCATCGTATTTCATGGAAATTCCAGGCCCTTGCGGCCGATGTCCGGCACTTCAACCACGCCCCGAGAGTACCTTTTTAGAAGGCTTCCACGCTGCTTGTCGAGCCGGCATTTGTCCAGAAACCCTGGTCTTTTTGTCGATTTCGCTCAAATCCGGCCGGAATAACGCGGTTGCTCGCGCGCGACGGTCGGTCGCATAATCAGCCCGCTGAATCGGGAGGGCGGCCATGCACAAAATCGCCATTTCACAGTCGGTGATCGACCGGGTGGTGGCCCGCCGCGGCAAGGAGCACATCTTCGACAATATGGCGCCGACCAAGACCGCCCTGGTCGTGGTCGACATGCAAAACGGCTTCATGGTGCCGGAACTCGGCCATTCGCCCTGCAAGATGGCCCACGAGATCGTGCCCAATATCAACCGCCTGGCGCAGGCGGTGCGCGACACCGGCGGCAAGGTGATCTGGATCCAGACCGCCTACCACGACGAGACGCTGAAGAGCTGGTCGGTCAGCTACGAGATGGTCGGCAAGCGGGGCGCCGAGCGCCGCAAGTTCTCGTTGTCGCCGCAGAACAAGGGTTACGAGATTTTCACCGACCTCAAGGTGAAAGACGACGACCTGATCGTGGTGAAGAACCGCTTCAGCGCCTTCATCCAGGGTTCATCGAATATCGAAGAGGTGCTGAACAGCCGCGGCCTCGACACCCTGCTGATCACCGGCACCGTCACCAACGTCTGCTGCGAGTCGACGGCGCGCGACGCCATGATGCGCAATTACCGCACCATCATGATCACCGACGGCAACGCCGCCAACACCGACGAAGACCACAACGCGTCGCTGAGCAACTTCTACCTGACATTCGGCGACATCATGTCGACCGACTTTGCCATCGATTGCCTCCGGCGCAACGCGCAGAAGGGGTTGGCGGCGGCGGAGTAGGGGGGCCGGAGCGGCGTTTGCTCCAAGCGCGATCCCGAGGCGCGGACCCATTCTGTTTCGTCAACGTTGGGAGTGCGGAGCATGTTCGTTCGAAATGCTTGGTATGTAGCCGCGGCCTTGGAGGAAATCAGCGATAAGCCGCTGGCGCGCATGATTCTCAACGAGCCGATCGTCCTGTTCAAGAATGGACGCGGCGAAATTTGCGCACTTGAGGATCGCTGCTGCCATCGGGGTGCTCCGCTGTCGCTCGGGCACACGACCGAAGTCGGTATCCGCTGCGGGTACCACGGCATGGCGTTCGACCGTGACGGCGGCTGCGTCGAAATCCCAGGCCAAAGCATCATCCCAAAGCGCGCCCGGGTGAGATCATATCCCGCTGTCGGGAAAACAGATTACGTCTGGATATGGATGGGCCAAGCTGACAAGGCCGACACCGCGGCGATCATCGATTATCCGCCTGACGATGAGGTCAATTGGCCTCGCGCGCACGACATGCTCCATTTGAAAGCCGGCTACGTCATGGTTCTTGAGAACCTTATGGACCTTTCTCATCTGTCTTATCTTCACAAGAGCAGCATCGGCAGCTCCGAAGAAGACAGCGCGAAGGCGTCGATGGACGTCAAGCGGACGCCGGGAGGAATGAAATTTCTCAGAATCATGCGTGATGCCGAGGCGCCGCCGAACTGGCGAAAGCGCTACAAGACCAAAGAAAAGATCGACCGCTGGTCTGAATTTGAATATGTCGCACCGAGCGTCATCTTGCAGTACAGCGGAGGCGTGAACGCGGGAGAGTATGACGCGGGCATCCGCGAAGGCGGCCACTTGGTGCGCACGATCCATGCCATTACGCCCGAGACAGAAAAATCCTGCTTCTATTTTTTCAACAAAGCCGACGGCTACTCCAAGTTCGAGGCACCGGGCACGGTGCGCACCTGGGCTTCAACGACCGATGTGTTCAAGGAGGATGCCTTCATGCTCGAGCAGCAGCAGCTTCGCTTGGAGAATTTCGATACCGACACATTGCTGGACATCAATACCGACGTGGCGCGGGTTCAAATGATTCGAGCTCTCAAAGAACGACTTCGCCAGGAGCAGGATTTGGCCCAAGCGGGTTGAAGGTCATGTCGGTGGCGATGTTGGCTCTTGAGGGTATGGAAGACATCGCCAATCCGTGAGGACACGGCAACATTCATGTGGAGGCAGACAATGAATAACCGAGGGCATTCCTTGTTCTGGGCGATGGCAGTCGCGGCTTCATTCGCCGGCACGGTCCATGCTGCCCAGTATCTCGAGCCGACCAACGCTCAGCGCTCTTACGGCGCGGGGGTAGTGACGGAAGGCGGAAAGATCGTTTGGCTCGCCGGGATGGGCGGCACCCGCGCGGCTGACGGATCGACGATCACCGATTTCGCCGGACAGACGCGTCAGGCACTCCGCAACATCGAGGCTGCGGTGAAGCGCGCCGGCGGCTCGTTGGAAAATGTCGTGTCCATGACCGTCATGATCCGCAACCAGTCGGATGGCGATGAGTTCGTCAGGATTCGCGGCGAATTCTTCAAGAGCAAGTTTCCGGCAAGCATGCTGATCACCGCCAAGGACTTTGCCAATCCAACCCTGCTCGTTGAAATCCAGTCGGTCGCCGTGATCGGCGATCAGCTCAAGTGACACGCCGTCATTGCGAGGAGCGACAGCGACGAAGCAATCCAGACCTCGACGCGCTGCTCTGGATTGCTTCGCTGCGCTCGCAATGACGGTTCAATCGAGGCCAGCTCGATCAGGCTTAATCCACCAATTCGGTGACACCCGGCATCACCAGCTTGTCGACGGTCAGCGACGGGCCGACCTGTCCGGCCTGCCGCTCGGTGTCGATCAGGTTTTGCAGCCTCTTCTTCGAGACCTTGCTGCTCGTCTCGAAATACTTGATCCGCCGCATGAAGTCGTAGCTTGCCTCGGCGTTCGGCTTGGTCGAATGCGCCGCCGAAACCAGCAGGTCGATCGCCTCCTGCTTGTGCGCGGGGTCGGCAAGCCAGGCCACGCTTTTGTCGGTGGCAGCGAGCACGCGCTTGACCAAAGGTGTATGGGCAGCGGCCCAGCTTCGGGTGACGGCCATGCCGGTGAACGGCAAATCCTTCACGTAGTCGGCGGCAAGCCCGAGCGTGACATAGCCTGCGGCCTCGGCGACGAAATTGAGCGGCGGCAGCACCACGGCGGCGTCGGCGACGCCGGCCTTCAGCGCGGCGTAGCGCGCGGCGGCGACGCCCTGCGAGATCATCTGGTACTCGCCGGTCTTGATGCCGTTCGCCTCCATCATCCGCTGGAAATAGACCGTGGTGATGTCGCTGGTGCTGCCGACCGAGATGGTCTTGCCCTTGAGGTCCTTGATCGATTTCAGTTCGGGCTTGCCGATCAGCACATACGGCGCGGCATCGCCGACGATGCGGATCAGCGCCAGCGACGCGCCCTTGTCGATGGCGTGGATCGGGTCGGTGATGCCGACGCTCAGCGCCACGTCGAGCGAGCCGCCGGTGAGCTGCTGCGTGACCGCCGCGCCGCTCTGCGCGAAGTTGAATTCGAGGTCGATGCCTTCGGCCGCGAAGAAGCCCTTGTGGATCGCGGTGTAGATGCCCCAGAGCGGCGCCTGTCCGCCGAGCGAGCCGGCGACCACCTTGTCGGCGGCGCGGGCCGCCGATCCGGTTGCGAGCAGAATGCAGCAGAGCGCGGCTCGAACGGCCTTCATCGGGGTTTCCTCACTTGCGACCTTGTTCGTATCGGCCGGCGGTAGCGTTCTCACGTCCCGGAGTTGGGATCGTGATAAAGCTCGCCGACGATGCCGGTGACGCCCGGCTGTGACGACGTCAGATGATAGCGGCCGTCGCGGTCGCGCCCCAACCGTCCACCTTGTCGCAGCTCGTCCAGCCCACAGGCGATCTCGCGGCCATCGTCGCTGCCGATCGCCTCGACAATGTCGGCGTAGTACATCGGTCCCGAACCGAGCGCCTGCTCGATGGTCTGGAAGCGCGCCGGGCCGTTGAACACCTTGGCCGCGCTTCGCGTCAGCACGATCTCGCCGTCGCGCCCAAACGGCCGCGTGCAGTCGAAGCCGGACTTGGCGCCGGTCCGGCGGCCTTGCAGCGACGGGTCCATGGTCATGCCGACCATGCCGTTAAGGATCATCAGGTCCTGGTCGGCCTGAAAGCGGGTGCCCAGCGCCCACTCGACCTGCTTGTCGTTGCGGATGTCGATGTCCTCGTCGAATACGAAGATGTGCTTGAGCCGCATGATGCCGCCGAACAGCGCGGCGATGGCGGCGCGCGCCTCGCCGTACGAGCGCTGCCGGATCGAGACGCGCATGGTGTTGGAGCCGCCCGATGTGTGGCGCTGATAGACCGCGATCGGCTCGCGCACCACGGTTTTGAGGATGCGCATTGCCTCGGCTTCGGTGCGGATCGCACTGATGTTCTGGCTGTCGGTCTGGTCGAGCACGAATGCCGAACCATGCTGAAGCGTCTGGTGCAGCATGTCCTTGCGCATGGTGATGGCGGTGCAATGGAACACCGGGTCCATGTGGATCGCGCCGTAATAGCCCATGTACTCGCCGAACGGGCCCTCCGGCTCGACATAGCCACGCTCGTCGAGATAGCCCTCGAGGATCATCTCGGCGTCGGCCGGAACCAGGATGTCGTTGGTGAGGCTCTTGACCACCGCTGCGGTCTCGCCGCGCAGCGTCGCGACCAGCGCCAGCTCGTCGCCCGGAGTGCGCATGGTGGCGGCGACGAAGTCGAGCGGATGCGTGCCGCAGGTGAAGGTGATCGGCAGCTTCTGGCCACGCGCCACGCAGGCCGTGTAGATGCGCTTCAAGTCGGACGGCGCCGTGACGTTGGTGCCGGTCTCGGTGCGGTTGCGCAGGCTGAGCCTGCGGCAGCCGACGTTGCGGCGTCCGGTCGCCGGATCGATGACGTAGTCGATCGCCGAACTGAGATAGCAACTGCCGTCGAAGGCGTGGTGCGGATAGAACGGCAGCTTGGTGAGGTCGACATCCTTGCCGGTGATCTTGACGGCGTGGACCGGCGCCTCGTCGGAAGGAATCTCGACGATCTTCTGCGGATTGGCGATGCGCTTGAAATATTCGTCGTAGATTTTCTCTTCGGTGGTGTCGAACGCCGCGATCACCCGCTTGCGGCTGCCCGCGGTCTTGGCGACGATCTCGGTCTGCTCGGGACCGGCCTTCTTGAACAGCACCGCCTTCTCGGTGGTCTCGATGATCGTGCCGAGCGAGGTCAGCGGCACCGGCTCGTCGTGGATTTCGACCTCGCCCATGTCGGTCAGCCGGTCGACGAACCGGCGCAGGCGGTATTTCTCCAGGTCAATCTTGGTGTTCGGCGTGGTCATCGGCATTCCCCGGTGCTGTTTTCGGCATCAATTTACCGCTTCGGATCGATCCTGTCGTGGCGTTTGGTTCGCTGGAGCGCGCACTATTCCCGCCTCGGAAAAATATTTCGAGTCTTCCGGATGTCCCCAGGTCCGCTAGAATCCGTCCCATGCCGGGAAAGGACTGCACCGATCTCGGACAATCCAAACAAGGGGGAGACTCACATGAAAATCGCCTCGATATGCGGTCTTGCCGCTGTGCTCTCGATCGGTTTCGCTTTGCAGGCGCAAGCCCAGCAGCAGCATCCGCAATCGCCGGATATGACCTTCTTCGTCACCGGCTTCGGGCCGGGCAAGGGCGCCGATCTCGGCGGCATCGAGGGTGCCGACCGTTATTGCCAGGAACTCGCCGGACGCGCTGGCGCCGGCGGCAAGACCTGGCACGCCTATCTCAGCACGCAGGCGGCCGACGGCAAGCCGGCCGTCAATGCCCGCGACCGCATCGGCAAGGGCCCTTGGCAGAACTTCAAGGGCCAGGCGATCGCCACCAGCGTCGACGATCTGCACGGCGACAACAACAAGATCAGCGCGCAGACCGCGTTGACGGAACGCGGCCAGATCATCCCGGGCGTCGGCTACGCGCCGAACCGTCATGATGCGCTGACCGGAACGCAAATGAACGGCAACGCCTTCCCGGCCGGCGAGGACCGGACCTGCGGCAACTGGACCAGCAGCACCAAGGGTGCGGCGATGCTCGGCCATATCGACCGCACCGGCCTGCGCGACGATCCGCCTGCGCATTCGTGGAATTCGTCGCATCCGTCCCGCGGCGCCGACGGCGGCTGCAGCCAGGCCGATCTGCGCGGCACGGGTGGCGACGGCTTGTTCTACTGCTTCGCCGCGCAGTAAGCGGAGCGGCAACACAAGTTGCGGCGGCCGGGCCGGCGACGGTCCGGCCTCTTTTTTTGGGGCCGCTTCGCTGCGGTTGTATGTTCCAAAGCGGGCTAAATTTCAGTTTTGAACA
>Ga0265325_10000337_pt1 | contig 33222 bp, 32 predicted proteins | sample 41420metaG_FD_202090 | JGI IMG/M metagenome (GOLD analysis project Ga0265325, IMG submission 202090) | Rhizosphere microbial communities from Carex aquatilis grown in University of Washington, Seatle, WA, United States - 4-14-20 metaG | ecosystem: Host-associated > Plants > Roots > Rhizosphere... | reverse complement strand
TGACAAACCAGTATTCAATCGGTGGCGTGTAATCGCCATTGAGCGAGTAGTGTAGAATTTTAGCAATTTCGCCGAGTGCCTTCCCCGGCCCGAGTTTGTCGCTGTAGTGCTTGCATTGGTAGAGGTGCCACCTGCGAGGTTTCGCATTGGGCGGATCGAGCCAGACGACGATATCGCGGCCCTTATCTCCCGCGCCCCCGCGCTGTTGAATCTCGTAGATGCCTGGGATGGTAGTGCGCAAAAAGCCATCAGCCCATTCCAGCGTGAATCGTTCAAATTCCGTGGCGCTAAAATGCGCGAGCCGATCCAAGGGATTCACAGGCAGTCCGGCGCCCAGTCCCAGCAACCGCGCATTCGCATTTGGCCACGGGCTTGGCGCGGTAAGCGGTTCAATCGCGTTGGTCGCGATTGCGGCTTTGGTGGTCTTCTTTTTTGCCAATTCCTGCCCCCCGGGAGGAAACGGCGGGATGGTATCACAGGTTGAAAGTTTGGAAACGAATACCCTGCGGCTGTCCGCAGCTACCCGCTGAAGTTGGGATTTACAGAATTTCTGCGTTCAACGGCACCTTGGAACGCCCAAAATTCGGGAAGCTCGCAGCACGGCAGTGAAATGCCCCGGGTTTCGCGCGCCGCGATTAAACCACCAGCAAGTCGCCCAATGATCGCCGGGTGTCGTATCTAGATTGGAATGGCATTGCAGAAACATTGCAGAAACATCACAAAAGTGAAGATTATGCCGTTGTCGGCTCGTTTGCTTCCTGGTGCCAGATCAACAGCCGTCGGCGGATCAACGCCATCAGCTTGATCAGCACGTAGCCGACGATGGCGATCTCGACGATGCCGGCGAACACGCCGCGCGAATCGGCAAAGCGCGACGCGGTCATCATCGCACCGCCCAGGCCATAGCCGCCCATCAGCATCTCGGCGACGACCGCGACGATCATCGAGATCGGCAGCGCCACCTGGAGGCCGGTGAGGATTTGCGGCAGCGCCGCGGGCAGCACGATCTGCCACATCAGCTCGCGGTCGGTCGCGCCCATGTTGCGAGCCGACCAGATCAGCTCCTTGTCGACGCTCCGAATTGCGAGGAGGGTTGCCGCCAGCACCGGGAACACCGCGTCGATCACGACGATGGTGATCTTGGAGACGTCGTAGACGCCGAGCCACAGGATCACCACCGGCAGGAAGGCGATCTTCGGCATCGGGAAGCCAACCGAAATGATCGGGTCGAAGAACCAGTTGGCGAGGGCGTTGCGCGACATCGCCATGGCGATGGCGATGCCGGCAACCATGGAGATGAAAAAGCCGACCATGGCGCGGTAGACCGTCAGCCCCATGTTTACGAACAGGTCGCCGGACACGGCATCGGTCCAGATGCGGGCGATGACCGAAGACAACGACGGCAGGACGAACGGCGTGAACGCACCGCTTCGCGCCAGGCCTTCCCACAGCGCGATCACCACGAGGATCGAAAATATCCGTGCGAAGCCCCAGAGCAGCGTGCGGATCGGCGAAGACGCCGGGCGCGCCAGGGCCAACGGCGGATCGGCGATTACGGCGTCTGTTCGCGCCATTGCAGCATCCTGTGCATCAGCATCTGGTAGCCGCGGTCCGCGGCAAATCCGAGAAACGCAACGGTCAGCACCACGGCATACATCGCATCGTATGAGCCGTTGGCGCCGAGGAAGCCGATCAGATAGCCAAGCCCTTCGCGGGCCACGATCAGCTCCGACGACACCAGCAGAATGAAGGTCAGCGCCAGCGCCGTGCGGACGCCGTTGAGCAGCTCGGGCATGGCGCTCGGAAGCACCACATCCCACAGCATCCGCAGCCGGTTGGCCCCCATGCTGCGCGCCGACCACACCAGGGTCTGCTCGGCCGAGCGCGCGCCGTTATAGGCGCCGATGGTCACCGGAATCATGCAGCCAAGGAAGATCAGCAGGATCTTCGAGCCGTTGCCGAAGCCGAGCCAGATCACCGTGACCGGGATCAGTGCCGACTTCGGCAGCGGATAGAAAATCTCGACGATCGGTCCGAACAGCACGTTGATCGGCTTCCACCATGCCATGAAGATGCCGAGCGCGGCTCCGACGATGACGGCCAGCAGCAGGCCCATGCCGCCGCGGTAAAGCGAGGCGCCGGCGTTGCTGACGAGGTCGCCGGACTTCAACATGTCGATCCAGCTTGCGATCACGTCGCTCAACGGCGGCAGCGCCGACGACGACACAAGCTCCAGCCGCGCCACGATCTCCCAGCCGATCGCCAGTAGCAGCAGCGGCAGGTAGCGGTAGAACACCTTCATGACGTGTGCCGCTCCGCCTTGATCGCTTCGTCGCGCACCAGATTCCAGAGCTCGTCGACCTTGTCGACGAAGAACTTGGTCTTGAACACGCCGGGATCGTTCTTGTCGAACTTGGTGTCGACGATGGTCTTGATGCGGCCCGGCCGCGCCGACATCACCGCAACACGATCGGCAAGATAGACCGCCTCCTGCACATCGTGCGTGACGAAAATGACGGTCTTCGGCGTGCGCTGCCAGATGCTCAGAAGCTCGCCCTGCATCAGATGCCGGGTTTGCGCATCGAGGGCGCCGAACGGCTCGTCCATCAGGAGGATGCTCGGATCGAAGGCGAGCGTGCGTGCGAGCGCCGTGCGCTGCTTCATGCCGCCGGAAAGCTGCGAGGGGTAGCTGTCCTCGAATCCGGTCAGACCCACCAGGTTGATGAACTGCTGAACGCGGGCCAGCCGCTCGGCCTTGGGCATGCGCTGCCGCTCCAGCCCGTAGAGAATGTTGTCCCGCACCGACTTCCAGGGAAACAGGGCGAAGTGCTGGAACACGATGCCCCGGTCGGGCCCCGGCGCCTTCACCGGTTCGCCGTTGACGTTGATCGCCCCGGTCTCAATCGGAAGAAAGCCTCCGAGCAGATAGAGCAACGTCGACTTGCCGCAGCCCGAGGGTCCGAGGAGGGCGAGGAATTCGCGCTGCTGCACCTGGAGCGACACGTTCTCCAGGGCCAGCACGGGCCGGCCGCGCGGCGGCCGGTAGATATGACTGACCTTTTCGATATCGATTTGGGGTTTGCTGCTCATGCTGACGCGAAACTTACTTTGCCGGCACCTGGTCGAGGAATGCCTCGGTAAACGTCGCCCCAAGGTCGATTTGCGCATCCCGCACGCTGGGATCGAATTCGCGGAGCACCTTCAGCGCCGTCTCCGCGCTCTGCGTGCTGAATCGTCCGTCCGGCGAATACATCGGGATGCTGCTGCGGACCGAGCGGACGAACAAGTCCATATTCCCAAGCGCATATTCCGGCGGCACCACCTTGGCAATCTCGTTCGCAGTGTTGCGGGTGATGAATCTCAGCCCGCGGACGAATGCATTGGTGAGCGACTGCACCGCTTTCGGATTGTTCTGGGCGTAGGCAGGCTGCATGTAAAGCACGGCGGCCGGATAAAGCCCGCCGTAGACGTCGAGCGTGCCCTCCATCGTGCGCGTGTCGGCGGCGATCCGGACCAGCTTCTCGGCTTCGAGCAGGTTGATGACCGGGTCGACGCTCACCAGCGCGTCGATCTCGCCGCGCTTGGCGGCCGCGACCGCGGTCGAGCCCGAGCCGACGCCGATGAAGGACGCATCGTCCGGCTTGAGACCGGCCTTGGCCATCATGTGCAGCACCATGAAATGCGTGCTGGAGCCCGGCGCGGTGACCCCGATCTTCATGCCTTTGAGGTCGGCCGCTCCTTTGTATGATGCCGCTTTCGCACCGACGAGGGCCAGCACGAAACCAGGGAAGCGGCCGAGCTGGACCACCGCTTGAATCTGCTGGTGCTTGGCCTGCATCTGGATGGTGTGGTCGAACGCGCCAGTGACGACGTCGGCGCTGCCGCCCATCAATGCCTGGAGCGCCTTGGCTCCGCCGGCGAGGTCGGAAATCTCGACATCGAGACCTTCGTCCTTGAAGTATCCAAGCCGGTCCGTGATGGTGAGCGGCAGATAGTAAAGTGCATTCTGGCCGCCGACCGCGAGGCGAACCTTGGTTTGGGCGTTGGCCTGCTCGCCCGCCCCGACCAACGTCAGCGCCAACGCCAACGCAAACCAATATTTCATTTCGCCCCCCGGTTCGGCCGCGCATACGTGTCTTCGATGCGCGCCCATTTGTCGAAGCCCGTGATGTCTTTGAACTCCGTGAAGTTGACGGTGTCGTTGTCGGCGGCAGCCCGGCCGGCCCGGATGTCCTCCAACGCCCGTTCGACGGTTCGGGCGACACGGAAGATCAGCGTGGTCGGATAGGCGACCATATTGAAACCGAGCGCCAGCAGCTCGTCGGGAGGCATCACCGGAGTCCGGCCGCCGCCCTCCAGCATGTTGGCGATTTGCGGCACGTGCTTGAAGGTGCGACCGACCTTTTCCAGCTCCAGCAGGGTTTGCGGCGCCTCGATGAAAATCCCGTCGGCGCCGGCCTTGAGGTATTGCTCGCCGCGGCGCAGCGCCTCGTCGAGACCGTGGACGGCACGCGCGTCCGTGCGCGCGATGATGAAGAAGTCCCTGCTGCGCCGCGCACCGGCGGCGGCCATGATCTTGTCCACCATCTGCGCGGCATCGATCACATCCTTGCCCGCCATGTGGCCGCACCGCTTCGGGGAGACCTGGTCTTCCAGAAAGATCGCGGTGGCTCCCATCGCCTCGTAGCCTTGCACGGTGTGGGTGACGTTCTTCACGTCGCCATAGCCGGTGTCGCAATCGACCAGGACCGGAAGCCTGGTCGCCGCCATGATGTCGCGCACGCCGGCGCTGATCTCGCCATAGGCGGCTAGCCCGATGTCGGGAATGCCGTATCTCGAACCGACCAGCGCATAGCCGCCGATGGAATAGGCGGTGAAGCCGGCGCGCTCGATCAGCCGCGCCGACAGCGCGTCATAGGCGCAGGGCAGCAGCAGCGGCTGCTCCCGGTTGAGCACATCCTTCCAGGTCGGTGACTGGCTCATCTGCATCCCCGGCGGACCGTAGCAAGCCTGGGCGGAGCGCGCTACGCGGCGAGGTCGCGCATGATCCGATAGAGCGCCGCCTGTCCCTCGAAGCCGATGCCGGGGCGCGTGGGCAGCTTGAGATAGCCGTCCTCCAGCCGGGCATCGTCGGCGAAGCCTGCAAACGGACCGAAGACGCCAGGATAGGATTCCGCGCCGCCGAGGCCGAAACCTCCGGCAATGTGCAGCGACATCTGGTTGCCGCCGTGCGGAAACAACCCGGAGCGCGGCCAGTTGTGGCGCTTCAGCATGTCCAGCGTCCGGGCGTACTGGACGATGCCGTAGGCCTGCGGCGGATCGACCTGGATGATGTCGCCGCGCTCGGCCTTGAGCCCGCCGTAACGCACCAGATTCTCGACGTCCTGCGTCGAAAACAGGTTCTCGCCGGTCGAAAGCGCTCCGTCGTACACGTCGGAGATGTCCTTCAACGTCGCGAAATCCAGCGGATCGCACGGCTCTTCGTACCAGCGCAGCTTGTACGGCGACATCGCCTTGGCGTAGGCGATCGCTTCGTCGCGTTCGAACTTCGAGTTGGCGTCGACTGCAAGCTCACCGCGATTGCCGACCGTCGACTTCACCGCCTCGATGCGGCTCATGTCTTCTTCGAGCGGAGCGCCGCCAATTTTCATTTTGACCATGGTGTAGCCGGAATCGAGGTGCCGGCGCATCTCATCCTGCAAATCCCTGGTGGACTTGCCGGGCGCATACCAGCCGCCGCCGACGTAGCAGAACACCTTATCCTGCACCTTGCCATCGTTGTAACGCTCGGCCAGCACCCGGTGCAGCGGCTTGCCTTCGATCTTGGCGACCGCGTCCCACACCGCAACCTCGATGGTGCCGATGCCGACCGATCGTTCGCTGTGACCGCCGGACTTCTCGTTGCGCATCATCACGGCAAGAATTTTTTCCGGGTCGAAATTGTCACCGGCTTCGTTCAGCAGCGATTTCGGATCCGCCTTGAGGACGCGCGGAATGAAACGGGCGCGCATCTGCGCGCCACACGCATAGCGGCCGGTCGAGTTGAAGGCGAAGCCGGTCACGGGTTTGCCTTCGCGGATCACGTCGGTGATGACCGCGACCACCGAGGTGGTCATCTCCGAGAAATCGATGCTGGAGTTCTTCAGCTTGGACTTCAGCGGTATCGCGGTTTCGCGGATATCGACGATGCGCATAGGCGATTCTCTCTCCGCCTCATCCTGAGGAGCGGTCCGAAATGACCGCGTCTCGAAGCATGCGGCGGCCCATGCTTCGAGATGCGCACTGCGTGCGCTCCTCAGCATGAGGCCGGGACCGGCCGGTGACAATAAGACGCTAAATCTTCGGAATGTGCCCGGTCTCGATCACCCGTTTCCATTTGGCGATCTCGTCCTTGACGTAGGCAGCAAAGTGCGCCGAGGAGTCGCCTTCCGGAATGATGCCGAGCTCAAGAAGCCTCGGCTTGATGTCCGGCGCGTTGACGATCGTCGAGATTTCCTTCTGAAGCAGGTCGACGACGGCCTGCGGCGTTCCGGCCGGCACGAACACGCCGGTCATCGTCTCGGCCTCCTGATCTTTGAGGCCGAACTCGTTCAGCGTTGGAACGTCGGGGGCGATCTCCACCCGCTTCGCCGATGCGACCGCGAGCGCCCGCAGCTTGCCCTCGCGGATCATGGTCATGTAGTTGCCGATGGCGCTGCACGCGATCGGCGTATGGCCGCCGAGGACCGATTGCACCAGCGGCCCGCCGCCGGCGAATGGAACGACGACGAAGTCGAGTCCCGGGTCCTGCTTCAGCATATCGATCGACAGCGACGGCGTGGTGCCTGTGCCGGGCGAGGCCACGCTGTACTTGCCCGGGTTGGCTTTGATCAGCTCGATGAGCTCCTTCATGGTCTTGGCCGGAAACTCCGGATTGACTAGCCACGAGTTCGGCGAGCCGCCGGCTTTGGTGACCGGAATGAACTCCTTCTCCACGTCGAACGTAATCTTTGTGTAAAGCGTCGGGTTCACCACGATGCTCGATGACGCAATCAGCACGGTGTAGCCGTCACCCGGCGCGCGGGCGACCTGCGCCATGCCGAGGTTGCCGCCGGCGCCGGACACGTTCTCGATATAGAACTGCTGGCCGAGCCGCTCAGACAGCTTCTGGGTGATCAGTCGCGACGCGATATCGGTGATGCCGCCGGCCGGGAACGGCACGATCACCTTCACCGGCTTTGTCGGGTATTGCTGCGCGAATGCGGGGCCGGAGACCAGGACTGCTGCGCCGAACACCAATGCGCGAACCAACGTCAACATCGATCGTTCCTCCGTCGACACTTGCTACTCGATACGAAGCTTGGCGGCGTGGACCACCTTGGCCCACTTTTCCATCTCGGTTTTGATCTGCGTGCTGAACTGCTCTGGCGTGTTGGCGACGGGCCTGAATCCGAGTGTGTCGAGCTTCTGCTTCACGTCTGGCTCGCTCACCACCTTGGCGATGTCGCGCTGGAGCTGGTCGACGATGGCCTTTGGCGTTCCCGCCGGCGCGACAAGACCGGTGAGCGTGTCGGCCTCCTGCCCGGTGACGCCGGCTTCCGCCATGGTGGGGACGTCGGGCAGCGCCGACACGCGCTTCTCCGCCATGACCGCGAGCGCTCGCACCTTGCCTTCCTTGGCGGCGGTGATTGCGGGAGGCAGTGCCGTGAACGCAATCGGCGTGTGACCGCCGATGGTCGACGTGATCGCAGGCGCGGCACCCGGGAACGGCACCATGATCAGGTCGAGGTTGAATGTCATCTTGAACAGCTCACCGCCAAGGTGCGGTGTCGAGCCGAGCGCCGGCTGCGCGTAGCTGTACTTGCCGGGGTTGGCTTTGATCAGCGCGATCAGCTCCTTCACCGACTTCGCCGGCACTTCGGGATTGACCACGAGCACGTTGGGCGAGGCGGCCACCAGCGTCACCGGCGCAAAATCCTTGACCGGGTCGTAGGGTATCCTGGCGTAGAGACTTGGGTTGACCATGAAGCCGGTGCTGATGACCAGGAGCGTGTAGCCGTCGGGCGTCGCTTTTGCGACCTGCGCGGTGCCGATGTTGCCGCCTGCGCCTGCCACGTTCTCGATGATGAATTGATGGCCGTACAACTCGCCGAGCTTCTGCCCGATCAGCCTCGCGATCACGTCGGTCGGTCCTGCCGCCGCGAACGGCACGACGACGCGAATGTTCTTGGTCGGATAGCTGTCCGCTCGTGCGGCGCCGGATGTGGCGATCAGCCCGCACACAAGCGCGCTGCAGAGTCGGATGGGTCGAGCCATGGCGCTTGCTCCCCTGGATTTGTTTATCATTGGCGCCGCTGAGGACGCGGCCACCGGCTGTTGTTCGGATCGCGCGCAAGCCTGAGGGATAATCGTGCTGAATGCAAACTCACCGTTGCCGCACCGGCTCTTGGACGGCGGCCATCCGCTCAAGATCGGGCTGTTCGGCGCCAACTGCTCGTCAGGCCGCGCGGTGACGAAGGTGCCCGAGCGCTGGTCCGGCACCTGGCCGGATAATCTGGCGCTGGTGAAGATGGCCGACGACGCCGGCATCGACTTCATGCTGCCGATCGGCCGCTGGAAGGGTTACGGCGGCGACACCGGTTACCAGGAGGCGACGCTGGAAACCATCACCTGGGCGTGCGGGTTGCTTGCTGCGACGAAGCGCATCACCGTGTTCGGTACGGTGCATGCGCCGCTGTTTCATCCGGTTATTGCGGCCAAGCAGATGGTCACCGCCGACCACATCGGCCATGGTCGCTTCGGTCTCAACATCGTGGTCGGCTGGAACGAGGGCGAATTCGAGATGTTCGGCGTCGAGCAGCGCGCTCACGCCATGCGCTACCAATACGCCCAGGACTGGATCGACGCCGTCAAGCTGATGTGGATGGCGCCCGACGATGTCGACTTCGATGGCGCTTTCATCACGCTGAAGAAGATCCGCGCCAAGCCGAAGCCGTACGGCGGCACGCAGCCCGTCATCATGAACGCCGGCGCGTCGGACACCGGGCGCGCCTTCGCGGTGAAGAACTGTGATGCGTTCTTCATGCAGGCGTCGCGCACCTCGGTCGCCGAGACCGCGCAACGCGTCGAAACGGTGAAAGCCGAGGCTGCTGCCCATCGGCGCGCGCTCGGCGTGTTTACTGTTGGTGTCATCACCTGCAAGCCGACCATGAAAGAGGCGGAGGAATACCACCATCATTGCGTGGTCGATCAGGCCGACTGGTCGGCCGTCGATCAATTGCTGGCGCTTCGTAACATCACGCCCCAGACCGTGTCCGCCGAGGAGTTCACGCGCCACCGCGCCAACTTTGCGCATGGCAACAGCGGCGTGCCGATCATTGGCGATCCGGATCACGTCGCGCGCCAGCTCATCGATCTGAGCCGGGTGGGCCTCAACGGCATCGCTGTGTCGTTCGTCAATTATGCCGGCGAGCTTCCCTATTTCCGCGACGAGGTGCTGCCGCGGCTCGAGCGGGCGGGCCTGAGGCTGCCGGCGTAGCCGTTCGCGGATTTCTCAGTTACCTTCGCGCAAGATTTCAACGGGGAAAAACCATGCCGGCCAAGAAGTACACGCGCCAGGACCTGAGCGACGCATCCGAGAAATACAAGAACTGGGGCAAATGGGGTCCCAACGACGAGATCGGCACGCTGAACTACACGACGGCCGAAGACATCGTCGCGGCGACGCGCTTGGTCAAGAAGGGCAAGGTGATCTCGCTCGCGCTCAACTTCGACTACACCGGTCCGCAGGGCGCCAAGAGCAAGTACCCGGCCATGGGCCGCATCAATCCGGTGCACACCATGCTGCGCACCGGCACCGACGCCTATTCCGGCGTGCTCGACAAGCGCGGCATCCGCGCCGCCGACGACATGGTGGTGATCCCGCTGCAATGCGGCACGCAATGGGATGGGCTCGGCCATGTGTTCTATGAGAACTCCATGTGGAACGGCTACGACTGCCGCGAGGTGACATCCGCCGGCGCGCAGAAATGCGGCATCGAGAAGACCAAGAACAAGATGGTCGGCCGCGGTGTGTTCCTCGACGTGGCGCGATGGAAGGGCCTCGACTCGCTCGAGGACGGCTACGGCATCACTTGCAAAGACCTCGACGACTGCGCCAAGGCGCAGAAGGTCGAACTGAAGCGCGGCGACTACGTCATCGTCCGCACCGGCATGATGGAGCGCTGCCAGAAGGCCGGCTCATGGGACGGCTACCCGGGCGGCGACGCGCCGGGCTTTGCCTTCGAGACGCTGGAGTGGATCAAACGCACCGAATTGGCGGCGCTGGCCTCAGACACCTGGGGCTGCGAGGTGCGCCCGAACGAAAGCGAGGAGGGCATCAACCAGCCCTGGCACTGGATCACCATACCGATCATGGGCATGACCATGGGCGAGATTTTCGAGCTGAAGGAACTGGGTGAGGACTGCGCCGCCGACAAGGTCTACGAATTCTTGTTTGTGGCGCCGGCGATTCCGATCACCGGCGCGGTCGGCTCGCCGGTCAATCCGCTCGCGATCAAATAACTCCGCGGAGTCAGTGCACGCCTGTCAGCTGCTCGCGCAGATCGGCGAGCAGTGCGGGCAGCTCGCGAGCCGTCGGGCAAGCGCCGAAGATGGTATAATCCGGCCGCTTGAGGATCACGTCGCAGCCGTATGCGTCCATCAGCCCGGTGTATTGCCCGTCCAGGTCGACGATCTCGCCATCGCCATTGCCGAGCCGCACGATGCGGCCGCCCAGCGAGCTCCAGTATTCGCGGTCGCGGAGGGACAGGGCCGTCGCAGGATCGCCGTTGCGGCCGACGATCATGAAGCCGTGGCCGGCGATGTCGTCGAAACGGCCGTCATGCCCGTCGCGCCGAACGCGGCCCTGGATGTAGGCGTCGCCGGCGCCGCGCACGCCGTCGCGCGGACGCGCCACCAGGCCGGCCTCGAAGCCCGGCACGCGGAAGGCGATGAGCTGTGTCTTGCCGCGTGACTTTTCCTTCTCCGCTTGCAGCGCCATCAACTGGGCATCGCGCTGGCGCACCTTCTCGGGATCGCGCTCGTTGACGTGCTGACCGACCCGCATGCTTTCGACGATGGTGGCCCTTGCGTTCGGTCCGCGCTCCGCCTGGTAAGTATCGAGGAACGACGGCGGCGCCTTGCCCTTCAGCACAAGGTCAAGCTTCCAGGCGAGGTTATGTGAGTCGCGGAAGCCCGAGCACATGCCTTGTGCCAGAAACGGCGGCATCTGGTGCGCCGCGTCCCCCGCCAGGAACACCCGACCCAGCCGCCAACGTTCGGCGTAAAGCGACTGGAACTTGTAGGACGCGACGCGGATCAACTCGAATTCGTCCGGGGTAGCACCCTCAAGCCGATCAAGCCGCCGCCAAACGTTGTCCGGCTTGATCGCTTCTTCGCGCGATTCGCCCGGGAAGATCATGAACGACCAACGCTGATGATGCGGGCCCATGTGCAGGGTGACGCCGGGCTGCTCCGGCTCGCAGAACTGCCGCATCGCCGGCAGGTGGGCATGACTGCGCTTGGCCCTGGCGTCGATCACCAGCCAGTCCTGGTCGAAGCCCAGATCTTCGTAAGGAATGCCGAGCGCGTCGCGGACGAAGCTGTTGCCGCCGTCCGATCCAAGCAGGTGGCGGCCCTGCACCGTTCGGCAGCCGCCGTCGCCCTCGACACCGATCTCGACGTGTTCATCACCCTGCTCGACCGAAACGACTTTTTCGCCCTGGAACAACTCCACGGTCGGCAGCGATTTCACGATGGCATCAAGCTCGCCCTCGAAGGCCGGTTGATAGAGCGAGGTGTATTCCGGCCAGCCATGGGTTGCGTTCTTCGCGACATCGCTGGAAAGCAGGACTTGGCCGTGCTTGGCAAGCTCAAACACCGGCAGGAAATGCGTCGACGGCCAGACGCGCTCGATGCAGCCGATCTCCTGGAACATCCGCAGCACGTCATCGTGGACGATGCCGACGCGCGGCAGGTTGTAGAGCGTCTTGTAGCGTTCGAAGACGCCGACCCGATGGCCGGCCCGCCCGAGCAGCGCAGCCGCCATCATCCCGGTCGGTCCGTAACCCGCGATCAGCACGTCATACATGAAGCGCGAACCCTGGTATGTTGGTTGAGGGCATTCGGTACGCTAGCCGCAGACGCCGCGGTCGGGCAATGCGCCGCCGCGTCACGCTGCTGCGCCGCAGATGGAACACGCTCATGCAGCTCGTTCGAAATCATTCGCACTGGGGCGCCTTCTTCGCCGAGGTCGACAATGGCCGCGTGGTGGGCGTCCGCCCGTTCGAGCACGATCCCGATCCATCTCCTTTGATCGACGCCATTCCGGCGGGCGTGCATTCGCAGGCCCGCATTGCTGAGCCGATGGTGCGCGAGGGCTGGCTCCTGCATGGGCCGGGAAGCGGCAAGGGGCGCGGCCGCGAGCCGTTCGTGCCGGTGAGCTGGGACAAGGCGCTCGACCTAATCGCAGCTGAGATCGCACGCGTCCGGCGCGACCACGGCGCGGCATCCATCATGGGCGGCTCGCAGGGCTGGTCGTCGGCTGGTCTGTTCCACGAGGCGCGGGCGCAGCTTCATCGCTTCCTGGCCGCCGGAGGCGGCTACACCGATCAGGTGATGAACTACAGCTTCGGCGCGGCACTGGCCTTCCTGCCGCACATTGTCGGCAGTCCGCAGGCTGTGGTCGGACCGCTGACGTCGTGGTCTTCGATCGCGCGTCACGCCAGGCTGATGGTGTTGTTCGGCGGCGCCAATCCCAAGAACACGCAGGTGAGCAAAGGCGGCTGCGCCTCGCATTCGACCGCGCCTTCGATCGCCGAACTGGCCCGCGTCGGCGTCGAGGTCGTCAACATCAGCCCGATCCGCGGCGACGGCCCAGACGTGGTGCACCCGGAATGGATTCCGATCCGGCCCAACACCGACACCGCGATGCTGTTGGCGCTGACCCACACGCTGGTGAGCGAAGGTCTGCACGACCGCGATTTTTTGCAACGATACTGCACCGGATTCGAGCGCGTGCTGCCGTACCTGATGGGCGACAGCGATGGCCAGCCCAAGCACGCGGAATGGGCCGAGACGATCACCGGCGTGCCGGCGGATACGATCCGCCAACTGGCCCGCCGCATGGCTGCGACGCGCACCATGATCACTGCGGCGTGGTCGTTGCAGCGCGCGCACCACGGCGAGCAGCCGTACTGGGCGGTGGTGCTGCTCGCTTCCGCGCTTGGCCAGATCGGTCTGCCCGGCGGAGGCTTCGGCTTTGGCTATGGATCCGGCGCCGGCATCGGCGATCCGCCGCTGGCGTTCGCCTCGCCGGCTATGGAAAACATCAGTAACCCGATCAATGTCACCATTCCGGCGGCGCGCATCTCCGATTGTCTGCTGCATCCGGGCGAGCCGTTCGATTTCAACGGCAAGCGCTCGACCTATCCCGACATTCGCCTGGTGTATTGGGCGGGCGGCAACCCGTTCCATCACCACCAGGACACCAATAAATTGCGCCGCGCCTGGCAGCGGCCGGACACCATCGTGGTGCACGACCCGTGGTGGACCGCGACCGCACGTCACGCCGACATCGTGCTACCGGCAACCACAACGCTCGAGCGCAACGATATCGGCGGCGCGCGACGCGACTGCTTTATCATCGCCATGCAGAAGGCGGTCGAGCCGGTCGGGCAGGCGCGCAATGACTTCGATATTTTCAGCGGTCTCGCCCAGCGGCTTGGATATGCCGAGGCCTTCACCAAGGGCCGCGACGAAGCGGCGTGGCTGCGCCATCTCTATGAGCAGATGCGCCGTGGAGCCGGAGCGAACGCTGCCTCCATTTCGGATTTCGAAACGTTCTGGGAACGGGGCTATCTGGAAATTCCGAAGGCTGCGGACGAGTACGTGCTGTTCGACGAATTCCGCGCCGATCCCGACAAGCACAAGCTGCGGACGCCGTCGGGTCGGATCGAGCTCTACTCGGAAAAGATTGCCGGCTTTGGCTACGATGACTGCCCGCCGCATGCGACCTGGATCGAGCCCTGGGAATGGCTCGGCGGCACCGACGCCGCAAAATATCCGCTCCATCTTGTCTCGAGCCAGCCGCGCCACAAGCTGCACAGCCAGATGGACCACGGTGCCGTCAGCGCCTTGGGCAAGACCAAGGGCCGCGAATCGATCGCGCTCAATCCTGCCGATGCCAAGGCGCGCGGCATTGCTGCCGGCGACATCGTCCGGGTGCACAACGCACGCGGCTCATGTCTTGCCGGCGTCGTCATCGACGACACCATGATGCCCGGCGTGGCGAAGCTCGCCTGCGGTGCCTGGTACGACCCCGTCGACGAAGGCGACCGCGCGCTTTGCCGGCACGGCAATGCGAATGTACTGACCCGCGACCAGGGCACCTCGAAGCTTGGCCAGGGGCCGAGCTCCGCGACCGCGCTGGTCGAAGTCGAGCGCTACGCCGAGCCGGTCCAGCCGGTGCGCGCGTTTATTCCACCGAAAACGGCAGCCATCGCCTAAACGAACGTCGGGAGCGAATCCGGATGCGCTGAGCCTGCCAGGCTTCGGCATCGCGTGTGATACAGTGACTACTGGGCGGCAAGGTCACCGGAAATGAATGCGAAATTGCGATCCGTCGCCCGAGCGATTATTCCGCAGCCGATACGCGGCTTCGTGCGCACCTGCGTCGGCTCCGGACAAGCACTGGCGCGGCAAGTCCGCCAGGCTCGGCAGCGTCGGCAGTGGCAATCTGCCCTGATGAAATTTGTGGCTGCGCCTACCCCATATATGCGCAGCGCAATTCCGGTAACTGCCGATTTCGAATCCGAGGAGATTTCAGCATTTGCGAAATCCATCGGCCATACTGTCGCGCTTCACCGCAAATTCTGGGAGTGGGCTTTCATAGCGCACCATCTGGAACGGGCGGGGGTGTTGGCGCCGCAGCGGCGCGGGTTGGCGTTCGGTGTCGGCTCCGAGCCACTCCCTGCACTTTTCGCTTCGCGTGGTTGCGAAATTGTTGCCACCGATGGCCCGAGCGATGTCGTTACGCCCGGCTGGCAGGCCACCGGTCAATATGCGGCGGACAAAGAGCAGCTCTATCACGGTCACATTATCGACCGGGGGACATTCGATCGGCTGGTCAGTTTCGAAACCTGCGACATGAATGCCATACCGGCTCATCTGAGAAACTTCGATTTCTGCTGGTCTGCGTGCAGCCTCGAACACCTGGGCAATCTGGAAGCCGGCATGGAATTTGTCGTCAACAGCATCAAGTGCCTGAAGCCTGGTGGTGTTGCAGTCCACACGACCGAGTTTAATCTTTCCTCTCCTACGAACACTCTCACTGAGGGGCCGACCTGCATCTATCGAAAACGCGACGTCGAAGCCTTGAAGGCGCGCCTCACCACAGCCGGCCATGACGTATTGCCGCTGCCGATTGTCATCGGGCCAACACCGACGGATACCCATTTCGATCTTCCTCCGTTCAAGCACGACCCGCATCTCAAACTTCGGCTGAGCGATTACATTTGCACCTCGTATGGGCTCGTGGTGCGCAAGGCGCTCGATTGACGCTGCCCCGATAGACGATTTGTGGCGCCTACCGACCGCAATTCCACATCGGGCCGATCGGCGTCTGCGTCCAGCACGGCCCGAAGCCCCCGCCGTTCCACCGGCCGCGATAGAATCCCGGCCGGCCGTATCCGTATTGCAACTCGCCGTAACGCCAATAGCGCCATTCGTACGGCGGTTCGATGCGCACGCTGCGGCCGTGCCAGTCGAGGTTGTTGGCCAGCGGATTGTAGCCGGGCAGATAACCATAGCCGTGCCAATGCCTCGGATGCACGGTGATCTTCTTTGGCAGCTTGCCCGACATCGGCGCGGCCCAGACCGATGACAGCGATCCGGCGACCAGCGCCGCGATCAACAGTCCCTTGCCGAGATGGGTCACGCTGCCTTGCCTTGCCACAGCCGGTCGCTAGCGATCGCCGCACCTTCGCCGAGCGCTTTCAGCTTCGCCCAGACAATGCTGTCGACCACCATCGGATCGGTCCGCACTGCGGTGCCGAAGCCGCAATCGACGCCGGCGATCACGCGCTCGCGTCCCACGATATCGGCATAGCGCCCGATCCGCTGCGCCACGAGCTTCGGATGCTCGATGAAGTTCGTGGTCGAGTCGATCACGCCGGGAATCAAAATCTTGTCGTCCGGGATCTTGATGGTCTTGAGTTCTTCCCACTCATGATCGTGGCGGGGATTGGCGGCCTCGATGCTGATCGCCTGCATCCGCGCCTTGAACGCGATGTCGATGATCTTCAACAGCGGCAGGTCGAAACTGTGCGGACCTTCGTAGTTGCCCCAGCAGATGTGCAGCCGCATCTTGTCGCCGGGCAAGCCCTCGGTCGCGGCGTTCAGCGCCTCGATGTTGCGCGCCGCGATCTTGCGGAACTCGTCGTCGCTCAAATGGCGATACTGGTTGTTGCGGCATGAGCCGAGATCGGGCGCGTCGATCTGCAGGACAAAGCCGGCCTCGACGATGGCGCGGTACTCGGTCTTCATCATGTCGGCGAGAGCTTCGACGTACTTGTCCTCATTCGGATAGTGCAGGTTGATGATGAAGCGGGTCAGGATGCCGGGCGACGGCGCGGTCATGAACACGTCGGCGGGCTTGCTCTTTCCTGCCGCCGCCTTCAGGTGCGCGATGTCGCGGTCGAGTGCGCTGCGATCCTTGTATTTAAGCGGACCGACGCAGCCGGGAAACGGCGTCGCGCTGAAATTGCTCCGGCTACGCGCGAAGTCCGGATGCGCGAGCGAGTCGCGGCCGATCATGATGTCGCGGCCCTTTTCGGCGGCGCGCGGATCGGGCTGGATACCTTCGACGCGATGACGGATGTAGGTCGTGTACGATGGCTTGCTCATTTCGCCGTCGCTGACGATGTCGACGCCGTTCTTGACCTGAAGCGCGACCACTTCGTCGACCGCCTTCGACGTCACGTCCTCGAACGTGGCAGCATCGATCGTCTCGCCCTTCTCGCGAGCCAGGATGACATCCACGAGCGATTTGGGCCGCGGCAGGCTGCCGGCGTGGGTGGTGAGAATGCGATCGGTTGAAGTCTTCATGGCGGCTCTCCCGGCGTTACCACAGCCGCGATGCTACCGCGATCCGGCGATTGATCCGAATCGTCTTTCAGCCGCACGCCGGACATCCGCGCAGCCTGCATGGCTCGGAGCAGGTGGGCAATCTTTTGGGCAGCGTCGTTGTAGCGGATGCCGTCGGGACGGATGTTCGAGATGCAGTTGCGGTCCGCGTCCGTGGTTTGTGGTCCGGGCTGCCAGGTGAGGTATGCGCCCATGCTGTCGGGAGCGGTCAATCCCGGGCGCTCGCCGATCAGCACGACCACGCTTTGCGCCGACAACAGCCCTGCGATCCGATCGCCGATCGCGACCCGTCCGTGACGGGCGACGATCACAGGAGCGATGCGCCAGCCCTGGAGGCGCAGCGTCGGCAGGACCCCGGCCAATACCGGCCGCGCGTGATTCTGCACGGCGCACGCCGACAGTCCATCGGCCACGACGAACACGAGGTCGTGCTGACCGGCATGGCGCGCAAGAGCACCCTCGGACTCGGATGCGAGGCGGCGGCCAAGATCGGGACGCAGCAGATAGCGCTGCCGGTCATCGGCGGCGCTCGCCACGTCCAGTGCGATCACGCCCAGCGATTCGAGCTCGGTCTTCAACCGCGCGATGTCGAGCGTCTCGCGGACCGCATCGCGCGCGCGGGCGTGCGCGAGCTTGAATTCAAGGAGCGGTGCGGTGGCAAGCGATGCTCCGGTGGTCGGCAGCCCAATACGCGCCGCGGTCAGCCGCTTCAGGTCGCGCCAAAATTGCCGGGGATCGCTGGTGACGTCGTTCATCGCTCAGGCCGGCAGCAAAGCGCGGAAATGGGTCGGCAAACCGCGCGGACGCACACGGTTCGACCCATCGGTTATGCCCTGGCGTTGCAGCCATGCCTCGAATTCCGGCGCCGGTCGGCGACCCAGAAGCTCCCGCATCGCCAGCGCGTCGTGAAACGAGGTGCTTTGGTAGCCCAGCATGATGTCGTCTGCGCCAGGCACGCCCATGACGAAATTGACTCCGGCGGCGACCAGCAGCGCCAGCAGCGAATCCATGTCGTCCTGATCGGCCTCGGCATGGTTGGTGTAGCAGACGTCGACGCCCATCGGCACGCCCATCAGCTTGCCGCAGAAATGATCCTCCAGCCCGGCGCGGGTGATCTGCTTGCCGTCGAACAGGTACTCCGGTCCGATGAAGCCGACCACGGAGTTGACCAGAAGCGGCTCGAACTCGCGCGCCACCGCGTAGGCGCGAGCCTCGAGCGTCTGCTGGTCGACGCCGTGATGCGCGTTGGCCGACAACGCACTGCCTTGGCCGGTCTCGAAATACATCACGTTGTTGCCGATGGTTCCGCGGCGCAGCGTCAGCGCCGCCTCGCGCGCCTCCGCGAGCAGCGCGAGGCTGATACCGAAGTTCCGGTTGGCCGCTTCGGAGCCGGCGATCGACTGGAACACCAGATCGACCGGCGAGCCGCGGCGGAGCAGGTCGAGCGTCGTGGTGACATGGGCCAGCACGCAGCTTTGCGTGGGGATGTCGAGCTTGGCGCGGATGTCGTCGAGCATCGACAACGAATGGTGGGCGCGCTCCGGACTGTCGGTGGCCGGATTGACGCCGATCACGGCGTCGCCCGCGCCAAGCAGCAGGCCGTCGAGAATGCTTGCAGCGATACCGCGCGGATCGTCGGTCGGGTGGTTGGGCTGCAACCGCACCGACAGCCTGCCGGGCAGGCCGATGGTGTTGCGGAACCGCGTGACCACCGAGCATTTCGCCGCCATCACCATCAGGTCCTGCAGGCGGCTGATCTTGCTGACCGCGGCCGCGATCTCCGGCGTGATCGCAGAGGCAAGCGCGGAGAGCACCGGTGTGGTGGCGGCATCCGACAGCAGCCAGTCGCGAAGGCCGCCGACCGTGAGATGCGCAATGGCGGTGAAGGCGACCTTATCGTGCCGGTCGACGATCAGACGCGTGACCTCGTCATTCTCGTAAGGGATGACGGGATGCTCGATCAGCGTGGCGAGCGGCAGGTCGGCCAGCGCCATCTGTGCCGCGACGCGCTCTTCGCCGGTCTCGGCTGCCAGGCCGGCAAGCTGGTCGCCGCTGCGCAGCGGCGAGGCCCTGGCCAGCAGCGTCTTCAGATCGGGGAAGGTGTGACGGCGCACGCCAGTGGTGGCGCTGTACATCGTCGAGTCCCAAGGATTTGCTCAGCGCACTATACCGCATCGGACCTTTGCGAGCTTGCTTCGTCGTGCCATTCTCCCGGCCGCTGCGAGGGAGAGAGACGCAATCATGGCGACCGTCGGACACAATCGAAAAATGCTGGGCGCCGAATGCATGGCCGACATGCTGGAGGCCTATGGGGTCACGCACGTCTTTCACGTGCCCGCCGTTCTGCGAAAGACATTCGCCGTGATGGAAAGCCGCACCAAGATCAAGCGGCTGCATGTGCACAGCGAGGCGACCGCGGCCTACATGGCCGATGGCTACGCCCGCGCCTCCGGCAAGCCGGGCATCTGCATGGCGCAGGTGATCGGCGCGCTGAACCTAGCCGCGGGCCTGCGCGACGCCTGGCTCGCCCATTCTCCCGTCATCGCCTTCACCGGCGGCCGCGAGCCGAAAACAAAATTTCGCCAGGTCTACCAGGAGGTCGACGACGTCCCGGCGTTCGAGCCGGTAACGAAATGGAATGCCACGGTCGACGATGTGACCCGCTTCCCCGACATGGTGCGGCAGGCGTTTCGCACAGCGACGACGGGCCGGCCTGGCCCGGTGCATCTGCAATTCCGCGGCAATGAAGGCCAGGTCGATGGCGAAGAAGGCGAGATGGAGCCGCTGATCGAGCCCGAGTTCTCGCAGGTGCCGCCGTTCCGGCCGGAGCCGGACCAGGCGAGCGTGCTTGCAGCACTGAAGGTTTTGCAGGACGCGCAGCGGCCCGTGATCGTCGCCGGTGGCGGGGTGCGCGCGTCGGGCGCGCAGCGCGAGGTGGTGGCGCTGGCCGAGGCGTTGCAGATACCGGTCGCCACCTCGCTCAACGGCAAGGACACCATCGTCGCGAGCCACCCTCTGTCGGTCGGCGTAGTCGGCACCTACTCACGCGAGAGCGCAAACAAGATCGTCAACGCGGCCGACCTGATCTGCTACATCGGCACCACCACGGGCGGCATGACCACGCATTTCTGGGCGGTGCCCAAGATCGGCACGCCTGCGATCCAGATCGACATCGATCCGGAAGTGCTCGGCATGAACTACCCGCTGCAAGCACGCGTGAACGGCGACGCCAAGGTGACGCTCGCGAAAATGCTGGCCGCGTGTGACAAGTCGACCGGGGCGAAGCGCAAGAGCTGGGTCGAGCAAGCGCAGGGCGTCGTCAAGGAGTGGTACGCCAAGTACAAGGAGGACCTGGAGTCGGACGCAGCGCCGATCCATCCCGCTCGCATCTGCCGCGAACTGTCCAACCATGTGCCCGACGACGCCATCGTCGTGGTCGACACCGGCCACGCCGGCATGTGGATGGGCGGCATGTACGATCTACGCACGGCCACGCAGAGCTACATGCGCAGCGCGGGCCATCTCGGCTGGGCATTCCCTGCGGGCCTGGGCGCGAAGTGCGGTGCACCGGAGCGGCCGGTGGTGACGTTCACCGGCGACGCCGGCTTCTGGTACCACATTGGCGACATCGAGACGGCGGTGCGCTGGAAGATCAACGCCGTGACAGTCGTCAACAACAACGGCGGCGGCAACCAGAGCAAGCGCGGCTTCGACCGCGTCTACGGCGGACAGCAGACTGAGCAGGCGCGCGAGCTCTGGACCTTCCGCAAGACCAACTTCGCCCGCATCGCCGAAGAGATGGGGGCGCTCGGCATCCGGGTCGAGCACGCCTCCGGCCTGCCGGCCGCGCTCGCCCAGGCGCTGGCCGCCAATCGTCCGGCCATCATCGACGTGGTGACGGATATCGAAGCGCTGGCGCCGACCGCGGTGAGTTAGAGATTACCGCTTCATCACCTGCGCGATTGCCTCCCTCAGGCGATCGGCAGTGATGGGTTTCGCCAGCACCGGGGCGCCGGGAACGATGCGGTCGATGTGGGCGCGCGTTGCCGGATCGCCATGCGCGGTGATGAAGATGATGGGCGTGTCACGCTGCTCGCGGATACGCCGCGCCGCTTCGACGCCGTCCATACGTCCCGCCAGGCGGATGTCCATGAGCACAAGATCGACGTCCAGATCGATCGCCTGCTCAATCGCGCCGTCGCCGTCAGGCACCAGACCGCACACTTCCAGGTTTTGCTCCCGGGTCAGCGACTCGAGATGCCAAGCCACCAGCAGCTCGTCTTCGACGATCAGCACGCGGGGCGTTTCTGCGGTCGGTTGAGCGGCTGATGCCATGACGGACGCCTCGGCTGCGTCGCGCCGCATCTTATGCTTTCGCCGCGAGCATTCCAGCCCCGGCCGGCGAAAGAACCACTGCCGAATGTGACAATTTTACGCGTCGAGAATGCGCGATCGGTCAGAGCTCGGGGACCAGCGGCGGCGGGTAGGCGTCGCGGGTGGAGTCCCATTCCGGCCGGAACGACGATTCGCTGTGCTGCACGATCACGTCGGCCTCGCGTCCGTTGCGGCAATCCAGATGTGCCAGCGCCACGGCGGCTTTGAAGGCTTCGCTCCGCTGCTCGTAGGGCTCGGAGTTTTCGCCGTCACATTGGATTTTCCACGCGCCGTCGTAAACGACGTAATAGTGAGATCGAGATTTGGTCGCTGATTGGTCCATGGATGGATTCCTTGGCCTTTGCTCGCTTTTCGGCCTCCCCCTTGGCGGCGGGTATCGGTCCGATATGCGGCATCAATGCGACACCCGCTTGATGCGTTCCTGACCCGCGGCAAAATGCACGAAACGCTTGTGAATTGCTGTGGACAAGGTGGAAAACCGTCACGCCGTGGTCATGATCTCTTTGATTTTAGGCCAGTCTTCGCGACCGCGCCGTTTCATGAGATCGAGGTATTTTTCGTTCTCCCATTTCGCGATTGCGGCGGCGAAGCTCGGGCGCGCCTTGATCCGACGGTACCAATCAGCGGTTCGCGGCGTCGGGTCCAGCAGCCCCATCGCATCGAGATGCTCCAGTCGCACGACATAGGGCGTGAACGCGGCGTCGGCGATTGAGTATTCATCGCCCGCAAGCCAGGAGTGCTCGGCGAGCGCCTTGTCCATGTCGCGGTAGAGCATGAGCAGCCGCTCGATCGCGATGCGGAAATGCGGCGAGTCGAGACCCTTCTCGATGACATCGCGGCGGCGCTCCCGCTTGGCCGGGTCCGGAATGCTTTCGAGCATCTGCATGCCGGCTTCGCCGCGCGAAATATACTGGTGCCGGAAGGCGACCCCGAAGCTCAGGATGGCGATGCCGGCGTCATGGACGCCTTCGTCGAGCTGCTTGGTCCACAGCCGCATCTTGGCGCGGCCGAATGCGTCGGCGGGTTTCTTCGGCGGATCGGGGAAGCGCTCGTCGAGGTATTCATTGATAACGTTCGATTCCGGAACGACGATGTCACCATCGACGAGCGTCGGTACGACGGCGCGCGGGTTGAGCTTGACGTACCAGTCTTGCTGGTGCTCGCCCGCGCGCAGGTCGAGATGCCGGCTCTCCCATTCGAGGCCCTTCTCGGCCAGCATCAGGCGGACCTTCTGGGCACAGCTCGACATGTCATTGTGATAAAGCGCAAGCATTTCTGGTACTCCCGGCGAAGAACCAGCCTATAACATGACACCCGATGGGAAATGCCAATCGAACGCTGGAGGAAATATGATCTTGCGCCGCGCCCTGACAACCTTGGCGGCCTTGTTCGCCTTGACCCCCATCGCGCACGCGCAGAATTATCCCGACCATCCCGTGAAGATCATCGTGCCGGTCGGCCCCGCAGGGAGCTACGACCTGTTGGGACGACTTGTCGCGGACCAGTTGAGCAGGCGGACGGGCCAGTCGTTCGTGGTCGAGAATCGCCCCGGAGCCGGCAGCGTCAACGGCACGAAGTCGGTGGTGACTGCGCCACCGGATGGCTACACGCTGCTGGTCGGAGGCCTCAGCAACATCATCTTCAATATCGGCCTCTACAAGAATCTGTCGTTCAATCCGCAGACCGATCTGGTGCCGGTCGCGCTGATCATGAACATCTCCTACACGCTGGTCGCCAACAAGGACGTGCCGTATTCGACGGCGAAAGAGCTCGTCGCTGAGGCCAAGAAAAGGCCGGGCGAGATCAAGGTCGCCAACGCCGGTGTCGGCACTGGCCAGCACGTGGTCGGGGCCGCGTTCCAGGCCATCACCGGCACCAAGATGCTGGAGGTGGCGTACCGCGGCTCGTCGTTGGCCTATCCGGATGTGCTCGGTGGGCGCGTCGATCTGTTCTTCGATTCGACGCCGGCGGCGCTGCCTTACGTCAAATCGGGCCAGGCCAAGGGCATCGCGATTCTGACGGCGAAACGGCATCCCGATATGCCGAATGTGCCAACAATGACCGAGTCTGGTGTGCCGGGCCTCGAGATCGATTCCTGGATCGGAATTTTCGCGCCCGCCAAGACGCCGCCGGTCGTGGTCGCGAAGTTGCGAAGCGAGATCGCCGCGGCATCGGGGGAAATGAAGCCGCGGATTGCCACCATGGGTGGCGAATTGATGGACGTGCCGCCGGACAAGCTCGGCGCGGTGATTAAGGCCGACAGCGACAAGTGGCTCAAGATCATCAAGGACGCGGACATTCATCTGGACTAAGCGGCGCAGCTGCCAAGAACGTGGTCAAACCTTCAGCGCGAAGCCGACCTCCTTCGGGAACAGCTCTTCGATGGCAAGCTTGCGCCGTGTCACACCCTGCTCATGGCAGAAGGCGAGGAATGGTTCGAGGGTCTTGCGGTTGTTCTCGATGCCGTAAGGCCAGGGGTCGTTCTCGGGAAACATCAGCCGGTTGGTTTCCACCGCATGGTCGTTGCCCCATGCGGCCGGCAAGAACGAGGTCTGGCCCTGGTACAGCTCCGGAAGGCAGGCGCGCTTGGCCTGCTCGAAGGCGTCCATCAGATTGCGCGCGATCCACCGGTTGGCTTCGAACGCGTCGCGGCGGAGTACGACCAGATGCATGATCGGGAAAATCCCGGTCTTGCGGAAATACGCCAGTTCCTCGGTGCGGTAGTCCGGCATCAGCCGCTTGATGCCGTGGCGGCCGTCGAGGAACACGTTGGGTGGCCGCGCCGAGATCACCGCATCGAGTTCGCTGCTCACCAGCATCTGACCGAGCGATTTGTCGGGCACGCCGGTCAACCGGTAACCCGGCGGCAGCTCGAATGTCGTCATCTCCCTGCGGCCGGGATCATTGACGCCGGCCTGGACCCATTCCACCGAGGTCAGCGGCACGCCGGCCTCGTGCTGCATCCAGCCGCGCACGTAGGTCACCGCGGTCTGCGTCCATTGCGGGATGCCGATCCTCTTGCCCTTGAGGTCGGCGCCGGTCTGGATCGGCGAATTTTCGCGGACGAAGATCGAGCCGTGGCGGAACACCCGCGACGGAAACACCGGCAGCCCGACCATTGGCGCGTTGCCGTTCGCCACCATGGCGCAGTAGGTCGCGAGCGAGAACTCCGATACCTCCCATTCGTAGGTCGCCAGGAACCGGTAGGCGATGGTCTCCAGCGGCAGCGTGAGCACGGTCAGATCGATGCCCTGCGGCTTGATGCGGCCGAGCGCGAGCTCGCGCATATGCAGGTAATCGCCAATGGCGAAGGTCAGTCGGAGATCGGACATGCGGCGCGCAATCTCACTTAATGCGGCAGGTAGCTCAAGTCGGTATACGCCATGGCGGTCGACTCCGGCTTGATGTCACCGAGCTCGACCAAGGTCTTCGCCGTGGTTTTGATGATGGCGTCGGGAATGGCGAGCTTGCGGCTGAACGGTTGCAGTTCGCCGATGTAATAGGCGTAGGTCTCCTTGGCGATCTCCGGTGCGAGGTTGGTGTTGCGGGCGAGGATGGCGATGGCCTCATCGCGGTTCGCCGGGTCGTACAGCCAGTCGACGGCGTCCGATAACGCCTTGAGATAGCCCCGCGCCGCTTGCGGGTTGTCGCGCAACCATTGCGGCCGGGCGAGCACCGTGAGGAAGCCGTATTCCTTGCCGTAGGCACCGATGTCGACAAGCTTGCGATAGCCGTCGGCGGCGGCGCGGAAGTCGAACGGCTGGGTCAGCAGCGCCGCCTGCACCGAGCCGCCACTCAGCGCGGCGAAACGGTTCGGCGTGGCGCCGGCGTAGACCTGCTCGACATCGTGAGGCTGCAAGCCCTGTTCTGTTAGCCAACGGTTCCACACAGCGGTAAGGAGGTCCTTGGCGAACGGTAGGATGATGCGCTTGCCCTTCATGTCGGCGGCTGAAGTGACATCCTTGGTCGACATGATCGAATACGGGTATTTGGTCACGAGCCCACCGATCAGCACGGCGTTGCCGCCGTTGGCCACGGCGCGGATCGCCGTGTCGAAAGTGGACGACGCCAGGTCAAACGAGCCGGCGACGAGCTGTTGCACGGTGTTGGCGACGTTACCGACGTAGATCGTCTCCGGATCGATGCCCTCGCGGCGGAAGAAGCCTTTGTCGGCGGCGATAAAGTTCGGCCAGTTTGGTGCGGTCTTGGAAACCTGGCCCTCGGCGATCTTCTTTAGCGCTTGCGCCTGCGCGCTGATGTTCGGCAGCAGGCAGGCGGCGCAAACGAGCAATGTCGCAGCAAGGCGCGCGTGTCGCATGGTGGCGTCTCCTTCCCCGGCTGCCCACGCCGGCTGGACAATGCGATGCTAGCGCGCAGCGTGGTGCGGGCAAGAGCGGTATCCGGCCGGTGGCCTTTTCCCGGCGCATGGCAGGTGTTGTAATGCGGCGGGGATGCCACGCCCGCGACGGGAGGAACGATGCCGAACATAACATTGAGCTTCGCCTGCGGCCTCTATGATCGGATGCTGCCGCTCTACACCGGGGAGGTGCCGGTGGAAGGGGTCGACCTCAAATTTCAAGTCGAGGACAACCCACGCGTCATTTTCGACAACATGGCGGCTCGCCAGGAGTACGGTGCGTCCGAGTTCTCCAGCTCCGAGTTCATTTCGCGGTTTGTCGCCAACCAAAACCCGTTCGTTGCAATTCCGGTGTTCGCTTCGCGCGTGTTTCGCCACAGCTTCATCTTCATCAACAAAAAGCAGATCAAGTCGCCCAAGGAGATCGAAGGCAAACGCATCGGCGTGCCGGTCTACACGATGACGGCGGCGGTGTTCATCCGCGGGCTTCTCAGCGACGAGTTCGGTATCGACTTCTCGAAGAATGAGTGGATCGAAGGCAGTATCAACAGCGCCAAGGCGCATGGCAATCCGACCATCCTGCCGACGGCGAAGAAGCTCTCGATCAGTGCCAACCGGTCCGGAAAGTCGCTCAGCCAGATGCTCGCCGACGGCGAGCTTGCCGCGATCATCGGCACCGACGTGCCAGAGGCGTTCGGAAAGAACCCCGATATCGTGCGGCTTTATCCGGATTACCGCTCGGCAGAGATGGACTATTACAAACGCACCAAGATTTTCCCCATCATGCATACGGTTGTCATCCGCCGCGACCTGCACGACAAGCATCCGTCGCTCGCCGGCGCGTTCTATCGAGCCTGCAACCTCGCCAAGGACGCCGCGCTGAAGAAAATGAAATACCGGGGCACACTGCGCTACATGCTGCCGTGGATGACGGCGGAACTCGACGACATCGAGCAGGTGTTCGGCGGCGATCCTTGGCCCTATGGCGTCGAAGCCAACAGGCCGACGCTCAGCGCGCTGGTGCGCTATCTCGAAGAGCAGGGCATCGTCGCCAAGGCGCCGCGGGTCGACGATCTGTTCGTGGTGGCGTAGGTCGTGAACGAGAGAGCCCGTTCATGAACTGGCGTGGTTGGTTCGACCGGCTGGTCGTTTTGCTGATCCTGCTGGCGCTCTGGCAAGCCGGCAGCATGGCGCTCGGCACCTATTGGCTGAGCGGACCATGGCTGACGGTGTCGCGCTTTTTCGCTTCGCTTTGGGATGGCGAACTGATCTTTCACGCCAGCTATACCATCCAGGAGGCGACCGTCGGCTGCGTGATTGGAGGTGTGCCGGCGGTCCTGCTGCCCTTCGCGTTGCGCAAGCATCCCGTCGTTGTTGCAATCCTGGATCCGTTCATGGTCGGCGGTTACGGTGCGCCGAAGCTCGCCTTTGCCCCGCTTTTCATCCTGTGGTTCGGCATCGGCATCGAATCCAAGATCGCCCTGGTGGCGGCGGTGGTGTTCTTCATCGTCTATTTCTCGACGCTCGCTGGCATCCGCGCGCTTGACACCAGGCTTGTGCAGATGGCGCAGATGGTCGGTGCCAACGAACGTCAGGTCGGCCGCTATATCGTGTTCCCCGGTGCGGTGCCGAGCATCTTTGCCGGCTTCCGCATTGCCGTGCCCTACGCGATCGGAGCCGCGGTGATCGCCGAGTTGATCTCGTCGAACCGTGGCCTCGGCTATCTGGTGCAGACGGGTGCGATGAATTTCGACACCACGCAGGTGTTTGTCGCGATCCTCGCCGCGACCCTCATCGTGCATGGCTTCATCGCCATCGTGGACATTGGCGAGCGATTCTTGTTGCGGTGGCGGCCGCGCGGCGCCGCGCTCGTCGTCGACCAGGGACTGTAGCCATGGCAGCGGCGCCGATACTGGAGATCAAAGCGCTGGGCAAGCGCTTCCCGGCGCGGTCGGGGCGCGAGCCGCCGCCATGGATTATCCAGGACATGACATTTTCGGTCGGCGAGGGTGAGCTTCTCACCATCGTCGGACCTTCGGGTGCGGGCAAATCGACCTTGCTGAATATCATCGCCCAGATCGAGGTCGCGAGCGCCGGCGAGATCGCGTTCGGCGACGAGCGCTTCGCCTCGTCCGAGCAGAAGTCGCTTCAGCCTGGCCTCAATCGCCGCATCGGGTACGTCACCCAGGACGACAACCTGTTGCCCTGGCGGACCACCATCGAGAATGTCCTGTTCCCGCACGAAGTGCAGGGCACGCTGGACGACAAGGCGCGCACCCAAGCTAACGAGCTGATCTCAGCCGTCGGCCTGTCCGGCTTTGAGAATTATTATCCGCATGAGCTCTCCGGCGGTATGAGGAAACGCGCGGCCCTGATCCGGACACTGGTCTACGATCCGCCGATCATCTTGATGGACGAACCGTTTGCCGCGGTGGACGCCCAGACCCGCACCCAGCTTCAGGAGGATCTGCTGCGGCTGTGGAGCCTCAAGCGCAAGACCATCCTGTTCGTCACCCACGACATCACCGAAGCCATCGCGCTGGGCGATCGAGCGCTGGTGCTGAGCCGGCGGCCGTCGCGGGTTGCCGCTGAGCATCCGATTCCGATCCCGCGTCCGCGCAACGTGAAGGACATCTTCACCATGCCGGGATTCGCCGCGATCTACGAGCACATCCGGGCGGACGTGCAATGACCACTGCTGATCTCACATCGGGCTATTCAGAGTCCCGCACCATTCCGCGGCGCTGGCTCGTGATCGGCGGACGTATCGCCCTGGCGCTCGCGCTGCTGTTGGCGTGGGAATGGGGCGCCCGCTCGCTCGGGCCGCTGTTCTTTGCTCCGCCGCTGGCCACGTTCCAACGCATCGTCGAGATGGCGGCGAGCGGCCAGCTTTTGACGGACATTCTTGCCACCATGCGCGTCTCGGCGCTCGGCTTCGTCATCGGATGCGCTTGCGGCATCGGCCTGCCGTTCATTCTGCAGCAGTTGCCGCGGGTCACCGCGGCGGTTGAGCCGTTCATCATGGCTTCCCAGGGAATCCCGAAATATGCCCTGACACCCTGGCTGATCCTGTGGTTCGGCATTGGCGATGCACCGAAAGTGATCGTGGTGACGCTGTTCACGTTTTACATCACGTTCATCACGGTGTTCGCTGGCATCCGCGGGGTCGATCAGCGGCTCATCAGCATGGCGCGCGTCATGGGCGCAAGCGAACGCACGATAGCGCGCAAGGTCATCTGGATTTCGCTGCTGCCGTTCTTTTTCACTGGGCTCAAGGTCGCGCTGCCGCGCGCCGTGAGCGCCGCGATTGTCGGCGAGTTCCTGGTTGCGACGGAAGGTGTCGGATTCTCGATCGAGCACGCGCGTCAACTGTCCGACACCACCGGCGTCTTTGCCGGCATCGTTGTCGCGGTCAGTCTGGTGCTGATCATCAACAGCGTCGTCAACGCGCTAGAGCGTCGGGCGCTGAGGTGGCGGCCCGTCGACAGGGACATGCAGATCTAGGGGCTTGATCATGAGGCTTGCAAGTTACGTTGCCGATGGCAAGGAATGCTTCGGTGCGGTGATCGGCGACGGCGTCGTCGCGATGAAAGCCCACGCCTCGCTGCGTGACGCACTGGCTGCCGGCGCGCTCGATGACCTATGCAAAGGCGCGGCCAGTACTGCTCCTGACCGCAAGCTCGCCGATGTCCGATTTCTGCCGGTGATCCCCAACCCAAACAAGATCCTGTGCGCCGGCGTCAACTACCGCGACCATGCCGCGGAGGTCGGGCGCGAACTTCCGAAACAGCCGAGCTTGTTTATTCGCTTCGCCGACACGTTGGTCGGTCATGAAGGTGCGATGGTCCGGCCGAAGCTCTCGGACAATTTCGATTACGAGGGCGAGTTGACCATGGTGGTCGGCAAAGGCGGTCGGCATATTCCGATGGAACGGGCGCTCGACCACATCGCCGGCTATACGATCTTCGTCGACGGCAGCGTGCGGGATTACCAGAAGTTCTCGGTCACCTCAGGCAAGAACTGGCCAGGCACCGGTCCGCTCGGGCCGTGGATGGTCACCAGCGACGAGATTCCCGATCCGAGCCAGCTCGTGCTGACCACGCGATTGAACGGGCAACAGGTTCAGCACTCCGGAACGGACAAGCTGATCTACTCCTGCCAGCAGATCGTTAGCTTTTGCTCCGATTTTACCGAGCTCTCGCCAGGCGACATCATTGCGACCGGAACGCCGGAAGGCGTCGGCCACGGCCGCAAGCCACCGTTGTGGATGAAGCCCGGCGACGTGCTCGAAGTCGAGATTTCGCAGATCGGGGTCCTGCGCACGCGTGTTGTCGACGAGATATAGCGCGCGCTACCGAGGCGAGGACGATTGGCGATATGAAGGCTCGCCGGTTTGAGGCTGCGCGGTCGGCTTCAGGCGGCGGCTGGGCTTTCGCTCGACCACGACCGTGCGCGGCGCAGAGGCCGGCCCTGTAAAGGCGACCGACGTGTTGACGCTCTTCGCAGCTGGAGATTTGGCTAGCGCGGCACGTACCTCATTCAACGGCAAACCCATCAGCGACGCCGCGATATCAGCCTGCTCATCGATATCGTCGGAGATGCCTTGAGCAGCGAAAATGGCTTCTCCGAGTGTCGGGACTTCCCGGCGCACCCGGCGGCGGCCATATTTGGTCTTCCAAGCCAACTCTTTTGAATTGCTTGTCATTTTGAACTTCTTGCTGTTTCAGTCGGCAGATTGGCAGGATTCATTGCATCGCAACAAAGTATTGTTGCAACGCAATATAGTCAAGGATTGCGGCGTTTCTGCGCGAGTTCGGGGATTAGTTGGTGAACTCGTTGGTGAAGAGGCCGTCGTAGCTTTTCAGCTTGGCATCGGCCTTCATCATCCCCGCCTCGACGTTGAAATCGTCGGCGTTGATCAGCGATTGCTGCGTCACCATCGGCACCTTCGGCGTCGCCTTGCGGATTTCCTCGAAAGCCGCCGCGATCAGCTTCGGCTCGAGGGTCGGAAATTTCTTGCCGAGAATAGCGATGACCTCCGAAGGATGACCATGAAGGTATGCGACCGCTTCCTTCATAACTTGCCCGGCGCCTTCGCACACCGCGCGCCGCTTCTCGCAGGTCTCGGGTTTCGTGAGGATCACGTTGTAGGCAAAGTCGACGGCGTTCGGGGGATCGCCGTCGGGTCCGCTGGCGATGACCACAGCGGCGCCATCGACCACCGGCTTGAGCGGCCACGGCGGGCTGTTTGACATCCCGTCGATTTGCTTGTTCTGGAACGCCGCCCACATGGCATTGCCGGCCAACGCGGTGACTCGGAGGCCATCCGGCGAAATCCCGCCTTGGTGCGCGACAGCGAGCAGGTAGGCGTGGGGATTGGCGTTGATCGCACCCACGCCGAACGTCTTGCCGCGCAACACCTGCGCCCGCTTCTCCAGCGGGGCTTTTGCGTCGAAGCCCGCAGCTTCGGCGATCTCCTTGCGCATTGTGATCATCACGATATTGCGCTCGGCCGTGTTGGCTATGGCAAGCAGCCGTTGTCCGCGCGAAGCAGCGCGAGTCAAAGTCGAACCGCCGGCCTCGACGAAATCGGCGGAGCCGGCGATCACGGCATTGGTGGCGCCGACGCCGGCGATCTGAATGTATTTTACGCGCAGTCCGTGCTTGGCCCAAAGGCCGAGCTCATCGGCAATGAAATTCGGCGTCGAAGTGAAGGTGAAGTTCGGCATTGCAATGACGATGTCCTGCAATGCCGGTTGCGCCGAACTCGACAATGTCGCAGCGCAGAGTACAGCGGCAGTCAGACAAGCAAGTCGCATCTTGTGCCCAATCACTTCACAAACTCGTCGGTGAATAGACCGTCGAAATTCTTCAGCCTCTCGTCAGACTTGAGCAGCCCGGCATCGACGTTGAACGTTTCCGAATTCTCGATGTCGGCTCGGCTTACCACAGGAGGAGAAGGGGTCACCTTTCGCAACTCCTCAAAGCCCGCCTTCAAGACGTTATCGTCAAGCGACGGAAAGCGTTTTTTCAACAGCCCGAGAGCCTCGTTCGGCTTGTCCTGTATGAAAGCGGCGGCGTCTTTGATCGACTGGCCCATGGCCATGCACAAAGCTCTTCTGGTCTGGCAGGTTTCCTGCTTGGCCACGATCATGTTGTGTCCGAACGGTATCATGTCGCCGGGATCGCCATCGGGCCCGCTGGCGATCAGCAGCGCCTGACCATCCTGTACGGGCTTGAGCGGCCATGGCAGGGACATCGCGAAACCGTCGATTTGTCCGCTTTGGAACGCCGCCAGCATGCTGGCCGGCGCCATCGGTGCAACACGGACGTCGTCCGGCTTCATTCCGGCTCGCGCCGCCAGAAGGCGCACATATCCATGGATCATCGAATTGATCGAATCGACCGCGATGGTGCGGCCCTTGATCAAAGCGGCGCGTTGGGCGAGCGGTGCCTTGGGGTCGAAGCCGCCCGCGATGGCGATGTCCTTGCGCAGTATCAACTGCGCGAACGGCTTATTGATCGTCACTGCAATGGCGACCAGCTTCTGTCCGCGTGCGCTGGCGCGGCCGAACGTGCTGGCGGAAGCCTGGGCGAATTGCGAGCTGCCCGAGATCACCGAATTGATCGAGCCGACGCCCGCGATCGGGACTGTCTTGACCTTGATGCCATGCTTGGCCCAGAGCCCGAGATCGGTCGCGATATAGCCAGCCGCGAAGGTCATACTGAACGCGGGATCGGCGAGGATGACTTCCTCGTCCGATTGCGCATGGAGCGGTGAGGCGAATGCGGCCAACATGCCGGCTGCGACAAGGGTCGATGCTCGCATCGGCGATTCCTTCCCCGGACGAGAGTATTCAGGATTATGATGAGACGGTTCCGGTCAATCAACGGCAAACACCGCGACCGCAGGCCGCACCGTTGCGATTGTCTCGCGCCGCTCAGCAAGGCATGATCTCGCCGAAGGCGACCGAAATCAATGTTGAGGGAGGACGCTATGCGTCGAACGATCCTGACAGCGCTTGCTTTGCTGATCGCAGGCGCCAGCACGAGTCTTGCGGCCGAGAAGCTGAAGGTCGCGATACCTCAGAAGGGATTCTGGGATAGCTCCTGGGTCGAGTTCGGCGAAGCAGCCGGCTTCTTCAAGGACGCCGGTCTCGAGATCGAGGCGTTCTACACCGAAGGCGGCGCTCAAACGATAGCAACTGTCGCTTCGGGCAGTGTCGATATTGCGATGTCGAATGGTATCGCCGGCGCGATCGGCGCCTATGTCAAAGGTGGTGACGCCACGCCGTACCGCATTATCG
>Ga0265325_10000336_pt1 | contig 33283 bp, 26 predicted proteins | sample 41420metaG_FD_202090 | JGI IMG/M metagenome (GOLD analysis project Ga0265325, IMG submission 202090) | Rhizosphere microbial communities from Carex aquatilis grown in University of Washington, Seatle, WA, United States - 4-14-20 metaG | ecosystem: Host-associated > Plants > Roots > Rhizosphere... | reverse complement strand
AATACCTTCGCGGCCGGTATGGTGCCGGCCGCCGTCATCATCATCGGCAGCGCGCGGCCATATTCTTCAGCAGCATCGATGACCGCGCGATATCCGGCGAGATTGGCCTGGCTGGAGAGCACGTCCATCGACTGCGCGCGCGTGATGCGTGGCATCAGCTCCATCGCGAAGGCGGCAATCCCCGCATCAGCCATCTGCTTGAGCGCGGCCTCGTTCCCATATGGATCCATCACGGCGATGACAAGTGCGCCCTTCTTGTAGGCGGCGAGTTCGCCGGGCGCAGGCCGCCGCACTTTCAGGACGATGTCGGCATCTTTGGTGACGGCATCGGCGATCTGCGCGCCGGCTGCCTCGAACTCGGCGTCGGGAATGCCGGACGCAATACCGGCGCCGCGCGCAACCGCGACTTCGGCACCGAACGATTTCAGTTTCTTGACCGTTTCAGGAGTTGCGCCGACGCGCGGTTCACCGGCGTCAGTCTCATGCGGTACGGCAATTTGCATTTGCGCCTCCCCGCCGCGCCGTGAACTTCGTCAGTGCGGCGAAATTCCGGTGTACGCGAAGATCAGGAAGCAAATCGCAAACGCAACATAGCTCGGTGTGGTTGCCTTGCTGACCAGGCCCGGAATGGCGCCCAGTGCGCCAATCACGAAAATCGACGCTGCCAGAAACCAATTGCCCATCACCCCGCCGGTCGCCAGGCCGAACAAAATGGTGATGACGTAGAGAATGCCGACCAACGTGAAATGCACGAAGCTTTCATAGCTTTGCTCGTGCGCTGGATAGTCGTTGCCGGTGGCTGTGGCGTATTCGACGTTGCCGTGGTCGGCCATGGGGAAAGCTCTCCGAGTCGCTTAAAAAGCAGGCGCAGAGGGGTTAGCGCAATTGCGGCCCTAGGGCAACGCCGCCCGCCTCAGCTTTTGGTGGATGCTTGCAAGCCTGCCCGATCGAGCGCGGCCGTTTGCCGCGCGGCGACCTTCGCCGTCTCGAAATCCGCGATCGCCTCGTTGAACAATCGATAGAAATTGAGTTCCGCCGCCAGATGCAGGAACACGGCGCCAAGACCGATCGCCGCCCGGTCCATGAAGACGAATTCGCGCGGCACCGTGACCGGGCCGCGCGCCTTGAGGGCCTGATGAACGCGAAAGGCTTCCTTGCGGCCGTATTGCGACGGCTTCACCCCGTCGGCGATGGTGCGCACGCGGTCGTCGAGCAACGGTCCATAGATAAAGCGGGCCCAAATATTGAGCGCGTCGATCAGTTCGCGGTTGAGCCGCTTGAACCCCCAGGTCTCGTAAGCGTGCACCACCAGAGCATCATCGCCGTGCAGCAATCCGCGATAGAGGTCGACCACGCCGGCAACGAAACTGGGCGGGAAAATGCGGATGCAGCCGTAATCAAGCAGATTGATGCCGGCCGGCTTTCCTTTCTCATCGTCAAATACCGTGTAGTTGCCAAGATGCGGGTCGCCATGGATGACGCCGAAGCGGCTGAACGGAAACCACCACGCCGTGAACATGGCGGTCGCGAGCCGGTTGCGCGCGGCCAGCGGCGCATCCTTGTGATCGAGCAGCTTGCGGCCTGTCAGCCAGTCCATCGTCAGCAGGCGGCCCGTTGAAAGCGCAGGCCAGACTTTCGGCACGCGGATGGCGTCATGACTTTTGAGCATGTCCTGATACAGCGCGATGTGACGCGCCTCGCGTTTGTAATCGAGCTCCTCGCGAAGCCGTGCTGCGATTTCGATCGCAATTTCACTGGCATCGATCGCCGGATCAAATCGTTTGCGAATCGACATCAGCAACTGGAGCTGATTGAGATCGGCCTCGACCGCCGACTGCATGTCGGGATATTGCAGCTTGCAAGCAAGCTCCGCTCCGTCGAGCGCCGTCGCGCGATGGACCTGGCCGAGCGACGCGGCCGCCGCCGGGTGATGCTCGAAACTCTTGAACTTGTTCTCCCAGCCGGCGCCAAGCTCGGCCTGCATGCGGCGCTTGACGAAAGCCCAGCCCATTGGTGGTGCCTGGCTCTGCAGCTTCATCAATTCGCCGGCGTATTCGGCAGGCAGCGCGTCGGGAATCGTAGCGAGCAACTGCGCTACTTTCATGATCGGGCCCTTGAGCCCGCCGAGCGCGGCGGCCAGCGCCAAGGCATTGCCGGCGCGGCCACCCTGCGCACCCACCAGACGCTGGCCGGCGATGCGCGCCGCCACGCCGCCGACCTTGGTGCCGACCCGGGCATAGCGCCGCGCACGGGCAGCAAAGCGATTTTTCTCGTGGTCGGTGGTCATGAACCTCGGGGTACCAGTGTGTTACGAATATGGGAAGCAGCCGTGGAGGAAACGAGCCATGACCGCCCGGATATTTGCAGGTTTTTGTGCCGGCCTCTGGGTGATCGCGCTATCGAGCGGTGCGTCCGCGGCCATCTGGGAATGGGGTTGCCAGGGTCAACTGGGCGACCAGCAGGTGATCTTCAACCGCGAGTCAATGGTGGTCGTCGACACCAGGCAAAAGATGGGAGATATCCGAAAGCTGCGGATGACCAAGATCGAACTGCCGAAGTCGGCGCCACCGCATGTCGACTACAATCCAGGGGATATCAACGGCGGCCTCATCCAGACCATGGATTTTACGCGCGCGGATGATCCCAAGCGCAAGATTGTGCTGAGCGAGAAATCTTCGCGCAAGATTTCCCACTCGCATAGGCTTATTTGCGGCCGCGACCAGGACGAAGATATTTTCCGCAAGGTGTACCGCTTTCAGCGCGAGGACGAGCCGGCGCGCGAGATCACCATGCAATGCTTTGAATATCAGTTGTCCACGCGCGGCGGCCGCAAAGGCTGCGGCGAAGACTAGCGCCCTTCGAGCGCCTCCAATTCGTCGATCAAGTTCGCGATCACGCTCAAGCCGCCGTCCCAGAACTTCGGATCGCGCGCATCGAGCCCGAAGGGCGCCAGCAACTCGGAATGATGCTTGGTGCCGCCGGCCGACAACATGGCGAGATAGCGCTCGGCAAAGCCGCCCGCGGATTTCTCGTAGACCGCATAAAGCGAATTCACCAGGCAGTCGCCGAAGGCATAGGCGTAGACATAAAACGGCGAATGCACGAAATGCGGGATATAGGCCCAGAATGTTTCGTAACCCGGTTTGAGTTCGATCGCCGGCCCCAGGCTCTCGCTCTGCACCGACATCCAGAGTTCGCAGATTTTGTCGGCCGTCAACTCGCCGTTGCGGCGCTCTGTGTGCACCTTGCGTTCGAAGCTGTAGAACGCCGTCTGCCGCACGACGGTATTAATCATGTCCTCGACCTTGGCGGCGAGCATGGCCTTGCGCTGCTTCTTGTCTGTGGTTTGCGCCAGCAGTTTCTTGAAGGTGAGCATTTCACCGAACACTGATGCCGTTTCAGCAAGCGTGAGCGGGGTCGGAGCCATCAGCGCGCCGTTGGGCGCTGCCAGCACCTGATGCACGCCATGGCCGAGTTCGTGCGCGAGCGTCATCACGTCGCGCGGCTTGCCCATGTAGTTGAGCAGCACATAAGGATGGGCTGACGGCACGGTCGGATGTGAGAAAGCACCCGGCTGTTTGCCGGGACGGACCGGCGCATCGATCCAGTTTTTCGTGAAAAACTGGTCGGCGACCTCCGCCATTTTCGGCGAGAACGCGCCATAGGCCGTGAGGATCGTGGCACGCGCATCGCTCCAGGGGATCGTGCGCTGCGCAACCTTCGGCAGCGGCGCATTTCGGTCCCAGTGCGGAAGCCGCTTTTTCCCGAACCACTTCGCCTTCAGTGCATAATAACGATGCGATAATTTTGGATAGGCGGCACGCACCGCCGCGACCAGGGCCTCCACCACTTCGCGTTCGACACGATTTGAGAGGTGGCGTGCGTCGGCGATGTCCTTGAAGCCGCGCCAGCGATCGGAAATTTCCTTGTCCTTGGCGAGCGTATTGGTGATCAACACGAACGGCCGCAGATTGTCCTTGAAGGTTTTGGCGAGCGCCTCAGCCGCTGCTTTGCGCTTCTTGCCGTCGACGTCCTGCATCAAATTGAGCGTCGGCTCGATCGCCAGCGACTTGCCGGCGACCTTGAAGCGCAAGCCCGCAATGGTCTCGTCGAACGATCGGTTCCAGGCCGAATAGCCGGTCACGGATTTTTCGTGGAAAAGTTCTTCGACCCGGTCTTCAAGCTGGTAGGGCTTTTCCTTCCGCACGTCCTCGATCCACGGCCGGTAATGGCCGAACGCGGGGTCGCGCATGGCGGCATCAATGTGCGCGTCTTCGATGCGATTGAGCTCGAGCGTGAAGAACAGGAGATGCAACGACGCAGCTGTGATGCGTTCCTGCACATCGCCATAAAACTTGGCGCGGATCGGATCAGTGGTGTTGCCGGCATAGACCAGCGAGGCATAGGAGATCAGCCGGCCAAGCCGGTCGTCGATTGCTTCATATTGCCGAAGCGCCTCGGCGAGCGTGCGGCCCGCCCCTTCGCCGGCGGCCATGGCCGCCAGACGCCCTTTGTAGGCCTCTTCAAATAATGCGCAGTCGCTGTCGGCCCGCTCGAGATCGCGCTTGAGCTCCGGGCTGTCGAGGCCCGGATAAAGGTCGTTGAGGTTCCACTCGGGCAAAGCACCGAATTTGGCGGCTTTCGGGGGTTTTCGGCGTGACGCGGTTTTGGGCATGGGGGCAATCGCTTTGGGAGAAATGCGGGCGGGATAGGGCACCATTTAGGCCGCGGCTCATGGCGGTGCGATGGCAGGCCGCAGGTTTTCAACACATCGCATGCTGCTTTGGCTTTCCGGCCGCACGAGCAACGGGGGTAAGGCTGTTCGGTCCACTTAATAACCCATTAAGGCAGAGAGGCCACATTGCACCAATTCGGCACAGTCGTGCGTGAGGGGGTTCTATGTCTGAGATCGTGCTCATCGTCGACGACGATCCGGTTCAGCGTCGCCTCCTCGAAGCCATGGTCCAGCGTTTCGGATACCAAGCGATCGTCGCCGAGGGCGGCGATGCCGCGCTCAACTTGCTCATTGGGCCGGACGCGGCACGCATCGATGGCGTTGTGCTCGACCTGGTGATGCCCGACCTGGACGGCCTCGGCGTGCTTGCGCGCATGCGCGACGCCGGCCTGAACATCCCCGTGATCGTGCAGACGGCACATGGCGGCATCGACAATGTCGTGTCGGTCATGCGTGCCGGAGCAACCGACTTCGTGGTCAAACCTGCAAGCGCCGAGCGGTTGCAGGTGTCGCTCCGCAATGCGCTCGCTACCAAGGCGCTCGCGGGCGAATTGCAGCGGCTCAAGCGCCGGCAGGACGGCACGCTGAGCATCGCCGATGTGGTTACACGGTCAGCAGCCATGCAGCCGGTGCTCAAGTCGGCGGAGAAAGCGGCCGCTTCAGTCATCCCCGTTCTCATCGAAGGCGAATCCGGCGTCGGCAAGGAACTGGTCGCGCGCGCCATCCACGGCAGTGGGGCGCGGCGCGCCAAGCCGTTCGTGGCGGTCAACTGCGGCGCCCTGCCCGAAAATCTCGTCGAGTCAATCTTGTTCGGCCACGAGAAAGGCGCCTTCACCGGCGCCACGGAAAAACACCCCGGAAAATTTGTCGAGGCTGACGGGGGCACCCTGTTCCTGGACGAAGTCGGCGAACTGCCGGGCCCGGCCCAGGTCAAGCTGTTGCGCGCGTTGCAGGAAGGCGAAGTCGAGCCGGTCGGTGGCCGCAAGTCGGTCAAGGTCGACGTACGCATCATCTCGGCGACCAATCGCGACTTGATCGCAGACGTCAAAGCCGGACGGTTTCGGGAAGACCTTTTCTACCGGCTGCACGTCTTTCCAATATCGGTGCCGCCGCTGCGTGCACGGCGTGAAGACATTCCGGAACTCGCCCGCCATTTCCTTACACGCATCGCGGCGGAGGAAGGCAAGCGCGTGCACGGCATCAGTGCGCAAGCGATGGCATTGCTCGCCGCCTACCGCTGGCCCGGCAACGTGCGGCAGCTCGAAAACGCGGTATTCCGCGCAGTCGTGCTCACGGACGGCGACGAGATCGGCATCGACGAGTTCCCTCAGATTGCTTCGCAGGTTTCGTCGGACGCCCTCGCCGTCCAGCCCCTTATCGAGCCGTCACCGGCCATGGTGGCGTCTTGGCCGGAACCCGAACGTCTGATCGGACGGGACGCATTACCCCTCACATCCGCGCATTCGCTGCCGTTGACGGACCCACAGGGCGATGTCCGCCCTTTGGATGACATCGAACGGGACGCCATCCGTTTCGCAATATCGCACTACCGTGGGCAAATGTCGGAGGTGGCGCGCCGGCTCCGAATCGGGCGCTCCACCCTCTATCGAAAGCTGGAGGGGCTCGGCCTCGATGAGGATATCTCGGCGCAATAAGCGAATCCTGCGACGCCGCCAGCCTAAAATACCACCCGGGCTATGGGGTTAGCCCCCGACTCATCCCGTTTTGGCACGCGCAAATTTCCGGGGCCCCGATCCAGAACCGCCAAGTTTTCGGCCCAATTGCCCGCATAGTGAGGGGCTGGACGGGGAACGGCGCTAACAACTCATTAACCGATCCCGATAACACTCACGGGGTTGCCGTCACGGCAGCCCGAGGGGACGTGACGGCGACGTGGGACGGACTCTTTCACGGAAAGATGCTGTGAACTTGGCCTCGCTGCGCGAGCGTTCACTCGTTGTGACTTTGGCGCGCGCGGGCGCCCGCCTTGGTATGGCCGGTCTGTTTATGCTCGGCGCCAACGACGCGCTGCAAAATGCCAGTGCCGAAGGCGACACCCGCACTCTCTCTTTCCATCATCTGCACACCGGCGAAGACATCACCATTACCTTCAAGCGCAACGGGCGCTACGACGACGACGCGCTGAAGAAGCTTGACTGGTTCATGCGCGACTGGCGCAAGGAACAGCAGACCCACATGGATCCGCATTTGTTCGATCTTTTGTGGGAAGCCTATCGTGAAGTAGGCGCGACGCAGCCGATCGACGTGGTCTGCGGTTATCGTTCGCCAGACACCAACGCCATGTTGCGCGCGCGCTCAAGCGGAGTCGCGCAAAACAGCCAGCATATCAATGGCCAGGCGATGGATTTTTTCATTCCCGGTGTACCGCTGGAGAAAATCCGCGAGATCGGCCTCCGCCTGCAGCGTGGCGGCGTCGGTTTTTATCCGACCTCGGGCTCGCCCTTCGTGCACATGGACACGGGAACGATCCGCCACTGGCCGCGCATGACGCATGACCAGTTGGCAAAAGTATTCCCGGATGGCCGCACCGTACACATTCCGTCTGACGGCCAGCCATTGCGCGGCTATGCGCTTGCCCTCGCCGACGTCGAACGGCGCGGCGGTCAGCCGTCCGAAACGTCGCTGGAAGCGGCGCGCGGGGCAGGCGTGATCACCGCAAGTCTTGAGCCTGGCGCTGCCAAGCCGAAACGAAGCATTTTCGCCAAGCTGTTCGGCAGCCACAAGGATGCCGACGAAATAAGCGAAGAGCCGGCGCCCAAGCAGGCGCGCACTCCGATGGCGGTCGCAAGCCTGGCACCGCCGAAAGCGCGCCCGGTGGCGGTTGAAAACATCGTGCCGCTTCCGACGGCACGGCCGCAACAAGCTGCCGTCGCTGTCGCCGCTGCCACTCCAAAGCCCGCCCCTCGCACAGTTGTGACGGCCTCACTCGGCGGCAATCTGTTTGACAAACGCGGCTACTGGCGCGGGGCTGTCGAGACAGGCCCAGACCTGCCGACGGCGGCCGCTGCTCAGAAGGTTTTTGAGACTGCCAGCATCGAGCCGAAAGCAACTGGCAGTACCGCGTTGGCCTACGCCTCCGCATCCGACGATCTCGCGCCGGCGCGCACCCGTCCAATGGGATCGCGGATGCCGCAATTGCCGCAGGAAGCCAGCGTCCTGCCGGCGCAGGGGAACACGACGACGGTCGCGAAACCGGCACTTGCGACGGCGAGCGCAAACAGCGGCCTGCGTTCCGACAGCCCGTGGCTGCGCGCGGCGATGCTCACCCCGAGCGTGAGCACATTCATGACGGCGACGCGCATGGGCGTCGTTGACATGCGGCCGCTTCAGGGGCTGCTCTACAAGCCGTCTATGTCGGTGACGATGTCATTCTCGACCGACCCGCAACTCGGCATGGTCGCCAGCCGTTTCGATGGTCCGGCGGTGGTCTTTGTGGCCACCACATCGTTCGCGTTCCAGTCGACCGCGTCGCTGCGCTGATTACCTAATTCGCCATCCCGAGCGCGTGCAGGTAAGTGTCGAGCACTTCCTGCTGTTCGCGCCGCTCATCGGTGTCCAGCTTGCGTAGCCGCACAATGGCGCGCAGCGCCTTGGTATCGAAACCGGTGCCCTTGGCCTCGGCATAGACGTCGCGAATATCGTCCGACGTTGCTTTTTTCTCTTCTTCCAGCCGCTCGATGCGTTCGATGACGGCTTTGAGCTGATCCTTGGCGAAGCGGGTGGCTGGTTGTTCTTTTTCAGCCGCAGCGGTGGAAGGCATCGACGTCTCCTTGACTTCACATGGCGGACGGTCACCGCCATTTGCCAAGAAGCTTTCTGAATTGAGCGCCCCCAGGTCAAGCCAATGGCGCCGTCATCCACGCTGTTCACATGCAAACGGTGACTACGAGTGCCGGGGGCTGGACTTTTCGAATGCCGCCTTCTGCTCGGACGAGGCATCTTTCTGGTGTTTCTTGCGCCATTCGTCGTAGGGCATGCCGTAGACGATCTCACGGCTTTCGTCCTTGGTCATGGCCAGGCCCTTGGCGTCGGCGGCATCCTTCATCCAGTTCGACAGGCAATTGCGGCAGAAACCGGCGAGATTCATCATGTCGATGTTCTGCACGTCGATACGCGAACGCAGGTGCTCGACCAGGCGCCGGTATACGGCAGCTTCAAGCTCGGTGCGGGTCTTGTCGTCCATAGTGGTGTCCTCCACTCTACGGAAGATAGAGATGACCTGCCCGCCTTTGAAGGCCCCAAACGGCCCCAAACAGGGACCTGAGGAGACCAGAGCGTGAAGTTTGCCCATTTTTCCCATGTCTGGGCCAAGCCAGGCATGACCGCGCACCAGCGCTACGAAGAGCTGTGGCGCGAGCTTCAGCTGTGTGACGAGCTGGGTTTCGACTACAGCTTCTGCGTCGAGCATCATTTCCGCCCGGACGAAAGCTGGGTCTCCTCGCCAAGCCTCTATGTTGTCGGCGCGGCGGCGCGCACGCGCCGCATGCGCATCGGCCCGATGGGTTACGTGGTGCCGCTGTATCACCCGCTGCGGCTGGCGGAGGAGATTGCGCTCGTTGACCAGATCGTCGGCGGGCGCATGGAGCTCGGGCTCGTGCCGGGCATCAATCCCGATTATTTCAAGCCGTTCGGGCTCGACTACAATCTGCGCAAGTCGCCAACGCTCGAATTCGTCGAATATTTGCGCGCGGCCTATGGCGAAAAGCAGCCGTTCTCCTTTCACGGCGAGGTTCATCACACCGAGAGCGCGCAGCTCGCCGTGCAGCCATTGCAGAAGCCGCATCCGCCACTCTGGATGATGAGCCGTGACCCGCAGACGCTCGAATTCTGCGTGCGCAATGCAATCAATCCGGGTTATTTTCTGGTGTATCCGCGCGCCGACGCGGCGCCGCGTTATCGAAAATTTCTCGCCGACTGGGCTGCCACCAGCCGGCCGCAGCCGCCGAAAATTGCCTATTGCACGATCGTCTACGTGGACGACACGGATGAGAAGGCGCTCGACGTTGCGCTGGCGCGTGCCGCCCGCGCCTATGAGGGCTTTCTGCCGCCACCGAAGCCTGGCGAGACCTTCGAAGAGCGCGTGCGCGAACACGCCAAGAAATACATCGGCCGTGGCGAGCCGGGCGCGTCCGAGATCATGGCTAACTTGTTCGATGCCGATTACCTGATGAAGAACGAACTCGTCTTCATCGGCTCAGCAAAAACAGTTGCGGAGAAAATTCACGCCGCGGCAAAGGCCGGGCTGTTCAACGTCTTCATGGGCGAGTTCAATTTCTCGGACCTGCCGGAAAACGACCTGCTGCGCTCGATCCGTTTATTCGGCGAGCAGGTCATCCCCGCGCTGCGTAGCTACGAACCGTTCTAGAGCATCAGCCGCCGGCTCAGGCCGGTGCCTGCGCGGCCTGGAGCTCTGGATGCTCGCGCAAGCGCGTCTCGTTGAGCTTCCAGATCGCGAAGCAAACGACCGCGCCAACGGCGAACGGCAAGGCCGACCACGTATAGAGCTTCTCGACCGGGAGTCCGATCAACAACGCGCCGACGAGCGGCCCAACGATCGAGCCAATCCGGCCGATGCCCAATTGCCAGCCCGAGCCATTGGCGCGCAGCGAGGTCGGGTAGACCAGAGCACCTGCCACATTGATGCCGGTCTGGATGCCCAGCACGCAGAAGCCGGCAAAGAACGTTGCAATGGCCAGCGCTGTCGTCGAGCTTTGACCGGCGTAACCAATCGACGCCACGATGGGCACCGCAGCCACGAAGACAATCGCAATTGCGAAAAACCGCCGGCGTTCAACCCAGCGCGCAAGGATGAGCGAACCGACTGTGCCGCCGACCTGGATCATGGCGCCGGCAAGCGCACCGACGGATGGGGGCAATTTCAAAACCGCCATCAAGGTCGGTGTCCACGACAGCAGGAAGAAATAGCCCATCAAATTGAGCGCGAAGAGCAGCCAAAGAAGCGGCGTGATCAGCCAAAGACCCTGGCGGAACAGATAGGCCGGGTTGAAGCCCGGGAATTGCTGCTCGTCCTCGATGATGAACTTCGCGTTGGCCGGTACCTTGAAGTCCGGATCGAGCGCCGCGATGGTTTTCTCCATCTTGGCGCGCTGGCTTTCATGCAACGCCATGAATTTGATCGATTCCGGCAAGGTGAACAGCGCGACAAACGCAAGAATGATCGGGACGATGCCACCGATCATGAAAAGAATCTGCCAGCCATGGGCCGGCACCAACGTCGCTGCGACAACGCCGGGAATGGCGCCGCCGAGCGGCACGAAGCCGACACCAATCAATGCGAGCGTCGCGCGGAGATTGCGCGGTGAGGATTCGGTATTGATTGCCACCACGTTCGGAATGACACCGCCGATGCCGAGGCCGGCAAGCAGGCGCAGCCAGAACAACTGGTCGAGGTTCGTCGCCCAGGCCGCAGCCAGAGTGAATATGCCGAACAGCAGGTTCGATGCGATCAGCGCGGTCTTGCGGCCATAGCGGTCCCCAACCCACCCGAACACCGCCGAGCCAAACAGGATGCCGATCAGGCTCGCACTGAACACCGGACCCAGCGCGCCAGGCTTGAGCCCCCATTCACGCACCAGGTGCGGAGCAGCGAACGCAATGGCGGCGATATCGTATCCATCGATTAGCGACAGCAGTACGCACCAGAATATCAGATTGTAATGGAACGAGGTCAGCCCGCGCTGATCAAGCAGACGCGACACCTGCACGACTTCCGCCATGGTCCCCTCCCCTGGGATGTATTTTTTAGTATCGAGCGGACCGTTTTGGCCCTTGGACGAATGCTATGCCACCCGCGCGGCCATGGAAAGCCGTTCAAGCCGAAGCGGGAGACACCGGCAAAATCAGTTCGGACGGATGTGCGGAGTCGTGATGGATCGTATCGCTGCCCATCTTGTCCGGCCGGTAATAGTGGGACCACAGAATTTCGGTGGCCGGTGAATCGCCGTTGACGATCTCGAGCCGCAAACGGTGGCCCTGTTTGATGAGATAAGCCATGGGTTCGAGGCTGATCTCGAATTTGTAGATTTCGTTAGGGGTGAGCGGCTGTGGATCGGAATGGCTGTGATACGGCGCCATCTCCGTGCTGCGCGCCGAATCGAGCGCGCGGTGCGATGCGCGCAGCCAGCCGCGCGTGATCAGCTCGGCAAACGGATTGAGTCCCTTGCCGCGATCGTCGGGCGACTGAGGAAATTGGTCGGAGAGCTTGACGAAGAAATCGGTGTCGCGCGCGGTCGACGAAGCGTAGAGCACCAGCTTGATCGGCCCGCAAATCTCAAGGTCGCTTTCCAGTGGCGCGGTCGTGAACGTCAGCACGCGGCGCGCGGGATCAAAGCCGCCCGGCGGCCCGGCAGGACCAAACCCGACCACGCCCGACACCCAGCCCGGATTGGGGTACTTGTAAGTGGTCGCGGCCGCGCCCGTCGCCGGCTGCGGTGAAAGCCCGCCGTCGTTGAGCGAGCTGACACTGCCGGACGACAAAGCATTAAGATACCAGCGCGTGTAACGCGTACCGGGCGGCGGCCAACTGTCGGCTTTGCGCACCAGGTTTGATCCGCGCACCGCGTATTCAACGTTCGGACGCGCTGCATAGTCGGTCGATTTGCCTTTGAGGTAGTGGTCGTAGAACGGCAGCAGAACTGTCTTGTGAAACTCGATGCTGGAAAATTCCGCGGCGGCGGCCCATGCATTCGGAACGCCGGACATCCGCAGTTTTTTTGGGCCTGCAGCGCGGTGGTACGCATCGATGTTGCCGCGCGTGTGCAGCTGCATCTTTGCCCAGACGCCGCTCGAATAGAGCGGCACCTTGATCCGGTCGAGCACCTCCCAGGCGCTGCGCTCGCGCCAGAAGTCATCGAAGGTGGGGTGCGATGCCACCAGTTCCGTCAGGTCGGTTTCCTGGTCGCGCGACGGGCCGTTCGCCGGAAAACGATTGATGAACCGGTTCTGATACCACCAGTAACCGGAAAAGAAATCGCAAGGGATGCCGCCGTGATAGGTGCCGGCGCGGTAGACGTCGGCGAGGCCATCATGCGCCGCAAGACATGCAAGCGCGGGCGGCGACAGCGCGCCCATGAACCATTGCAACATGCAAAAATACGACTGGCCGATTCCGCCGACCTTGCCATTGCACCACGGCTGTCCGCCGGTCCATTCAATGACGTCGTAGAGATCCTGCTGCTCGCGGCGTCCGAGAAATTCGAATTTACCGCCGGAACGGCCGCTGCCGCGCACATCCATATGGACGTAGGCGTAGCCCTGCTCGACGTACCACTCGATCGGGCCCGTCTCGCGCCAGAGAAACTGCGCACTTGCAGGCAGGCTGTTGTTGTCAAAACGATAGGGAGCGGCGCCGAACAAGGCCGGATAAGGCCCCGAACCGTCCGGGCGATAAACGCGCGCGCCGATCGAGGTTCCGTCACGAACGTCGATCTGAACAATTTCGTCGATCACAAGCGGCAGTCCCGGGCTACTATTGGCCGCGCAAAGCTTAGTAGACTCTACGCGAAAGCTTCAAGGACCGATTCGAACGATGGCTCCGCATCTCTCATTTCTCGAGAGCCTGTACCGCGCGGCGGTTGCCGCCGCGCATCCGGCGTCCTGTTTGCCGCCACTGTTGCCGGCCCCGCCAACGGGCCGGATCATCGTGCTGGCGGCGGGCAAAGCCGCGGGCTCAATGGCCGAAGTCGCCGAAGCGCACTACCTCGACAAACTGCGGATTGCGGCCGAGCGCTTGAGTGGCGTTGCGGCTGCACGCCACGGTTATGGGCGGCGTCTGCGGCGCGTGCGCATGATCGAAGCCGGCCATCCAATTCCGGACGCTGCAGGGCTGGAAGGCGCCGACCGCGCGCTGGTGTTGGCGGACAGTGCAAGCGCTAACGATCTCGTGCTGGTCCTGATGTCCGGCGGCGCGTCTGCCAACTGGATCGCGCCCGCCGACGGCATCTCGTTCCAGGACAAGCAGGCGTTAACTCGTGCGCTACTGCGCTCGGGCGCGGTCATCGGCGAAATCAATACGGTCCGCAAACATCTCTCACGCATCAAAGGTGGCCGGCTCGCCCGGCACGCGCATCCGGCAAAACTCGTGACCATCGCGATTTCGGATGTGCCGGGCGACGACCCGTCTGCGATCGGCTCGGGGCCAACCGTTCCGGATCCCACAACACTTGCAGATGCGCGCGCGATTACTGCGAAATACAAACTTCAGCTGCCCGAAGCGGTGACCCGGGCACTCAGCGAACCCAAAAATGAAACGCCCAAGCCGGGCGATGCGGCATTTGCCAAAAGCCAATTCATATTGGCCGCGCGTCCGGCAGACGCAATGAAGGCGGCCGAGGTTGCCGTACGCACAGCCGGTTACGAATGCATCTCGCTTGGCGATCGTGTCGAGGGTGAAGCGCGCACCGTCGCCGCCGCGCATGCCGGTCTTGCGCGCGAGCTCCGCGCGAAGGGAAAGCAAGCGGTGATCATTTCCGGCGGGGAGCTGACGGTGACCATCCGGGGCAAAGGCCGCGGCGGACCCAATCAGGAATATGCACTGGCCCTGGCCATGGCGATCGAGGGCATGCCCGCCATTGCCGCGATCGCCGCCGACACGGATGGGACTGACGGCGGCGCGGGAGACGCAAAAGACCCCGCCGGCGCCATCGTTGATGGCGAATCGGTGGCACGCGCGCGGGCCCGCGGCCTCGATCCCGCCGCCTTTCTCGCCGACAACAATTCGACAGACTTTTTCTCGGCGCTTGGCGACCTCTTGGTACCGGGGCCGACCTACACCAACGTGAACGATTTCCGCGCCATCATCGTTGACAGGCCGTGACCGATCACGCCACAACCGCGCATTCTTCGAAACCGGCGAGAATCGTGACCGCATTGCCACTTGCCGCCGCCAGGCGTCACCTGTCCCGAATCCTTGCCCGCGCTGCGGTCCCCGCCGTACTGCTGCTGGCGGCCTCGGCACATCCGGCCAAAGCCGATTTTAGGCTGTGCAACAACACCGGCAGCCGGGTCGGCGTCGCCATCGGCTACAAGGACAACGAAGGTTGGACCACGGAAGGCTGGTGGAATGTTTCATCGCGCTCTTGTGAAACCTTGCTGCGCGGCGCACTGGTTGCGCGTTACTATTATATCTATGCGGTCGATTATGACCGCGGCGGCGAATGGTCCGGCAAGGCTTACATGTGCTCACGCGAGAAAGAGTTCACCATTCGCGGAACCGAGAATTGCCTGGCGCGCGGCTATGACCGCACCGGGTTCTTTGAGGTGGATACCAGCGAGCAGCGGTCATGGACCGTGCAATTGACTGACGCCGCCGAGCAGACGCCGGAACGTCCATTGCCGCCCCGCGCACCGCTGGGCCTCTCGCGCCCCCCGACAACGCTGACGCCTCCTCCGGCCGGGGGTGGCAAACAATGAGACGCCTGCGCCGCGCCAAGATCGTCGCAACGCTGGGACCCGCTTCGTCCAACGCCGACATGATCGCAAAGCTGTTTGCGGCCGGCGCCGATGTGTTCCGCATCAATATGAGCCACACCACCCAGGATCGCATGCGCGAACTGGTCGGAATGATTCGCGCGGTGGAACGCGATACCGGGCGGCCCATCGGCGTGCTGGTGGATTTGCAGGGGCCGAAGCTGCGTCTCGGCACCTTTGACGGCGGCTCGACGATGGTCAAAAACGGCGACACTTTCGTGCTGGATACCGATCCAGCGCCCGGCAATGCCAAGCGCGCCTACCTGCCTCACCCGGAGATTTTCATTGCGATCAAGCCCGGCCACGCGCTGCTGATTGACGATGGCAAAGTAAAACTCACGGTCACGGAAGCGCAGCCCACACGCATTACCACTCGTGTCGACGTCGGGGGCAAATTATCGGACCGCAAGGGCGTGAGCCTGCCGGACACAACAATTCCATTTTCCGCATTGACCGATAAGGATCGCTCCGACCTGGAAGCGGCGCTTGAAACCGGCATCGATTGGGTGGCTCTGTCGTTTATCCAGCGCCCTGAAGACATCGCGGAAGCAAAAAAGATCACGCGCGGGCGGGCATCAGTTATGGCGAAGATCGAAAAGCCGCAGGCCGTCAAACGGCTCGACGAAATCATCGATCTCACAGACGCACTGATGGTCGCGCGCGGTGATCTCGGCGTCGAGATGCCGCTGGAAAAAGTGCCCGGCGTGCAAAAGCAGATGACCCGTTCGGGACGCGTCGCCGGCAAGCCGGTTGTCGTTGCGACGCAAATGCTGGAATCGATGATCACTTCCCCGGTGCCGACGCGCGCGGAGGTGTCGGATGTTGCCACCGCGATATTCGAGGGCGCCGATGCGGTGATGCTGTCGGCAGAATCAGCGGCCGGACAGTACCCGGTGCAAGCGGTTGCCACGATGAACCGCATTGCCGAAGAAGTGGAAGGCGACCCGCTCTACCGCAATATCATTGCCGCGCAACGTGCGGAGCCGGAGGCAACCGGCGCCGATGCGATCGCCGATGCCGCGCGCCAGATTGCCGATACGCTCGATCTGGCGGCCGTTATCTGCTGGACATCGTCAGGCTCGACCGGCCTGCGCGTGGCGCGCGAACGCCCGCGTTCGCCCATCGTCGCGCTGTCTCCGAATATCGCGACCGGGCGCCGGCTGGCTGTCGTATGGGGCGTGCATTGCGTCGTGACTGAAGATGCCCACGACCAGGATGACATGGTCGATCGCGCCTGTCGTATCGCCTTCAGGGAAGGTTTCGCCAAAGCCGGGCAGCGCGTAATCGTCGTGGCCGGCGTTCCTCTCGGCACACCGGGCGCAACCAATATGCTGCGCATTGCCTATGTGGGCTCGGAAGAATTGGGCGATTGACCGCGTGTTACGCGTAAGCGCCGCTAAATATCGCGGCCGTCGACCTTTTCGCTTAGCGTCTTGACGAGATCGGGAATGCGCTCCATGCGCGGATAGAGCGCGAGCGCGCGGCGATAAACTTCCAGCGCCTGCTTGTCGTCGCCGATGTCCTGCAGGATCAGGCCCAGGCCCGCCAGCGCACCAAAATGACGCGGCTCGCGTTTGAGGGTCTGGCGTATGTCGGCGAGCGCGCGCCCGTAATCCTTTTGCATGTAATAAATCGTCGCGCGCCGGTTCCACGCTTCCACGTAGTCCGGCTTCACCTTCACAATGCCATCGAGCAGCTTGATCGCAAGATCGAGATCTTTCGCCTCGATCGCGGTCTTGACGCGCGTCATCAAAAGATTGGCGGTGTCACTCCGCGTGAGTGTCCACATCGCCCAGATACGCTCTTCGATCGCTTTGGCTGTGACGTCATCCGGCGCTACCTTGAGCGCGCCAAACAGAAAATCGAGATTATGGACGCGGTCGCCGGGGGCCACGCGCGGCAGCTTGTCGGGTGGTTTGATCCACTTGTCCGACTGGGCGGCGGCCGGCGCGGCATAAGCCACGACGACGGCGAAGAGCGCTACGAGGAATCGAGTGCGCATGGACGGAGTGTAACGTCTCCGCCCTTCGTGGCCAATATACGGCGATGGAACTGGCGCCAGCGGCGCCGGAATCAGCCAGCCTAGATTAGCCTTGGCGGGCTTTGAAACGGCGGTTGGTCTTGTTGATGATGTAAACGCGACCCTTCCGGCGCACCAAGCGATTATTGCGGTGCCGGCCGCGCAAGGATTTCAGTGAGTTACGGACTTTCATGACAATCTCGGGTTGCTGTTTGCCGGGTACATACGCAGCCCACCCGCGCCTGTCAACGCAAGCTGCCCACCGGTGGTTACCGGCCGCAGCCTGATTTACAGTCCGGGCGGGAGTTCAAGCCGTGCAGCGCAGCCGTGACCACTTTTTGACCACTCATACCGGCAGCCTGCCGCGGCCCGACGACCTTATCCGCATGATGTACGCCAAGGAGGAAGGCGTTCCGGTTGATCCGAGCGCATTGGCCGCGCGCGTTCGTGCGGCCGTGGCCGAGGTGGTCAAGAAACAGGCCGATGCCGGCGTCGATCTCATCAACGACGGTGAAATGTCGAAGCCAAGCTACGCCACCTACATCAAGGACCGGCTCGACGGCTTTGGCGGCACCGGCAACACGTTCGTGTACCAGGACCTTGCCGACTTTCCGCGCCTGGAAAAACGCGTGTTCGGCGATCCCGGCCGCTCGCGGCGCAAGACGCCGGCCTGCAATGCCCCAATTACAGTGCGCGACAAGACAGCGCCGCAGATCGACGCCGACAATCTCAAAGAAGCACTGGCGGGCGTGACATCAACGGGCGGCTTCATGAGCGCAGCCTCGCCCGGCGTCGTGTCGCTGTTCTTTCGCAATGAGCACTACAAGGATTTTGAGAGCTACATTTACGCCATCGCTGATGCCATGCGGCATGAATACGAAACGGTCGCCAAAGCAGGCTTCGTGCTGCAGATCGATTGCCCCGACCTCGCGATGGGACGGCACATTCAATACGCGGATCTCAGCCTCCCGGACTTTCGTAAACGCGCCCAGCTTCACATCGCGGCACTCAATCACGCGGTTGCCAACATACCGGCCGAGCAACTTCGAATGCATCTATGCTGGGGCAACTATGAGGGCCCGCACCACCGTGACGTTCCGCTCGTCGACGTCATCGACATCGTCTTCACCGCAAAACCGGTTGCAATCTCGCTCGAAGCCGCCAACCCGCGGCACGCGCATGAGTGGACGCTGTTCGAAAAAGTGAAGCTGCCGGACGGCAAAGTGCTGATTCCGGGGGTGATCGAATCGAAATCAAATTTCATCGAGCATCCCGAGCTGATTGCACAGCGCATTTCCCGCTATGCGACGCTGGTGGGACGCGAGAATGTGATTGCGGGAAGCGATTGCGGTTACGGCACATGGGTCGGGCAAGCGGCCGTTGATCCGGACGTGGTATTCGCAAAGCTCAAGGCCATGGCGGACGGCGCCGCCCTCGCCTCGCGGCAGTTCTGGAAATAAGGGGACCATCGTGACTTTCGAAATGCCGCGGGCCGCCAAACCCGAAGATGTCGGATTGTCCTCCGCGCGCCTGCAACGCGTGTACGACGCACTCAAGGCAGACATCGACAAAGGCCTGGTTCCGGGCGCGGTCGTGCTTATTGCCCGACGCGGGAAAATCGTCTGCCTGGACGCGCTTGGCTACCGGGATCGGGAAGCTGGCGCCGCCATGAAAGTCGACACGATCTTCCGCATCGCCTCGATGACAAAGCCGCTCACCTCGGTCGCAACCATGATGCTGGCTGAGGAAGGCAAATTGCTCATTGCGGACCCGGTCGCGCGGTACATCCCCGAATTCGCCGAGCTTAAGGTTGCCGTCGACTCCGACAATCCTTCGGCCAAGAAACTCACAAAAGAACCGCTGCAGCGAGACATGACCGTGCAGGATCTGCTCCGTCATACGTCGGGGCTAAGTTACGCGCATTTGGCGGGTCCGCTGCTCAAGCAGGCCTACACAGACGCCAATTGCATGGATGAAAAGCAGACCAACGCGGAGATGGTCGCCAAGCTCGCAAAGGTCCCACTCGCCTATCAACCCGGCAGCACGTGGCAGTACGGCATGTCGACCGACGTGCTCGGCCGCGTGGTCGAAGTTGCCAGCGGTATGACCCTCGATCGTTTCATTATCGAACGTATCTGCAAGCCGCTTGGCCTTGGTGACACCAGCTTCGGGCCTGTCGATGCCGAGCGCGCAGCGCAGCCGCAGATCGACTCCGCATCCGGCAAGCGGCCGCCGATGCGTGACATAACAACGCGTCCGAACTGGATCTCGGGCGGCAGCGCACTGCTCTCCAGTGCGGGCGATTACGTGCGTTTCTGTCAGATGATGTTGAATGGTGGTGAACTCGGCGGCACACGGTTGCTGTCGCCAGCCATCGTGAGGTTGATGACGTCCGATCATTTGACGCCGGAGACCCGCCGCAGTCCGTCGACTCCGATTTTATTCGGTGCGCTGGCCCCGACGGCAGAACTCGGACTTGGATTTGGTCTCGGCTTTGCCGTTCGCACGCACCCGGGACGCAGCCCGCTGCCTGGCTCGGTCGGCGACTATTCCTGGACCGGAGTCACCGGCACCTATTTCTGGATTGATCCGCAGCAGCAGCTGATTGCTGTGCTGATGATGCAGGCGCCGCTCCAGCGGATGCACTACCGCTATCTCATGCGCACGTTGGTCTATCAGTCGATTGTAGAGTAACGCGGCCGCCTTCGTTCCTGCGGAACTGCGGCGCGGCATCCTTCGCTCGCTTTGCCATCAGAGTCCTTGGATGGCTTGTCGAGCCACGGCCTGCGAAGCAAGCGAAGGATGGTGGGCGCGACAGGGATCGAACCTGTGACCCCCTCCATGTCAAGGAGGTGCTCTTCCGCTGAGCTACGCGCCCGTCAACCGGGATTGATCTATCGGCTCCAAACCGGCGAGGCAAGACCGCGCAAAAGCGCTAGGCCGCCAGCATTTTCTGCACTTCGCTCACCAGTTCGCGCAGGTGCACGGGCTTTGACAGCACCTTGGCGTGCTTGGGGGCATTGGAATCGGCATTGAGCGCAACCGCCGCAAAGCCCGTGATGAACATGATCTTGATATCGGGATCGAGTTCGGCCGCCCGGCGTGCAAGCTCGATGCCATCCATTTCCGGCATCACAATATCCGTGAGCAGAAGCTCGAACGGTTCCTCGCGGAGCCGGTGATAGGCCGACAGGCCATTGTCATAGGAGGTGACATCAAATCCGGCGTTCTGGAGCGCCTTGACCAGAAAGCGCCGCATGTCGGTGTCGTCTTCAGCCAGAAGGATTTTCGACATTACCACTCAACACCCCGTCTGGCCGCCGGATGACTGCCTTGGACCGCCTCAGCCGGCTGATTAAGACTTATGCCCGGTAAACAACGGGTGAACCAAAAGCATGGCTTGGCTTTGTGCCCTGACCATGAACAATAGAGGTTATAACGAGGCGTTAATGCCCGCCTGACCACCATGGCTTTGCCCGCATGAGCGAAATTCGCGACGAATTGGACCCACCGTTCGAAATTCTCGAGCCCAAGGCATGCCAGGGCCCGGTGCTGTTCAATTCACCCCACAGCGGCTCAACCTACCCGCGCGAGTTCCTGGCGGCCTGCCGGCTTGATATCGGGACGCTGCGTCGCTCCGAGGACAGCTTCGTCGACGAGCTGATCGCGGGCGTGGTCGACGTCGGCTATCCGATGATGCGCGCGCATTTTCCGCGCTGTTTCGTGGACGTGAACCGCGAACCCTATGAGCTTGATCCGCGCATGTTCGAGGGCCGGCTGCCGTCCTTCGCGAACACACGTTCGATGCGCGTCGCTGGGGGCCTCGGCACCGTCGCCCGTGTCGTCGGTGACGCCCAGGAAATCTATGACCAACGCATTCCGGTCGACGACGCCCTGCGGCGCATCGAGAGTCTCTACAAGCCCTACCATCGGGCTCTGCGCCGCCTGTTCACCCGCATGCATCGGGAGTTCGGTGCCGCCGTGCTGATTGATTGCCACTCCATGCCGTCAACCGCGGGGCATCGGGATGAACGCCCCCGTCCCGAATTCGTCCTTGGCGACCGCTATGGCACCAGTTGCGTCGGCGTGGTGGCCGAAACCGTCGAAAAGACCCTGCGGACGCTCGGGTACACGGTCAGCCGCAACAAACCCTATGCCGGTGGCTTCATCACGGAGCACTACGGCAACCCGGCCGCCGGCCTGCACGCCATCCAGCTCGAAATCAATCGGGCCCTCTACATGGACGAACGGCGGTATCACCGGTCCTCGTCATTCGGCCGCCTTGCCGCTGATTTGGAAACATTAGCCAGGCGCCTGGGCGAAATACCCTTCGAGCAACTGCGCCCTTATCGGGCGGCCGCCGAATAGTCTTTGCCAGGACAACCAGAAAAGAAAAAAGGGCCGCTCGCGGGTGGCAAGCGGCCCAAGTCTAGGGAGGAAACGCCCAAGGAGGGCAGCAGTAGCTCTCGCTACCGCACTGCAATAAGCTACACCGCGACGCACAAAAATCAAGATTCAAAGGCCCGTTTCCTATGCTATTTTTGCATAACTGTATCCCATTGCGTCTCTTTACGGTGTGGTCCATGCGAAAATGGACCGGTTGGAACCTCGCAGCGCAGCAGAACTGCCGAAAACCGCGCTTCTGAAGACGCCCTCTGGCGCATTCGAGCGTGCGGTTGTCGATAGGCTGGCTCTCCGATAGGCGGTGGGCTTAAACAGGCAAAAGGCATGTCGGCCATCAACTTCAGCAGTTTCGTTGATCAGCTCGCCACCGCATCCGGCGAAACTATTCTTCCGTTCTTCCGCACCGCGCTTGCGATCGAGAACAAAAAGGTGGGCGGATTCGACCCTGTTACGGCAGCCGACCGCGCGGCCGAACAAACCATGCGGGCGATCATTCGCAAGCAGTTTCCCGACCACGGAATCCTCGGGGAAGAATATGGCTCCGAGCATACCGATGCCGAATACGTCTGGGTGCTCGACCCGATTGACGGGACCAAGTCGTTCATTTCCGGGATGCTCGCCTGGGGCACCCTGATCGGCCTGATGCGGTTCGGCGAGCCGGTCTTCGGTCTCATGAACCAGCCGTTCACGCGCGAGCGGTTTTCCGGAGACGGCGGCGGCGCGCACTATCGAGGCCCGAACGGCAACCGCGATCTGCGTGTGCGGGGGTGTGCGGGCATCGATGACGCGTTGATGTTCACCACGAGCCCATTGCTGATGAACCGCGCCGACCGTGCCGCTTTCGGCCGCCTGGAAGGCAAGGTGAAGCTGTCACGTTATGGCGGTGATTGTTACGCCTACTGCATGCTGGCAGCCGGCCTGATCGATCTCATCATCGAAACCGAGATCAAGCCTTACGACATCGTCGCGGTCATCCCGATTGTCGCCGGTGCGGGCGGTATTGTCACGACCTGGGAGAATGGGCCGGCGCAGAATGGTGGCCGCATCGTGGTCGCCGGCGACAAACGCGTGCATCAGGCAGCGCTGGAAATCCTGAACAGCTAGAACCGCGGCGTGCCGGGCACGAAGGCATCGAACGCAGCCCAGAACTGATTGCGATACTGATCCTGCTCCTGCAGGATCTCATGCTTGGCGCCGGCCAGGATGAGGTGGCGGCCAGCGAGCAGATTCTGCCCGAAAGCCTCAATGGCCGGCGTAGAGACGACTTCATCGCGCCCGGCGGCCACCATCAAGATCGGCTGGCGGATTCTGACGGCGTATGAGCTATCGGCGAACGCCTTCATCTGACGCATGGCTGCGTCAGCCCATGCGACGGTCGGTGCGCCGAGCCCGAGTTCGGGCTCCTGTTCCAGAACGGCGGCGTTGCGCGCATAGCGAACGGGATCTGAGGTGAGGACATTGCCAATGAAGCTTTCGCTGCCTGTCGCAGCGGAATCGCCGGTCGGCACGTAGGCTCCTCCGCGTCCGATCATCCGCATGAAACGTGCGAGCGGACCGGCGACACGGGTGAGCCGGCCGGCCGGCAGCGCGATCATCGGCGCCGACAGCACAATGCGTTCGAACCAACGACTGCCGTCATGGCAGGCACGGATGGCGACTGCGCCACCCATGGAATGCGCCAGCGCAAAATACGGCGGCGGGCAGTCGGGCATGACCACCTGCTCCATGATTGCTTCAATGTCGGTGATGTAATGGGAAAAATTCCGCACATAGCCTTTGTGCCGATCGGACAGCCTGCGGTCCGAAAGACCCTGGCCACGCCAATCGAACGTGGCCACCGCAAACCCGCGCGCGTGTAGATCGCGCACGGTCTCGAAATATTTCTCGATGAACTCTGCGCGACCCTGCAACACGACCACGGTCCCCTTGCGACCTGGCGGCGGTGCCCAGCGGGCGAAACGCAAAGTTACTCCGTCCGGAGTCTCGATCGCGCCGGTCACGACACCATCGGGAACCGGGTTGGCGGGAATGGAGACAAGTTTCATGAGGCCGGAGGTGAGCAGGCGTAAGCCTTGAAGCGGCGTGTCGGCCTTATAACAGGGTGGCGAGCACGCTCAATCGAATGTGGCTGCGTGCAAAAAAGATAATTATTTTCAATACTTTATACGCGCACATCGGCCCTCTTGCAGGCCCCAAAAACCGCTCCCATATCACCGTTGCGCAGGCCATATGGCTGCGCACGGCGAGGTCTGGCCATCCGGCGGACCGCCGCATGTCGCTCAACTCAAGGAGGATATGCCATGAGAACTTTCGATCTTTCCCCCCTCTATCGTTCCACCGTTGGCTTCGACCGGCTGTTTTCGATGCTTGACGGTTTCGAAGCTGCTCCGGGCTACCCGCCCTACAATATCGAGCGCACCGGTGAGAACGACTATCGCGTTACCGTTGCGGTCGCCGGCTTCGGCGAAAACGACCTTTCGATCGAGGCGAAAGAAAACACGCTGACGATCAAAGGCGGCAAACAAGCCAAGGAAGAGCAGAACGGCGAGGTGCTCTATCAGGGCATCGCTGCCCGCACATTTGAGCGGGTCTTCCAGCTGGCCGACCATGTCCTGGTCAAGAACGCGACCCTCGAGAACGGATTGCTGCACGTCGATCTCGTGCGGGAAATCCCCGAGGCCAAGAAGCCGCGCCAGATCCCGATTGGCAATGGCAATGCCAAAGCCCAGGTGATCGACACCAAGGCCGCGGCCTAACTGTAAGGGTTATTTGCAAAACGGCGGCGCCCCGGCAAAAGCCGGGGCGCTTTCGTTTGGGCCATTCCGTGTTTAGCGCCAGTTTTTGGGCCACCGCCCGCAATGGCATTGCGCGGATTTCGCGTCCGTGGTCCTGTTCTTGCTTGGTCCAGACGCACCCGCGCAAGAAAGCGAAAGGTTTTAGCCAAACTGGCGTGGACCAGTCTTGTATGGCGGGGCAAAATTTGGCATGGTCCATTAGGACAGTAATACTGTCCTAATGCATGGCGGGCACGGGTGGCGGCTCTTAAGTCGCAGGGGCAGACATCGGTGGCGCCCGACAGGAGCAGCCACGGGCGGCGATAAGCCGGACAGGGCTGCCCTTCTCGAGATCAGTTAGCATTGACCGCGGGCGTAACAGGCGCGCGGACGAGGTGAGTACGCCGGAGCAGCGGCTGCGCCGGCGAGGCAGGATGAGATGAGCGAGGAGCAACACAACGCAGGAAACACCGGGCGCGGTTCGACCGCAGATCCGGGCACACCCGTCGCGCAGGGTCTCTACGATCCGGCGCTCGACAAGGATTCGTGCGGCGTTGGTTTCATCGCGGACATCAAAGGGCGTAAGTCGCATCAGATCATCGAGGATGGTCTGCGCATTCTGTGCAATCTCGAACATCGCGGCGCGGTCGGAGCGGATCCGCGCATGGGCGACGGCGCCGGCATCCTCGTGCAGATTCCGCACAAGTTCTTTGCCAAGAAGACGGCCGAGCTTGGATTCAAACTGCCGAAGCCGGGCGAGTACGCAGTCGGTTATCTGTTCATGCCGACGGATGCGAACTGGCGGCAGATCATTCGTGACATCTATGCAGAGGTGATCGCGCGCGAAGGTCTGTCATTGCTCGGCTGGCGCGACGTGCCGACCGACAATTCGACGCTCGGTTATTCGGTCAAGCCGACCGAGCCGAAGCACATGCAGGTTTTTATCGGGCGCGGCAAAAAGAAATTTTCCGAGGATGAGTTCGAGCGCCGGCTCTACATCCTGCGCAAGTCGATCTCGAATGCGATCTACAAGCGCCGCGAGCGCCGCACGTCGGGCTATTACCCGGTGTCGATCTCCTGCCGCACTGTGATCTACAAGGGCATGTTCCTTGCCGACCAGCTCGGCGCCTACTATCCCGACTTGCACGATCCGGATTTCGAGAGCGCACTCGCGCTGGTTCACCAGCGCTTCTCGACCAACACCTTCCCGACCTGGTCGCTGGCGCATCCGTACCGCTACATCGCGCACAACGGCGAGATCAACACGCTGCGCGGCAACGTCAACTGGATGGCGGCGCGGCAGGCTTCGGTGTCCTCGCCGCTGTTCGGCACCGACATCAACAAGCTGTGGCCGATATCCTACGAAGGACAGTCCGATACGGCTTGCTTCGACAATGCGCTCGAATTCCTGGTGCAAGGCGGGTATTCGCTGGCGCACGCAATGATGATGATGATTCCGGAAGCTTGGGCGGGAAACCCGCTCATGGATGAGGAACGGCGCGCTTTCTACGAATACAACGCCGCGCTGATGGAGCCGTGGGACGGCCCGGCCGCGATCGCCTTCACCAACGGCAAGCAGATCGGCGCCACGCTCGACCGCAACGGCCTGCGCCCGGCGCGCTATCTGCTCACGCGCGACGACCGCATCGTGATGGCCTCGGAAATGGGCGTACTGCCTATTCCGGAAAAGGACATCGTGAAGAAGTGGCGGCTCCAGCCCGGCAAGATGCTGCTCGTCGATCTCGACGAAGGGCGCCTGATTCCGGACGAGGAATTGAAAGCAACCCTTGCGAAGAGCCATCCGTACAAGGAGTGGCTCGGACGCACGCAAATTGTGCTGGAAGAATTGCCCGGAACGGCCAACGAGGCGCCGATCTCGAACCTGTCGCTGCTCGATCGCCAGCAGATGTTTGGCTACACCCAGGAAGACCTGAAATTCCTGATGACGCCGATGGCGACCACCGGCGAGGAAGCGATCGGCTCGATGGGCAACGACACGCCGATATCGGCGCTGTCAGACAAGCCAAAGCCGCTGTTCACTTATTTCAAGCAGAACTTCGCGCAAGTCACCAACCCGCCGATCGACCCGATCCGCGAGGAGCTGGTGATGAGCCTTGTCTCCATCATCGGGCCGCGCCCGAACCTGCTCGATCACGAGGGCATGTCGAACACCAAACGCCTCGAGGTGCGGCAGCCAATTCTCACGAATGAAGATCTCGAGAAAATCCGCTCGATCTCGGAAATGAGCGGCGACCATTTCAAGTCGCACACATTCGACATCACATTCCCGGCCGAGCACGGCGCCGACGGCATGGGCTGGGCGATCGACGCATTGTGCGAACGCGCCGAAGAAGAAGTGCGCAACGGCTGCAACATCATCATCCTGTCGGACCGCAAGGCCAGCGCCGACCGCGTTCCGATTCCCGCGCTGCTGGCCTGCGCGGCCGTGCACCATCACCTGATCCGCAACGGCCTGCGCACATCGGTCGGCATGGTGGTGGAGACGGCCGAGCCGCGCGAAGTGCACCACTTTGCCTGCCTTGCCGGTTATGGCGCGGAAGCGATCAATCCGTATCTCGCCTTCGAGACCTTGATCGCGATGAAGGATGAGCTGCCGCAGAAGCTCGAAGAAAAAGAAATCATCAAGCGCTACATCAAGTCGATCGACAAAGGCCTGCTGAAGGTGATGTCCAAGATGGGCATCTCGACCTACCAGTCCTATTGCGGCGCGCAGATTTTCGACGCCGTCGGCCTGCGCCAGGACTTCGTCGACAAATATTTCACCGGTACCCACACCCGCATCGAGGGCGTCGGCCTCGCCGAAATTGCCGAAGAGTCAGTGCGCCGCCACCGCGACGCCTTCAGCGATTCACCAATATATCGCTCGATGCTCGATGTCGGTGGCGACTATGCCGTGCGCGTGCGCGGCGAAGACCACGTCTGGACCGCCGAAACTGTGGCGCGGCTTCAGCACGCGGTGCGCGGCAATTCGCAGGATCACTACCGCGCCTACGCGCAGATCGTGAATGACCAGAGCGAGCGGCTGCTCACAATCCGCGGCATGTTCCGGCTGAAGAATGCCGAGGACGATGGCCGCAAGCCGGTCGCGATCGAGGACGTCGAGCCGGCCAAGAACATCGTGCGTCGCTTCTCGACCGGCGCCATGTCATTCGGCTCGATCTCGCGCGAGGCCCATACCACGCTCGCCATCGCCATGAACCGCATCGGCGGAAAATCGAACACCGGCGAGGGCGGCGAGGAATCCGACCGCTTCAAGCCGTTGCCGAATGGCGACTCGATGCGTTCGGCGATCAAGCAGGTGGCCTCGGGACGTTTCGGCGTCACCGCCGAGTATCTCGTCAACTCGGACATGATGCAGATCAAGATGGCCCAGGGCGCCAAGCCCGGCGAAGGCGGCCAGTTGCCGGGCCACAAGGTCGACAAGACCATCGCCAAGGTGCGCCATTCCACGCCCGGCGTCGGCCTGATCTCGCCGCCGCCGCACCACGATATCTATTCGATCGAGGACCTGGCGCAGCTGATCTTCGACCTGAAGAACGTCAATCCGGCGGGCGATGTGTCCGTGAAGCTTGTATCTGAAGTCGGCGTCGGCACCGTCGCTGCCGGCGTCTCCAAGGCGCGTGCCGACCATGTGACCATCGCGGGTTTCGAGGGCGGCACCGGCGCCTCCCCGCTCACGTCGATCAAGCATGCCGGCAGCCCGTGGGAAATCGGGCTCGCCGAAACGCACCAGACACTGGTGATCAACCGGTTGCGCTCGCGCATTTCGGTGCAGGTCGACGGCGGCATCCGCACCGGCCGCGACGTCGTCGTGGGCGCCCTGCTTGGTGCCGACGAATTCGGTTTTGCCACCGCGCCGCTGATCGCCGCCGGCTGCATCATGATGCGCAAGTGCCATCTCAACACCTGCCCGGTCGGCGTCGCCACGCAGGATCCGGTGTTGCGCAAACGCTTCAAGGGCCAGCCCGAACACGTCATCAATTATTTCTTCTTCGTCGCCGAGGAAGTGCGCGAGCTGATGGCCACACTCGGCTTCCGGACCTTCGACGAAATGGTCGGCCAGATGCAGATGCTCGACCGCCGCAAGCTGGTGGAGCACTGGAAAGCCAAGGGCCTCGATTTCTCGAAGCTGTTCACCAAGCCGCCGGCCGACAAGAACACGCCGATCTTCAGGTGCGAGCCACAGGACCACAAGATCGACAAGATCCTCGATCGCAAGCTGATCGCGGAATCGCAATCGGCGCTCGATCGCGGCGCGCCTGTGCGTCTGCAATCCGTCATCCGCAACACCGACCGGGCCTGCGGCGGCATGCTTTCGGGCGAAGTGGCCAAGCGTTACGGCCATGAAGGCCTGCCGCATGACACCATTCATGTGCGTTTCACCGGCACCGCCGGACAGAGCTTCGGCGCCTGGCTTGCGCGCGGCATCACTTTCGAGCTCGAGGGCGATGCCAACGACTATGTCGGCAAGGGTCTTTCGGGTGGCCGGCTGATCATCCGGCCGCCGGCCGACTCCGGCATCGTTCCGGAAGAGTCCATCATCGTCGGCAACACCGTGCTGTATGGCGCGATCGAGGGCGAATGCTATTTCCGCGGCGTGGCCGGCGAGCGCTTCGCCGTTCGCAACTCCGGCGCCATCGCCGTGATCGAAGGCGCCGGTGACCATTGCTGCGAGTACATGACGGGCGGTGTCGTCGTGCTTCTCGGGCGCACCGGCCGCAATTTCGCCGCGGGCATGTCAGGCGGTATCGCCTACGTGCTGGACGAGGACAACACCTTCAAGTCGCGCTGCAATATGGCGATGGTCGAACTTGAGCCGGTGCCGGAAGAAGAAGAAATCGCCGAGAAGGAGTTCGGCATTGACCTTGAATCCCATGGCCGCGTCGACGTCATGTCGGATTTGACGACCAAGGACGCCGAGCGCCTGAACCTGCTCATTTCCAATCACGCGCGCTATACGGGATCCAAGCGCGCCGCTGAGATCCTCGCCAATTGGGACCGCTATCGTCCGCTGTTCCGTAAAGTGATGCCGGTCGAATACCGCCGCGCGCTCGCTGAGATGGCAAAGGAGAAGGCCGCCACGATGCAGGCCGCGGAGTAGGTATGGGTAAGGTCACCGGGTTTCTGGAAATCGAGCGCGAGGATCGCGACTATCAACCCGTCGCGGAGCGCGTGAAGCACTGGCACGAATTCGTGCTGCCGCTTCCGGAAAAGGATATTCGCGAGCAGGCCGCGCGCTGCATGGACTGCGGCGTCCCTTATTGCCACGGCACCAGCCGCATCACCGGCGCGCCCACGGGCTGCCCGGTCAATAATCAGATTCCCGACTGGAACGACCTGGTCTATCGCGGCAACTGGGAAGAGGCTGCGCGCAATCTCCACTCGACCAATAATTTCCCCGAGTTTACCGGCCGCGTCTGCCCGGCGCCTTGCGAGGCCTCGTGTACGCTCAACATCGACGAAAACCCTGTCACCATTAAGTCGATTGAGTGCGAGATTGCCGATCGCGCGATCGCACAGGGCCTCAAGCCCGACAAGCCGCAACGCAAGACCGGCAAGAAGGTCGCCGTTGTCGGCTCAGGCCCGGCCGGGCTCGCCTGCGCACAGCAGCTCGCGCGCGCCGGTCATGACGTTCATGTTTACGAGCGCTGGGCCAAGGCCGGCGGGCTGCTTCGCTACGGGATTCCCGACTTCAAGATGGAAAAGATCCATGTCGATCGCCGCGTCAAGCAGATGCAGGGCGAAGGCGTGGTGTTCCACTACAACGTCGATGTCGGCGTCAACGTGCCGGCCGACAAACTACTCAAGGACCATGACGCCGTGGTGCTGACCGGCGGGAGCGAAAAGCCGCGCGACCTGCCCATTCCCGGACGCGAGCTGAAGGGCATTCATTTCGCCATGGAATTCCTGCCGCAGCAGAACCGCCGCGTCAGCAACGAACCTCAAGGCAATGTTGAACCGATCCTCGCCAAGGGCAAGAAAGTCATCGTTATCGGTGGCGGCGATACCGGGTCCGACTGTATCGGCACCTCGATCCGCCAGGGCGCGGCCTCGGTGACCAACTTTGAGATCATGCCCGAACCTCCCGAACACGAAAACAAGATGCTGACGTGGCCGGATTGGCCCCTCAAACTACGCATCTCCTCAAGCCACGAGGAAGGCGTCACCCGTGAGTTCGCCGTGCTGACGCAGAAATTCACCGGCGAGAACGGCCAGGTGAAGAAACTGCATTGCACCCACATCGACGCGAAGTTCAAGCCGATCGCCGGCACCGAATTCGAGATCGAGGGTGACCTCGTGCTGCTCGCCATGGGTTTCGTGCATCCGATCCACGAGGGTCTGCTGAAATCCCTTGGGGTCGCACTGGATCAGCGCGGCAATGTCAGCGCCGACACAAATGCCTACGTCACATCCGTTCCCAAGGTATTCGCCGCGGGCGACATGCGCCGCGGCCAGTCCCTGGTGGTATGGGCAATTCGCGAAGGCCGTCAGGCGGCGCACGCGGTCGACAAGTACCTGATGGGATCGACGACGCTGCCGCGTTAAGCGGCCTTGCCTTAACGGAACCAGCTGCCGAACGGATTGCCGCCGGATCGGGACACCGGCCGAGGCGGCCGCGGCGCGTCGTCGCGCGGCGGCGGCGGCAGTGGCTGCAGCGATTTCGGTTTGGCCGCGGTGTTTTGCGTGGTTTTGGCGGCGGCGTTATTTTTCGGTGACGCCGACGCCTTGTTTTGCGGCGCGGCGGGCGCAACATTGGCCGGTGGCGTATTGGCCGGCGCCGATGCCAATGCATCCGGCGGGACAACGGGAGCCGGAGAAATCGCGGCAGCGGCATTGCCCGGCTGCAAGACGAAATCGTCAGCCCGGCCGCGCGGCGCCGGCACCGGCTCACCTTTCACCAGAACACGCGTTGCGATGGCATCGCCATGCGGGGAGCTATTGCCGGCTCCCCCGAGCAATTCTTCGGAGTTACCTGGCGTGACGGTCAGCGGCACCACAGGTCCTGCCAGAGGCCGCGCCGCTGGTTTTCCATCCGGTGTCGCGGGCGCGACTGGTCCCGAAGGCAGCGCAACCGGAGTCACGCGGCTGTTCATATAACGGCGGATTTCGCGTTCGACATAATGGGCGAGCTTGAACGCGCCGTATTTTGTGAAAAAGACACCATCGTTCGAGCGCAGGCGGCGCATCTGGCCTTCATAATCCGGACCAAAGTTCGAGTACTTGCCACCCTCGTCGACGAAGCCATCCCAGATGTCGATGTAAACAGCGCCGGCGCGTTCGGCGCGCGCGCGGTAAAGATCGTTGAGATAGACCGCATCGGCCGTCGATTTGGGGCCGCGGATCGACGGCAGGCCGACCCAGAAGACCGGCACGCCCTTGCTTTTGAGCGCGGCAATCGTCTCATCGATGCGCTTTGAATAGATCTCGGCCCATTGATCCGTTCGAAACTCAATGACCCCGTTGGCCTTTGTGCCTGCCGGCTGTTCGGGCGCTACAATCGACTGGTCCTGCTCGTCGGGCTGGTCTTTGTTTTGCGCGTCCTTGTCGGTAGCGGGCTTGTCGGTCGCAGTCTTGTCGGTCGCAGTCTTGGCGGCCTGATCCTTGTCCTTCTTTTTCTTGTCGGCTTCCTTGGCAAGGTCGCGTTCGCGAATGCTCTGGCGATCACTAACGCCCAGCATCATCACCACGTAGTTTGCTTTTTCCTGGGCCAGCGTGTCGCGCGCAACATGCCACCAGTCGAGATCGCCTTTTTGTTCATAGCGCAACAGGCCCGAGTGAAGCTTGTTCTTGCGAACGATGGCGACTTCCGGCGAGTCCCCGAATGCATCTTCCAGCCCGTACGCAAGCCAGTCCGCCATGCCGTCGCCCAACACGACAATTGATGTCGTCGGCGCGACTGGTTCTGTTTTTGAATCGACCTTACGCGGCGGCGGCGCCTTCGAATTGTCGACCGGCGCCTGTTGCTCGTATTCGCTTTCGTTCGGCCGCTGCGAGCCGCCAAAAAGTCCCCCGAGTCCACCACCGCCGCCGAAGAAGCCACCGCCCGACCGTTGCGGACGTTGCCTGCTCAGAAACGGAAAGCGGTCGTCACGGAATTGCGCCTGCGCCGGCGACGTGAGTGCTGCTTCGATGGCAACCAGCCCGGCACAGTCGACGGCGGCCAGGATGACCGCCCCAACGAGCCAACGTGAAATCCGGTCTTTGCCACGCATGCCGATCGCCCAAGCGCCTAATCTCGCTGCCATGGACCAATAGCGCCTGAAAAATGTCAACTCAAAGGTGGCGGTGCGGGATCTATCGTTAACGCGCGCGCAGCTGGTCCAGGATACCCGCGGAGGCAAAACCATCGGGAATCCGCCCGCTTTTTACCTGGAATTCGCGAATTGCGGCACGAGTCTTGAGGCCGAAATGGCCGTCCGGCTCGCCGATATCGTACCCATGGCGAGCGAGCAGCTGCTGAAGTTCCAGGCGTTCCGTACGCGACAGTACGCGCTCGTAGCGCGGCCAGGCTTGCACGAACGGTCCACCACCCCGCAGCCGATCGGCAAGGTGACCGATTGCGAGCGCATAGGCTTCTGCCGGGTTGTATTTCATGATGGCGCGGAAATTTTCCAGCATCAGGAAACCCGGTCCCTGCACGCCGGCCGGCACGAGCAAGAAGGCGCGATCGTCGGGCCGCGGGAAAGGTTTGCCGTCCGCGCGCGTAATTCCGTAGCGAGTCCAGTCGCGGATCGACAGCGTCTGCGCACGATCGGCGAGCCGGAAATCGATCGTCGCCGGTACAACGACTTCATAACCCCAGGTCTGCCCGGTGAGCCA
>Ga0265325_10000335_pt1 | contig 33298 bp, 29 predicted proteins | sample 41420metaG_FD_202090 | JGI IMG/M metagenome (GOLD analysis project Ga0265325, IMG submission 202090) | Rhizosphere microbial communities from Carex aquatilis grown in University of Washington, Seatle, WA, United States - 4-14-20 metaG | ecosystem: Host-associated > Plants > Roots > Rhizosphere... | reverse complement strand
TGGGCCGCGGAACGGTGCAATAGGTTTCAGGAAAAACAGCAGACGAATTTGCTCGCGTGGCGGCGCGAAAACAGCGTAGGATCGTGAGCAGCCCTCCCAATGAATTGCCGAAAGGACGTGACATGCGAAAGTGGGGCATCGTCATCAGCGCGTTCTACGCGGTCATCGTGATCGCTCTGCTCGTGCCGGCCGGAATTAGCCTTGCTGGAGTAAAGGACCCTCTCGGGACGGTGCTCTCGAAAGACATGATCGAGTTCTTCGGGGAGTGGCTGGGGTGGGTGACGGTTATCGCGCTCGTTGCGGGCCAGGCGATTCTGCTTTTCTTGTCAGTCGACACTTCCTTCAGGAAGCTAAAGCCGAGGGCGCACATTGCAGTCTCCGTCGTCGTCACATCGATGCTGTTCGCGCTTCTTGCGTTCGCGGGCCTATCCGCAGCTGGAGCCGCGGTGGCGGGAGACAAGTTCCTCGATCGGTACTGGGAGAGCGCTGTGCAGATGTTCGGCATTTGGGCTGCGATCTGGGTGTTGTGGGGAATCGTTTTTTATCTGTATTTCCGGAATTCTACGCAGGTGACCACACGGGCCGTTTCATGGCTGCTGAAAGGGAGCGTGCTGGAGTTGCTGATTGCGGTGCCCGCTCACGTTTGGGTGCGTCGCCGCGGCGACTGCTCGGCGCCCTTAGCCACGAGCTTCGGCATCGTGACTGGCATTGCGGTGATGCTGCTGTCGTTTGGTCCGAGCGTTCTGCTGCTTTATAAGAAGCGGCTCGACGCGTATGGGGCGCGGCCGTCGAAATAGAAAACAAGGCAGGGAATGTGCAGAGGACGCGCGGTGGGTGACGTGTGTCTATTTGGCCTTGATACCCTAGAGTTTTGGAGGAATCTCTAGAGATGGCAACGGATATTTCTGCAGGCGCTACGGCCGGAGAATCGATTCATGTATGGGAGGCTGGCGGCGCGGCGTCGGCCGAAGCGCTGACGGCGTGGGTGAGCGCGCGATTAAGTGCCCATGAAGCCTCACTGGCCGAGTTGCTGGCCGTGAAGAGCGAGCGCACACCCGAGAACTCGCTGCGGCTTTACGACAAGGCGATTGAGCATCTGACCCTGGCGGGAGCGCAGGCGGGAATTCTGAACTCCGTGGCCGCGGACAAAGCCGTGCGCGACCAGGCGCAAATGGAAGCGCAGCGCGTGGCGATGACGGGTAGCGCGCTGAGCCTGAACCGCGAAGTGTACGACGCGCTGGCGGCGATCAAACTGGACGGCGCCAGCCCGGCGACAAAACATTATGTGGAGCGCACACTGCTCGGCTATCGGCTGTCTGGCGTGGACAAGGACCTGGCTACGCGCGACCGTTTGCACGCTCTGCACGATAAAGCCACTGGCTTGTCGCTCGAGTTTGGCCGCAATATCCAGGAGGGCGGAAAGACGATTGAGGCGGCACCGGAAGAGCTTGAGGGACTGCCCGCCGACTACATTGCGCGGCATCCGGCGCAAATGGGTCAATACGGCACGGACCGAGTAACGCTGACGACCGATCCGCCGGACATGATGCCGGTGATGACTTTTGCATCGAGCGCGGCACTGCGGGAGCGCATGTTTCTGGCGTACAACACGAGGGCGTATCCGGCGAACCGGCAGGTCTTGCTCGATCTGTTGGCGACGCGGCAGGAAATTGCAACGATTCTCGGATTCAGGAGCTGGGCGGATTTGGCGACGGCCGACCAGATGATGAAGTCGGCGGCGAATGTGCGCACGTTTTTGGCGAAGCTGGACGAGGCGAGCCGCGACGGCGCGAAGCATGAGCACGCGCTGGTGCTTGAGTTTGCGCGGGGGCGGCAGGCTGGGCTGAGCGAAATTGACATCGTGAGCCGCGGGTATTGGTACGAGCAGTTCCGGCGCGCGAAGTTCGATTTCGACTCGCAGTCGGTGCGGCCGTACTTTCCGTATGCGCGCGTTGAGGCGGGAGTGCTGAAGACGGCGGCGAAGCTGTTCAAGGTGGAGTTCCGGCCGTCGACGGCGCCGGCGTGGGATCCGGCGGTTTCAGTGTTCGAAGTTTTCGACGGCGGGCGGCCGGTGGGGCGATTCTATCTCGACATGCATCCGCGCGAGGGCAAGGACAAATGGTTCAGCGCGGCTCCGGTGGTGACGGGCGTGCGCGGGCGACAGATGCCTGAGGCGGCGCTGATCTGCAACTTCCCAGCGGGCGATGCGAATGATCCGGGACTGCTGCAATATTCGGACGTTGTCACGTTCTTTCATGAATTCGGCCACCTGATGCACGCGATTCTGGGCGGACATACGGAGTGGGCGGGGCTTTCTGGTTTTGCGACGGAGGGCGACTTCATCGAAGTGCCGTCGCAGATGCTCGAGGAATTTTTCCGGGACGAGAAGCTGTTGCAGGCGTTCGCGCGACATTACGAAACGGACGAAGTTCTTCCTTCAGAGCTGATTCGGACGATGAAGTTGGCAGGGGCGTTCGGGCGCGCGGACTGGATCAGGACGCAGCTTTACTACACGACGCTCTCGCTCAATCTGCACGACGAAGATCCGGCGGGCATTGATCCTGACGTCGTCACGCGTGAACTCTACAAGCAATTCCAGCCGTGGACGTGGCTTGAGGGCAACAAAATGTATGCGAGCTTTGGGCATTTGACCGGCTACTCGTCGAACTACTACACGTATGCATTCGACAAGGTGATTGCATTGGATTTCTTTGGGCAGTTCGATCCAGAAGATTTACTCGGCTGCGAGGCGGGCACACGCTACCGCAAGGCAGTGCTTGAGCAAGGCGGGTCAAAGCCGGGGCGGGAGATGGTGCGCGATTTCCTGGGACGCGACGAAGAGTTTGCGGCGTTCAGCAAGTGGCTGAATGAGGAGTTTGAAGAACAGCCTTTAGCCGTTAGCTCTTAGCTGTTAGCTTTTTTCTTGCGAGAACCGGCGGCATCGGCGGGATCATTGATCATGACGGCGAAGGATTTCAAACGAATTGCGGTGAGCATGGAGGGCGCGGAAGAAGGCTCGCACATGGGCGCGGTGGATTTTCGCGTTGGCGGGCGGATTTTTGCGACGCTGGCTTCGGTGAAGGAGGGCTACGGGAATTTGAGCCTCACGCCGGAGATACAGGCGGAGTTTCTCGGCGAGCGGCCCGATTTGTTCTTGCCGGTTCATGGCGGATGGGGACGGATGGGCGCGACGCATATACGGCTCGCGGTTGCCGATGAGGACTCGTTGCGCGGGGCGTTGCAGGCGGCGTGGAAGCTGCGGGTAGAGAAGAACAAGAAGATCGGCAAGCCGACAGGGCGGCGAGTTAAAAAGTCCGTGCGGGGATGAGGGTCGTCGTATCCCACCCTAAAGTTCTGCGCTACGCTTCGAACTTTAGGATGGGGCACCCCATTCCGAGGTGGGCTAAGAGCCTGAGCATCCCCGGTCCCCGAATGCGAGGGACCGGGGGCACCCGGCCAAAATGGTCGACACGGTTGCCTACTGACCTTCCGCTCGTCGAGCCTTCGACAAAAGGTCGAGTGTTTCAAGGTAAAGCCAAAGAAGTGTGACTAGAAGCCCCAGCGCAGCGTACCATTCCATGTACTTCGGGAATTTCTCCCTGGAGAATTGCACCGCAAAATCAAAATTGGAAACCAGACTCATCCCGGCAATGGCGACAACTACGACGCTGATCAGGATTCCAGGCACTCCCCCAATAATTTTGTATAGGGTGTGTCTGCTCGCGAGCGCGATGGCAAGGCTCCCGATGTAGTACACAAGCACCCCGGCCGTTGCAACCCCAAGCTTCTTATTGAACGATTCAGTAACGCGAATGAAGCCGCGCCGGTATGCAACGATAAGGCAAAGGGATATCGCGATCGTTAGGCCGACGGCCTGAATGGCGATTCCAGGAAAGCGCCGATCCATTCCAACTGAAGCAAATCCAACAAAGACTCCTTGCATCAGAGCATAAATCGGAGCAGTAATCGGCGACCACCATTTCCTGCGCACGGTGATCCAGACGAGAGCGACAGCGCCGAGAGTACACGCCAGAAACACCAAAGCAAGTACAAGGGTCATGTACTTGCCCTCGTGCTGGAACGAACCAATCTCAATCCAGCTGCAAGCTGCAGTGATCGAGAAGAGGGCGAGAAGGATAGCCGTTTTGTAAAGGGTTCCCGGCAGTGACATTCGACCTGGATCGATCGCTTGCTGGCCACCTAGGGGCTTAGGAGAACCAAAATTCTTAAAGATCGGATTTGTGGATTCCAATGCCTCGCGCTCCTCGCTGCCCTTTGACGCCGCCGGCCCACGCGTATGGCCCAGATTTCGGGATTCTCATACGCCACGACAATAATCTTCCTCCACGGATCAGGATGATTTTGCACTCTGGAAGCCGGCGAGGATTTGCATCATCATGTCGTTGACGGTGCCGGGCGAGCTGGGCAGGAAGATTGTGCTCGCCTTGCCCGTGACGCCCACTTCGCGCAAGGTGTCGAAGTACTGCGTCATGAGAACCATCGCGATCACGTCTTTGGCGGTTGAGCCTTCGACGGCGCCCTTGAACTCTTCGACAGACTGCTGCAGGCCCTTGATAATGGCCTGACGCTGGCGGGCGGTGCCGTCGCCCTGCAGAGCCTTCGATTCCGCTTCGGCCTCGGCCTGCTTCACCTTCAGGATTTTTTCGGCCTCGCCGCGGGCCTGCGCCGCAATCTGCTCGCGTTGCGCGGCGTTGATGTCGTTCATGGCGGCTTTCACCTTGGCGTCGGGAACGATGTCGGTGACCAGCGCGCGCAGAATGTTGTAGCCGAACGTGTCCATCACTTCGTCCAGGTCGCGCTTGACGGCGCCAGAGATCTGCTGCATCTGCTCAAAGGCTTCGTCGAGGGTGAGCGTGGGCACGTGGCCGAGGATGGAGTTGAAGACATAGCTTTCGATCTGGCTCTGCGGATTCGAGAGCTTGTAATAGGCGTCAAAGACCTTGGCTTCGACAACCTGATACTGCACCGAGACGGGAATGGTGACGAAGACGTTGTCCTTGGTCTTGGTTTCGACGTTGACCACGGCCTGGCGCACCTGTAGGTCGACAAGGCGCACAGTTTCGCACCAGGGCAGCAGGAATTGCAGGCCGGGGCGCGCGACGCGGTTGAATTTTCCGAAGCGCTCCACCACGCCGGCGGAATAGGTGCGCACCGTGTACATGGTTTTGAGGAGCGTAACGAGGATGAAGATACCGACGATGGCGGCAACGATGAGGGCGAAAACGGCAAGAGCGGAGTTGTCCATGACGAGCCTTTCTTTCCCGGGCGCAGGAGCGGCGAGTCGAGTTTGAATCGAACTCGCGTTTTCGAGATGGAGGAATGATACCGCAGGGGCGGCTACGGGGGCGTGAAGGGAAGGTGGACGCGAGACGCGAGACGCGAGACGCGGGACGCGGGACTTGAGAGCGGCGATTACTGCGCGGCGGTGGAGTCTCTATGCCGGTTTTTGCCTTTGGAGGTAAGGTGGCCGAGGACGAACTCCTGCGTGACAGTGCTGGCAGTGCGTTCGATGGTGCTGATCATGACGTTTTCACCGAAGAAGGTCCATGTGCGGTCGCCGCGCGGATAGTAAAGGTTCGAGAACCCGGCAGAAATAATATCGCCGCCCACGGTGGAGTAATTCGGCTCCATGTGCCCGTTGTCGCCACGGCATACGAAGGGGCCGGCGAGCGCGTGGAGCAGCCGCGAAGTTTTTGTGCCCGTGCCCTGATAAAAGTAGCGCGGATCCTGATGCAGGAGGGCCGGCAAAACGGCGCCACCGAAAAAGATGTCGGTGAATCCGTCTGCGGCCACTGAGCCGACCCGCTCGCCATAGCCTTCGGCGCCGAGGCGGTAGTCGGGAATTCTGACGCCCTGATTAACGCCCGCCATAAAGAGCACGCCGGCGATGGTAATGGGATCGTCGGAAACTTTTAGCGCGAGCTGGAATTTGGATTTTGCCGTGAGGGGCGGCGCGTTGCGATCGTACGCGATATAGAAATTCGGAACGACGCCGAAGACGCGCTGATCGAGGGCGATATTCACCTGTTCCGTTGAGAGCTGCTGGGGCGAAGCATACACGGTGACCGAAGTATCGTTGCCGACGAGCTCAAGGTGAATCCCCTGAACAACCTGATACTGCCCCGCGTTGAGCGCGATCGTGGGTGAAGTCCAAGTGACAAAACCATTGGCGCTGATGGTGAGATGGTAAGCACCCGGCTTAAGGCCAACGAATTGGAAGGCTCCCTCGTCACTGGCGAATGTCTCGCGGTGATCGGTCGGTGTTGCGCCATCGAGCGTGACTTCGGCGCCGGGCACGAGCTCATCCTGCGCATCCAGAACAGTCCCAGTCATCGAGCCTGTTTGCGCGGCGGACGGAGCAAGCGGCAAAGTGGAGGCGGCGGAGTTGGAGAGCTGGGCAGGAGATTGCGACGGTGCGGGCGCCTGTTGCGCCGCGATGGCAGGACTCTCACTCGCCGCGCGCGCCGATGCCGCGTTCGATCCGCCCTGCTGCGCCGGCAAAGAAGCTGCACAGGCTGCGAGCGCCACACCGAGCGCCGGGACACCCAAATATTTCAAAAAATGCGACTGCATTCGTTCATCCAGAATGTGATCTTGCAGACCATCGGGAATTCAATTTCATTCGGCGACCCGCCGACTGCGCGGGGCTCTCAAAACGAATGGCGACGAAAAGCCATTGATTGCAGATAGCCTTGAAGTTTTCTTTTCTTTCGCTCTAGCCGCGACCTTCAATCGGGGAGCAGACTTGCGCTCAGCGGCACGGGGACGCTCGCTTTAATTAGACACGAATTGCGGCCGAAAGATGCAGAGAATCGGCGCCGATCCCCCGAATGTGCCAGTTAGATCCGTGGTCCAAAACAGAGAGATGACCTGAATGGAAACCACTGAATGCGCAGTGGGTTATGCCTCGAAATCGATGAAGCCGCGCTGGGGGTCGGTATTGACGAGCTTGACGGTGACTCTGTCGCCGACGTCGAGGCCCTTGCCGCCTCGCACCACCATGCCTTCAGCGTGCGGATCGAGGATACGGACGAAGGTGCCCTTTTCAGACGCGCCGGTGACGATGGCCTGGTAGCTCTGGCCGATGTGCGGATGAAGAACCACTGCGGCGATGCGCTTCGCCATCTCGCGCTCCACTTTGCGAGCGGCGTCTTCCATCTCAGTGCATCGCTGCGCGATGCTGTTGAGCTCGTCCTCAGAGTAGGGCGCTGTGGACTTTGTGAGCCACGCTTTGAGGAGGCGCTGCGTGACCATGTCAGGGAAGCGGCGGTTGGGCGCCGTGGAGTGCGTGTAGTCGCGGACAGCCAGGCCGAAGTGTCCGGGCGACGGCGCATTGGGCTTGATCAGCACATATTCGCCGGGCCCCATGAGCTTGATGACCGCGAGCGAGAGATCGGGAAAGTGGTCGGGATCCTTCTGCTTTTGCGTGAGGAGAAACTCGTTGAGGGCCTTCGAATCAGGATCGGCGGGCAGCGTGGTTCCCTTTTGCGCGGCAAGATCAACGATGCGGTCCCAGCGCTTGGGTACCTGCACGATGCGCCGGATGGAGGCGATGCCGGCGCTCTCAAAGGTGCGCGCGACGACGCCGTTGGAGGCGACCATGAATTCTTCAATGAGCGAAGTGGCGCGGTTCTTTTCAATAGGCGCGATTCCGATGATCTCATCGGTCACCAATACAGGCTGCGTCTCGATGGTCTCGAATTCGAGCGCGCCATGTTGATAGCGTCCGCCCGCCATGCGCTGCGCGGCGGTGTCCTGCAGTTTGAGTTGTGCGGCGAGATCGGAGCTGGCGGCAACTTTCGGCGGTGGCGCGGCTTTGCCGTCGATCCAGGCGCCGATGCTCGGATACGCCAGTTGCGCGCGATTGCGCACCAGCGCGCGGTAGGCTTTTTCATCGGAAGTGGCCCCATTGGCGTCAACGGAGTACTCGACCACAATGGCCAGCCGATCCTGATTCTCATTCAATGAGGTGATGCCTTCGGAGAGCTCCGTGGGCAGCATGGGGAAGATGGATACGCCAGTGTAGACGGAGGTGGTTTCGAATGCGGCATGCTTGTCGATCACAGTGCCCTTTTTTACGCGCGCGTCTACGTCGGCGACGCCGACAAGAACGCGAATGCGGCCGTCGGGAAGTTGCTCCGCCCACTCGATCTGATCGAGATCTTTGGAGGTGTCGTTATCGATGGAGGACCAGAGCAGGTTGCGCAGGTCGGCGAGGCCGTTGGCGGCAGGAGGAGCGGGCTGCGCCTCAATTGCGGCCAGTTCGGGTTGGGTTCCGGCGGGGAAATCGGGCTGAAAACCGTGCTCGATCATCGAGGCATGGGCTGCAGCTACAAGATTGAAGTGGGAGGCCTGAGTGGAATGCATGAAGGATGCGGCTCCTGGAGTGCTTTGCGCGGTTTTTCGCGCGACATGCCAGCCTAACATGCTGGGGATGCGGCAAGTGAGCAGGTCAGCGAGTTAGAGGGCCAGCCCCGGGTCGTCATTGTGCGGTGTGACGGGCAGGTGCGGGCGTGGATGCCCGCACGACAATGACTGGCTACTGAATGCCGAGATCGGAAAGGACTTTGGGCTTGGCTTCCTGGACGGCGAGCAGGTTGTGGCAGACCGAGCAGTCCTGAGGAATGGTGTCGCCACTCTTCGCGGTGTGGCTGCCGTCGTGGCAGCGGAAGCATCCCGGATAGTCCATGTGGCCGATGTTATTCGGATGCGTTCCCCAGGTGACGTTCATGAACGGGAAGACATTCTGGTCGTAGAGCGTGACAAGTTCTTTGCCGGCTTCATCGACCTGCGCCGCATTCTGCGAGAGCACAGAGGGATTCTGCGATTGATAGAAGGCGCGGAGCTGCTGAGGGATCTGGGTGCCGGCCTGCTCCTGGGTAGTGTAGGTTCCGTTGAGCAGCGCGAGTCCTTCTTTGTGAATCCACGGAAGGTTCGGGTTGATGGCGCCGCTTGCCATGGCCTGGTCGACGGCCTGCTCGGCGGTGACGAAGGTGTGCGCGGCGCGGTTGTGGCAGTCGATGCAATCCATCACCCTGCGGTCGCCCTTGGGAATTCCGCTGCCGGCGGGCAAAGAGCTGTACTGGGTGAATGAGCCATCGGGATTCTGGCGCTCGACCCAGGGAATCGTGGTGCGCGTGGAATCGGTCGTGACGTACTCGATATGGCCGAGGTGAACGCCGTGAATGCCGGTGTAGCGCGAGAGCGAATCGACGCCGCCAAGGTGCAGAATAAGCACGGTCTGCGTTTCGGTATTCTGCGCGTCGTCAGCAAAGTTCGATTTGACCAGAAGCTTGTCGCCGTCGAAGCGCGTTGGCGTGTGGCAGCCTTCGCAGGTGTAGCGCGCGGGGCGGAGACTCGTGACCGGCGAGGGAATCGGCGTGGGATAGTTGGGAATGATTTTGGGCGCTAGCGGCGCGAGGGGATGGAAGGTGACTTCAATGAGCTGCTTGGTGCCGTTGATCTTGGCATTCACATAAGCTTGCGCGCCAGAGCCGATGTGGCAATCGACGCAGGCCACGTGGGAGTGCGGCGAAATCTGGTAGGCCGTAAACTCCGGCTTCATCACATGGCAGGAGCGGCCGCAGAACTGCGGCGAATCCATATACTCCGCGCCGTGATAGCTGGCCGTTGCTACAACAAGGAAGTTGACGATGGTGAAGACGAGAACAATGTCGAGGCCGTGACGGAACTTGCGGTCGTTGAGATCGATCCTGGGAAACGCGGCGGGAATCTGGCCCGCCTTCTGGAGCTTTCTGCGGCGAATGAGCACACCGACCGGGATGAGCGCCAGGCCCAGAAGGAAGATGAGTGGGAGGATGAGGAAGAAGATGATGCCGAGATACGGATTGTCACTGAGCTGGCCGGCGAGCTCGGCCAGCCAATAGCTGATCATAGTGACGCCGGACGCAGTGGTGATTGCGCCGCCGGTCAGGCTGATGGGGTTGTTGCCGAAGAAAAGCGCAGGACGAACCCAGCTATCGCGGAATTTCTCAAACAACGACACGATTCCTCAACCTCCATGGGTCGGAGGCCCGCCGGGGGATGGCAGGCCGACCTCAAATCTCTGCGGCGATTGTAGGCCTACTTGAGTGTTTTGAAATACGCGGCTACAGCCTGAACCTGCGGATCGGTGAGGCCAGCGACCGGCTTCATCTTGCCTTTGCCGTTTTTAACGGCGCTTGCAATTTGGCTCACGGTGAGCGCCTGGATGGAAGGATCGGAGGCTGGCTTGATGCCCATGGCCTTGGCCATGCCCGCACTCGGAGTGCCGGTTGGCCCATGGCACATGGCACACTTGGCTTTGTAGGTGGCCGCGCCATCTTCAGCGAAGCACATTGTGCCGGCCAGCAAAACGACGGCTGTCATCACGATTCTTGAATAAAAACTTCTCTTCATTGCGAAACTCCTTGGGATTTTGCCGGCAGCGCGCACACTCAGGCGCTTGCCACACGGGGTTAGAGGTTTTTGTCGCCGGCCGACGTTCGCAGCCGTTGGTTCCGCAACCGCGATAGTAGCAGGAACCACCTGACGCAAACCTGCGCGATCGAGGATTCACAGGAGCGACGATCGCGCCGGCATGATTCTAGTCTTGCACTTCGACTTGCTTTTCCGAGGTCCGCGCCGTTACTTGGCGAGAGAACGGAAGTAATCCACCGAGGCCTTGATCTGCGAGTCGGTGATCTTGCCCTTGAAAGCCGGCATCTTGCCTTTGCCGTTAGTGGTGTCGGTGATCATCGTGGCTTCGCTTAGCGACTTGACCGAAGGATCCGTAACGGGCTTGACGCCCATCATCTTGGCGATGCCCGGATTCGGCGCGCCTTCGGCGCCATGACAGCTTTGGCACTTGGCCTTGTAGATGTCCGATCCCGAGCTTTGCGCAAAGGCGAGTGTACCTTGAGTCGCGGCAAAGATGGCGGCGAGCATCATTCCATTCGTGATTTTCATGGCCTATCTCCTCTTGCTTGGTTCATCTCGATCGTGGAATAGAGCCTCCGCGGTCAGAAATCGTAGTGCAGCCCAAGGGTCACGTTGTTGGCATGGAAGTTGCGCGGCGCAGTGAAACCGTAAACCGGCGTGCCCGGAGACATGGCGGTATTCGCCACCGAACTGCAGGGAACGACCGGGGCGCTTGTGCTGCCGACTGCAAGAGCAGGGTTGGCGTTGCACCACTGCGCGCCTGACTTGCCGCCGCCCTCGCCATAACCGAAGTAGTCGTATTCGGCTTTCCAGATCAAACCGGGATGCATGGTGTATTCAGCGCTGACATACGGTGTCTGGTATTTCGACACCAGCGAACCATTGACGTCGCTGGCATCGGTGAAGAAGCGGCTGCCGTTTACGGAGTTGAGGCGGTAGCCGATGTTGGAGTGGAACTTCCTGACCGGAGTGACCATGAAGGCAACTTGCGCAGACTGCGTGGGAGCGTCTTCGAAATCCCTGGCTGGCCCGAACAGGACGTTATTCGCTCCATGGCCGGCTGAGACCGCTCCGCAAAGCGTCCCGCCCGCGACCGCCGCAGCAGGCGCGACTGTGGCCCCCGGCATGGCGTTGGCTGCGCCCTGGAAGCAGATGTTGTCTCTCATGTAGACATCGGTGAAGGAGTAGTTGAGATCGAGGCCGTAGCGTTCGTTCGGGAACAGCTCGGAACCAAGACTCACCGTCCGAGAGTGATCGACATGATTGAGCGGACCAAAGTAGGGTGTGGTGTTGCCCGGGAAGTTCTGGATGTTGTTGGTATTGTTGCTCCGCTCAAGGTCATTGAAGGCGCCGGAGACGGTTGCCCAGGTCCTGGGCCGATAGATGGTATGCACCCTGAGATGGTAGAGCTGCCGGAATCCCATCGGAGTGAAGGCGTTGTCGTTGAACATGGCTTCGACGCTTCCGTTGAGCTCCCAGTTCGTTGTCGGATGCAGGGCAGCGCTGAGGATTCCCCCGTTTTCATGAATCGTGACTTCGCCGGAGGTGGTGTTGTTGGCCGGAATCGGAATATTGTGCGCCCCTGTTCCCTGACCTTCAGAGATGAGGTGTTCCTGGTAGCGCCATGTGAGCGAAAACGTGCTGTGTGGCGTCGCATCCCAGCTGACGGTGGCGTCGTTGGTGGTGAAACGCTGGCCGAAGTAGCCGGCCTGCGTGGTACCAATCGCGGGGCTGCCCGAGGGCACAGATGTGGTCGGCTTGCAACCCGTAGGCGAGGTCGTGGCTGGTGCGGTGGCGTTGATCGTCGTGCAGCTTGTCAGGCCCGTGTAATTGATGGTTTCCTGGCCCGCAGTCGTGGGCACGGTGATGGTGGTGCCGGTCGTCATTCCTGCGATTCCAGGCTGATGAGCGTTGGAGTAGGTGATCTGGTCCTCAATGCTGACCGTCTTCGTTAACTGCCAGACGATGCCGTAATCGAAGGCCATCACTTCCCGCTTGGCATTCGCGTAGCCCGCATAGGCGATGGAACGGTTCGCTCCCTGCAGGCCCTGGAACTGCTCGTTGTAATTCGGCAGGTTCATGTTCGCGTTGGTGTAGCGGACATTGCCGTTCATCGAGATGTTCTTGATGCTGGAGCTTTGCAGCCGGAAGATCTCGGTGGGGAAGATGGCGCGCGTCGCCTGATTCCGGATATAGCTGCTGATGACGTTGCAGGCCGGGTCAATGATGGGCAAGCCGCCGTTGGGGTTGGCATACAGGATCGTGGTGGAACTGATCATGCTGGTGCTGTTGCAGTTGCTGCTGGCGGCAAATGCGCCGGTGGCCGTGCTGTAGCCATACGGCACGAATTGCTGGTAGCTGTCGAGCAGAGAGACTTTTGTTCCGTCCGACTCCTGCACATTGAGGTACTGAGGAGCCATGGTGAAGTAAGAATCACCCTTGTAGTGGTCGATTTGCTGCTCGTAAGTGAACTTGGTGCCCTGAAAGGGTTTCCAATCGAAGGTGCCCGTAAAATCGTCGGTGCTGTTGCGCTGAAGTTCCTGGAGCAGCACTTCCTGGCCGGCTACTGAGTTCCCGCTCGGGGTGGTGCTCGGTCCCTGGAAGATGTTCTGCGAATAGGCAACGCTGAAGGTGAACTTCGACAGCGGAAGCAGGGTCAGGCTGGTGTCAGTCATGCGGCGCACAGTGTTATAGAGGAACGGCGAATGATTCGCCCGCGGCCATGCATAGGAGCCAGTGGGAGCCGCAGAGGGCCCGATCGGAATGGAATAGCCGGTTGGGATTCCCGCATTGCCGAGCAGATCGTAGTCAAAGTACTGACGGTCGCGGCGGAAGAGGCCGGAGAACTCGTAGTACTTGCCCTTGGAGAAGTCGAGCCGGACAAAGTTGTTGGGCTCACCGCCGAAGCCGCTGGCAAACACCTGCAAATCGTCGAGCGGGGTGTCTTTGGTGCCAGGCAGGGCGTGCAGCTTGAAGGTCTCGCCAAGAACGCGCGGCCCGGACTGCAAGTTCACCATCGTGTCGTACATGGCGTTGCTGCCCGAGATGCCGGCCATGCGGCCGCCGAGATCGACGGACTCGTGAACCGAGTATCCCTGCGGTATAGACATTGATGAACCCGTCGCCGGAGTGGAATCTGCTGGAGTCTGCGCAACGGCGATGCATGCCGCTGCAAGAAACATGGCCACCAACATTCCCAGGAACATTGCAAAAGATGGCTGCTGATTATTAAGCCGTGAAAACCAGCGTGCTTCCTTCATATAAAGCCTCACTTGAATCAAACTCATTGCCAACATCGAACCCTTGCGAAAATGTTGTGACTGCCTTGCTGCGCCGATTTGGAGAATGGGCGAAGCAAGGCTCCGTCACCCTTACCTGAGAAACGCCACGTTCATGTTTGAACCGTGAATGTAGGTGTGGCAGCTGGTGCAGGGCACGCTATCTGACGATCCCTGCCCCTGGCCGTGAATTGCGCCGGAAGCGACAGCACTGTGGCACTGGTTGCACAGCCCGTTAATGCTCGGCATGTTCAACATGCGGGCATTCTGCGAACCGTGCGGTGAATGGCAAGCCAGGCAGCCTTCCGCTTTGACCGGTGCGTGCTCGTAGACAAAGGGCCCACGCACATCGGTGTGGCACTTGGTACAGACCGCACTCTGATCGGCCGTCGACTTCAGGTTGCTGTTCTGGAAGGTGCCGTGCACGTCATGGCAGTCACTGCACTTGACGGTGCCTTCGTTGACCGGGTGGTGGAAGGTCATATTGAACTGAGCCTTCTGATCGCCGTGACACTGGAAGCAGAGCGTGGGCTGCGGAGCTTTGAGCAGCGCCTCCTCTTTGCTGCCGTGAATGCTGTGGCAACTGGTGCAGCCGACGTTGGCCTTGGCATGAGGGGACCGATCGAAGTTGGGGTGCGCGCCCGCGTGGCAGCTCAAACACTTTGTGTCGACGTCTTTGGTGGAGGCCTTGGCGGGATCGAAGATCTTGGTCACGTCGCCGCCGCCGGCTACGTGCTCACTGCCGGCGCCATGGCAGTTTTCGCAGGTGACGCCGTTCGCGTTGCCATGCATCACTGCCATCTTGGTATGAGGATTGGTGGCGAAGTTCTTGGCCACGTCCGCGTGACAGGTGGCGCAAGTGTCGGCGCCGACGAACTCGGCGTGACTGGCTGGCGCGGCCGGCGCGGCCTGGGCTTTGGATCCCGGCGGTGGAGCTGCCAGCGCCGTCGCGCAAAGCAGGCCCGCAGCCAATAGGAACATGAAGAACACTCGCAGTCCCTGCTGTTTACAGGGAGCTGCACCATTGGACAAACTGAACAAACGCGTTGCCGGCTTATCTGTATGCATGCAAATTACCGCCTTCAAAGAACTTCGTGAATCTGCTAAGAAATTGCTTCAGCCGCCGCTTCAGGCTGAATGTGGTGGATTCTCCATGTGAGCGCGAGCACCGCGGGAACCTAATGCGGACCCTTGCGGGTGCGGAGCATCACCACATGCACGAAAGATTACGGTTTGATCGTGATGAGTGGCGGTGATGCTCATCACACAGGCTGCAACAGGCCGTGTAGTCGCCGAACACTATATGTTCCAGTAGCTTACGGACCATGAGTTCCCGAGGACTTACTTGGCCGATCACACGCTCTGTTGTTCTGCCATGAACGTGAGGCCCGTCACATCCAAAACTCCCGGCCCTCAAGCAAACTTTGACCAAGTGCACCTGTTGGCTAGAGCGGCAGGGCACTTCGATCTCAGCCGTGCCTGCCTGAATGGAGGCGAAATGCGGCGGAGATCGGGGGCCGCGTCGGAAAAGGAAGAAGGAAGTCGATGGCGGACATGCAGATTTCGATAGAGGAGCCGACCCGTTCGAGGCCCCTGGGCCGGACATCGCCACTGGGCTGCGCGGCATGCGCGAATCGACGTCCCGGCTGGTTCTGCTCACTGGGAAGCGCAGTGTTGGCCGATCTGGAACTCGCCACAAGCACGATTTCGCTGCCGGGACAGGCGTCGCTCTTTACCGAGGGCGAGGACGCGCGCTGTTTGTACCTGATTTGCAGCGGCTATCTCAAGCTGACCGCGGGACGGCCGGAAGACCGGCACATGATTGTCCGCGTTGCGGGTCCGGGATCGATGCTGGGCCTCTACGCAGTGCTGTCGCACGGCTTATACGAGGTTTCAGCGGAGTCGTTGACGCCGGCACAGTTGCGGCCTGTGGAGCGGGAACGGTTCATGAGCTTCCTCCGCAACCACAAGGAGGCGCAGTTGCGCGCGGTGCAGTGCATCTGCCAGGAGTACCGCTTCGCATTGCAGGATGCATGCCGCATCGCGCTGGCTGAAACGGTGGCTGCGCGGCTGGCGCGCCTGCTGCTGGAGCTCGCACATCAGATCGGCGAGCACACTGAGGCCGGGGAGTTCCGTTTTCCACTGCTGCTGACGCACGAGGAGATGGCCTCAATGACATGCACCACGCGCGAGACCGTCACGCGCACGCTCGGCCAGTTCCGCAAGGACCACTGGATCTCAATCGAAGACTCCAACGTGACCATTCACCAACCGGTCCTGCTACAAGGCCTTTTCTAGGATCCCCTGGAGATGCACCCGCAGGCTGGACTTTTTCGCACCCTTGCGCCCCGGTTGCAGAGTCCAAAGAGCTATGATTCTTGGTGGAACACTGTTTTCAAAGTTGGAGTTCGAGCCGCGCATGAATCGTTTCCTTTTGCCCTTTTGTGCTGTTCTTTTATCGTGCTGTATCGCAGCCGCCCAGAGTTCCACCCCTGATCCGGCAACGGGCTCGGTTCCAACTGCCGACAAGCCGGGCGTCACCGAAACCATCAGTCCCGAAATCCTGGAATTCCAGAAGATTGAAGACAGTTGGTCCGACGCCGTGAACCGCCGCGATCAGTACAGCCTGGAGTTGGTTCTTTCACCTCTGTATGTTGACGTCTCAGCAAGCGGCGATGTGACCACGCGCAACCAACAAGTGGCGCTGGTCCTGAGCGGCGACGACAAAACGCTGTATCTCACCCAAAAAGTCGTGACCGTGCGCATGCTCGGGGACATTGCCGTGGCGAACGGTACCTACGACCTGCACCATAAAGTGGGCTCCAGCCAGGTGGACGAAAAAGGCATCTTCACCCAGGTTTTCGAACGGGTGCATGGTGGCTGGCTGTGCATCAATTCGCAGCGTACCCTGCTGCGCCAGGATGCAAGCAAGAAAAAGGAGTCCGCGCCGGAATCGCCATTCCACCTGCCGAACCCGTTCTCCAGGGGCGAAAGAGGGCCGCAGTAGGCGACCGCTCATGAGCCGCTTCGCATCGAGCATCGTCGCAATAGAACTGATGGCATGCTTTGCCAGCGCGCCCGTGGCTGCGCAGGATCTTGCGCACCCTGCTTCAACGTCATCTCCAGCTCTGATTAGAACCTGCCTGATCACACCCAACGTCGAGCGGCTTGTCGCGTTCTACGAAGCTGTTCTGAATCTCAAGGCAAGCAAGACCGGCGAAGATTACGCGGAGTTTCACACCAGTGCCGGAACGCTGGCGATTTTCTCTGCGGCCTCTCAGGAAAGGTACATTCCGGGCTCGGCGGAAGGCGCGGCCAACAAAGGCATTGTTCTCGAATTCAGAGTTGACGACGTAGACCAGGAGTACCGGCGATTGCAGCACGTGGTAAAAAACTGGGTGAAACCGCCGTCCACGCAACCTTGGGGGACTCGTTCCATTTATTTCCGTGACCCGGACGGCAATCTCGTCGACTTCTTTGCGCCAGCCGATTCTCAAGTCAGGTAAAAGCCGTCTGGGAACGTGGATGAACGGGCAGCAGCTAAAGCGCGGCCAGGGCCTCGGCCTGGTTGGGAAACAGGCGCGCGTACTTGGTGATGCCGACCATGGTAAAGACCTTGGTGAAGTGGGCGGAGAGGCCGTAGATGCAAACGGTTTGCCCCGAGTGCGCGGCTTGAATGAGCAACTGGATAATGAGAGCAATTCCGCTGGAGTTAATGTAATCAACTTTCGTGAAATCCAGCAGGATGAGCTTGGTTATGTCCCTGGGCAGCGCTTCGTAGGAGCCGAGGACTGCTTCTTTCGAGGTGCTGGCGATATCGCCCTCATAACGGAGGACTGCTACCGGATAGCCTGTGGGGGACTTGATCTGGTCAACGTGCGTTTTGGTCTCGCTCTCCACTTGTCGATTGCCTCCGCTTTCGTTTGGGGTGCTGCCTTAGTTTATTCGGTCTCTTTGTTCAGCTTGATGACAAGCCTGACATAGCTGCTGTTGCCATCGGAACCGGTCACCCATTCTGCTTCGTCGACCAATGCCTGGATGAGAAACATACCCATACCGCGCGCATCTTCGTCGCCGTGCATTTTGCGATCGATGTCGGGTTTGACGGGCTGCGCAGTTATGCCCTTGCCATCGTCGATCACTTTGACCTCCAGCGTGTCGGTATCGGCGCGAAGAACCACGCCGACTGATAGCTTTTCATTGAGCCGGTTGCCGTGCTCGATGGCATTGATGCACGCTTCGGCCACAGCCGTCTTGAGGTCTTCGACGCGGTCCTCGGGGAAACCCATCAGCTTGGCCACTGCTGACGCCGTGCTCATGGCCACCTTCTCGTAGCCCATTTTGGTGGGCAAACGGACCTCGACGGTGGTGGATTTCGGCTTGCTCATACCGGCATTTCTCCGCGACACAGCGCGAGGGCGGTCATGTCGTCAGCCTGCGGTCCACCCTCGGCAAACGCCTGGATGGCTACCCACAATGCATCGAGGATACCATCGGCCTTTAACGTGGAATACGTAGAAAATTCATTCAAAAGCCTTTCCGGACCAAATTCCTCATCTCCTCTGAAGACCTCAGTCAGGCCGTCGGTATAGAAAAGCAGGCTGGCGCCGGTCGAGAAGAGGTGGCGTTCAGCCGTGTAGCGCATACCGGGCAGCATGCCCAGGGGTGGTCCGGCCGCGTCGAAGGTGATCGGCGCCTCGCCCGGCGTGACGAGGAACCCGGGATTATGGCCGGCATTCACCACTTCGATTTCGCCCGTTGCGGGATGCAGGCGGAGGAAGATCGCCGTGACGTAGCGCCGTCGAGCCTCCTCGCCCTCGGCCCAGTGGTGCTGGTTCATGCGCGTGGCCAGCTCGTCGAGCGGCGGCCCGGTGATGGCCATGCCGCGAAATGCCGCGCGGAAGCTGGTGGACATGATGGCGGAGGCCAGCCCCTTGCCGGCCACGTCGGCCACGGCAATCAGCAAGCTGCCGTCAGGCTGCTCGACGATGTCGAGGTAGTCGCCACCCACCTCGTAGCAGGTGTCAGAGCGGAAGGCGATGGAATAGCCGGAGATTTCGGGGAGCTTCTGCGGGAGCAGCGAGCGTTGAATCTGCCGCGCGGCGTCCAGATCCTGCTGCAAGCGCGCGAATTCAACATTGCGCTTGTGATTGCGCGCGTTTTCAAGCGCAACCGCGGCCTGCAAGACGAGGCCTTCGAGGAAGTCGGCTTCAGAAAGCGTGAGGCCGCGCCCGTCTGGAGAAGCCACGACGAGCTCGGCCATCTTTCGGCCTTCCCGGTCGGCGAGCGGATAAATGAGCAGTTGCTCGGATTTTGATGCGTCTGCTGCGGCATCCGCCGGAAGCCTGCCGTAGGTGAAGCCGGACCCGGGAAAAGACGCACCGGCCATCTCCAGTTCGCGCACCACGATGCGCAGCACCGACTCCAACACTTCCTCTTCGCGGATGGTGGAGTGGACCTGGCGCGAGGCTTCAAGCAGTGCCTGCAAGCGGAACACCTGCTGCTGCAATTCGATGGTTTCGCCGCCTGCCGCAAGCTGAGCATCGAGCTCCATGGAGACCTCCGTGGAATCCAAATGTAGCACGGTAGCGGCACCTGCCGCGAAGGGCCAGGAGACTAAGATATTCTCGGCACGAATCCGAGGGGAAAATCATGATCCGAGAAGATGGGGTTCTTTTAGTGAGCCGTGCGCTGGCGTGTATCGAGGCGATCTATGCTTTGACGGATGCGTCGTATTTGCCCGAGCGCTTCATGGCTCTTCATCACTACACCCAGGAAGCAATCGTAACGGCAAACACGGCAACTTTTGATGTTGTGAGCTACTACGTGTCGCTTGAGCGTGTGGAGATTGCGTTCTTTTTCGGCAGAATTGCTTTTTTGCTGGCGATCGCGCTACTTTTCTGGAATCGCGGTCCCAGGATCGCGCGTTTCCTTCTGCCTGAGCGAAAGGATTCGTCTGCAGCGTAAGAAGCCTCTTCTCGAAGACAGCGGCAATCTGGCTCGGTGCTGTATGACGGAATTCCGCTGCTCTGCGTTCGCTGTAAGGATAGTATGGTGGCAGTCCTCGAAAGTCCCCGACAAAACCATCCATGAGGTCAGCCGATGAAAGTGCATCTTCCCTTTTCCAGGACCCAGCCGGGCAGCGGAGAAACGCGCCTCTGCCTTTCTATCGTGGCGACATGGTTCGCTTGCGCCGCCCTCTTTGCGGCAGGCCAGTCCGTGGCGCAGTCGCGAATCGCCCGCGACATCGCCGGTCCCGCGAAGGATGCTGCGCATGACCCTTCGCAGGTGAGCCCCACGTCTGCGACTCCGGCGAATACGGATCTCTCCGCACCGGTTCCGCGCTTGGAGGAGGCTGACCTGGTGAGCCCGGCCGCAAGTCCGTTCCTCTCGCTCGCGCAGGAAGGCGGCCAAAGCTCTTCTTCGCAAAGCTCGTCGTCGGTCAGTAGTCCCGCCAAACCGCGGGCTGCGAAGACCAAGCCTCCGCACCATGGGCTGGGGGTAGCGCTCGCAATCGTCGGAACGGCAACGCTGGCCGTGGGCATCGCCGCCTATGCGCTCGGCGGAATCGATATCTGTGCAAATGACCGCTCCGGCGGCTGCAAGGAAGCCAGGGACGCCGGGTTGGTCTTGATGCCCGTGGGCGCGGGCGTGGCCGCGACCGGCTTCTATTTCACATTCCACCGCTGAGGTCCGAGCAGCCCCTCCTGGTGCAGGCCCGCACCTCCAACGCCGCCGCGTTTGGATGCTTGCGGGCAGAGTTCGCGCAGCTGATGTTCGCGCCAATTCAAGGATGTTATGGGGTCCTTACGGATGCGCGCTGGTTCGAGGCATAAGGAACTCGTGAGGATACAAGTATTGCGTGCGACGAGGCTTCGACAGTGTGGTATTTTCAAATCAATCCCGCAGCACCGATTCACGGGGTTTTCCCTAAGTCAAAATAGTCAGTTACCTCGATCTTCCGCCACGTGTCTTTGTCCAACAGTTTTCACCTTTATGGTTGGACGCCACGCGCGGAGTACGGATTTCTATCTCACGCTTGAGGTGCATCCAATCGATGATCCCAATCAGCGGACCTACTGACGCCAATCTGGTTCTGACGCTCGAAGAGATCACCAACCTGGCGGAGCAGGAGGGCAAGCCGGCTGACACGCTGATGAACGTGGTGGCCCTGATTGCCACGCGGTTCCAGACCGACGTGTGCTCGGCGTACCTGCTGGAGCCGGACCGGTCGAACCTGGTGTTGGCCGCTACTCTGGGCCTTCACCCGCGATCCATCGGCACGTTGCGGATGCCCTTGAGCGAAGGCCTCTCCGGCCTTGTCGCCGAGCAATTGATTCCCGTGGCCGTGCCCGACGCTCCTGAGCATCCGCGCTACAAATACTTCAAGGAGTCGGGCGAAGAGGAGTATCACTCCTTCCTCGGCGTGCCTTTGATCGACCGCGGCGTTCTCCAAGGCGTGCTGGTGGTGCAAACCAAGGAGACAAGAGTCTTTCGCGAGAGCGAGATTCGCATGCTGGTGGAAGCCGCGGCGCAGGTTGCGCCCGTTGTGAGCGAGGCGCGCACCCTCGACCGGTTTATCGCCCCGGCACAGGAAAAACTTTGGGAATTGGCGCGCAACGTGTGGTGGTGTTGGGACAATGAGTGCGTAAGCTTGTTTCGCGATCTGAGTCCCACTCTGTTTCGCCAGCTTAATCAGAATCCAATCGCGTTGCTGAACGAAATCCCATTGGCCGAGATTGAGCGGCGGGCCACCGAGCTGGTACTGCATAGCCGCATCAACTACACGTACCGGCGGCAGCAGGAGTACCTGCACGATGACCATACGTGGGGCGCGAGCCACGCAGGCGTGCTGCGGCCGCGGCCCGTAGCCTATTTCTCCGCCGAGTTCGGCCTGCATGAATCGCTGCCTATTTACTCCGGTGGCCTGGGAATTCTGGCCGGCGACCACATCAAAAGCGCATCCGACCTGGACATCCCACTGATCGGAGTGGGACTTTTCTATGGGCAGGGCTACTTTCTGCAGCGGCTGGACAAGGACGGATGGCAGCGCGAAGAGTATCTCGAGACCGATGTGAATCAATTGCCGATGCAGCAGGCTATCGGCGTGAACGGCGAGCCGGTGGTGGTGGAGATTGCCACGCGCGGCAGCTCGATTCGCGCCAAGGTGTGGCGCGTGAAGGTGGGCCGCTGCGATCTTCTGCTGCTGGATTCGAACGTGGCCGGCAACGCGCCTGAAGATTTGGAAACCACGTCGCGCCTTTATGGCGGCGACGCGCGCACGCGCATCCGGCAGGAGCTGCTGCTGGGTGTGGGTGGCTATCGCGCGCTGAAAGCCATGGGCATCACGCCGGGCGTGTTGCACTTGAACGAAGGCCACAGCGGATTCGCGGTTTTCGAAGCCATTCGCAGCCGGATGGAAGAGGAAGGCCTGGACTTTTACTCGGCTGCCCGCCAGATTCCACGCGAAGTAATCTTCACCACGCATACCCCGGTGCCTGCGGGACACGACCGGTTCAGTCCCGACCTGATTGAGGAACACCTGGGTCCGCTGCGCGACCAACTGGGCATCTCGCACGAAAACCTGATGGGATTTGGCCGCGAACATCCCACCGACTTTCAGGAAACTTTTTGCATGACGGTGCTTGGGCTGAAGCTGGCGCGGCGCGTGAATGCGGTGAGCTCGCTGCACGGTGAAGTTTCACGAGCCATGTGGCGGGGCCTGTATCCCGACGGGCCGGAAGATGCGGTGCCAATTGGCCATGTGACGAACGGCGTGCATGTGCCCTCGTGGCTGGCGCCGCAGATGCGGCGGCTTTACGATCGCCATCTCGGCGTGGGCTGGCAGCGCCAAAGCGGAGCTGCGCACACCTGGGCGGCCATCGAGACCGTGGACGACGGCGAATTGTGGGAGACGCATCTCAGCCTGAAGGGGCAGCTGTTCAACTTTCTGCGGCGGCGAGCGCGCGAGCAATCTGAACGACGCGGCGAGGCAGCCGAGGCCTTGAAGCGGCTGGACAAAGTTCTCTCACCCGATGCCTTGACGATCGGCTTTGCTCGCCGCTTTGCGACCTACAAGCGCGCCAATCTGTTGTTGAAGGACCTGGAGCGGCTGGCCGCAATGGTGAATGACGCCAAGCGGCCCGTGCAGCTCGTCTTTGCCGGAAAGGCGCACCCGCACGATGAGCCGGGCAAGAAGGTACTGCAACAGATTGCGGAAATGATGCGCCACGCAGACTTTGGCGACAAATTCGTTTTCATCGAGGACTACGACATTAATGTAGGCAGGCACCTCGTGCAGGGAGTCGACGTGTGGCTGAACAATCCTCGGCGGCCGCTCGAGGCCTCGGGCACGAGCGGAATGAAAGTGGTGCTGAATGGCGGCCTGAATCTTTCCATTCTGGATGGCTGGTGGGCGGAAGCTTACGACGGGCTGAATGGATTCGCCATTGGAAACGGAAGAACACACTCCAATATGGACGTGCACGACAGCCGCGATGGCGAGGCGCTTTACCGCGTGCTGATCGACGAGGTCATTCCGCTCTACTACAGCCGAGATCGCGATGGGCTGCCGCGGGGCTGGATTCAGCGCATGAAGCGGACGATACGGACTCTTGGTTGGCGCTTCAATGCGGACCGCATGGTGATGGATTACACGCTGGGCTGCTACATTCCGGCGGCGGGCGGAACGTCGAGCGAAGTGCGGACGTTTGCGTAGGACGCAGGCGACGTTGCGGTCTAGCTGACCAGCACCATCTCTTTGAGTGATTCAGTGTATGGCGAGCGTAGAGCCCCGCGCTCGGTGATGATGGCGGCGATGTATTTTGCCGGGGTGACGTCGAACGCGGGATTGCAGATGCCTACACCGTTGGGCGTGAGTTGCGTTCCTGCATGGTGCGTGACTTCACGGGCTGGACGTTCTTCGATGGGAATGGCGTCGCCCGTCGCCGTGGCGAGATCGATGGTGGACCACGGCGCGGCAACGTAAAACGGAATGCCGTGCTCGCGCGCCAGGATGGCCACGTTATAGGTGCCAATTTTGTTTGCGGTGTCGCCGTTGGCGGCAATGCGATCTGCGCCAACGACTACGGCTTGAATCTTTCTTCGCCGCATCAGGCTGGCGGCCATGTTGTCGCAGATGACGGTAGTGGGAATGCCGTCAGCCATCAGCTCCCAGGCGGTAAGCCGCGCGCCTTGTAGAAACGGCCGCGTCTCATCAGCATAAACATGAATCCGCTTGCCCCGCTCGACTGCCGCGCGAATGACGCCGAGCGCGGTTCCGTAGCCGCACGTGGCCAGAGCGCCTGCATTGCAGTGCGTCAATACGCCGCCTTCATCCGGCATGAACTCGGCGCCGAATGCGCCCATCGCCTTGCAGGCAGCAATGTCTTCGTCGTACATGGCGTTCGCTTCGGCCAGAATCTTTTCCTGGATTTGAATGAGGGGCGTGCCGGACGCGAGCAGTTTTGCAAACAGCGTCTTCATGCGATCGATGGCCCAGAAGAGATTGACCGCAGTGGGCCGCGTGCCGGCGAGCCGCGCGCAGATCTTCTCGAACTCCGGCGCAAAGCGCTCCGCGCTTTCAGCTTTGGAGTGGATTGCACCAAGCGCGATGCCGTAGGCAGCCGAAACGCCGATGGCCGGGGCTCCGCGCACAACCATGGTGACGATCACGTCGGCCACCTCTTCGTAGGTTGCGGCGAGCACGTAGCTCTCTTCAAGTGGAAGCTTGGTCTGATCGATGAAGCGGACGCCCTCTGGGGTCCATGTGAGGGTGGGAATCATGCACTCCCAGTGTAAAGCCACTGCGTGGGGCAGACTTTTGGACGAGAGAATTGGCTGGGGAAAATGAAAACCTTTTCATTTTCTGCTGGACGTGAGCGGCTGCGCTGGATAGAGTGTTTGCGATACCAAACCAGCAGTTTTTTGTTTGCCGGAGGAAGTCCATTTATGGCTACGCGCTCCAATCCCGCTGCTGCACCCGCCGCGCCCAATTACACGGTTCCGTTCATCATCGTCACCGGCCTGTTCCTGATTTTCGGATTTTTGACGAATTTAAACAGCAACTTGTCGCCGAAGCTCGAAGACATTTTCAACCTCAGTCACGCTTGGTCGAATCTCGTAACCTCGGCGTGGTTCTTTGCTTACCTGATCTTCTCAGTCCCTGCGTCCAAAGTGATTGAGGCGGTGGGCTACAAGCGGACCATGGTCATCTCGTTGTTCGTGATGGTTGTGGGCGCGCTGCTGTTCGTGCCCGCAGCCGCCATGATCAGTTTCCCGTTCTTCCTCACCGCCAGTTTCGTTCTAGCCACCGGCGTCTGCGGACTGCAGACTTCGGCCAATCCTTACGTCTCGATTCTTGGGCCTGAACAAAGCGCTCCGGCGCGGCTCACACTGGCGCAGGCTTTCAATTCCCTGGGTACGGCCATGGCTCCGATCGTCGTCGGCGTATTCATTCTGACCGATCCCGCAAAGGTAAAGAGCCAGGCGGCCATCGCCCATACCGTGCAGGGGCCTTACATCGCGATCGCATGTGCGCTGCTGGCACTCGGCTTCATCATCATGGGGATGCATCTTCCGGCCATCACCGGGACGCGCGATTTCAGGCCGGCGAAGGATGGCGACGCGGTTTCCGGACGCAGCATCTGGACCTACCGGCACACGGTGCTGGCGATGATTGGGATTTTTCTTTACGTCGGTCTGGAGATTGCGCTGGCAGCCAACGCCATCAAGTTCTTCGAGACGCAGGGGAGCGCAATCGACGACTACCTGCGGTTTGCCCAACCCTTCTCTCATGCAGTCAGCAGTCTTTATCCGCAGGGAATCGGGGAAAAGGAAGTTGTCGCCGTGCTCGCCTTCTGCTATCCCCTGGCCATGATGATTGGGCGCTTTGCGGGAACTGTGCTGATGAAATCCATTCAAGCCCACAAGTTGCTGGCCGTCCTGGGAGTTTTGGGCGTTGCCTTGCTGGTCGTAGCGATGTTTTCGACGGGTCACCTTGCCATCTGGTCATTGATTTTGTGCGGCTTCGCCAACTCGATCATGTACCCGACGATCTTCGCCCTCGGCATCGCCGAACTGGGACCATTGACCAGCAAGGGTTCGGGCGTGATCACGATCGGCAATTTCGGCGGAGCCGTTGTTCCGCCACTCTTCGGGTTGATCGCCGACAAAGCAGGCTACCAGCACGCTTTCCTGCTTCCCATCGCCTGCTACGTCTTCATGACCTATTACGGTGTTTCGGGATACAAGCCGGAGCGCAAGGCTGCGGCTTAGGCTGTTCTTCAGCATTCTTCAACCAGGCCCTCCGGCAGTTGCCGGAGGGTTTTTTCCTGGATCGAGGCGGAGATTGAGTGCAGGGAAAGGCGCCGCTTGCGAGGATGAAGCCGTGGACACTCTGCCTGGAAGCGAGCCAAAGACATGATCTGGATCGGGACAGTAACTGGAGCGAGTTGCGACAGGGTTTGTTTGCCTGCGCGACACTTTGAATCGCGGCAAAACAATCGCGGCTGAAGAAAATTCAAAAAGGATGACTAAAGTTATTTTGGCGCGGACCGATGAAAGGGGTGGATGCGAATAGGCCCATCCGGAAGTGACGGCGGCTTTGGCTGGATGAACGAGACGCCAACGGATTTGAGGGCGAGGGCATCCGTAAAGGAGTTGATCTCATGGCCCTCGGTGTTTTGAACAATCTGTCGGCAATTTACGCTGAGAACAATCTCAACAACACAAATGCCAGCCTGCAGACGGTATTGCAGCAATTGTCGTCGGGGTCGCGCATCAATTCCGGAGCGGATGACGCCGCCGGGCTCTCCCTGGTCAACGGCCTCGAAGCGAATTCAGTAGCGCTCACGCAGTCGGGAACCAACGCCACGGAGGGCGTGGGGTTGCTGCAAGTGGCCGACGGCGCGCTAGCGCAGGTGACAAGCCTGCTGGACCGGGCGATTACGCTGGCGACCGAAGCCTCGAACGGCACGCTGAATTCGACACAGGACGGGGCGGCGAACCAGGAATACCAATCCATCCTGGCAGAGATCACGAACATTGGATCGACGACGACGTACAACCAGGAACAGGTATTCGATGGCTCGATTGTTGCCATCTTCACGGGCGACTCTTCGACGGAAGGTTCGTCGGTTGACAACTTGAATATTCACTCGTTGTCGTCTTCCGCGCTGGGCGACACAAACGGCACGATGTCCTATAGCAACGGGCAGAGCAACGTGTTTATCGATCTGTCGAAGAACGGCGCGGATGCAACCCTCGGCGACGCCTTCGTCAACGGCACGACGACGCTCGACGTGAGCTACATGGCCACGGGAGCGGGCGGGGCGGTCACCACGCAGCAAGCACAGATCAGCGTGGGCGGCGCAACGGGATATCCGGACACGGTCGCAGGGATGATCAGCGCCATCAACAACGCAAACCTGGGTTTGACCGCAACTTTCTCCACTGCGGCACAGGCTGGCAAACAGGCGGTCGGCGCAGGCGCCGGCACCGATACGGGTATTCAACTCTCTGGTGCGGGCGCTGGCGTGGGCAGTGGCGCAACGCCAGGTTCGCTCGGCACTTTGACGTTGCCCGTGGTGGGCGCGGGAGCCGACATGGACGTTCTCTCTGGGAGCCTCGCGGTCACTGACGCATCAGGAGTGACGCATACCCTGGTTCTGGGCGTGGGTGGGGTACCCACAACCCTGAACGCCCTGGCCAATTACATCAGCGGCCTTGGATACGGCATCACGGCCACGTATACCGGCGGTGGAGCGGGGGCTGCGAACATCACGTTTACATCAGAAAGCGCGAAGACGGCTGTTGTGCCGACCAATGTGGTGGATACGACGGACGCCAGTACAGCGGCGACCTGGACTCCATCCACCGGGTTCTACTCCATCGGTGTCACCAATCCGGCGGGTGGGAGCACCATGGAGGATGAGGCGACCGGGCAGGCCGTGAGCTCTGTTCTGACCGCAGACCCCAACGGACAGGGCGGGATTGCGACGATGAGCTACTCCGACAGCGCAGGCGAAGACCTGAGCAACACCAGTCTCACGGATCAGGCGAATGCTCAGTCGGCGCTGAATTTGCTCAACCTGGCCATCAGCGACGTGGCCTCGATGGACGGCTACATCGGCGCCCAGATCAACACACTCAATTCGCTCAGCCAGATCATGAGCACGCAGCAGGAGAATGTGGTTTCGGCGCAAAACGCGATTCAGGCCACCGACTATGCCTCGGCGACGTCAAACATGTCGAAGTACGAGATTCTGAGCCAGACGGGCATCGCTGCATTAGCGCAAGCCAATCAAGTACAGCAGGAAGTGACCAAGCTCTTGCAATGAGGCAGGGACGTAGGGACTAGGGACTAAGGCAACGGCCCAGGCGGTCTTCGACGATTCAGTTTTAAGCAGGGCTGCATTATCTTCAAGACAACCCAGGGACAGGGCGGCGGCAGGGCGAAAGCTTTGCCGCCCATTCTTTTTGTGAGGTGGGCGGCACGATTTTGGAAGGACCGCGTGTCGATCTCGTTCACTCAGAGAAATGGATTACGCACCTGGAGACTTCCGAATCGCTGGCCGTGCTGGAGATCCTCGGAAAAGAGGGTTTCGCATTGCGCCTGGATTGCGGCCGAAACGATCAGCGAGTCGAACCAAGAGATCCCGCTCTGGGCGTGGAGAAACAGAGCCTCCGCGTAGAGAGCCTGCGATGAATGCACGGCGAGCAGCGGGCGAAAGACCGCATTCAGATACTGCGCGGCGTCAGCCGCGTGCATGGGCTGGGAAAATCGCCTTAGCGCGACGTTGAAGAATTCCTGCACCACCTGAAAGCTGACGATTCCCTTCTGTGTCGTGAGCGCATCGCGGATGAGTTGCGCGGCCTTCCGAGACTTCGCAGGCGCGCTTTGATCGAATGAGTAAATGAAGATGTTTGTATCCAGGAAGAATCTATCGCTCATTCAATTCTTCTCTGCTGAAACGCCGGCCTGCATTCACGTTTTGCAAGCGCATCATCAGGACATCGAAGCCCTGGGCGTCTCCTGCGCTCTCGGTAAATTGCGCAAGCCATTCCCGGAATGCGTCATTCAGGGTTCGGCGCTGCTCTCTCGCGATCAAGCGCGCTCTTTCGATCAGGTCCTCGTCGGCACTTAGGGTAATATTTTTCACGTCAACAGTGTACACTATTTTCGTGTACATCGCGACCAAAATTGCCCGTTCTGGCTGGATTCTTCGCAAGAATTTTGCATTTAGTAACAGATAATGAACGACTTAATCGACACCGCCGCCTGGTTGCTGGTTGCTTTCACCACTCTCCAGACCCAAGGTATTCGCCGATCGCCTTTGCGGCTTTGCGGCCGGCACCCATGGCCAGAATCACCGTCGCCCCGCCGGTGACAATGTCGCCGCCGGCAAAGATGCCGCGCTTCGAGGTGCGCATGGTTTCGGGGTCGGCCACGATGTAATTCCGCTTGTTAGTCACAAGGTCGGGCGTGGTGCTCTGGATGAGCGGATTGGCGGTCGTCCCCACGCCGATGATGGCGACGTCGGCCGGCAAAACGAATTCCGAGCCGGCAATTGCAGCGGGACGGCGGCGCCCGTCAGCATCGGGGTCGCCCAGCTCCATGCGCACGCAGCGCGCGCCAGTGAGCCAGCCCTTTTCGTCGCCGAGAAACTCGACAGGATTCGTGAGCATGCGGAATTCGATTCCCTCTTCGCGCGCGTGTTTCACTTCCTCGGCGCGGGCCGGCATTTCGGCCTCCGATCGCCGGTAGACCAGCGTGGCCGTTTTCGCGCCAAGCCGCCGCGCAGTGCGCACCGCATCCATGGCTGTGTTCCCGCCGCCTGCAACGATCACGTCGCGATCGCGGCAGTCGTAGATCGGCTGGTCGAATTCGGGAAACTTATAGGCGCGCATCAAGTTGGTGCGGGTTAGGAACTCGTTGGCCGAGTAGACACCGTTCAGGTGCTCGCCGGGCACGCCGAGAAAAACGGGCAAGCCTGCGCCGGTAGCCACAAAGACCGCGTCGTAGCCTTCCACGCGCATCAACTCGTCGAGCGTGACGCTTTTGCCAACCACTACATTGGTCTCGAACTCGACGCCCATGCGCCGTAGATTGTCGACTTCCTCTTTCACGATCGCTTTGGGCAAGCGGAACTCGGGAATGCCGTATACCAGCACGCCGCCTAGCTCGTGCAGCGCTTCAAAGACTCGCACGCGATGGCCTTTTTGAATCAAGTCGCCTGCGGCCGACAGTCCAGCCGGCCCGCTGCCCACGATGGCGACGCTTTTGCCTGAGGGGAGAGCAATCGCGGGCAATCCAAGCTCACCACTTTGCCGCTCGAAGTCGGCGATAAACCGCTCCAGATTGCCAATGGCAACGGGCCCACCCTTCTTGCCCACGACGCAACCGCCTTCGCACTGGCTCTCCTGCGGGCAAACGCGCCCCGTGATGGCAGGCAGTGCGTTGTCTTCGCGCATTTTCCTGGCGGCACCGAGAAAATCGCCGGCATAGATGAGCGCAACGATGTCCTTGATTTTGACGCCGACCGGGCAATCCAATTGGCAACCGGGCTTTGCGCACGCGATGCAACGCGTGGCCTCAGCGACGGCGCCCGCGGCAGCGAGGCCACGGTTTACTTCGTCGAAGTTATGCGCGCGGACTTCGGCTTCGAGCTCAGGCATCTGCACGCGCGGAATCTCCATGCGCTCTTTAAGCGGAAGCAGATTGGCCTCAGGCATGACGATTCTCCTCCTGAGCTTCGAGTCTTGCGCGCAATTGCGCTGCTTCTTTTTCCCTAGTGGCCAGTGCCGTGCGCACTCGGGCCAGTTCGTCCTGTCTGTGCAGCTCAAACGTCTTAAGCGATTGGCACTCCTGACCGCGATACATCGCATTGCGCTGCATCAGGACCTCGAAGTTCACCTGCGAAGCATCGAATTCCGGACCATCGACACAGGCAAACTTGCTCTGCTTGCCGAGGAGCACGCGGCAGCCGCCGCACATTCCGGTGCCATCAACCATGATGGAGTTGAGGCTGACCATGGTCTTGATGCCCAGCGGCCTGGTGGTTTCTGCCACGGCGCGCATCATGGGCACGGGGCCGACGGCAAGGACAAAATCCAGCTTGCGGCCGGCGGCGATCAGTTCTGCGAGCTTTTTCGTGACGAGGCCTTGTTCGCCATGGCTGCCATCGTCAGTGAGGATGAAAGTCTCATGGCTCGCCGTGCGCACTTCGTCCTCAAAGACCACCATCTCTTTGTTGCGTGCGCCTTCAATGAAGATGACGTGATTGCCGGCCTCGCGGAGCGCATGGGCAGTGGGCAGCGCCATGGCAGTTCCCACGCTTCCGGCCAGGATCACGACGGTACCGTAGTTTTTGATCTCGGATGGCCTGCCGAGGGGGCCGACGACGTCGAGGATTGAATCTCCCGCCTCAAGCGAATTAAGCAGCGCCGTGGTTTTGCCCACGGTCTGCACCGCGATAGTGATGGTCCCGGCCGATGGATTGGCGCTCTTGATGGTGAGTGGAATGCGCTCGCCCTGAACGTGAAGCCGAAGAATCACGAACTGCCCCGGCCGCTGCTTGCGTGCGATGCGCGGCGCCTCGACGGTAAACTGCCGGATGTTGAGGCCGGCAGTGCGGGCTTCCAAGATCTTGAACATGGTCGGTTTTGTCCGGCGCGATCTGAATCTGCGCCCATAGGGCCCATGTTGATTATTCGGAATTTGTGGCAGTGCGGTTGTGATGCGCGTCACCTCCCCGGACGGCACAGGGGTTGAGTTGCCCCCAGGTCCCCAAAATCGACGAGTTGATCGAGGAGAGTTTTACGGAAGGGTCACACTGTTGCCGTGGCGCGGGAAAGCCTGCGCAAATTGCTGAGCCGGCAGCCGAGATTCATCGATGGCATCTCAACAAGCCGATAGGAAATCCACGATACGAGCATGCTCAGAACGAAGGAGATGCACAGGATGGCCTCAAGAGGCAGTTTTCCGTAGAACAGATGAACGACGTACAGAATCACAATGACGTGCCAAAGATAGAGGCTGTAGGAAACCTGCCCGAGGAAATGAATTGGCGGCAAGAAGAGCACGCGCTTCCAGGATGACAAGCTCAAGCTGATGATAATCAAGCAGGCCGCGCCAAGCGCTGCGATCCCCTCGGAAATGTAGATAATGATCAAGCCATGACTGGAAAAGTGGCCCAAAAGATCTGCGATCTGAGATCCGGCAAATAAAAAGAGCCATAGTGCGGCAACGCCGATCAACAACCTGATGAATCCGCGAAGCCGTGAAACCCATAGACCGAGCCGGTTTCTCTCGCGCGCGAGGAAAATGCCGAGAACGAAAAACGCGGAATACTGAATAGATTCGGCTACCGTTGAAGGGATCTGGGGCAACCATTTCTGAATCACGATGGAAGTGATACTAAGCCCGAAAGCGATCAGAAGGGACCACCCGCTCTTCAATCGCAGAACAAAGCCGCAGAGAATGGGAAAGACGAGGGAAATACGCATCTCGTGGACCAAAGACCATATCGGATTATCGAACTCGTTGGTTGAATAATCGCCCAGGAACAGAAGATGCTGACCAACGAGCCTCCAGCTGACTGGCTCTGTCCAGGAAAGATGGATCCACCAGCTTCTGGTGACGGGGCCATGAAGCCAGAATGCCCCGGCGACTGAGGCGGCGAGCGCAACAACGTATGGCACGTAGATGCGAAAAACTCTTCGCGTCACGAAGGTGAAGTATGACTGGGGCCTCCCATTAACCGCGGGAAGCGAAAGGACAAAGCCGCTCAGTACAAAAAACAGGATCACCGCCTCGATGCCGAAGGGATCGAAGCGAGCGAGAAGTGCACTGAGAATTGCGGACTCGGATGCTATGTCACTCTCCCATGCGATTCGCAAATGATGGAGAACGACGATTAAGGCTGCCAGGCCGCGAAGCGAGTCCAGCTCGGGATAGCGGACCGGCTTCGTGGGGGCATCGATCGAATTCATCAGCGTTTGTTGTCTTGTTCGTTGATGCGCGGGGTAGGAAGACATCCCTCAACATGATACGAGTGCCGAGCGAAATCTCCGAGAACCCTGCCCCCGCATCAACCGCGCCTTAGCTTCCACATCAGATAAAGACCCCATGCCGCCAGCGTGCATTCGTCGCGAATCGTCCCCTCGAGCATCATGCGCTCGAATTCTGCGATGGGAACGGAGTGGACTACCAAATCGTGCTCTTCGGGGTCGGGTTTCTTTTCGGTGGGCGTAAGGCCCGTTGCGAGGAAGATGTGTTCGCGCTGCCGCGTGAAGCCGTAGGCGATCCACATCGTGCCCAAGAGGACCATCTTCGCCGCTCTGAGGCCGAGCTCTTCCTGCAACTCGCCGCGCGCCAGCTCTTCGGGGTCCTCGATCGGCATGTCCCATGTGCCCTGGGGCAGTTCGAGCGTTCGCTCCTGAATGGTGTAGCGAAACTGCTCCACAAGCCAGATGCGATCGCCTTCGATGGGAATGATGATGGCCCCATCTTCTTTTTCGACGACTCCGTAGATGCCTTTTTGGCCGTTGGAGCGGAGGATCTGGTCCTCGCGCACGCG